>WNGA01000767.1_pt1 | contig 52897 bp, 46 predicted proteins | sample 5400061 | NCBI WGS metagenome assembly WNGA01 (sample SAMN13153366, study PRJNA577476) | soil metagenome | isolation source: 100 cm soil or saprolite under grassland replicate 2 | place: USA:California | collected 2016-06-15
ATCCCGAGCGCTTCGTCCGCAAGCCGCCCGAGCCGCCGGCGCTGCCAACCGCGGTGTGGATCAACGAGCCGAAGGAGGACCCCGCCACGACACAGTGATTCCTGAGGGAACTTGCCTCAGAAAGGTTGACACGCGCCGGCACCCCGGTCGCATTGGCGGGTTGTGTGCGATCCGCCAGGTTCGCGAGCAGACGGCGCACGACGGGTGGGGCGGCGAGCACCCCAGCGGGCAAGGGCTGGGGGTCATGGCGGTCACCGAGCACCAGCAGCGTGCCGGGATAGTGGTGCAGCGCACGGACTGCGTCGCGACGCTTTTGGACGTCACCTCGGGCGTCCAGGGCGTGATCGAGCTCATCGAGCCTGTCCTGCCGGAGGGTGCTCGGGAGCTCGCTGCCGTGGACCTCAACACCTGGCTTCAGGTCGACCTGCCGGCCATGAGCGCATGGGTGGCTGATCCAGCGACGGTGAAGGAGATCACGACGCCGATCGCATGGATCGGCGGTGCCGACAGCCCGCCCGGATTCACCGACAGCCGTGCACTTCTTCAGGAATGGCGGCCCACGACCAAGGCGGCCGACATCGTCGGCGCAGGCCACTACTTCCCGGTTCTGAAACCTGCCGAAACGGCTACCACCCTTGACGAGCTGTTGCGGAGCCAGGCCCCCGCCCAGCAGGCGTGAGCTGCGTCCAGCTCTCCCGCACAGGCTCATGGACTACAGGAGCGGCCCAGCCTTGACCCACCGGCGTCGGCTTGTGGTGCGAGCGTGGCGTAGAACGAGCGTGCCCTCCTGTGCAGGGAGGATGGTGATTGCGACGTCACCATCAGCCCGGCCAGGAAGGCACCTCGTATGTGAAACCCAGTCACTGTGGGGTCAACCGCCTCGTGACCCGCTGCTGACCGTGCCGTGAGCTGCGCAAACAAGAGCTCGTTCCGCTTCGTGCCGGCCCGGTGTCCTCGCCCACTCCGCGCACGCGGTCAGTCACCAACCCGGGGCAGTTCGCTCCCCTCGACCGGCGACTTTTACGCGCCGTCCCTGGAACCGGAGGCCGGCGCCGGAGGGCTCCGGGAGGGTGATTATCGGGCCGTTGAGGGTGGGGTGGGTGTGCGTATGCTGTAAAGCTACGTCCACCGTCGGTCGTCGCGGCCAGGCGCTGGTCGCCGCGGTGCTGGTCGCCGCCGCCGTGAGCGTGGGCGGCGCGATCACCACCACCACCGCCGCCGCCGACCAGGAACCCGCCTCGGCCCAGGCCGACTTCCTCGGCCCAGGCCGACTTCCTCGGCCTTGACCCCAACGGCGGCCTCAGCGGCGGCTTCAACTGGATGTTGTCTGAACTCTGAGCTTTCGGGGCGCGGGTGACGTTCCACGACCGTGTTGACTGACCATGGACGCATCGATGTGCCCGTGATGGCCGCCCGCGCCAGCCTGGGGAGCACCTGCAGCAATCACGACGGCCCCTCCCGCGGCGGAGGGGCCGTCGGCATGACCGGGCAGCGTGCTTGCAGCCGGATGGTGGGGCCATCTATCGATCTGAGGGGCCAGGTATCGATCGTTGTCACAGCGGCCCTTTGTCATGCCCCCAAGCGCCCAACGCGACGTATCCGTCTGCGACACCGAAACTCCTGCGACAGCTTGACAACTCACATAACAAGGGGAGGTGCCGGCGTTCTCCGACGCCCGGGTGGACGAGCTCCTCCAGCAGGCCAAGCAGCGTGGCCTGGTCCCGCGCTCGGACGCCGAGTGCTGCCGATTCTGCTGGCGTTGCTGGGCGGGCAGACCCCGGTCGAGCAGTGGCCCACCCAGCGGCCGCAGTCCAAGCGATCCAAGCGGCGACGCACCGACCACGCCCGCGAGATCGCCCAGGCCGAGACCGCTGCCGGCGACCGGCCCGACGCCGGGCAGACGCGCACGTCGGCCCCACCAGGCGAGCTGGTGGTGTTGCAGTGGCCGGAGCGGGCCCGCCGCCCTCGCGGCGGGTGCGCCCGTAGGGGTCGGGTGGGTCGTCCAGCTCGCTGGCACCGCGGATGACGGTCGGAATCGACAGCCCTGCCAGCTCGGCGACCCGGGTCACCCCACCATGGCCGAGCGCACCGCGCCCTCCATATGGCGAACCCATAGCAACCACGCAGAAGACTCAAACTTGTACCGCGGGGACCCCTTAGTTCTTCTTGGTGGAAGATTTCTATTTTGGAGTAGGCGTGAGTTGTGTTCTCTGGCCTGCCTGTGGATCTGCTTCCAAAATTTTGTGGGGCAATTGCGGGCTCGGCCCGAGATAGGTCTGGATGGCCGGTTGCCCTGGACGAACGTATGTTCGATCATTGCGGCCATGGGTTGGCAGAATCCTCCAATTCGATGGTCGGAATTCGCGGCCCGTCTGTCGGATGGCGGGACACAGGAGCGGCCCGCCACTCGAGGTGGAGCGGATGCTCCGGCCCGGCCGCCCGGCCAGGCGTCTGGCCGCTCGTCACCCGCCCGCCCGCGGCGGACGCCGCGGGTCGCGTACGCCGAGCTCCACGTCCATTCCAACGCGAGCTTCCTGGACGGCGCCTCCTCTCCCGAGGAGCTGGTCGAGGAGGCGTTCCGGCTCGGCCTGGAGGCGCTCGCCCTCACCGACCGTGACGGTATGTACGGAGTGGTGCGCTTCGCCGAGGCGGCCAGGGCGCTCGGCCTGCCGACGGTGTTCGGCGCCGAGCTCACTCTCGGCCTCGGCTCCACGAGCGGGGCCAAGCGGTCGCGGGGCGTCGTCCCGGACCCGCCGGGGGAGCACCTGGTGGTCCTCGCGCGCGACCCGAGGGGGTACGCCATGCTCTGCCGCGCCATCTCCACCGCGCAGCTCGCGGGCTCCAAGGGAGCGCCGCGAAGTGACCTGGAGCTGCTGGCCGGCCTGCACGGCGGCCACTGGCTGGTGCTCACCGGCTGCCGCAAGGGAGCGGTTCCATCGGCACTCATCGAGCACGGCCCCGCCGCCGCCGGCCACCAGCTCGACCGCCTGATCGAGGCGTTCGGCCGAGAGAACGTGCTCGTGGAGCTCTGGGACCACGGAGATCCGCTCGATTCGACCCGCAATGACGTCCTGGCGCGGCTGGGCGCCGAACGCGGGATCGAGGCGGTTGCGACCAACAACGTCCACTACGCCACCCCCGGCCGGCGCCGCCTGGCCACAGCGCTCGCCGCGGTGCGCGCCCGCTGCTCCCTCGACGAGCTGGACGGCTGGCTCCCGGCGGCGGCCAGCGCCCACCTGCGCGCCGGTCACGAGCAGACCATCCGCATGCTCCGCTACCCGGGGGCGGTCGAGCGGGCGGCCGAGATCGGCCGGGCGCTCGCCTTCGACCTCGAGCTGATCGCCCCGCGGCTGCCGGACTTTCCGGTACCGCCCGGCCACACCGAGATGAGCTGGCTGCGCCGGCTCACCGAGGAGGGCGCGGCCCGCTGCTACGGCCCGCGCGGCGCGGAGCGGGTGGCCGGCGCCTGGCGCCAGATCGACTACGAGCTCGACATGATCGAGCGGCTCGGCTTCCCGGGCTACTTCCTGACCGTCTGGGACATCGTGCGGTTCTGCGAGCGCGCCGACATCTACTGCCAGGGGCGCGGCTCGGCGGCCAACTCGGCGGTCTGCTACGCCCTCGGCATCACCAAGGCCGACGCGGTCTCGCTCGGCCTGCTGTTCGAGCGCTTCCTCTCGCCGGAGCGGGACGGCCCACCCGACATCGACCTGGACATCGAGGCGGGCCGGCGCGAGGAGGCGATCCAGTACGTCTACCAGCGCTATGGTCGTGATCGGGCGGCCCAGGTGGCCAACGTGATCACCTACCGGCCGCGCTCCGCCGTGCGCGACATGGGCCGCGCCCTTGGCTACGCTCCCGGCCAGCTCGATGCCTGGGCCAGGCAGCTCGACGCCTGGGGCAACCTGGCGGAGGCTGCCGACCACGACGTCCCGCCCGCGGTCATGGAGCTGGCCGCCCAGGTCCAGGGATTCCCGCGCCATCTCGGCATCCACTCCGACCTGCTCGGGCTCGGCATGCTCTCGGTGCTGCACGGCACGGTCGACCTCATCCGCTCCCACCACGGGGCCGACGTCGACCTGGCCGAGCTGCCCCAGGAGCCGGCCGTCTACGAGATGCTGAGCAGGGCCGACTCGATCGGCGTCTTCCAGGTCGAGAGCCGCGCCCAGATGGCCACCCTGCCGCGCCTCAAGCCGCGCTGCTTCTACGACCTGGTGGTCGAGGTGGCGCTGATCCGGCCCGGCCCGATCCAGGGCGGCTCTGTGCATCCCTACATCCGCCGCCGCGACGGCGTCGAGCCCGTCACCTACCTGCACCCGCTGCTCGAGCGCTCGCTGGCCAAGACGCTCGGGGTGCCGCTGTTCCAGGAGCAGCTCATGCAGATGGCGGTCGACGTGGCGGGCTTCACCGCCGCCGAGGCCGACCAGCTCCGCCAGGCCATGAGCGCCAAGCGCTCGGCCGAGCGGATGGAGCGGCTGCGGGAGCGCCTGTTTCGCGGGATGGCGGAGCGCGGCGTCAGCGAGGACATTGCCAACCGGATCTACGAGCAGCTCGCCGCCTTCGCCAACTTCGGCTTCCCCGAGAGCCATGCGGTGTCGTTCGCCTACCTGGTCTACGCCAGCGCCTGGCTGAAGCTGCACTACCCGGCGGCCTTCCTCGCCGCGCTGCTGAACGCCCAGCCGATGGGCTTCTATTCACCGCGCACCCTGGTCGCCGACGCCCGCCGCCACGGCGTGGTGGTGCGCGGCCCCGACCTCAACGCGAGCGCGGCGACCGCCACCCTGGAGCCGCTCGCGAAGGGGGAGAGGGACGCGCGGGGCCAGGGGGACGCGCGGGGCCAGGGAGACGCGCGGGGCCAGGGAGACGCGCGGGGCCAGGGGGGCCCGGGGAGCCAGGGGACCGCGGGGGGGCTCGCGGTGCGGCTCGGGCTCTCCTCCGTGCGCACGATGGGGCAGGACCTGGCGGAGCGGGTCGCCGACGGGCGCCCTTACGCCTCGATGGCCGACCTGGTCCGGCGGACCGGGCTCAACCAGGCGCAGGTGGAGGCCCTGGCGACCGCGGGAGCGTTCGGCTGCTTCGGGCTGGAGCGCCGGGAGGCGCTCTGGGCCGCCGGAGCGGTGGCGCAGGCGCGGGCCGACCGGCTGCCCGGGCTCTCCGTGGTCGGGGCGGAGGCGCCTCAGCTGCCAGGCATGAGCCCGGTGGAGCTGGGCGCGGCCGACCTGTGGGCCACCGGGCTCTCGGTCTCGAGCCATCCCGTGCAGTTCGTGCGCGATCGGCTGCACGCGCTCGGAGTGGTGACGTCCGAGGACCTGGCCGCGGTCGAGCCTGGCGCCAGGGTCCTGGTCGGCGGGGTGGTCACCCACCGCCAGCGCCCAGCCACCGCCGGCGGCACCACCTTCCTGAGCCTCGAGGACGAGACCGGCATCGTCAACGTGATCTGCTCGCCAGGCGTGTGGACGCGCTACCGCCGCCTGGCGCGCACCGCGGCGGCGCTGCTGGTCCGCGGCAGGCTCGAGCGGGCCGCGGGCGTCACCAACGTGATCGCCGACCAGCTTCGCCCGCTCTCCCTGGGGGTCCCCACCAGGTCACGGGATTTCAGATGAGCGTGAGCGGACGTTTCACGGCGGGGTAGTGCGCACCTCGCGACCGCCGCGCGGGCGTGAGGGCGTCACGGGCGGTGGAGGATGTGGCGGAGGGCCGGCTCCAGCTCGGGGTGGCGGAACGTATAGCCGCTGGCCTGCGCCACGGCCGGATGCACCCGCATGCTGGCGAGGATCAGCTCGTCGGCCACCTGGCCGAGCAGGAGCCTCGGCCCCAGCGCCGGCACCGCGAGCACCGCCGGCCGGCCCAGCACGCGGGCCAGCACCGCCGTGTACTCCGCGTTGGTCACCGGGTTGGGCGTGGTGCCGTTCAGCGGTCCCCACACGTCTGCCAGCAGGGCGTGCCGGTAGATGCCGACGATGTCGTCCAGGCTGATCCAGCTCACCCACTGCCGCCCGGAGCCCAGCCGGCCGCCCAGCCCGAGCTGGAACAGCCGCCTCTGGATCGACAGGGAACCGCCCTCGCGCGCCTGCACCACGCCGCTGCGGACGTGGACCGTGCGGATGCCGGCGGCCCTCGCCGGCTCGGCCGCCGCCTCCCACTGGCGGCAGACCTCGGCGAGGAACCCCTGGCCTCCGGGGCTGCCCTCGGTCAGGACCTCGTCGCCGCGATCGCCGTACCAGTTGACCCCGGAGGCGCAGACCAGCACCCGCGGCCCGTCCCCCAGGCGCGCCATTGTCTCGGCCAGCAGCCGCGTGCCATTCACGCGGCTGCCGAGGATCTCCCGCCTGACCCCGGCCGTCCACCGCGGCGCGCCGATGCTCCTGCCCGCCAGGTGCACGACGGCGCCGGCCCCGGCGAGCGCGCCGTCGTCGATGGTCCCGCCGGCCGGGTCCCAGCGGGCGGCGCCCGGGCCGGGGCTCGGTGAGCGGGTGAAGCGGATGACCTCGTGGCCGTCGGCGGTCAGCCTGGAGACCAGGGCGGTGCCGACGAGGCCGGTCGAGCCGGTGACCGCGATGCGCATATCGAAGGAAGGTTACCCCGCCGGCCCGGCACACACAGACGGCTCCGGCACGACGGCCCGGCGTCGATGGTTTGCGCCGCCGCCGCCAGAGCGCTTGCATGGTCGTATGCGCGACGCCTCCGACCCGGGCGACCCCTGGGACCCTGCCCGCTACGAGCGCTTCGCCACCGAGCGCAGCGCCCCCTTCTATGACCTGCTCGACCTGATCAGGCCCATCCCGGCGGGCCGGGCCGTGGACCTCGGCTGCGGCACCGGCGCGCTCACCCTGGAGCTGCACCGGCGCGTGCGCGCCGGCGAGACCCTGGGAATCGACAGCTCGCCGGCGATGCTCGAGCGCGCCCGCCCGCTCGCCGGCGGCGGCCTGCGCTTCGAGCAGGGCGACATCGCCGGCCTCGGCCACACCGGCGATGACCGCCACTGGGACCTCGTCTTCTCCAACGCCGCGCTGCACTGGGTGCCCGACCATCCGGCGCTGCTCGCCCGCCTGGCGGCGGTCCTCGCGCGGGGCGGCCAGCTCGCCGTGCAGATGCCCGCCAACTTCGACCATCCCTCGCACGTGGTCGCCGCCGAGCTGGCCGACGAGGAGCCCTTCCGCGGCGCCCTCGGCGGCTACCGGCGGGTCGTCCCTGTCGAGTCCCCGGAGCGCTACGCGGAGCTCCTCGACGGCCTCGGCTTCGCCGAGCAGCACGTGCGGCTGCAGGTCTACGGCCACCGCCTGGCCGGGCCCGAGGAGGTGGTCGAGTGGGTCAGGGGCACGCTGCTCACCGACTACCAGCGGCGCATGCCCGCCGAGCTGTTCGAGCGCTACCTGGCCACCTACCGGGAGCGCCTGCTGCCGCTGTACGAGGGGCGCCGGCCGTACTTCTACCCGTTCAAGCGCCTGTTGCTGTGGGCGGCTCGCCGCGCTGATCCCCGAGCGACTTCGGCTCCTTGGTCCTGATGTCGACGCTTCCCATGAAGGCGAGGCCGCGGACCCGCACCACCGGGGCGTCGTGCGGCAACTCCACGTCCTGCGCCGTGCGGTTGTCCCAGCCGCCCATGAAGCCGAAGCCTGCCGCCTCCACGCGGACCCCGGGCGGCACGATGATCTCCACACCACCCATGAACGCCAGCGACGTGATGGTGGTGACCCGCGCGCTCAGCACGGCGCCGCGAAGGTCGAGCCGCACGCCGCCCATGAACGCCACCGCGGTGGACTCGGCGGGGACCCGCCAGCGCCCCTTGCGTTCGACGCCGCTCATGATCGCCAGCGACAGGCGTGAGCCTGGGCGCTCGCCCGGCGGCGGAGGCCGAACCGGCGGCGGCGAGGTGGAGAGCGCCGAGCCGGGGCGGGACGGCAGGTCGGTGAACAGGCGCTCGAGCTCGCCGCGCCGGCGCGCGGTGAGCGCGGTTCGCGAGCGCTCCTCGAACTCCTCCTGGTCCAGCCGTCCCTCGACGTAGGCGGCGCGCAGTCGGTCGATCGCCTCGTTGCGCTCGGCGTCCGAGGCGCGCGGGGAGGTGTCGGCTGGAACCGGCTCCGCACCGGTCCGGGGCGGCTCGTGGTCGCTGGCCTCTGGCGGCATCGGGACGACTCCTCTCAGCGCCGCTGGCAGTTGGGGCAGAAGGTGGTGCCGCGCCCCCCCAGGAACATCTTGCGCAGGGCAGCGCCGCAGCGCGGACAGGGCCGCCCGGCCTGGCCGTAGGCGATCAGGAAGCTGGCGTTGCGCCCGCTCTCGCCATTGACCATGCGGTAGTCGCGGAAGGTGGTGCCCTCGCGCAGGATCGCCTGCTCCAGCACCTGCCGGATCGCGTGGTGCAGGGCGACGGCGCGCCCCCTGCCGACGCGCCGCGAGCAGGGATGGATGCGGGCCAGCCACAGTGCCTCGTCGGCGTAGATATTGCCCACGCCGGCCACCGCCCGCTGCGTCAGCAGGTAGGGCTTGACCGGCGAGCGGGTGGCGGCGAGGTCGCGGGCGAAACGCAGCGGGTCGAACTCCTCGGAGAGCGGCTCCGGGCCGAGCCGGGCCAGCGTCGGCAGCGCGTCGTACACGCCGGCCTGGACCACGGCCAGGGTCCCGAAGCGGCGCACGTCGCGGAAGACCAGCTCGCGGCCGTCGTCGAGACCCAGGCGGGCGCGGGTGTAGGCGTCGGCCGGGCCGAAGTGCAGCACGCCGGTCATCCCCAGGTGCAGCACCAGCTCGAGGCCGCCGTCGAGCGGGCACACCAGGAACTTGCCGCGCCGCCCGACCTCCAGGACGGTGTGACCCTCCAGCAGCTCGGGATGGTGGACGCGGCGCTGCACGTCGGTCCAGACTTTGACCACGCAGCGCCCACGCAGCTCCGGTCGGAGCTGCCGGCGGACCGACTCGACCTCGGGAAGCTCAGGCATCGGGCCAGCATCCCACGCCGGCGAGGAACTCGGCCAGACCGGGCGTGAGGTCGAGGCCGGGGAGCGTCTCCAGCTCGACCAGGGCCGCTTCGTCGACGTCGCTGGCGGCCACCGGCGCGGTGTCGTCCAGCTCGGCCCACAGGTCGGTGATCACGTAGTGATAGCCCTCGCCGACGCGCTCCACCACGCCGGCCACCTCGCCGAGGCGCGCCACCAGGCCCGTCTCCTCGCGCAGCTCCCGAGCCGCCGCCTGCTCGAGGGTCTCGCCCGCCTCCACCTTGCCGCCAGGCAGCGACCACTTGCCCTTGGCGGGCGGCCTGCCTCTGCGCACCAGCAGCAGCCTGCCGCGGCGGTCGCGCGCGATCAGCCCGACCGCCGGCGTGGGGACGGGCGCGGGCTCGCTCATGCCGACCAGTCTGCCGCCTCGGGCGGGGGAAGGCGAGCCCAATGGACCCGCGCGGCGGCGGCGATGTCACCTTTGTTGCCGCTGGGCTAGTCGCGCCTGACGTGGGTGCGGCTGTCGGCTCGCCGTGCCCGCCGAGCCTTGGGTGGGCCGGGGCTGACGAACCTCCCCTCGAGGCCCGACGTCAGCAGCAGGATCGCGAGGAGGGTGACGGGAAAGAGGGCGACGATGGCGAGCATCAGCAGTGACATGAACGAACCTCCTCGCCGCGGACCGAGAGTCGCACACGCTCGGATTCGCATGAGCCACTCGCGGCGCAGGTAGGAACGCGGCCGGTCTTCTTAGCAGTATTCGTCATCCGGTCGTGCCGACCTCACCGTCGTTATCCGATTGTGTCCAAGGTGGTGCCGTTGCGTGCTTCTCCAGGCTGGCCTGCCGCAACCCCGGGACCGCGCCGCGACGTCTGCTATCGTCACAGCCATGCCCGGCTTCGACCTACACACCCACTCGACCCGCTCCGATGGCACCCTGGCGCCGCGCGAGGTGGTCGAGCTGGCGGCGTCGCGTGACCTCGCCGGGATCGCCCTCACCGACCACGACACCACCGACGGCCTGCCCGAGGCCCGCGAGGCCGCTCGCGGGCGGGGCATCGAGGTGCTGACCGGCTGCGAGCTCTCCGCCGAGCACGAGGGCCAGCCGGTGCACGTGCTCGGCTACGCCTTCGATCCCGATGAGCCGATGTTCGCGGGCAAGCGCGAGTGGATCCGCGACGGGCGGGTGCGCCGCGCCGAGCGCATGGTCGAGCGCCTGCGCGAGCTGGGCGTGATCATCAGCGTCGAGCGGATCCGCGAGATCGCCGCCGCCACCTCGGTCGGCCGGCCGCACATCGCCAGAGCCATGGTGGAGGCCGGGGCGGTGCCGGACGTCGCCTCGGCGTTCTCGCCGGAGTGGATCGGCACCGGCGGCCGGGCCTACGTGCCCAAGCTGGCGGTTCGGCCGGTCGAGGCGGTGCGCCTGATCCGCGGCGCGGGCGGCGTGGCGGTGCTCGCCCATCCCTCGATCCACGCCGGCGCCAGGGCGGTGCCCGAGCCGGTCATCCGCGCGATGGCCGCCGCGGGCATGGCGGGCCTCGAGGTCGACCACCCCGACCAGCCGCCGGCGGACCGCGCCCACTGGCGCAGCCTCGCCGCCGAGCTGGGGCTGGAGGCCACCGGCTCCTCGGACTGCCACGGCGCCCTGTACGGCTACCGCATGGGCGTCTGCCGCACCCCGGAGGACGTGCTGGAACGCCTGCTCGCCCGCCGTCCTTCCAGGGTCTAAGGTCTAATCGTCGCAGTAAGGGCGTAGCCTCAGAGCATGCGCATACAGAACCCGGACCAGCAGAGCCTCCCGGGAATCGACTCGAGTCCGGTGACCTTTGTCAGCCCTTCCGCGCTCGAGCGGTACCGCCACTGCCCGCGCCTGTACCGGTTCCTGTACGTGGACGGTATGTGGAACATGTCCCGGATGACGGCAACACAGTCGTTCGGTACCACCATCCACTCGGTGCTGCGCGAGTTCTTCCGGCTGCCGGTCGGCGGCCGCAGCCTCGATCGCCTGCTCCAGCTCTTCCGCCGCTCGTGGGTGCGTGAGGGCTACCGCGGCAGGGAGGAGCAGCAGCGCGAGCGGGAGCGTGGCAGCGAGGCGCTGCGCGCCTGGTACGAGCGGACCGACATCACCGCCGTGCCCTTCGCCACCGAGGTCGACCTCCAGGCGAGCTGGGGCGACGTGGTGCTCAAGGGTCGCCTCGACCGGGTCGATGCGGATCCGGAGGGCGGGCTGGTGGTGGTCGACTACAAGACCGCGCGCCGGCCGGTGAGCCAGGCGTCGGCCGACGCCGACGAGGCGCTGACGATCTACGCGGCGCTGGCCGGGCGGCGGCTGCGGCGGCCGGTCACGCGGCTGGTGCTCGACTACGTGATCGCCGGCGCTCGCGTCGAGACCACGCGACCGCCCGCGGTGCTGGAGGAACGGCTGGGCAAGGTGCTGGAAACGGCCGCCGCGCTGCGCGCCGACCGTGAGTTCACCCCCCGCACCGGGCCCTGGTGCTCCTGGTGCGATTTGCTGGCGGCCTGCCCCGACGGGCAGCGGGAGATCGGCGGCCCGTGAGCCCAGTTGGACTCTGGAGGCCGACTCGTTGTATCAGAGAGGTGGCGCCGACCCTCGGGACAGGCAGCCGAAGTCGGATTCGGGGGGAGAGTCGTTTGGAGGAACCGACGCTAGCCCGGATGAAGGGCCCCGCGGCGCACCTGCTGCTGCCGTGCCGCAGCGAGTCGGTGGGCACCGTGCGGGCACTGCTCCATCGCGACCTCGGCCGGTGGGCGGTGGCCGAGGAGGTCGCCGACGCCATCCAGCTCGCCATCGCCGAGGCGGTCGGCAACGCGCTGATGCACGGCTCCTGGGGCCAGCGCGAATCGGTGCTCGTGGTGCGCTGGTCGCTGGTCGACGGGCTGTTCACCTTCTCGGTCCAGGACCGCGGACCGATGCTGGACAACTCGCGGGCTGCGATGTCGCGGCGGGCTCACCCCTCGCAGAGCCGGGCCCGCGGCCTCTACGTCATGCACGCGGTGATGGACCGGGTGGTGGTGGATTCGGGACTCAACGGGACGCGGATCCTGCTCGAGAAAGCGCTCGACACGCCCGCCGTCGGGTAACCGCTGGTCGGGGGGACGTCCAGCGGAACGTTGGCGACTGCGACACCAGCCGCGGCCGGCCGCGGCCGCCGTCGCTCTCCCGTCCGACGGCGACCGCCTCCCAGCGGACCGGCTCGAGCTGGCGAGCGGTCGCTACTGAGACTCGCCCGGCTGCGTCTCCTGCATCACCGGCCACATCCGAAGCTCCTCGGCCAGCGCGCGGATCTCGCTGTCGGGGTAGCGACGGTGACCTCCAAGGGTGCGCAGGAATGGGAGCTTGCCCTCCTGCGCCCAACGGGAGACGGTCTTGGGGGACACGTGAAGTAGACCGGCTACCTCCGAGGTACGTAGGTAGGTCGGCCGGCTTGTCCGGCTCATTGCTCGACACCCCTTCGGCGGTTATCGTCCCGGCACGGGACGTTGCTGTTGTCCCGATAGGGACACTATCCGGGTCCTGCAAAAATGCTGAATAAGCTGTTCTACCTAGGAAAGCTCGAAACAGTCGTATGCCCCACTGCTCACGATTGCTTCATCGCTGCTGGTCAGAGCGGCAAATATGGACGGACCAACGCTCCAGGGGACGGTCCGGAGGCATTACGAAATTCTGCGGAGAGAGGAACTTCGGCCACTGAGCGTGGTTGGAGAAGCGATCTTTTCGCTTCCCGGAACTTGTCGGGGAACCGACCCGTATCGGTCTGGGCTGAGCGACGCCTTGCCCTGCAGAGGCGACGCCGCGCTCCCGGGGGGACCTCGCAGTCACACCGACTGCGTGCGGGACCGGCGTCGCCTTCCATCCTCTTCTCCCGACCTCGCGCCGCGCCGGGCGGCATACTGTCGCATGCGGTACTTCATCTGCCGGACCTGCGGGGTCCAGCACGCGGCGGCCGCGTCGCCACCGCGGCGCTGCCGTATCTGCGAGGACGAGCGGCAGTACGTCGGCTGGCAGGGGCAGCGGTGGACGACGCTGGACGAGCTGCGTGCCGAGGGGCTCCACAGCGACGTTCGCCGCCTGGAGCCCGACCTGCTCGGCATCGGCGTCACCCCGTCGCTCGGCATCGGGCAGCGGGGGCTGCTGGTCCGCGGTGAGCGCGGCAACGTGCTCTGGGACTGCGCCGGGTATGTCGACCAGGAGGCCATCGACCAGGTCCGCGAGCTCGGCGGGCTGGCCGCCGTCTCCGCGTCGCACCCGCATTTCTACGGCTGCGTCGTGGAGTGGAGCCAGGCGTTCGGCGGCGCGCCGATCTACCTGCCCCGCGCCGACGGGCAGTGGATCATGCGGCCCGACCCGGCGGTGAGGCTGTGGGAGGACCGCCTCGAGATCGACCCGGGCATCACCCTCCTGCGGTGCGGCGGCCACTTCGAGGGCTCGGCCGTCCTGCACTGGGCCGCCGGCGCCGAGGGCCGCGGGGCGCTGCTGGTCGGCGACACCATCCAGGTGGTGCGCGACCGGCGCTTCGTCTCCTTCATGCGCAGCTACCCGAATCTGATCCCGCTGCCCGCGAGCGCCATCACGCGGATCGCCGAGATCCTGGAGCCCCTGCGCTTCGATCGCGTCTACGGCGGATGGTGGGACCTGGTCGTGCGGTCGGGCGCCGCGGAGGCGGTCCGCGCTTCCGCGGCGCGCTATGTCGCTTGGGTGCGGGGGGGGGCCCAGGCCCCCCCCGCAGGCCCCCGGAGCGGTGAGGGCTTCGCCCTCGACAGTCAATTCATTTGCGCTGCGCTCGCCCGCTACCGCGGGCTAGCGCAGTACGAAGGTGATGCGCTTGCGGTACAGGTCCGGGTGGTGGGCGATGACCGCGCCCGGGCTGACGCACAGGAAGTGGGCGACCGCCTCGGTGAGCTGCTCGAAGAACGACGCATTCGGTGACGGCACCAGCGGCGTCCAGCGCACGGTCACACTGCGGATGTCCTGCAGCCGCGGCCAGGGGAGCGGGCCCACCTGCAGCTTGACGTACTGCCGTGGGCTGGCGACGCGGATGAGCGTCGGCGGGTGCATGCCGCCTTCGTCGATGGGCCGCCCCAGTGGCCGCTTGCGGCGGAAATCCCGCATCGCGATGAAGTACTTGCGCCGCATGGCCCGGTAGGCCTCGAACTGCTCCGCCTTCGTCAGTTCCTTGACGTGTATGAACGCCTCGGTGGTCAGGTGGCGCATGCGCAGGTATCTGGCGCCCCCGAGGACGACGGCGGCCACCGCGATCCACCACAGGGTCGTGCTCGGACCGAGCTCCTGCACGGCGAGGGCGACGATGACGAGCGTGAGCAGCACAGCACCGGCTCCCACCACCAGGGCGGGGCTGGAGCGCCAGTCGCGCGACCCCGATGGCTCGGGGGGCGCCGGAGGCTCAGGGGCGTTCACGGCCGTGCACTATCGCATAGCGCCCGAAGTTCTGCAATTTCCCAGCTCCCTCAGGTGACGAGGACGATGCGTACTGTCATCTTGCGGACAGTCGCGGCTGCGGGCAAGAGGGGCCTGCATCTTCTCCTGGTCATCTTTGGAGCGGCCGCGCATAAAGGCGATGGCCTCGGCCGGGCGGCTGCGCCCTGACGTCGTGCTGCTCGACCTGGTGGAGGCGGTGCGCACGGTGCACCGCGGCGACGCCGCCGTGCACCCCGCGGTCGCGGGCAGGCTGATGCGCGAGCTGGCGCGGCCGCCGCACTGCCCGGCGGTCGAGTCGCTATCCGAGCGAGAGCTCGAGGTCCTCCGCCTGCTGGCGACCGGTGCTTCCAGCCAGGAGATCGCGGCCGCCTTGGTGCTCTCGTCCAAGACGGTCAAGACGCATGTGAGCAGCATCCTCGCGAAGCTGGAGGTCGCCGACCGCACACAGGCGGCGCTCTACGCCGTCCGCGAGGGCCTGGCGCCATAACCCGATCCGGGGCGGCGCGCCACGCGGGTCGCCGGCTCCTCAGAATTACTCAGATGACACGCCGTCCAGCCGGTCGGTTGTTCCGTTTGAGCGAAGCATTCAGGCAACCTTTTGACACCGCGCAGGATGCGCGTTCAAATCAGTGAACCAAAAACGGGGGCGGCACTTCGGTGTCGATGCAACATGAACGGGGGGCAATTGTCAGAGCGCGACGCTAAAGGCGTTCGATCGCGTCGACCCTTTCGTCGCCGTCGCGATCCTCAGAACGTCGTTCTCATCTCTCGGGACTCGAGCCTCGCTTCGCTGCTCGAGGCCATGATCGCCAGACCAAGGGCGTTGAAGATCGTCGGTTCGAGCAGCGAATTCCCGGGCCCTGAGGAATTTTCCGCCGATACGGTCGTGCTCGATCTTCCCTACAGAGTTCGGTGGCCTGCCTGCCAGCAGGTCCGCGAGCGCTATTCCGGGCGAATGATCGTCACGGTGTCGAGCGAGCGGGAGACCGAGGGCTGGCCGCCCGACCCGGCGTGCTGGTTCCTGGTCCGACCTTTCGGCGCGGAGGACGTTCTGCGCGCGCTGCGGGCGCCGGTGCCGCCAGGTCCCTCGGCCCGGGCGCCGCTGGCGACGCGTCGCCGCGGCGCCGGTCGGGAGGCGGAGGAGCCACACCGGCCCGGCGGGACGGAGCCCGTTGTCGTGCCTGGCGCCCGGGCGCCGGAGCCGGTTACGCGCCTCTCCACCGACGACTCGCTGTGGGGGGTCGACAGCGGCGGCGCACAGCCGCCCGCGGTGGCCCCGCCGGTGGTGCAGCCGCCGGTCGTCCCGCCCGTGGTCCAGCCGCCGGTGGCCCCGCCGGTGGTGCAGCCGCCGGTCGTCCCGCCCGTGGTCCAGCCGCCGGTCGTCCCGCCGGTGGTGCAGCCGCCGGTCGTCCCCGCCGCGGTGCAGCCAGCAGTGGCCCCGCCCGTGGCGGAGCCGCCGGCGACCCTGGACGCGCCGAGGCTCCGCTCGCGGCGCACCCTGGCCGAGGTGGTTGGCGCGCTGGTCCTTGTGATCGCGGCCGGTCTGGGAGGCATGGCCTTCGGGCGGGCGAACGCGGCCGGCGACCGGCTCGACGTGAGCCCGATCTCGACGGTCACCCGGCCGAGCACGCCGAGCCCGTCGTCCCAGGCAGGCCCGCCCACCACCCGCGAGCAGATCCTGACGTCCGCGGCCCCATGCCTGTCAGCGCTCGACCACTCCGACGCGGCGATCTCCTACCTGGTTGGCAACGTCCGTGACGACCGTCTCTCCAAGTCCATCCAGCAATATCAGGTGGATCGCAGGGTCTGCCGCGAGCGCGTGAGGTGAAAGACATGCGAGCCACTGTGCGTGGCGCCATTCTCACCACGACCATCCTGGTCGTGGGCCTGACCGCCGCTCCAGCCCTGGCCGCCAAGGACCTGCAGGTCAGCATGGCCACCTGCGCCGGCGTCACCGTCGTGGGCGAGGGGCTGCCCAAATCCACGCAGGTCTTCCTGCTGGTCCGCAACCTGGCCAACGGCGCAACCGTCGGCGGCAAGCCGACACCCGTCAATTCCGGGGCGGACGGCACGCTCCAAGCCACTGTGCGCTTGGACTTGCATGGCGTCCGCACGGTCGACGTCAGCGTCTGGACCAAGAGCGGCGAGACACTGCAGATGGCCGCGCGGGACGTCGCCAGCACCAGCTGCGGCAAGCTGCCGATGACCGGCTCGTCGCCGTACGGCGGCGGCATCGGGCTGCCGCTGGCAGGCGCCCTGCTGGTTCTCGGCGCGGCGGCGCTGTGGGGCGCCCGCAGACTCCGGGACGCCCCACCACGGGTCCGCCGCTAGCTCAGGCGGCCACCTGGTCGCCGCTCGGCTCGGCCGCCGCGGCCGGGCCCTCCGACGCCAGCGCCAGCTCGAGCACCTGGCCGATCTCGTCGGCAAGGTGGAAGGTCATCTGCTCGCGCACCGACTCGGGCACGTCCTCGAGGTCGCCGCCGTTCCGGCCGGGCAGGATGACCTCCTTGAGGCCGGCCCGGTGCGCGGCGAGGACCTTCTGCTTCACGCCGCCGATCGGCAGGACCCGGCCCTGCAGCGTGACCTCGCCGGTCATGCCCACCTCGGCCCGCACAGGCCGGCCGGTGAGCAGGCTCACCAGCGCGGTGGTCATGGTCACGCCGGCGCTGGGGCCGTCCTTGGGCACGGCCCCCGCGGGCACGTGCAGGTGCACCCGACGCCGCTCGACCGGCTCGTCGATGCCGAGGTCGCCCGCGTGCGCGCGCACGTATGACAGGGCGATGCTGGCCGACTCCTTCATCACGTCGCCGAGCTGGCCGGTCAGCGTCAGGCCGGGCTCGCCGTCCATGACACTGGCCTCGACGAACAGCACGTCGCCGCCCACGCCCGTGACGGCCAGCCCGGTCGCCACGCCCGGCACTGCCGTGCGCTCGGCCGCCTCGAAGAAGAACCGTTGCCGGCCCAGGTAGCCGCGCACATCGGCGGCGTCGATCACCACCGGGGCGGTGACCTCGCCGGCGGCGAGCCTTGTCGCGACCTTGCGCAGCAGCCTGCCGATCTCACGCTCGAGGTTGCGGACGCCGGCCTCGCGCGTGTAGTCGCTGACGATCCCGCGCAGCGCCTCGGTGGTGAGCACGACCTCGTCCGGCCGCAGCCCCGCCTGCTCCGTGCGCCGGCCGAACAGGTGGTCGCGCGCGATGGCGACCTTCTCCTCCTCGGTGTAGCCGTCCAGGCGGACGACCTCCATGCGGTCGAGCAGCGGCTGCGGGATGGTCTCGACCACGTTCGCCGTGGCGATGAACAGCACGCCCGACAGGTCGAGGTCGATCTCCAGGTAGTGGTCGCGGAAGGAGTGGTTCTGAGCGGGGTCGAGGACCTCGAGCAGCGCCGAGGACGGGTCGCCGCGCCAGTCGGCGCCGACCTTGTCGACCTCGTCCAGCAGGAACACCGGGTTCATGGTCCCGGCCTCGGTGATCGCCCTGGCGATGCGGCCGGGCTGGGCGCCGACGTACGTGCGCCGGTGCCCGCGGATCTCGGCCTCGTCGTGGATGCCGCCGAGCGCCACCCGCACGAAGGAGCGTCCCATCGCCCGGGCGACCGACTCGCCCAGCGACGTCTTGCCGACGCCAGGCGGGCCGACCAGGGCGATGATCGTGCCGGAGCCGCGCCCGCCCTGCTGCTCGATGCCGCGGTCTGCGCGCAGCTTGCGGACGGCCAGGTACTCGATGATGCGGTCCTTGACGTCCTCGAGCCCGTTGTGGTCCTCGTCGAGCACCCGCCGGGCCTCGGAGATGTCGAGCCGGTCGTCGGAGCGCTTGCCCCAGGGCAGCCCGGTGACGGTGTCGAGCCAGGTGCGGATCCAGCCGTGCTCCGGGTTCTGCTCGGGCGTGCGCTCGAGCCGGTCGATCTCGCGCTCGATCGCCTTGCGGGCGTCCTCGGGCACGCCCGCGCCCAGCTCCTGGAGGCGCTTGCGGTAGCCCGCGACGACGCTCTCCGCCTCGTCGGCGTCACCAAGCTCCTTGCGGATGGCGGCGAGCTGCTGGCGGAGGATGAACTCGCGCTGGGTCTTTTCCATCCCCTCGGAGACGTCCTTGCGGATACGGTCCTTCAGCTCGAGCTCGGCGAGGATGTCGCGCGCCCAGCCGAGGACCTTCTCGAGGCGCTCGTCGACGTCGATGGTCTCGAGCACCTCGACCTTGCGCTCGAACGACAGCTCAGGGGAGTAGACGGCGGTGTCGGCGAGCTGACCGGGGTCGTCGACGCCGCGCAGCGTCTCGGCCACCTGGCGGGCGCCGCGCGACTCCAGGATGCTCTCGATCACCGCGCGGTACTCGCGCGCCAGCTCACGGGTGCGTGGAGTCGGCTCAGGCTCGTGGATCCGCTCGATCTCGACCCAGGTCGCACTGCCGGTGCCGGCCACGCCGGTGGAGATGCGGGCACGGTGCAGGCCGCGGACCACGATGGCCATCTGGCCGCTGGGAAGCTCGCCGGTCTCCTCGATCTCGGCAACGGTGCCGACGCGCGCGTAGCGCTCGCCCACCTTGGGCACGAGCACCAGCAGCTGGCCGGCGTCTCTGGCGGCGGTGGCGGCGGCACGCGACTCGGCGGTCTCGAGGGTCGCGGTCACGACCATGCCGGGAAGCACGACCCCGCTGGTCAGGGGTAGCAGTGGAAGGGTCTGAACAGAGAGCTCAGGCATTTGTTCTCCAGGTCAGGTGAGGTGCGATACCACACTCAACACCTGCCCGCGCCGGGCAATTCCTTGCCGGGCGAGAAGGTTGAGGTTCCCGACTTTCGCTATGTCGAGTACGTCAGCGCGCCGGCGCCTACCAGTCCTCGAGGCTCATGAGCCGGTTGCTGACCTTGTACAGCGTGGCCTGGTCAACGCTGCCGATCAGGCAGTAGACGATGCCGTGCGCGCGCCACCAGACGGTGCCGGTGTGGTTCCAGCGCGCCGACTCCAGCTCGCCCTCCTTGACGGCGCTGTTGGCGCCTGTCATCTCCGGCAGGCTGCCCTTCCAGCGGATCAGCGTGACGCGCTGGTCGGAGCGGTCGCGGTACTCGGCCACGGCAGCCAGGTGGTGGGCGAGCATGCGCGAGCCGGCGGCCTGCACGCGCAAGCCTTCAGCGCCGAGGTCCGGGGTCTGCGCGGCGGACCCGAGCACAGCGGTCAGGCGCTTCTGGGTCGAGGTGTCCCACTGCAGCATCACCGGCTCGGCACGGTAGGCGGTCCAGGCGGCCTCGAGCGGGCTCGACCGCTGCGGCGCGGGCACCACCAGGATGGTCGCGGCGAGCAGCGCGGCGGCGACGCCAGTGGCGGCGCCCAGCGAGAGCCAGTGCCGCCGGCGGCCGCGCCGACTCTCGTCGCCGGCGGCCTCCTTGTGCAGCTCTGCCAGGACGCGGGCGCGGACCTCCGGAGGCGTGGACACCGCGGAGGAGCGGACGAGGGCGGTGAGCTGGCGGTCGAGCAGGGCGCTGGACGCGCACGCGCTGCAGTGCGAGACGTGCTCGCGCGCGGCCACCGTCTCGTGGGGCTGGAGCTCCCCGAGACTGAAGGCGGTCAGCCGCTCGCGAAACTGCTCACAGGTCATCTGCCTGCACCCTTCCAAGCTCAGGCAGCAGCATCGCCTCCAGCCGGCGGCGGGCTCGGTGCAGGCGCGACAGGATCGTTCCCCGTGGCACGCCCATCACCCCGGCCGCCTCGGCACAGGACAGGCCGTGGATGTCGACCAGCGTCACGGCGATGCGGAACTCCTCGGGTAGGCGGGCGATGGCCCGGCGCACGCGCTCGCGGTCCAGCTCGCGGACGGCCTGCTCCTCCGGGCCCGGCTCGTGGCTCGGAGGGTCGATGCTCGGCTCCTCGCCCGCGTCGAGCCATACCAGCGGCAGGCGCCGCTCCTTGCGGTACTGCGTGCAGAACAGGTTGTACTGGATGCGGAGCAGCCATGCCTTGCAGTTGGTGCCCGGCTCGAACGTGGAGAACGAACGCAGGGCCCGAAGCATGGTCTCCTGGGTGAGGTCCTGGGCGGCGGCGCGATCACTCGTCAGCCGCAGCGCAGCGTCGTACAACGTATCCATATGCGGTACGGCGGTCGCCTCGAACCCGGCCAGCTCCACTGGCGACGACTCCCTTCTGCCGGCCAAGGCGCTCCCGCCACTCCTGAATCAGGAACTTCAGCGTCCCCTGGCCGATTCCCCGCGACCGTGCGGTGAGCCCCGCATGCCCCCGGTGCGGTGAAAGCTCGCCTCGACCGCTCTCAGCTTGCCACGGCCGGCGCTGTCAAGGGTGCCTCTGGCCGGGGTCCGCCGACGCGGCGGCGCCGGCGCCGCCGCGGGCCGGAGCGGCGCTTGGACGCCGGCCCCTCCGTGCCGGCCTCCTCGGCCCCCCTGTTGCGCTCGGCCTTGGCCGCGCCGTTGCGGTCACTCTTGGCCGCGGCGCCGCGCTCGGCTTTGGCCGCGGCGCGGTTGGCGGCCGCCTGCTCGACCGTCGGCAGGTCGAACATCTCGACCAGCAGCGGGCTGGTGGAGTAGACCTCGTGCATGGGCTCGCCGCGCAGGTCGAGGCGCTCGCGGATCGCCTCCGCGGTGGCGGCCTCGTTCCAGGCCGCGAAGGTGATGGCCACGCCGGCCGCTCCCGCGCGACCGGTGCGGCCGATGCGGTGCACGTAGGCGCGCTCGTCCTCGGGCGTGTCGTAGTTGATCACGTGCGACAGCCCGGCGATGTCCAGGCCCCTGGCCGCCACGTCGGTGCACACCAGCACGTTCAGCTTGCCCTTGCGGAACGAGCGCATGACCCGCTCGCGGACCGCCTGCGGCAGGTCGCCGTGCAGGGCGCCGGCCTTGTAGCCGCGGTCCACCAGGCCCTGGATGGTGCGCTCGACCCCGCGCTTGGTGCGCCTGAACACGGCAACGCGGTCCCGGTCGGGAGCGTCGAGCAGGCGGCAAAGCACCTCGAAGCGGTTCAGCGGGTGGACCTGGAAGAAATGCTGCTTGGTGGCCGGCACGGTGGACTGGTCGCCCTCGGGCTCGGCGTGCACGAACGTGGGCTGCTTGGAGTAGCGGCGCGCGAGCGCCACCACCTCTTTCGGCATGGTGGCCGAGAACAGCATCGTCTGCCGGTGCCCCGGGGTCGCCTCGATGATCGCCTCGACGTCGGGCAGGAAGCCGAGGTCGAGCATCTCGTCGGCCTCGTCGAGCACGAGGATGTGCAGGGAGCTCAGGTCCAGGCTTCTCTGCCGCAGGTGGTCGAGGAGCCGACCCGGAGTGCCCACGACCACCGCGGCGCCCTCGTTCAGGTCGACGATCTGCGGGCCCATCGGACGGCCGCCGACGATCGCGGCCACGCGGATGCCGGTGTCGTGGCCGGCCTTCTCGATGTCGGCCGCCACCTGGAGGCACAGCTCACGGGTGGGGACGACGATGAGGGCCTGGACCACGGGCTCGCTCGGGTCGACCTCCTGCACGATGGGGATCCCGAACGCGAGCGTCTTGCCGGTGCCCGTACGCGCCTGGCCGATCAGATCGACGCCGGCAAGGGCGAGGGGCAGGCACAAGGTCTGGATGGGGAAGGGATGCTCGATCCCGATACGGGCGAGCGAGGTGAGTGTGGATGGGATGGCACCGAGATCGGCGAAACTTCGCTCGACGGACTTGCTCTTCGATGACGGACTCAGACTGTGGCCTCCAGAATTCGCGGACACGCGCGGAACGTGGCTGTCACGGGACAGCTTGTCTTCCGCGGTGACCAGTGTAACGACGTTTGACAGTTCCCGAGTCGTGGTCGACCCGATCGCCCGCCTGGACGGGGCTGCCGGGGAGGGATTCGGCTCCTCCAACTCCCCAGCGCGCCACCGGCTCCGCACAGAAACCTTAGTACCGTGGGGTGCCCGGGTCCACCACCAAGCTCCATTCGTCGATGCCGCCGGCGAGACTGCGGGCGCGCGACCACCCGCTCGCCTTGAGCCACACGGCCGCCTGCGCGCTGCGCATGCCCGTGTGACAGAACACGACGACGTCCGCCTCGCGCGGGATCTCGGCCTCGGCGCGTGCGACGAATTCGCCCAGGTCGATGTGGACCGAGGGCTCGATCGAGGCGATCGCCCGTTCCATCACGGTGCGCACGTCCACCAGCAGCGGTGCGTCAGGCTTCGCCAGCTCGACCGCGAGATCGGCGGCGGTCACCTCTTCGAGCAGCGGATGACTGTTGCCGAGCATCAGCCCGCTCCGTCGCCCCAGCAGTCGGGGCAGTAGAACCTGATCATCGCGGGTGCGTGCTCGACCAGAGCACGCGCCTCGTGGTCGGTGTCGGCCGCAGCCTCGCCCACATCGACCAGCGTCCCGCACGAGGCGCACTCGACCACCCTGGCTGCCACGTGGAATCCCCTCCGCCCTCATTTCAGGCGCCGCGCCCCGTTGGCGCTCACCGCGGCCAATCGTACCCGCTCGCTACGGTAGTCTTGGCGCGGTTTCCACAGGGTTCGTCCAGGGAGGGTTGCCCAGTGGCCAGTCCGGCCGAGATCTTCCAGGCGTTGCGCGAGGCCCTTTCCAAAGCTGACGCCGACGCCGCCGCCAAGCTGTACGCGCCTGACGGCGTGTATTACGAGCCGGGCGACATGGCGCATCGCGGCCCTGACGAGATCCGGAACTACCTTGCCGCCGACTTCGCCAGGCGGGGGCCGGTCGAGATCACGGTCAAGCGCGAGGTGACCTCCGATTCCTCCGTGCTGGCCGAGTGGACCAGCTCCTATACCGAGGGCGGGCGGCGCTGGTCGGGCACGCCTGGCGTCTCGGTGCTCGAGATCGGCCGCGACGGCATCACCTACCACCGCGACTACCAGTAGCGGGGACAGCGGCCCGCGGGGCCGGCCGTCCGAACGCGCTAGAGCGAGCGGAAGCCGACCCGCTTGGAGGCGTTGTCCTCGCCGATCTCGACGTAGGCGAGCTTGTCGACCGGGATGCCGATGCGGCGGCCAGTGGTGTCGACCAGCCAGAGGACCCGCGCCCCGTCGTTGAGGGCCTCCTCGACGGCCTTGATCACCTCGTCCGGCGCCTGGTCGGTCTCGATCTCGAGCTCCTTGGGGCTGTAGATGACTCCCAGCTTGACTTCCATCCGCTCTCCGTCCTCCCGCTTGATGACCCAACGGCATCGCATCTGCCCGGGCTCGCGGCGCGAGGGTAGCAGCCCGCACGGAACCGATCCGCGTCCAGCGGTGTAGGGGACGTGACCGGCAGGCGCCTTCCCGGAGGTGACACAGATGTTTCGCCACGCGCGGCCACCTCGAGGCGGCCCCACCGTCCTGTTCGTTGCCCTGCTCGCCGTGCCGCTCGCCGCCTGCGGGCCGTTCGGCTCCGGCCGTGAGGCGACGCGGCCTGCGCCCACCGGCCGGGCCACGCCCGCCTATCTGGTCTACGCCGGCAACAGCGAGCTGGGACGGCTGCAGGTGCTCGCCGACGGCGGCAGGGTGCTGCGGACGCTGCCGTCCGGCGTGCCGAGCCCGGACTGGCGCACGCTGTACGTGGCCGTCGCGAGCGGGGACCGGACCATCGTCCAGGCCGTGGACACCGCCAGTGGGCGGGTGCGGCGCTCGCTCGAGGTCAGGGGTCGCTTCCGGCTGCCCGCCGTCGGCATCGCCGAGATTCCCGACGGCATCTCGGCCGACGGCACCACCCTGGTGCTCGCCAGCGCGGTCGATGCCCCGGTCAGCCGCTTCGCGGTGCTGTCCACCGGGCTCGACAGGGCGCCGATGCTGGTCGACCTGGCGGGCGAGCTCGAGTTCGACGCCCTCTCGCCGGACGGCTCCCAGCTCTACGTGGTCGAGCACCTGGCGGGAGGCGACGACAGCTACCGGGTGCGCCGCTTCGACCGCGCCACCCGCAAGCTCGCCCCGGAGATCATCGTGGACAAGCGCAACGCCGCCGAGACGTCCATGGCCGGCTACCCGAACACGCGCGTGACCGATCCGCGTGGCATCTGGGTCTACACGCTGTACCGCAACTCGGACCACGGGCCATTCGTGCACGCGCTGAACGCGGCCGACGGCTATGCGGTCTGCCTGGACCTACCACGCCAAGGCCGCGGGGACCAGCGGCTGGCGCGGCTGTGGGCGCTGGTCCGGGACCGCACCGGTGGCCGGCTGTACGCGGTCAATACCGCGCTGGGGCTGGTGGCGGAGATCGACGCCGCGGAGTCCACGGTGGCGCGCACGGCCTCGTTCGCTCCGGACCGGCCGGGCGGCGGCGGGCTGCCCGCCGCCGGCAGCGTGGCGCTGAGCGCTGACGGCTCGCTGCTGCTTGCCGGTGGCGGCCGTGGGGTGGTGGTGGTCAGCACGGGGTCGCTGTCGGTGACCGGGCGCTACCTGGACGGCTGGAGTGTGGACGGGCTGGTGGCGAGCGCTGACGGCAAGCTGCTGCACGCGCTGAGCCGCGCGCGCGGCCAGCTCGCCGCGCTCGATCCGACCAGCGGCGCCGTGCTCGGCCAGCAGCCGGCCCCCGATGTGACGTTCCTCCTGCGCGCAACCGGCGCCTGACCCGCGTGGGCGCCCGGACGTTGCCGCACCTGCCGCGCCCCGTGGGGTCCTGCACCGTGCGGGCTTGTGGAGACCGTCCGCGCGCTGTCGCACCCGCTTGGTAGGTTGCTGGCTCAATCCGGACGGATGGACTGGCGGGGAGGCGAGGCCGAGTGGGCTGGGGCGTGGGCCTGGTGGCGGTGGCGGTGCTCGGCCTCGCGGCGGGATTCGCGCTGGCGCGCCGCGGCGGCCAGCTCGGCCTCGCCGCGAACATGATGGAGCGCCGCCTGGAGGCCATGTCCAGCGAGCTGGACCGGCGCCTGGTCGACCTGGACCGCCGCCTCTATCTCGGGCTGGACAGCGTGCAGCTTGCCCAGGCGCAAGCCGGCGACGTGGCCGCCGACGTGCGCGAGCGGGTCGCCACCGTGACCGGCATCGCCCAGCAGGTCCTCGACCACGCGCGCGACCTGGCCCGGCTCGAGGACCTGCTGCGCCCGCCCCAGGCCCGCGGCGCCTTCGGCGAGGTGCTGCTCGAGCACCTGCTGACACAGGGTCTGCCCGAGGGCTGCTGGCGGACCCAGCACGCATTCCGCTCCGGCATGCGGGTGGACGCCGTCCTCGTGCTCGATGGCTGGCTGGTGCCGGTGGACTCGAAGTTCCCGCTGGAGGCCTTCGCCCGCATGGCCGCCGCCGGCGAGGGTGAGACCGCCCGCGCGCTGCACCGGCGGGCCTTCGTGCGCGACGCCCGCAGGCACGTCGAGGCGATCGCCGACAAATACATCCGCCCCGACGAGGGCACGTTCGACTTCGCCCTGTGCTATCTGCCTTCCGAGGCGGTGTACTACGAGTTCCTGCGCGAAGACCCGCCGGGCGAGTCGCCCTTCCGCTCCGCGGTGGAGCGCCGCGTGTTCCCGGTGTCGCCGGCGACCTTCTACGCCTACCTGCTCTCGATCGGGGTGGGGCTGCGCGGCCTCAGGGTCGAGGCGAACGCCCGCCGCATGCTCGACGCCCTGGCGGCCCTGCACGGCGACCTCGAGCGGTTCCAGACCGACTTCGAGGTGGTCGGCAAGCACCTCGGCAACGCCAGGACGCGCTGGGAGGAGGCGGCCCGCCGGCTCGACCGCCTCGGCGACCGCCTCGCCGAGGCCTCCGACAGTGCCGGCCGCACTGCGTCGCCGCCGGCGGCGCTCGAGGGGGAGCGGGCAGCGCCGGAGCCCGAGGAGCTCGGCCCCACCCCCACCCCGACCCCCGCGGCCGAGGCGCCACCAGCGCCCGCGGCCGAGGCGCTCAGGGAAACCGGCTGAACCAGATCAGCGACAGGCCCGCCCCGGCCACCAGCAGCAGCAACGCGGCCGCGGCGAAGATCACGGTGACCTCCTGCCGCTGCTTCACGAAGCCGATCTTCGAGCCGAGGTCGCGATAGATCCCCTTCAGGTCCTTGCTGCTCGGCGCGGCGAAGAAGCGCCCGCCCGTGGCCTCCGCGACCCGCTGCAGGGTGAACTTGTCGGGCGGTACCGGGATCCGGCGGAGCTGCCCGGTCTGCTCATCGGGGATGTCCACCATGCCCGTGTCGGTGCCCAGGGCAATCGTGAAGATCGCCACGTTCAACTGGCGGGCGTGGCGCGCGGCGTCCAGCGGCTGGGTCCTGCCCTGGGTGTTGGAGCCGTCCGACAGCAGCAGGATCACCATGGGTGGCTCCTTGCTGGGGTCGGGCGTGGTGGTCGGGGGCGGGACGACCTGCGGCGTGCTCGGGGCGGTCGTCGTCGTGGGCGCTGTCGTCGGGCGCCTGGCCTCCAGCGCCCGCTCGATCGCATCGCCCATGGCGGTCGGCCCGTCGGCGTTCAGCGACGCGACCGCGTCCTGCACCGCGACCCGGTCGGTGGTCGGTCGCACGAGGAGCTGCGCGGTGCCGGCGAACGACACCACTCCCACCCGGAACTTCTGCGGGACCTCGTCCAGGAAGATCATGGCCGCCTGCTCGGCCGCGATCAGCCGGCTCGGCGCCACGTCGGTGGCGTTCATCGAGCCCGAGGTGTCCATCACCAGCATGATCGTGGCCTGCTCCTTGGGGACCAGGGTGATCGCCTGAGGCCGCGCGACCGCGAGCAGCAGGCCGGTGAGCGCCAGCACGTACAGCGCGGGCGGCACGTGCCGGCGCCAGCCCGGCGAGCGGCTGACCACGTTGGCCAGTAGGTCGAGGTTGGTGAATCGCACCGCGTAGCGGGTGCGGCGTCGCTGGCCGAGCAGGTAGGCGGCCACCGCCACCGGCACCAGCAGCAGCCCCCACAGGAAGCCCGGCCACTCGACGCTCATCCCCGACCTCTCCCCGTGGTTCTCGCGGTGGTGGACGATGGGCTGACGACGCGATGGCGGAGGAATCCGGCGAACGAGCGCAGCCAGTCCCCCTCGGTCCACAGCAGGACATGGTCCACGCCGCAGCGCCGCAGCTCGGCGACGAGCTCCGCCCGCTCGGCCTCGGCGGCGGCGTTGAAGGCCTCCCGGAGCTTCCGCCGGCTGGTGTCCACGCGCAGGTAGCGGCCCGTCTCCGGGTCCACCAGCCAGAGCTCTCCGACATCGGGAAGCTCCTGCTCACGCCGGTCGCGGATCTCCACCGCGATCAGGTCGTGCCGGCCGGCGAGCGAGAGCATCGCGGGCCGCCAGTCGCGCGGCCCGCGGAAATCGCTGACGACGAAGACCAGCGAGCGGCTGTGCGCCAGCCTCCTGGTGCGGGCCAGCGCCTCGCCCAGCGAGGTCGCGCCGGCCCCCTCGAGCTGTGGCTCGCGGCGCAACGAGGAGAGCAGCCCCATCAGCCCCACCCGGCCCTGTCGCGGCGGGACGGTGCGCGGGTCGTCGTCGCCGAAGCTGGTGATCCCCAGCCGGTTGCCGCGGCGGGTGGCGAGGTGGCCAACGGCGAGGGCAACGCCCTCGGCGACGTCAGCCTTGCGCCGCGTGGCCGTGCCGAAGGACATCGACGGTGAGGTGTCCAGCAGCAGCCAGCTCACCAAGGCCCGTTCCGCGACCTGGTCGCGAACGTGGGGCTCGCGTGTCCGCGCGGTCACGTTCCAGTCGATGCGGCGCACGTCGTCCCCTGGCTGATACGGGCGAATCTGAGCAAGCTCTGTACCGATACCCACGGAATTCGAGCGGTATTCACCGGCCAGCATCGCCTCTACCCGCCGCCGGACCACCACGTCGAGCGCGCGCAGGAGCGCCTCGGGCGTGGGCCCGGGTCCAGGACGGTCCGGGGTGCGGACCGGAGCGATCGGGATGCCTTCGGCAGGGCTCATGCGGTCGACTCGCGCGCGAGGTCGATCCGCGGCGCGGGGATCGCCGACAGCACGGCGGTGAGCAGGGCGTCTGGGGTGACCTCCTCGGCCAGCGCCTGATAGGTGAGCACCAAGCGGTGGCGCAGGACGTCCTTGGCCACCTCCTGCACGTCCTGTGGCAGGGCATAGGCGCGACCGCGCAGCAGCGCCATGGCCCGCGCGGCGTGGACCAGGTTGATCGAGCCGCGAGGGCTCGCACCGTAGGCGATGTAGGGGCCGATGTCACCGACCCCGTACTGCTGCGGATAACGGGTGGCCATGCACAGCGCGACCGCGTACTCGGCCACGAGCCGGTCGACGTAGATCTCCTTGGTCGCGGCCTGGTACTCGTGGAGCTGCTCGAGGGAGATCGCCTGCTCGACCTCGGACGGGTCCGTCAGTGAGCGATGGACCACCATCATCTCCTCGCTGAAGTTCGGGTAGTCGACCAGCACCTTCATCATGAAGCGGTCGACCTGCGCCTCCGGCAGCGGGTAGGTTCCCTCCGACTCGATCGGGTTCTGCGTGGCCAGCACCAGGAACGGGTCCCCCACCGGGTAGGTCGACTTCCCGATGGTGACCTGGCGTTCCTGCATGACCTCGAGGAGGGCGGACTGCACCTTGGCGGGGGCGCGGTTGATCTCGTCCGCGAGCAGGAAATTGGTGAAGACCGGTCCGAGCTCGGTGTCGAACGTGCCGCTGTCGGGCCGGTAGATGCGGGTCCCGACCAGGTCGGAGGGCACCAGGTCAGGCGTGAACTGCACGCGATGGAAGGTGCCGCCCAGCACCTTCGCCACCGTCGAGATGGTGAGCGTCTTCGCCAGGCCCGGCACGCCTTCGAGCAGCAGGTGGCCGTTCGAGAGAAGCGCGATGAGGACCCGCTCGAGCATCCCCTCCTGGCCGACGATCACCCGCTTGATCTCGAACAGCGCGGCCTCGAGCTGCGAGTGCGCCGCTGCGGCCTCGCCGACCGCTGCCAGCCGTGGCTTCTTCTCAGTCACGGGTACGGCTCCTTCCGGGGCGGGCCTGTGCCTGGTCGGCGACGGGTGGGCCCGAGCTCCGCACACCCTCGATATCGGGGTGCCGCCTTGCGGGCTCGAGTCCTGACGCGGTCGAGGCCGCCTGCTCGGGGTGGACGTGGGAGGTTCGAGGAGCTGCCGACGTGGACAAGTCTCACCTTAGCGCCAGCAGCGCGATCGAGCACCACTCACAATACGGCGGGTGAGGCTATTAGCGAGCTTTGGGGAGACCTGACCCGCCGGAAACGTGGCCCCGAAGGCCCCAAGGCCGGAACTCTCGTCCCGGCCTTGTCCCACCATATGGGCCCCCGGCGTACTGCCGGCGCGGGATGGACGGCGGTCCGGCGTCCGAGGGGCTGAGCCTCGCCCCGACCACCAGCCTGGCTCCGCCGCGTCTCATCCGCCGCGTTGCCCTCGTTCTACCCGGTGACCCTGAGAACAGCCTGAGAATGACTTAGGGGACTCTTAAGAAAGAGGCGGGCAGACCTACCAGGCGAGAAATGCCCCGCAACGGCGCCCTGGCGCCCGTATCAGGTGTTCTCCGCCGACGCGGCGGCCGCCAGCGCGGCCTGCCGCTGCAGCCGCCGGGCGACCTTGCCGCGGGTGGTCACCGGCAGCTCGATGCGGAACACCGTGCCGCGTCCCAGCTCGGACTGCACGGTGACGGTGCCGCCGTGCAGCTCGGCGACCCACTTCGTGATCGCGAGCCCCAGGCCCGATCCCGCAGCGCCACGCACGCCGGGCGCGCGCCAGAAGCGGTCGAACACCCGCTCGAGGTCAGCCTCGGCGATGCCCATCCCACTGTCGGCGACGCGCACCTCGGCGTGGCCATCGCTCAGCGCCAGGCTCATCTCCACCCAGCCGGCGCGCGTGTACTTCAGCGCGTTGTCCACCAGGTTCCAGACGCCCCGCCGCAGGTCGTCGCGATCGCCGAGCACCCACGTCTCGGGCAGCGCCCCCAGCCGCACCTCCACGCCGTCGCCTGCGTGGCGCGCCGCGTCGCGGTGGATGTCGCTCATCAGGTGGTCGAGGCGGAAGGCGCGCCGCGGTACGGGCTTGGTGGGCGCCTCCAGCCGCGCCAGCGCCAGCAGATCGCCGACCAGCGCCTCCATCCGCCGCATCTCGGCCAGCACGTCCTTCAGGGCGTCCTCACGATCCTCGGGCCGGGCGCCCGGCACGCGGCTCAGGAACTCCACGTTGGTGCGGATCGCCGTGATCGGGGTGCGCAGCTCGTGCGAGGCGTCGGCCACGAAGCGCCGCTGCGCGTCGAGCGTGCTCTGCAGATTGACGTGCGAGCGCTCCAGCTCGCTGAGCATCTCGTTGAAGGACACCGACAGGCGCGCCAGCTCGTCGCGGGGGTTGCGCGGGTTGCCCTCGACCGGCATGCGGCGGGTGAAGTCACGGGCGTCGCCGATCGCCTGGGCGGTGGTGCGCATGCGGCCGAGCGGGCGCAGCAGCGCGGCCGCCAGGCCAAAGCCGATCAGCGCCGCCGTCAGCAGCACGGCCAGCCCGCCGATGACCAGGATCGTTCGCAGCGAGCGCAGCGACGACTCCACGCTGTCGAGGGAGCGCGCGACGGTCACCTCGCCGTAGATCACCTCGGAGCTGGGCTTGGGGGCCTCGGGGTTGACGGGGATGCGCTCGGAGCCCAGCGGCGTCACCTTGCTGGCCTGGAACTGCTCGGAGTAGACCGCCAGCGAGACCCCGAGCCTGTTCAGCTCGGCTGCCACGATCACGACCCTGTTGTTCGGCACCCGCGGCAGGCTGACGCCCGACATGGCCTCCTGCGGGTACTTGCTCTCGATCGCCCAGTTCCGCCGCTCCTTGTTGCTGCCCTCGAGCACCTGGATGTAGGTGTCCGGGTTCGGTTTGGGACGCTCCCCGCCCGCCGCCTGCGGCTGGCTGCGGCTGCCCAGGGTGCTGTGGATGTGCTTGGCGGCGTCGAAGTTGTACAGCAGCGAGCCGAGGTAGTGGCCCTGGCTCTGCACCGAGTTGTACAGCTCGGCGTGCAGCCGGCGGTCCACGTAGGCGTACACGCCCAGGCCGAAGACGGTCAGCGCGAGCGTCAGCAGCACCAGGTACGCCAGTGTCAGGCGGGCGCGGAAGTTCATCGAGGCAGGTCCGGGTCTTCGCGCAGGACGTAGCCGACGCCCCGCATGGTATGGATGACTCGTGGCTCTCCCTCCGCCTCGAGCTTGCGGCGCAGGTAGCCGACATAGACCTCGAGCACGTTGGAGTCGCGGCCGAAGTCGTAGTCCCACACGCGCTCCAGAATGGTCGACCGCGTCAGCACCTGGCGCGGATGCTCCAGGAACAGCGACAGCAGGTCGAATTCCTGCCTGGTCAGCGAGATCGACCGCTCGCCGCGCCACACCTCGTGGGTGGAGCGGTCCATGCGCAGGTCGCCGAAGCGCAGCTCCGACGTGCCCGTGCCGTTGCGACCGCGGCGCAGCAGCGCCTTGATGCGCACCAGCAGCTCCTCGAAGGCAAACGGCTTGCCGAGGTAGTCGTCGGCGCCCGCCTCGAAGCCGGCCACCCGCTCGGGGACCTCGCTGCGGGCGGTCAGCATGAGGACCGGCACGTCGCCAGCCTGTCGCAGCCGCCGGCACACTTCGAGCCCGTCGATCCCCGGCAGCAGCACGTCGAGGATTACCAGGTCGGGGGAGTGCTCGAGCGCCCTTGACAGGGCCTCCTCACCAGAGGCGGCCACCTCGACCTCGAACCCCTCGTAGGCCAGCGGCCTGCGCAGGGCCGCTGCCAGTAGAGGATCGTCGTCAACGACCAGGATGTGGGCACCCATCTGCACGCTGCCCCTTGTCGACCTACGTAACGCCTCATTCTGCCTGCTCGGAAGCATATTTGCCTACCCGGTCCCCAGCGCCGGGAGGCTCAGCGGTCCTCGACCACGTCCTCGCGGCGGGCGTCCTCGGGCAGTTTGTCGGTGCGGATACCCTTGAACGAGGCCGCCCTGAGGCGTCCATCGTCAGTCCACCCGACGTACTCGATCTCGCACACCAGCTCGGGCCGCAGCCAGCGGGTGCCGCGCAGCCTGGGGTCGGGCGGCACCTCGACCGGCGGCGTGCCCGTCTCGCGTGCCTCCAGCTCCGGCAGCAGCCGCTCGAGGAAGGCGTGGGTAAAGCCCGTGCCGACGTTGCCCGCGTAGCGCAGGCGACCGTCCTCGTACACCGCCAGCACCAGCGAGCCGAGCGTCGGGGCGCGCCCGCCCTTGCCTCTGGTCCAGCCGACGATCACGCAGTCCTGGCGCCGCACCGCCTTGATCTTGCGCCAGTCCGGCGACCGCGTGCCCGGCCGGTAGGGGCTGGCCAGCCGCTTGGCCATCACGCCCTCGAGCCCGAGCCCCTTGATCTGGGCGAAGAACGCCTCGCCGCGCGCGGTCACCGCCTGCGACAGGCGCACGTCGGCGCGCTCCACCAGCACCTCCGCCAGCCGCGCCCGCCGCTCGGCCAGTGGCAGGTCCAGCAGCGGCTCGCCGTCCAGCCACAGCAGGTCGAAGGCCAGGAACTGGATCGGCACGCGGCCGCGGTGGCGTGCCAGCTCCTCCGGCGAGCGGTGGAAGCGGTCCTGCATGCGCTGGAACGAGGGCCGCCCCTCCTCGTCGAAGGCGACGATCTCCCCGTCGACCACGGCGTTGCGCGCGGCGAGCTGGCGGTGCAGCCCGTCCAGCTCGGGGAACTGGCCGGTGACGTCCCGCGCGGTGCGCGAGGTCAGCCGCGTGCGGTCCGCCTCGAGGGCCGCCAGGCAGCGATGGCCGTCCCACTTGACCTCGAACAGCCAGCCGTCGTCGTCGAACGGCTCGCCGGCGGGCAGCGCCATCATCGGCTCGAAGGTCGGCGGCCGCGCCGGCGCCGGCAGCGGCGTCCTGCGGGACAGGAAGCAGAGCCAGTCCTGCTTGGTGCGCACGAAGTGGTACTCGGTGCCGCGGTAGCGGCTGCCGTGCAGCCGCACCGTCCACTTGCCGTCCTCGACCTCGAGTGGCTCGTAGGTGCCGAGGTCGAACAGGCGCACCTCGCCCGCGCCGTACTCGCCCTCGGGAATGCGCCCGCTGAAGGTGAGGTACTCCATGGGATGGTCTTCGGTCCTGACCGCGAGGTGGCGCGCGCCGGTCTCCTCGGGGAGACGCTTGGGCACGGCGAACGAGACCAGCACGCCGTCGCGCTCGAAGCGCACGTCGTGGTGCAGGCGGCGGGCGTGGTGCTGCTGGATGCAGAAGACCGGCCCAGGCTCGAGCACGGCCGGCTCCGGGATCCCGGCGGCGTGCGGCTTCTCGGGCAGGGGGGCGGCCCGACCCGGCTTGGCGGCGGGCGCCGGCTCTGGTGTGCGGGTGAAGTCGCGCTTGCTGCGGTAGGTCTCGAGGTCGGGCGCCGGCCCATCGCCCCGCTCCGGCGCGTCGGCGGGCGGCCGCTCTCCCCGCTGCCGTATGCCCAGCGCGTCCATGGCGGCGTCCAGCCGCTGCCGGTCGGTGAGCATCGGCGCGAACCGGTCCCCCTGCGCAAACCGTTCCCAGACGTTGTCCATGCGGAAATCGCCAGGCTCGATATCGGAGTCCACCTCGTCCCAGTCGAGGGGGGTGGACACCGGCGCGCCGGGACGCGGCCGCACCGAATAGACGCTGGCGATATTGGCGCCCCGGCGGTTCATCTGGTGGTCGACGAACACCTTGCCGGACCGGTCCGCAACCGGCCAGGCCATCGTCACCTTCTCGGGATAGGCGCGCACCAGCAGGCGACCCACCTGCTCCACGAAGGCGCGCACGTCGGCGTACGGGTGGACCGGCTCGAGAGGGACGTGGACCTGCATGCCGGTGGCGCCAGAGGTCTTGGCGTAGCCGCGCAGCCCAAGCCCGTCCAGCACGACCTTGACCAGCGTGGCCACCGTGCGGACGTCCGCGAACGTGTAGGGCTCGAAGGGGTCGAGGTCGAACAGCGCGAACTCCGGGTAGTCGAGCGTGCTGGCGCGGCTGTGCAGAGGGTGCAGCTCGATACAGCCCAGGTTGATCACGTACAGGAGGCTCGCCATGTCCTGGGCCATGACCATGTCGAGGGGCTTGCGGTCCTCCCCTGGCACCCGGGCGGTCGGGAGCCAGTCGGGGGCGTGCGACGGCACCCGCTTCTCGTAGAAGGAATCCCCGGTGATCCCGTTGGGCATCCGCAGCATGGTCAGTGGCCGGTCACGCAGGTGCGGCAGGAGCAGCGGCGCGACGTTGTAGTAGTAGGCGAGCAGATCGCCTTTGGTGATGCCCTCCTCGGGCCAGTACGGTTTGTCCAGGTTGGAAAGGCGGAGCTCGCGCCCGTCGGCCTCCATCCGCCAGGCGTCTCCGGCCCGGCGCGCCGGCAGCGGCGCCGGAAAGTCGGGGCGACGTCGACGCTTTGCCATTCCCCTCTAGCGTACAGTTGAGCTGGTAGACCCGGCTGGTGGGTAGACGTGCATGACGGGCCGCCGCCTGAGCCAGGGAGCAGTGCCATGAAGACAATCTGGAAGGGCGCGATCTCGTTCGGCCTTGTCACGATCCCAGTGAAGGTCTACGGCGCGACTGAGGAGAAAACGCTCCATTTCAACCAGCTCCACGCCGCTGACGGGGGGCGCATCCGCTACAAGCGCATCTGCTCGGTCTGCGGCAAGGAAGTCTCCTACCCGGACATCGTCAAGGGCTACGAATACGAGAAGGACCGCTACGTCACGCTGACCGACGAGGAGCTCGAGGCGCTGCCGGTGCCGACGGCTCGCTCGATCGAGATCGAACGCTTCGTGGAATCCGAGCAGATCGACCCGATCTACTTCCAGCGCTCGTACTACCTGGTTCCCGACGGCACCGGCCTCAAGGCCTATCACCTGCTGCGGGAGGCCATCGGCGACGACGGCAAGGTCGCTCTCGCCAAGGTCGCCTTCCGCGAGAAGGAGCACCTGGCCACCGTGCGCCTGCGGGACAAGGTGCTGGTGCTGGAGACCATGTACTGGCCGGACGAGATCCGCGAGCCGCGCTTCGATGAGCTGGACGAGGAGGTCGAGCTGCGGCCCCAGGAGATCAGGATGGCCCGTAGCCTGATCGACAGCCTCACCGACGACTTCCAGCCCGAGGAGTTCCACGACACCTACCGGGCCGCCCTCGAGGACCTCATCGCCAAGAAGGTCCAGGGCGAGGAGATCACCTACGCCCCGGAGGAGGAGCCTTCCAAGGTGGTCGACCTGATGGAGGCGCTGCGGGCGAGCGTCGAGGCCGCCAAGTCGAGCAAGCCCGACGAGGGCAGGGCAGCCTCGGGCTCGGGATCCAAGTCGCGCTCCTCCCGCCGCAAGAAGGCCGCGGGCGAGTAGCCTCTGGGCGTCTGCTTCCAGAGCCGTTCCACCGCCGGGAGGCGCCCAGTCATGTTCGTCGCCATCAACGCCATCGAGGTCCCGCGGCAGCGGACCGACGAGTTCGCCGAGCGCTTCGCCAACCGCGCGGGGCTGGTCTCGGCCAGCGAGGGATTCGTGCGCTTCGAGCTGCTGCGACCGGCCGACGGCGGTACCCGCTGGCTGGTCAGCACCCACTGGCGCTCCAAGGAGGATTTCGAGCGCTGGCTCGGCAGCCAGTCGTTCGAGCGCGGCCACGGCCACGGCGACGGGGGCGAGCGGCGCGGCCCCGTCGGCACCGCCTCGGAGCTGTGGCGGTTCGAGGTGGTCGAGCAGGAGGAATAGCCGGCGGCTACCGCTCGGGCGGCTCCCCCTTGTCGTCGTGGCGCGCCCGGATGCCATGGCGAAGCGCCCAGGTCCTGGGGCCCTCGGCGCCCTCCAGCGACTGCTCGGCGAGCTGGCGCAGCTGCTCGCTGCCGCGCTCGCGCGCGCCGCGCTCGGCGCGCAGCGACAGGTACGCGAGCCCGCCGATCGGGATCGGCAGCCAGAAGTTCAGGACCCGGTAGCTGATCACCCCGAGCAGGGCGATGTCCCGTGGCGTGCCGAAGCCGACCAGCGTGGAGGTCAGGAAGAACTCCACCACGCCGAGGCCGGATGGCGTGATCGGCAGCACCGCGAGCACGTTGGCCAGCCCGAAGGCGACGATCAGGTCGTCGAAGCTCACCCAGTGGCCGAAGGCGCCCACGAACATCCACAGCGAGGCCGCGTCGAGCAGCCAGTTGGCCGCCGCCCAGCCGATCGCCCGCCCGACCAGGGCACGGTCGGCGGCCAGCGTGCGCAGGCGCTCGGCGAGCCGGCGGGTGATCGCCACCACGCGGTCGGGGTCCAGCACCGGCAGGCGCGCCGCCACGGCGCGCAGCACGCTCACCGCGCGCTCCTCACCCCGCATGAGCAGTATCACAACCGCGGCGAACGCGGCGATCAGCAGCGCCCCGAGCACGCCGGCGGTGCCGTAGAGCGGGTTGTAGCCGTGCAGCGGGATCGACACCACCAAACCGATCCACAGCAGCAGGTTGAGCACGACCGCGGAGCCGGCGCTCTGGGTCGCCAGAGCGAACGCCACGTCCGTCCCTGCCAGCCCGGCCTCGGTGAGCAGCATGTAGCCGAGGGCGCCGCCGGCCGCCGCGCCGCCGGGGACCACGTGGTTCACGGCCAGCGTCGAGAGCTGCGTGCGCAGCAGCACGTCGAACCTGGGTGGCCTGCTGTGGAGCAGCACCGCCCTGGTGAGAAAGGTGTAGGCGACGATCGAGCCGAGCTCGAGCACGATCGCGAGCAGCAGCCACTGCAGCTTCACCTGGCCGAGCCGGTAGAGCGCGCGGTGCACGCCGGCGATCTGCGGCACCAGGAAGTGGATGACCACGAACGCGCCGATCAGCAGCAGCACGATGCGCCTGACCCGCGCGGTCACACTGGCCTGCGTCCGCAACAAGGCTAAGGCCCCCGCTCCGAGCTGCCCAGGCGGGCCACGAGCCCCGCCAGCAGCGCAGTCCGCGGCACCACGCTGGCGAGGTCCAGCCACTCTGTCGGGCCGTGCGCGTCCCCGCCCACGGGAGCCAGCCCGTCGATGGTGGGCACGCCCGCCGACGACGTGGTGTTGGCGTCGCCCGCCCCGCCGGTCGCGGTGTGCCCGACCTGGAAGCCGAGCTCGCGGGCGATCTCCTGGGCCTGGAGCGCCAGCGTGGCCACGGCCGGGGTCCGCTCCATCGGCGGGTGCTGGTGGAGCACCCGCAGGCTGGCGGTCGTGCCCGGCACCGAGGACGACGTCACGATCGCCTCCGCCTCCGCCATCGCCTCCTGGAAGGAGCTGCTCGAGGCGGCGCGAAGGTCCACCTGGAAGCTTGCGTGCGCGGCCACCACGTTGGGGCGGCTGCCTCCCCGCAGCAAGCCGACGTTGCACGTCACCCCCTGCCAGCGGCGGTTGAGCGCGTGCAGGGCGACGGTCTTGTGCGCCGCCTCCAGGACCGCGCTCGCGCCCTGCCCGGGCCGCACACCGGCGTGCACCGCCCGACCGAGGACCTCGACCTCGAGGACCGCCATGCCCTTGCGCGCCGAGACCAGGTCACCGTTGGTGCGCGCGGCTTCGAGCCCGATGGCGACGTCGTGCTCGAGGGCGAGCTCGCGGATGATCGCCTTGCTGAACGGCGAGCCGATCTCCTCGTCGGGGGCGCACACCATGGTGATCTCGGCGAACTGGTCGAAGCCGGTGTCGCACAGCGCCCCGACGGCATCGACGCCGGCCATCACCCCGGCCTTGTCATCGGTCACACCAGGGCCGTAGGCGCGCCCGGCGGCGACCCGGAATGGTCGCGCCGCCGCCTCACCGTCGTCGAACACCGTGTCCATGTGGGCGAGCAGCAGCACCCGCCGGCCGCCGAGCTCCGGCGCCAGCGCGCCACGCCTGCGCCCGATCAGCAGGTCACCGAGGAGGGGCTCGCCCTGACCCGGCCGGTGCGGCCGCCGCTCCACTGTCCAGCCGTCGGCACGCAGGCGCGCCGCGACGATATCGGCCACCTGGTTCACGCCAGCCGGCGACCAGGAGCCGGAGTCCTGGTTGACGAGCTTCTCGAGCTGTTCGATGGTGTCGCCGTAGCGCCCCTGCAGCAACGGCAAGAGCGCTCGGGGATCGGCTCGAGGGTCCATAAGCTTGCGGGCAAGTATAGTGACCGGCTGCGCGCGACCCGCTACTGACAGGTTTTTGAACAGGTTGACCAGTACCATTTGCATATGCGCGTACTTGTGGTAGAGGACGAGGTCGATCTGGCCGACGCGGTGGCCCGTGGGCTGCGTCGCGACGGCTATGCCGTCGACGTCTCCTACGACGGCGACGACGCGCTGGACAAGCTCGAGGTCAATGCCTACGACGTCGTCTGCCTCGACCTCAACCTGCCCGGCACTGACGGCGTCGAGGTGTGCCGGCGGCTGCGCGCCGCCCAGGACGGCTACAGCGCTGTGCCCCGCGTCCTCATGCTGACCGCCCGCGACACCCCCGCCGACCGGGTGCTCGGCCTGGACGAAGGCGCCGACGACTACCTCGTCAAGCCCTTCGACTTCGAGGAGCTGAAGGCCCGCATCCGCGCCCTGCTGCGGCGCGACGCCGGCCGCTCCGGAGCGTTGCTGCAGGTCGGCGACCTCGAGCTCGACACGGCAAGGCACGAGGCCCGTCGCGCCGGCCGCCAGCTCGCCCTCACGCCCAAGGAATTCTCGCTGCTGCGTTACTTCATGTCCCGCGCGGGTCAGGTGCTCTCCCAGGAGGACCTGCTGGAGCACGTCTGGGACGAGAACGCCGATCCCTTCACCAACACCGTCCGGGTCACCGTGATGACGCTGCGCCGCAAGCTCGCCGAGGTGAGCGCCGGCCAGCCCATCGAGACCGTGGTCGGCCGCGGCTACCGCCTGCGCGAGGGGACGCTGACCCCGTGAGCGCGAGTCCTCCACCCTGGTCCAGCCACCGCCTGCCGGAGTGGATGCGCTCGATCCGCTTCCGCTACACGCTGCTGTACTCGGCCGTGCTGTTCGGCCTGGCCGTGCTGGTGGTTGGCGCGATCTACCTGATCCTGTGGTTCAGCCTGCGCGACCCCACCATGCCCATCATCAACAGCCGCATCTACGACCAGTACAGCGGCAACTCGTTCTCCATCGACATCGTCACGGCCAGGGCGTTCGAGCGGCTGGTCCACCAGCAGACGCTCGAGAAGCTGCGGACGTTCTCGTTCGACGCCATCATCGTGCTGTTCTTCGCCAGCCTGGTGGTCGGGTGGATCATCGCCGGGCGCGTGCTGGCACCAATCGGGCGCATCACCAGCGTGGCGCGCGAGATCCAGGCCACCGACCTGTCCCGACGCATCCGCCTCCAGGGTCCCGACGACGAGCTGAAGCAGCTCGCCGACACCTTCGACGCGATGCTGGCCCGGCTCGACGCCGCCTTCTCCGCGCAGCAGCAGTTCCTCGCCGACGCCTCCCACGAGCTGCGCAACCCGCTGGCGATCATCCGCACCAACGCCGACATCGCCCTGTCGGACCCGGATTCCCACACCGACGAGCTGCGCCAGTCGATGGTGGTGGTCAAGCGCGCCAGCGACCGCATGGCCAGGCTGGTGGACGATCTGCTGGCGCTCGCGCGGCGCGAGGCGCCGACGCTCGCGAACGAGCCGGTCGACCTGGGTCGGGCGGTCACCGAGGCGAGCGAGGAGTTCCTCGCTCCGGCTGAGGCGCGGGGGATCGTGATTGACCGCACCATCGCGCCTGACGTGGTGGTCATGGGCGACCCCGACGCACTCAAGCGCGCCGTCGCCAACCTGGTCGAGAACGCCGTCCGGCTGGCACCCTCGGACTCGCGCGTCCGTCTCGCGGTCGGCAGCGAGCGCGGCATGGCCTGGGTGGCGGTCTCGGACGAGGGGCCGGGAATCGCCACCGAGGACCAGCCCAGGGTGTTCGACCGCTTCTGGCGGGCAGACAGGGCTCGCTCGAGAGCCGACGGCGGGACCGGGCTCGGCCTGTCGATCGTGCGCCGGATCGCCCAGACCCACGGTGGCGACGTCCAGCTCCAGTCCAAGCTCGGGGTCGGCTCTACCTTCACGATCTGGCTGCCGGTCACCAGCAGCAGCGTGGCCAGCGAGCCCACCCCCAAGCTCACCTCCAGCACCCCCCGCTGAGCCCACCCGGGTCCCGACCGGGTCCCACCCGGTCCCACCCGGTCCCACCCGGGTCCCGACCGGGTCCCGACCGGTCCGGCTGAGTCCGGCCCCAGGCGGCCTGACCGGACCCGACCGGCCCGGGCCGCCATGGCTGATCGGTCGTCCTCCGGGTCGTTCCTCACCTCTGTCTTACATCCACCAGTGGCAGCCCTTACAGGCGCTTCAAGCTGCGCTTACTGGTGCTTTAGCGCATCAGGCCTACTCTCGACAGAGACAACTGAGGGAATTCCAGTGGGGAGCCCTCCTGGGAATCTCCAGAGAACTGGGAGGCCGAACGCAATGTCCGACGCGGATCCCAGGCGACCCTCCGGGCCGCCGATCATCGTGAATGGCACAAACCGCCTGCCGCCGGACGGGCATGCGGGCCCGCGCGACTCCGACAGCGGGGAGACGATGCCGCTCGGCGTGAACGCGAGTTCAGGTGAGCCCGATACAGACGACGATCCCGACCGCGCCTGGCAAGGGGTCGGCTCTCCCCGCGAGGGTCTCGGCCCGCCGCGGGAGGGTCTCGGCCCGCCGCGGGACCGCGACAGTGAGTCCGGCTGGGGCGGTCTCCCGAGCTGGGGCGCGGGTGGCACCGGCGCGAGCTGGAGAGCCGCGGGGTCGGGCGGTGACCCCGTCGGCCCAGCCAGTGGTGCCCCCGGCCCCACCACCGGATCGGCGCCCGACAGCTGGCCCTCTGCTGGAGCCGCCTCGGGCGCTGGCGCGCCGTCCTCCGGCCCCGGTTCCAGCTGGGGCGCTCCCAGTGAATCGCCTCCCTGGAGCCAGGACGAGACACGCCCGATCCCAGAGCCTTCCGGCGCCGGACCGGGGTGGGGCACGGCCCCGCTTGGCGGCGCACGGCCACCCGGCGGCCCGCGCACCTCCCGCATCGTGGCCGGTGTCCTTGCCGTGCTGCTGCTCATCGGCGCCGGTTTTGGGCTCGGCCAGCTGCGCGACCGCGGCAGCGGCAACGCCGCGGCCTCGAGCGGGGCGGGCATTCCGGTCGCCGTGACACCATCGCAGATCAAGGCCGGTGACGAACCGGTGGCGACCGTTGCCAAGGCGCTGCTGCCCTCGGTCGTGCAGATCGAGACCGGACAGGGTCTCGGCTCCGGGGTCATCTACGACAAGAACGGCTACATCCTGACCGCGGCGCATGTCGTGGAGGGTGCCGGCGGCCAGGTCACCGTGCGGCTGGCTGACGGGACCAAGCTGAACGGGCGGGTGCTGGGTACCGACGCGGGCACCGATATCGGCGTGATCAAGGTCGACCGCAATAACCTGCCGCCCGCCGCGCTCGCCCTGAAGATCCAGCTCCAGGTGGGCCAGATGGCGGTGGCCATCGGCAGCCCGTTCGGCCTGGAGGGTAGCGTGACCTCCGGCGTCGTCAGCGCCGTCAACCGGAGCCTGCCCGCGGGTCGCAGCAATGTCTTCGAGGTCATCCAGACCGATGCTCCGATCAACCCAGGCAACTCGGGTGGCGCCCTGGCCGACCGCGAGGGCAGAGTCATCGGCATCAACGACTCCATCCAGTCCGAGTCGGGCGGCAACGAAGGCGTCGGCTTCGCGGTGCCGATCGATATCGCGGCCGCCTCGGCGACCCGGATCGTTCAGGGCAAGTCGACCGAGAGCGGTTACCTCGGCGTCGGCGGCACCGACCCCACGCTCGGTCGGGCGGGCGCGCTGATCAACGAGGTCGTCTCCGGCAGCCCGGCCGACAAGGCCGGGCTGCAGGTCGGCGATCTGGTTGTCGCGATCAACGGCAAGCGGGTCCAGAGTATGGACGACCTGGCCGCGCAGGTGCGCCTGCTCGGTCCCGGCCAGCGCGCCAACCTGTCCGTTGTTCGAGGTGGAAAAGACCAGACAGTAACTGCGACCTTGACAAAGCGGCCGAACGAATGATGAGATGCGCCCTACCTTAAGTAGCCCATATGGGCTAGACACTTCCGACCGAATCTGGTAGTTTGGCTGGTAACGATTTGGAATCAAGGGCAGCACGAACCGGAACGGGCAGCGTACTGTTAAGAACGCGAACACGGAACTGACTCAGAGCGGCGCTGGGGGGCGCTCAATCGAGGTCACCTTCCGCCCGCAACGACGGCCGGGGCCGTCAAGCCTTGGCCGGGAGGACACGGGAGGCGCGGGAAGCAGGTTCGCGTTATGACGGCCGAGCCGTCCGGCTGTGAGGACCGGTGGTTGGGGGACTGCCGGGGCCCCGCCGGACGGCAGGCCGTCTCGTTTCGGTCATGTCCCGTACTTCGCTCATCTCACTCGCCTCTCCTTTTCATTTCATCGTCATCTTGTCCCGCGCTTGTCCCCCAATTGGGGGACCCGGAATAGCCCCTCACCCCTCACCCCTCACCCCTCACCCCTCACCCCTCGCCCCTCGCCCCTCGTCGAGGTCCCGCAATCCCCCCGCCGGCGCCTCACGCGTGCGGTCCCTATGACCATGCTCATCGTGTCTCGCCTGCCCAGAGGCCGCGGTTGGCCGTGCGGGCCTCGGCCACGAGACGGCGGAACAGGTCGACGTAGGCCACGTTCGGCGGCACGGTGAGTAGTTGGGCGTAGCCTTCGGCGGCCAGCAGGGCATTCCAGAAGGTCCCATCCGGGAGCCAGACGTACGCAAGGAGCCGGTCGTAGCGGTCCCGGGGCTCGACGTCACCGCCCAGACGCACGGTCGTCCCGCTGAGCTGTCGCTTGGCGAAGCTGGAGGCCTCCTTGCCATAGCGCTCCACCGGCCGGCCGGGTGCCACGGTCTCTGGCGTGTCCACCCCGATCACGCGAACCCGCTCCTGCCGGCCGCCGATCTGGGCCACGAAGGTGTCACCGTCCACCACCCGCTCGACCCGCGCGGCCACGGCGGCCACCGGCGCCCTTGGCCAGATAGCCCGCTCCGCCTCGCTGGTCGCCAGCCGCGGCGGCGCCTTCGAGCCGGGGCCGCAGCTGGAGAGCAGCGCGGTCAGGAGGATCGCGAGCACACCCAGCGTCGCCCGCAGGCCAGCCGTCAGGCGCGCGGGAGGCATGTTGGCGGCCAGCGCGGCACGCCCGGTCGGCGCCAGCCGTCCGGACGATCGGCGTCCTTCGCGCATCAAAGTCATGTCCCGGAGCATAGGCGGCACGCGTGAAGGTCGCTCCCGGTTGTCCACAGCCCCCGTTGCGACAGGGCTCGCCGGTGCCCGGTGACGTCCGGACCGCCAATTGCGCAACCCCCCTGTGGATAACGCGCAACGGGCGTCCCGGGCGGTGGTTAGGATCGGGACATGACGACCGGACCCGGTGGCCACGCCGCCACACACGATTCGCGGCCCGACGCCGCGCCCATGGGGCTGCCCGACGCGCCGCCCACCGCGATCGCCGCGCAGCTTCCAGAAGGCAACCTGGTCGTGCTCGGCGGGCCCGGCAGTGGCAAGACCGCCCTGCTCGAGGCGACCATGCACGACGTTCTCGCCCGTCCAGGGGGTGCCGCGCTGCTCGTCACCTCGAGCCGGCAGGCGGCCGTCGCCTCCAGCGAACGCCTGCTCGCGCGGCTCGAGCGGGCGGCCGGGGGATCGCTGGCCTGCGTGACCTGGCACGCCTTCGCCCGGGGCCTGGTCACCAACCACGCCGACCTGCTGCCGTACCGCGGCGAGCCTCGCCCCCTCAGCGGCCCAGAGCAGTGGTCGCTGGTTCGTGAGCTGCTGCTGGCTGACCCGCCCGTCGTGCAATGGGGCGCGCTCGACCCTCTGGTCGGCACCCGGGCGTTCACCGACGAGCTGGCAGAGTTCGTGCTGGCCTGCCAGCGACGCCTGATCAGTCCCGAGGACCTGCGGGAGCGGGCTCGGATCCTGCGCCGTCCCGCCTGGGCCACGGCGGCCGCCTTCCTCGCCCACTACCTCGGCCACCTGCTCCTGGCGGACCTGGTGGACCAGGCAGGCATGGTGGTACAGGCCGGTGACCTGCTCGAGGACCACCCCGACGTGCTGGCTGTCACCGCCGCCCAGGTGGGCACATTCCTCGTCGACGAGGCGCAGGAGCTCGAACCGGCGCAGCTCCGGCTGCTGCGCCTCCTCGTCGGGGGTGGGGCTCGCGCCATCCTCGCGGGCGATCCGGCCGGTACCACCGACGCGTTCCGCGGGGCAAAGCCGGGGGCGCTGCCGGCGCTCGCGGCCAGTATCGGCGCCCGGACCGTGCTGCTCGAGCGAAGCCGCCGGCTCGGCGGCCCCGGCCTGGACGCCGTCCGCCGGCTCCAGGCGATCGGGCCCGAGGTGGCGGTGCCGCTGCACGGCGGTGGCATCACCACCATCGAGGCCGCCTGCTTCCCGGGGCCGGCGGAGGAGGCCGACGCGATCGCGCGCCTGCTTCAGCTCGCACACCGGCGGGACGGCGTGGCCTACGCTCGCATGGCCGTGCTGCTGCCGACGTCGCGCAGGCTGGCCGGGCCGATCCGGCGCTCCCTCGAGCACCACGGCGTGCCGTACCGACTCGGCGCGGGCGAGCGGCAGCTCCTCGCCGAGCCGATCGTGCGGCACCTGCTGGACCTGTTCCGGTTGGCCCTGGAGCCGGCCCGGGCCGACGAGCTGCTTCCCTCCCTGCTGACCTCCCCGCTCGGCGGCCTCGACCCGCACGAGCTGCGGGCCTTGCGCCGCGCCGCGCTGCTCGCCGACAGGCCGCTCGCCGAGCACGTCGCCGCGCCCGAGGCTGACCTCGGCGTGGAGGCGCCGATCGCCGCCGGCGTCACGGCCCTGAGGGACCTGCTCGACCGCGCGCGGCAGTGGGCGAGCGAGCTCGAGGCGGACCGGTGCTTCTGGGAGGTATGGCGCCACGCACCGGTCTTCGGTGAGCTGGTTCGGCGAGCCGAGGCCGAGCCATCGGATGGGGGCATCGCGCGCCAGCTCGACGCCCTCTCCGCCTTCTCCCGGGCGCTCGGGCTCTTCGTCGACGGCCGTCCCACCGCGACCATGCGGACATACCTCGACGTGGTCGATCGGGCCGACTTCGTGAGCGACCCCTGGCTGCCGCAGTCAAGGGCGCGGATGGACGCGGTCGCCCTGCTGTCGCTGCTCGCCGCCAAGGGACAGGAGTTCGACGTCGTGGTGGTGGCGGGGTGCCTCGAGGGCTCCCTGCCCCGCACCGCCTGGGTCGAGGGAGTGTTCGAGGCCTGGCGACTGGATGGCGATCTGGATCCCGTGGCGCGTGCCCGTACCGTGGTCGAGTCCGAGCGCCGCCGGTTTGTCCTGGCGATCAGCCGCGCGCGCGATCGGGTGGTGCTCACCTGTTCCAAGGTCGACGGGCGCGGCGAGCCGTCCCGTTTCCTTTCCGAGATCGGCGTGACACCCGCGGCGGAGCCACTGCTGGCCGACCAGGGGCCTCTTGGTGCCCTCGAGGCCGCCGGCACCCTGCGCCGCTTCGCGGCCGATCAGGGACGGCCGGCGGCCGAGCGCCTGGCGGCGGTGGCCACCCTGGCGGCGATGCCTGGTGTCGATCCCACCATCTGGTGGTGGCGACGCGACTGGACCGTCGACCCGGAGCCGATCGCGGCCGAGGGGCGCCTGCGGACCTCGTACTCCCGCATCGGTACCTACGAGGACTGTCACCTGCGCTACTTCTACTCGAGCGTGGCCGGACTGGACGACCGCACCTCCTACCAGATGGCCTTCGGCAAGCTCATGCACACGGTCTTCGAGCTTGCGGCCAAGGGCGAGATCGCGGACGAGCCGGCGGCCCTCAAGGCCGCATACCGCGAGCGCTTCGGTCCGGCCTGGTTCCCCTCCCGCGCCGTCGCCCATCAGTACTGGCGCGACGGCATGGCCATGCTGGAGCTGTGGCACCGCGGGGAGGCCGAGGAGGCCAGGCGAGCCCTGCGCTTCGAGGTCGCCTTCGAGATGGAGGTCGCGGGTCACCTGGTGCGGGGACGCATCGACCGCGTGGACCCGGCCGGCGACGGCATCGTCCTGATCGACTACAAGACGGCCCGCACCCCGGCCACCGAGGAGGAGGCGCGCCGCTCGCTGCAGCTCGCCATCTATTATCTGGCCGCGACGCGCGACCCGGAGCTGGCCGCGCTCGGGATCCCGGTCGAGATGCAGCTCGTGTACCCCGCTCAGGCGAGAGGAGGCCGCTTCGCGCGGGTGAGCCAACGTCCTGGTCCCGACCACCACAGGCAGGTCGAGCAGCGCCTGGTCCCGTTGTTGGAGGGCGCCTCGACCGAGGCGTTCGACCCCAATCCGCACGCTGACTGTCGCTTCTGCGCCTTCAAGACGATCTGTCCCATGTGGCCGCAGGGCGAGGACTTCCTCGCCACCGTCGTTGGTGTTGAGCAAGGGCAGGGAGGAACGCCGTGAGCAGCATCACCGCCGCCGGCGCGGTGACCCCGGGTATCCGCGCCGCGCTCAAGGGCCGTGAGCCGACGCCTGAGCAATGGGCGGCGATCACCGCCCCGATCGGTCCCGTGCACGTGATCGCCGGCGCCGGCTCAGGAAAGACCGCGGTGATGGCGGCCCGCATCGTCCACCTGGTCGAGCGGCTCAGCGTGGCGCCCTCCTCGGTGCTCGCGCTGACCTTCACCAACAAGGCCGCGGCCGAGCTGGAGGAGCGTGTTCGCGAGGCGCTCGTCGCTGATCGCGCCGCAGCCGAGCCCGGCGCCGCCGGCAACGGCCCCGTCGCGACGGGCCCCGTCGCGACGGGGCCCGACGCGACCTCCACGCAGGAGGCCGAGCTCGGCGACGGCGCCTCCGAGCAGGTGACGGTGCACACCTACCACGCCTTCGCCGCCGATCTGGTCAAGGCGTACGGCGTGCGGATCGGCATCGAGCCGGACGCCGACCTGCTGAGCGAGGCACAGCAGTACCAGATCCTGCTCGGGATCCTGGACGGCGAGCGTTTCGAGCATCTGCACGTCCGCACCGCCGGTGCCACCATCCGCAAGACCCTCGAGCTCGCCGCCGCCTGCGCCGACCACCTGGTCGAGGCTGATGCGGTGGCAGCCCACGCGAAGCACTTGCAGGAGCGGGCGGAGGCCGGCGAGCGCATGCCGGACTGGCAGGTGCAGGCGGCCCGCGAGCGCATCGAGCTCACCCGACTCGTCGAGCGCTACGCCGCGGAGAAGCGGCGCCGCAGCCGCATCGATTTCGGCGATCAGGTCGCCAAGGCCTTCGAGCTGGTCTCCGTGCACGCCGATCTGACCGAGGCGCTGCGGACGCGCTATCCCCACGTGCTGCTCGACGAGTATCAGGACACCAATATCGCTCAACGCCGCCTGATGCAGCTCCTCTGTCCGCCCGGCTCTTCGATCATGGCGGTCGGCGACGCCCGCCAGGCGATCTACGCGTTCCGCGGCGCGACGATGTACAACCTGCTCTCCTTCGGCGAGCACTTCCCCGGCGAGGGCGGCCGGGGCGTGCCCGAGCCACTGTCGCTGTCGATCAACTTCCGCTCAGGCCGCCGCATCCTGGAGCTGGCCAACTCCGTGATCGAGACCATCCCCGAAGAGCGGCGCGGCGGCCTGCCGCTGGTCCCGCGGACGGGCGCGGGCGAGGGCGGGGTGCGAGCCGCGCTGCTCACCGACCAGCTCGCCGAGGCCGATTTCGTCGCGGACCAGGTGGTGCGCGCGCACGAGCAGGGACTACCCGACGGCAGCTACCCCACCTGGCGGGATATCGCGGTGCTGGTGCGGTCCAAGCGGCTGCTCGGTCCGCTGCGGGAGGCACTCGAGCGCCGCGACGTCCCGGTCGAGGTCGTGGGATTGTCTGGCCTACTGGAGACTCCGGAGATCGTGGACCTGATCTCGGTGCTGCGGGTGATCGAGGACCCCGGTGACAACGTCGCCCTCACGAGGCTCCTGCTCGGCCCGCGCTGGCGCATCGGCTATCGCCATCTGGTGCGCCTCGCGCGCTGGGCGTCCAGGCACAATTGGGGCCTGAAGGACGTGCTGCCGGGCGAGGACCCCGACCCGGGCGACGTCTCGTTCGCCCTGTCCGAAGCGCTCGATCACCTGGACGAGGTGGAAGGGCTCGACGAGGAGGCGCACGGGCGGCTGGCCGCCTTCCGGGCAGAGCTGCGTCGTCTCAGGCGGCGTGCCGACGCACCGCTGCTGGACCTGGTACAGACCGTGCTCGAGCGCACGGGCGTGTGGGCGGAGCTGGAGGCTTCCTCCGATCGCCGGACCATCTCGGCCCGCCAGAACCTGGCGACCTTCCTCGACCGGGTGGCGGCGTTCGCGCCGGTGGAGGGCGCACCGTCACTTCGAGCCTTTCTCGCCTACCTGGACGCCGTCGAGGACGCGGCCGAGCCGGTCGAGGCGACCCAGCCGGCGCCGGCCGACTCGGTCAAGCTGATGACCGTGCACATGGCCAAGGGACTCGAGTTCCCGATGGTGGTGGTCGCCGGCCTCTCCGCGGGAGCGGCCAAGGACGGCACCCCCAAGCGCGGCATCTTCCCCGACGTCCGCATCGCCGACCCGCGCCGTGCCCAGGGCTTCCCCTACGAGCTCCGCGAGGACGCCGCCCACCTTCCACGCTTCGACGGCAACGCCCGCGCCTTCAAGACCCAGCTCGAGCAGCGCGCTCTCGAGGACGAGCGCCGCCTGCTCTACGTCGCGGTCACTCGCGCCAAGCAGCTTCTGGTCCTGACCGCCGCCTGGTGGTACCGAGGCTCGGAGAAGACCCCGAAGGGGCCTGGGCCGTTCTGGCGGGAGGCTGCCGAGCACCCCGCCGTTGACGTCGTGACCCGCGCCGACGAGCCACCCTCGAGCCCGCTCACCGAGGCGCTACGGGCCCGGATCCGCTGGCCGCCACCGTCGCGCCGGGCAGAGGAGCTGGCCGACCCGATCTTCCCCGAGGGGGTGGGCGCGGCGGTCGAGCTCGCCCGCCAGGACCCGTCCGCGCTGGCCGAGCTCGTCCCGCCGGGCGAGGCCGACGCCTTCGACACCGCGGTCGCCGCCTACCGGCATCTGGTCGAGTGGGCCGGTGGTGAGCACGCGGCGTCCCCTCCCTCCGCGCCACGGGTCCTGTCCGTCACCCAGGTGCTCATCTACGCCCGCTGTCCCCGGGACTTCTACTGGACGGTCGTTCGGCCGCTGCCCACTCCGCCGCCCCGGCCGGCGGCACGGCTGGGCTCCGTCGTCCACCGGCTGCTCGAGCGTCGTGCCCGTGGACTGCCGGATCTGGTCGACCTCGACGGGCTCGGTGCGGAGAGCCCGGCCAGGGTGGCCGAGCCCGGCCTGGTCGACCGCGCCGTGCGGAACTTCGCGGCCACACCGTACGCGCAGCTCCCTCCGCCAGAGGCGGAGGTCGGCGTGGTGCTGCGGGTGGGACCCTGGGCGGTGCGGGGACGGATCGACGCGATTTTCCGCACCGACGCCGGAGTCGAGGTGGTGGACTGGAAGACCGGCAGGCGCGCCGACCCGAACCCGCTGGGCCTTGATCAGCTCGGCATCTACGCGCTCGCGCTGCGGGAGCTCGGTCAGCTCCCGCCCGAGGGCTGCGTCGCCTCCTACTGCTATCTCGGCGGCGACACGCCCCAGATCGACCCGTACGACTGGGGCCCCGAGGAGCTCGACCGCCAGCGAGCGCTGCTCGAGGCTGCCCTGGAGGCACTCGAACGAGGTGAGTTCGACCGCCGCTGCGGCCTGCCGACCTGCGAGTACTGCACCCGCGTGCGGACGGTGACCAACGCAGCGGCCGACCAGCGCGTGTCGCCGTGAAGCGGACCTCGACACGGGCGAGAGAGGGCTCGGCCCGGAGACTCACCGTCGCGCCCTGCCGCGGGTCCTCCGCTACCGGGGTTGCCCGCGGTCGCGCGACCGCCAGCCGGGCGCTCTCCACCTCGGCCCGCAACTCGTCCGGATGGTGGAAATACGCTGTGGTGAACCAATGGGGCCGGTGCTCGGGATTGCGGTGCTGGCCATCCCGGAGGTCGCGCTCGACAGATCGGCCGGAAGTCCGGATCGACGATCTCGCGCGTCCGCAGCAGCTCGAGCTGACCGAGCCCCTCGGTGATCCGCCGTCCCTCGTCGATCTCATGGTCATGGTGGGCGACGATCTCTTTGGCGAGCCACTCCACGGACCGGCAGTGTACGGACCGGACAGCGCCACGGCACAGCAATTTCGAGAGGATCGGAGCGGTCGTGATCGCATCCATACCCCGCCCCTCGAGTCGTTTGCTGGGCTCCGGTTGGGTGTGCTTGCTCAGCGCCTCTGACAGTCAAGTCTCGTACCGCACCGTCGATCAGCTGCGCTCCAGGGTCCACGCCATCCCGGGAGCGGATGCCAAGGTCGGCGGCGGCAGCGCCGTCAACCTCGACATCCAGCGCGCCTCCCGACGCGGGGCGCTGATCGGCCTGGCGGCCACCGGCGGCGTGATCACCTCCGCGGGCCTCGTTCTCGCGGGAACGTTCATCGCCCTTGGGTCGCTTCCCCTGGTGTTCATCACCGAGATCGGCTTCGCGGTGGCATTCGGCGCCCTGCTCGACACCTTCGTCGTCCGCTCGGTGCTCGTGACCGCGCTGAACCTCGACGTCGGCCGCTGGATATAGTGGCCGAGCAGCCTCTACCGGAAGCACGACGTGGACCTCCGCGAGCTCGAGGAAGAAGCGGCCGCGGTCACCCGCTGACCTCCGACGGCAACGACAGGAACGCGCACGAGCGGCCGGAGCTGGCGCCTGCCCTGAGGGTTGACCTGCGAGCGGTCTCAGCCGAGACGGACGGCCCGCGAGATGCCGAACCTGGCGGCGACCGCGTCCTTCAGGCCCTGGGGGAAGGACCGCTTGATCGCCAGGTGGGAGCTGGTCAGCAGCCGCTGCGCCTCGGCATCGCCTGAGAAGGCCGCGATGCAGCGCTCCGGCTCGGCGTTGGCCAGCGCGAGTGTGCGTTTGGGCGTGGCTTTGGCACCGTGTACGGAGCAGCCCCTGAGAGGAGCGGCCCATGACCCACCCGTTGTTCACCGGCGTCGCGGTGGCGCTGATCACGCTGTTCGACGACGACGGCGAGGTCGACGCCAAGGCCACCGCCGAGCACGCCGGCACCCTGGTCGAGCTGGGCGTGCGGGCGGTGGTGATGGCCGGTTCGACCGGTGAGGCAGCCACCCTGGCCGACGCCGAGCGCACCGAGCTGCTCGGCGAGGTCCGCCAAGCCGTGCCGTCCGCAATCCCGGTGCTGGCTGGCACCGGCGCCCCATCCCGCCGGCAGGCAGCCGCCTTGACACGGACAGCCGTCCATCACGGCGCCGATGGAGTGCTTGTCCTGTCGCCGCCCGGCGCTGGCGATCTTCGGGGCTACTACGAAGCGGTTGCGGCTGTCGCAGGAGATGTGCCCGTCCTCGCCTACCACTACCCGAAGGTCTCGGCGCCGGGCATCCCGATCGAGCTGCTGGCCGAGCTACCCGTGCAGGGCGTCAAGGACTCCTCCGGCGATCCCGATCGGCTACTGGCCGAGCTGACCAGCTACAGCGGCTGGATCTATGTGGGCTCCTCCGCGGTGTTGTCGCAGGCCGGGCCGCTCGGCTGTAGCGGCGCAATTCTCGCGCTCGCGAACGCGGAACCAGAAAAGTGCATCGCCGCGTTCGGCGGCGATACCGATGCTCAGCTCGCGCTCGCCGACGCGCATCTGGCCATCAAGCGAGACTTCCCCCACGGCTTGAAGGCGCTTGTGGCCGACCGCTTCGGCACCTCCCGCGTCGCCCGGCTTGGCTGAAGCCAGGCGGGTACGCGAGCGTTGATGCTGTTCAGAAGCCCAGCAAACGGGCTCTACGCCACCAGGCGTGGATGGCGCCCTCGCTTGACCTTCTTGACCAGCAGGTTGACGGCGCCTCCCGCGGCAGGTGCTCGCGATGCGACGGCAGGCCGGGCCGTAACGATCCCGTACCGGTGACCTGCCAGCATCGACGTTGCTCGGGATGCCGCGGATCCTCCCAACGACCACTTGATGACACGCCCCCCCGGATGCCTGAAGGAGCGGGCTCGTTCAGGTCCAGGTCGACCATCTTCATGCCAACCCAACACCCAAAAACCAGTCAGTAAGGAGACCTATGACAGGCGCACTCGCTGCGCGGCGGGCCGCACTCGTCGCGCTGCTGCTGGCACTGGCGGCCCTGCTGGTCGCCCCGTCCACGGCCGCAGCCGCACCCGGCCAGGTCGTCAAGGAGGACGCCACCGGCGCCGTGTTCGACTGCGGCGACGTGACCTACACGGTCACCGGCGGCACCGTCACCTTCCTGTTCCACCTGAGCCCCGACGCGGCCGGCGGCGGGCACGTCACCGGTACGGTTGCGCCCACCGGCGTCACGCTCACCAGCAGCGCCGACAACCTCACCTACCACCTCGCCGGTGCTGGCTGGTTCGGCGGCAACTTCACCGCCGGTGGCACGAGCAACTTCATCGACACGGAGTACTTCAACATCCTGTCTTCGTCTGGTGGCGTCGTCGCCAGGGTGGCCGTCACCTCGGTGTTTGTGATGAATGCGCAGGGCGTGGTGACCGTCGACCTCGTGAAGGACAAGGGCACCTGCACCGCACCCGAGGACTGACCCGGCACCGATGGTCTGATCGGCTTCTCAGCGGAGCCCCGGTCCGATCCGCGGCGGGACCGGGGCCCGCTACCCCAAAGTTCACTGGCTCAGCAAGAGCC
>WNGA01003491.1_pt1 | contig 52819 bp, 26 predicted proteins | sample 5400061 | NCBI WGS metagenome assembly WNGA01 (sample SAMN13153366, study PRJNA577476) | soil metagenome | isolation source: 100 cm soil or saprolite under grassland replicate 2 | place: USA:California | collected 2016-06-15
CAGTCCCGTTAAGGCCTGAACGCCACAATCCGGCGTCGATCGCATCCCTTCGCAAAATGATTGCGAGGCTACTCGCACGGCATCTCGCGTGCTGTCACGCCTGCGGAGCCACCCGTGTTTACTAACACAGTAGTACTAGCGTGCTTCGATGGGGGGGATGCGCCGGCGCACGAGCCGGGTTCTGCGCAGGCGGAACAGGATCTTGGAGACGTCGAATGAGCCCATGCGCAGCTTGCGAACGATGTCGCGCACGGTCTGGCGGCCGTCGATCTCGGACAACACCGCGAGCTCGTCGCGGGTGAACGTCCCGCGCGGCATGGTCGCGATCTTGTCGTCGTCGCGCACGAACAGCTCGTCGAAGCTGGCGATCTCGCGTTCGATCACCTGCCACTCGTCGACGCGGCGATAACCCTCGAGCAGCAGGCGATCGACGCTGAGGCCGAGCGCCGCCTCGCGGGCCAGCGACGGCAACTTGTCGGTCAGGCGGAACTGGAAAAAGCCGGCCCGCCAGCGCAGGGTTTCGTAGGCGAGCTCGCTGGCCTGGCGCACCATGGCGTGGGTTCGCGCGCCCGGCGTGATCAGGCCGCGCGCCACGAGGTCCGCGCCGAAGGGCGGCTGCTGCCCGGTGGCGCGCGCCCGCGATGCCAGCACCTCGGTCAGCTTCTCTGCGGTGACCTCGCCCGCGTGAACCAGGAAACGCCCGAACAAGAACTCCTCCGCGACTCCGACGGCGGCCGCGAAATCGATGAGGCCGTCCCGGAAATACAGCTCGACGCGCGCGTTGATGTCGGTGTTCACCACGCGAAGGATGCCGCTGCGTGCTTCGACGGCCAGGAGCTCGATGACCTCGCTCATCCCGATCGCCCGGAGATCGCCGGCCAACGCTTGGCCGAACGCCGCGAACGCGCGCGCCTCCGCCACCGTGCTCGAGTCCGCGGACTGCGACAGCGCCTCCTCGACCGCGGCGCGCACGCTGGCGGCACCGGCGCCCGGTGGGCCGTCGTCGCGCGAGCTGCCGATCGAGCCCGAGATGGTCAAGGTGCGTCGCGCAACGACATGTGCGACCACCGCTTGCAGCGCCTCGGGAGAGAACGGTTTACTGATCGTATCCACGACGTTGGTGGCGCGGGCGAAGCGGGCCTCGCGGTCCTCCGACGATCCGCGGGCCGCCATCACGATCACCGGCACGTGCGCGAGCTTGCCGTCGTCCGCGAACCTCCGGCAGATTTCCGCCGCGTCCCGGTTTGGGATCACGTCGTCGAGCAAAATCAGGTCGGGAACGGTGCGCTCCTCGCGCACCAGGCGGAGCGCGCTCTCGTCGTCAGAAGCCGCGAGAATGCGATATCCGGACTCCAGGAGCGCGAGCTCGATGACCTTCAGAACTGTCGGACTATCGTCGATTACGAGCACGTGCCCAGGCATCACCCGCCCTCCTTGGTGCATGAAGTTATCCGAGGAGCGTCAAACTGATAAGATCCCCGACGCAAGACGTCTTACGGGCCGCGGCCCGCCCGGGTCCGGTACCTCCGCCCGTCCCGGCGGTCAAGCGGCAGCGTGAAATGAACGAATTCCCCCGCCGCTTCGGCCCGTACGTGTTGCTGAAACCGCTCGCGCGCGGCGGCATGGGTGCGCTCTATCTCGCGCTGCGGGGGCCCGAGGAGACCTCGAAGCTGTGCGTGATCAAGACCGTGCTGCCGCACCTCGCGGACAAGGAATACCTGCAGCGTTTCCGCGACGAGGCCAAGGTCGTTGTGCGGCTGTCGCACGGCAACCTGGTCCCGGTGTTCGATTCGGGTCTGGTCGGCGGCGAGATCTACCTCGCGATGGACTATGTCGAAGGCAAGGACCTGCGCGCGACCTGGAATCGGTGCGCGAAGAAGGGCATCGCGTTCCCCGTCGACGTCGCCGCGCACATCGTGAAGGAGCTGGCGCGCGGGCTGCACTACGCGCACGGGTTCGGCGACATCAAGCTGGTTCACCGCGACGTCTCGCCGCCCAACGTGCTGCTGTCGTACGGCGGCGAAGTGCGGCTCACCGACTTCGGGCTCGCGTCGTCGACGCTGAAGCTGGAGAAGACCGCGCCCGGGATCATCTACGGCAAGGTCAGTTACATGTCGCCCGAGCAGGCGCGCGGCGAGCCGCTCGACGGCCGCACGGATCTGTACGCGTCGGGAATCATCCTGTGGGAGCTGCTGACCGGGCGGCAGCTGTTCCCGTCGGGGAAATCGCCGGGTGCGGCCAAGGACACGCAGTCCGCCGAGGAGCTCCTGCGCCGGGTACGCAACCCCGAGCTGGTGCCGCCGTCACGGCGCGCGGGGCGCGTGCCGCTGGAGCTGGACCGAATCGCGCTCAAGGCGCTGGCGCCGGACGTGCGCGTTCGTTACGCGAGCTGCGAGGAGCTGCGCCACGATCTGGCGTCGTTCCTGGCGCAGACCTCGCCGGGAACGGACTCGGTCCGGCTGCACAACTTCCTGACCGATCTCTACGGCGAGGACATCGCCGCTGAGCGGGTCGAGCGGGAGCAGCTGATCGCCAAAACCCGCGAGTGGTACTCGACGCGGGTTGCGGCCGGGCCGCCGCCGCCACCCGGGGACGCGGACGTCAAGCGGGCGGGGACGCCGAGCACCGACCGGACCACGGAGCCGGATCCGAAGCCTGCGCTCGGCACGCCGCCGAGCGCGAGCGCCAGCGCGAGCGCGAGCAAGGCGAACGCCTCGGGCTCGCGGACCACGGCGGCCCGGGGCAGTGATGCTCATGATTCCGAGCCGACCGAGAGGTCGGGGCGGATCGGGCGCTCGGAGCGCGGGACGATGGTGTCCGGTCCGGCGCGGCACGACCCATTGCTGAATCGGCGCAAGAGCGTCCACACCGAGCCGCTCGAGGACGTCGATCCCTCGGATGAGATCAGCCAGGACGGCCGCTCGACCGCGGTCATCGGCACCGTGGTCGGCGGGCGCTACTTCATCCGCCGGCTGTGCGGCGAGGGCGGCATGGGCCGCGTCTACGAGGCCGAGCACATCGACATCGGCAAGCGCGTCGCGCTCAAGATTCTCCACCCCGCGTACAGCCAGACGCCCGACCTGGTCGAGCGGCTGCGGCGCGAGGCCCGGTCGGCGTCGAAGATCGCGCACCCCAACGTCGTCGACGTCACCGACTCGGGGACCACACCCGACGGCGCGTTCTTCTTCGTGATGGAGTACCTCGAGGGCCTCGAGCTCGGCGAGCTCATCTACCGCGAGGGCAAGCTGGACGTGCAGCGCACGCTGAACATCGGCGCGCAGATCTGCCGCGCGCTGCACGCCGCGCACGAGGTGAGCGTCATTCACCGCGACCTCAAGCCCGAGAACGTGCTGATCCTGTCGCGCAACGGGCAGAAGGACTTCGTCAAGGTGCTGGACTTCGGCATCGCCAAGAGCGGCAACGAAGATCTCGAGCGCAGCCAGGGCCCGGGGCGGCGGCTCACGCACCCGGGGATGACGATGGGGACGCCAGAATACATGGCGCCCGAGCAGGCGGCGGGGCGGCCGGCGGATCCGCGTTCGGACGTCTACGCGATGGGCGGCCTCCTCTACGAGATGCTTTCGGGCAAGGCGCCGTTCGAGGGCGCCAACTTCATGGAGATCCTCCACAAGAAGGCGAACACGATGCCCGCCGCGCTGTCCGGGATCCGCGACGACGTACCGGCGCCGCTCGAGGCGATCATCATGAAATCGCTGTCGAAGGATCCGGACCAGCGGCCCGCGTCGATGGCGCTCCTGGGGCAGGAGTTGGCGGCGATCGGCGCGGCGATGTTTCCGGGGTTTGGCCAGCTTCCAGTGTCGGACTCGGATCGGTTGCGGATCTCGAACTTCGGCATGCTGGGGTCACTGCGCGGGGCCGCGGTCGAAAGCGGCGTATTCCAGCGCGTGCGGACGATGGTCCGCGGCAAGCCGGTGGTCGTCGCGTCGGCGGGTGTGGCCGTGCTCGCGCTGGTGCTGGTGGTCGTCGGGTTGACCACGGGCAACCGCAAGCCGCGCTCGGACAGCGCGCTCACCAGCCCATCGAAGCTCGAGACCCCGGCGAAGGTCGAGGCCGCTCCAACTTCGCAGGTGCCACAGCCGGCGGTGACCTTCGGAACCGAGAAGACCGACGAGTCCGCGGCCGAGGACGAGGCGACGGCGGGCGAGGCGGGCGAGCCGCAGGAGGCCACCGGCAAGCGCGCGGAGGGTGAGGCTGTGCCCAAGGCCAAGACCCCGCGGCCGGCCGCTCCGCCGCCCTTGGACAGCAAGAAGTTGCTCGCCGATGGTGAGCGGCTGTTGCGGGCCGAGCGCTTCCCAGAAGCGCGCGAGATCTTCGAGAAGCTGGCCAAGTCACGGCGCGATCGCGGCCCCGCGCTGCTGGGGCTGGCGGAGATCTCGTTCCAGGAGAAGAAGTACGGGGAGGCGGTGCACGCCGCCGAAATCGCGGCCGATAGGGGCGGCGGCGTCAAGGCGCGGGTGCTGCTCGGCGACTCCCATTTCCGCCTGTCGCATTACAAGGAAGCCGCCAAGGCCTACGAAGACGCCCTCAGGCTCGACCCCGGCAACCCGAGCGCCAAGAGCGGCCTCACGCTGGCCAATAAGAGAATGTGAGGCGTTAGGATGGCGGGGTGCGGAACCGCCATCGCGCGTTCGTCAGTCTTTCGCTAACCGCGGCGGCGGCGGTGATCGTGCTCGGCGTGCGCGCGGAGCGGCGGGCGGTGTCGGCGGATCTGGCGGCGCCGTGGGATCTGCACGGCGCTGCGTACGTCGGGTCGGCGACGTGTCGGGCGTGTCATCAGGAGCATTACGCGAGCTGGGCGCGGACGTTTCACCGGACGATGACCACCGAGGCGACGGAGGAGAACGTTCGCGGCGACTTCTCGGGGGCGACGCTGGCGCATGCGGGGGTGAGCGCGTGGATGGATCGCGATGAGGGTGGGGGGTACCGGATGACGTTCAGCGCGCCGGAGAAGCCGGCGCGGGTGGCCAAGGTGGTGCGCGCGGTCGGGTCGCGGCGGTACCAGCAGTACCTCGCGTCCGAGGGCGGGGCGCTGTGGCGGTTGCCGGTGGCGTTCGATCTCGTCGACCGGCGCTGGTTTCCAATGACCGCCGCGTTTTTGTTTGCCGACGACTCCAGTCCGGGGGCAGATCCGGCGCGGCCGGTGTTCGGGGGTGGGGTGTTCGATCGGCATGTCACGCGGTGGAATGACAACTGCGTGTTCTGTCACAACGTGGGGGCGAATCCGGGATGGGAGCCAGGGTCGGGGCGATTCGAGACCTCCGTCGCGGAGCTCGGCGTGGCGTGCGAGGCGTGCCATGGGCCGGGCGGCGAGCACGCGCGGCGCAACGCCGATCCGGTGCGGCGGTACGCGTTGCACCTCGGCGGCGCGGCGGATCCCACGATCGTGAACCCGTCGCGGCTGTCGCCCGCGCGCGCGGCGGATGTGTGCGGGCGCTGTCACGGGCAGCGGATCGCCGACGATGTCGGGCCGTTTCTCCGTCACGGGGATCCGTTCGTGGCCGGCGACGATCTCGCGCTCTACAGCGCGCCGCTGTGGCGCGACACGGCGCTCGCGGGCGATCGCGCGGCGTTTGCGGCGCGGTTCTGGGCCGACGGGACGCCGCGGCTGACGGCGTACGAGTACCAGGGGATGCTCGAGTCGCGCTGTGCGAGCGCCGGAGGGCTGACCTGCAGCCACTGCCACGGCATGCACGAGGGCGATCCGCGCGGGCAGATCCGGGCGCGGTTCGCGGGCGATGGGCCGCGCAGCGACGGGATGTGCACGGGCTGCCATGCGGCGCTGGCGGCGCCCGCGGCGCTGCGGGTGCACGGGCGCCACGATCCCGCCGGCGCGGGGGCGCGCTGCGTGAGCTGCCACATGCCGCGCATCGTGTACGGCGTGCTGGACGTGCACCGCAGCCACCGGATCGAGATCCCGAACCCGGCGCGCGCCGAGGCCGATGGCCGGCCCGACGCGTGCTCGGGCTGCCACGTCGACGGGCCGTCGAATGCGCCGCAGGCGCCGATGAATGCGGTGTTCGCGGGCGATGCGGTGGGGCGAGCGGTAGCGGCGGATGCATTGGGACGGGGGCTGCCCGCCCGCCCGCGCCGCCTCGGGACGCTGCTCGAGATCCTGGATTCCGACCGCTACCCGGCGGTCCGCCACATCGCGTGGCGAAGTCTGCGCCGCCTCGCCCACGTAACCGCCGACTACGATCCGTCGGGCGATCCGCCCGCCCGCGCTAGGGCCGTGGCGGCGCTACGGGCCGAGCTGGGCGGCGCGGCGGAGGCACCAGCCGCGGCGATGGTTGCCGCGCTGCGGGCGACGGCGTCTGACCGGGACCTCGAGATCGGCGAGTAGCCGGCGGCGGCCCTCGCGTCCCGGGCCGGGATGTTCTACGATTCCGAAACTTCGGCGGCAATGGCTGGGGAATATCCGCGCAAGCTCGGGAAGTATGTCCTGCTCAAGCCGATGGCGCGCGGCGGGATGGGGGAGATTTACCTCGCGGCGCGCGGCCACCCCGGATTCCAGAAGTTCTGCGTCATCAAACGCGTGATCGCCGAGAAGACCGACCGCGCCAAGTCGGCTCGGTTCCTCGACGAGGCCAAGGTGGTGCTGCGGTTGTCGCACGCCAACCTGGTCCCGACGTTCGATGCCGGCGACATCGGCGGCGAGTTCTTCATCGCGATGGAGCTGGTCGAGGGCAAGGACCTACGCGAGATCTGGAACCGCTGCGTGCGCACGCGAACGCGTATTCCGCTGGACGTGGCGCTGCACATCGGCCGCGAGATCGCGCGCGCGCTCGCATACGTCCACAGCTACGGCGATCTGCACCTCGTGCATCGTGACGTCGCTCCGCCCAACATCCTGTTGTCGTACTTCGGCGAGGTTAAGCTGACCGACTTCGGGCTCGCGCGCAGCGTGCTGAAGCAGGAGCACACCGCGCCCGGCGTCGTGTTCGGGCGGGCGTCGTACCTCGCGCCCGAGCAGGCGCGCGGAGAAGTGGCCGACGCGCGCAGCGACATCTACAGCTTGGGCATCGTGATGTGGGAGCTGCTCACCGGTAACCAGTACCTGCAGCTCGCGAACCTGGACCCGGCAACGGCGATGTCGCTCGTGCGGCATCCGAAGGTGGAACGGCCGTCGACCAAGGCGCCGTGGATCACCAAGGACCTCGACACCTTGCTGATGCGGGCGTTGGCACCGACACGTGAGCAGCGTTTTCAGTCAGCCGAGGAGCTGCGGCAGGCGCTGTCGGACGTGATCGCGAAGCTGGCGCCGCGCGCCGACGTCGAGCGCGCGGCGGCGTTCGTGCGCAGCTTGTACGAAAACGCGATCCGCGACGAGCGCGCCGAGCGCGACCGCCTGCTGGCGGAGGCGCAACCGCTGGTCGAGTCGGCGATGACGCCCGTGCCCGTGCTGACCGCAGATCCGCGCCAGCCTGTCGCTTCAGGGACCATCGGTAACACCGCCACCATCGACCGTCAGGTGCCGCTCGCGGAGCTGGACCACGCCAAGGTCCCGCTCACGTTCCCGAGCGAGGAGGAGCCCGCGGCGACCAACTTCGCGGGCCGTGTCGTCGACCACCGCTACCGCGTGCTGCGCAAGATCGGCGAGGGCGGCATGGGCACGGTGTACGTGGGCGAGCACATCGAGATCGGCAAGGAGGTCGCGATCAAGATCCTCCATCCCGCTTTTTCGACCGAGAAGGAGCTGGTCGAAAGATTCAGGCGCGAGGCGCGTGCGGCGTCGCGCATCGGCCACCCCAACATCATCGACGTCACCGACTTCGGCACCACCGACGACGGCTGCGCGTACTTCGTGATGGAGTACCTCGACGGCATCGACCTCGCTGACGTGCTCACGCACGAGCGGCGGCTCGAGCACACGCGCGCGTGCCAGATCGCGATCCAGATTTGCCGCGCGCTGGGCGTCGCGCACGCGGCGGGCGTCGTTCACCGCGACCTCAAGCCCGAGAACATCTTCCTCGTCTCGCGCGACGGTAAGGCCGACTTCGTCAAGGTACTGGACTTCGGCATCGCGCGCAGCGCGGGGCCCTCGCGCCAGCTCACCAACCCGGGGGTCGCGATGGGCACGCCCGAGTACATGGCGCCGGAGCAGGCCATGGGCGGACCGGTGGATCGGCGCAGCGACATCTATTCGGTCGGCGCGCTGCTTTACGAGATGGTCACCGGCTCGGCGCCGGTGGGACGCGCGTCGGAGCTGGTCGCGCCACGCGTGTTGCGCAACGAGCTGCCCGACGAGGTCGACCGGACGATCCTGCGCGCGCTCGAGCCCGATCCCGAACGCCGCTACCAGACCATGGCGCAGCTCGAGTACGACATCATCAAGGCGCTGTGGGGACGTGCGCGGGCGGTCAACGAGCTGCTCGGGCTGCGGGTCATGCGCCGCCGCGCCGAGACCGCACCTCGTACCGACACGCCCATCAGCACCGAGGCGATCTTCGACGCGCAGAACGGGCGCGTGCCCGGGATGACGCCGGCGGCGGCGCTCGTGCCGGTCCGGCAGGCCGCATGTCTACGCCGACGCCGAGCGGGCCGCAGCCGCTCCCGGTGCTGGCCGTCGATCCCGAGCCGCCGCCCGCACCGCGGATGAGCGGGGGGCGCCGGTTCGCGGGCACGTTCGTGGCGCTCGCGATCGCGGCGGCTCTGGGCACGCTGGTCTACCGGCGACTGCCCTGGAATGCGCGCGCGCGCGCCGCGGCCCTGACGGCGACGGCGGCGGCGCCCGCGCGCATCGCCGCGCCCGCGCCGGTCGCTGCACCCCCGCCGGCGCCGGCGACCGACGCCGAGCGCAAGGCCGAGCGCGTGCGCGCCGCGAGCGCCGAGATTGAAAAGTTGCTGGGCAGCACGCCGGGGTTCGATGAGCTGGCCGGGATCGTGGACGCGCTGGCGCGGTTGCGGGCGGACGGCTCCGGGCCGGCCGCCGACGCGTTCGCGGCGCGCGCCGCCGCGCGGATCGCCGAGGCGACCAAGACCGCGCGCCAGGCAGACAAGATCGACGAAGCGCTGCGATGGGCGCGCGCGCAGGTGGAGCTGACCGGCGGCGACGCGGGCGCACATCGCCTGCTCGCCGACACGCTGTACGACGCGCATCAAGACGAGGAGGCCGTGGCCGAGTACGAGAAGGCGCGGACCGGGGCCTCCGACGACAAGGAGCTCGCGCGCGGCCTCGCGCGCGCCTCCCAGCGGCTCGCCTCCGATCGCCGCCGCGAGGCGCGCCACGCGGCGCGTTCGGCTGCAGGTGCTCGGGCCGGCGGCGGCGCGCCGGACGCCCCGGCCCCGGCGGGCGCCGGCGAGTCCGGCGAGTCGGGCGAAGCGAAGTCAGCGCCGCCCGAGCCTACTGCCGAGCAATAACAAGAGCTGCATCGCGAGCGCGCGGTCGCCCTCGACTCTCAGCCGGCCGTCGATGAGCGGCTGCATGGGCGGGATCTTGCCCGTGCGCAGGCCCTCGAAGGTGGCGCCGTCGACGCGCAAGGTGGAGCGCGGTCGCCCGGCGCTGACGCCTGTCTTCCCGAACCCGACGTCCAGCGCCCAGCGCCGCCGCCGGCGCCCTTCGATTTCGAACAGCAGCCGCCCCGAGATCTGCCGAAGCAGATCCACGTCGCGCGGGTCCACGAAGAGCACGTCCTGCGCCGACAGCCCCGGGGGCAGGAGCACGGGCAGATCGGCGTCGGAACCGCCCAGCCCGACCAGCAGATCGGCGGTCGACTGCCGGATCCAGACGTCGGGTGGGTCGCGGCCCGGCGCGCTCACGACCAACGCACGGCCATCGGCGCGCAGCTCCCACGCGCCGCCGCCCGCGCCCGAGATCGACGCGCGGATGGTGGGCGCGTTGTCGGGCGCGTGGCGGCCCGACGCCGCGAACGCCTCGGGGAGCCAGCGTTCGAAGAACTCTCCGACGGTGGTTCCCGGAGGTGGACGATCCCAGCTCGTCGTCATTCGTTCAATCACGACTATACTCCCCGGGTGCCGCGGATTCGCCTCGTCGCTGTGGTTGTGGCGGGTCTCTGCGCGTCGTCGCCGGCGCGCGCCCAGCTCTCCGACCCGGATCGCAGGCCGACGCGTGGCCCGCTGATTCCGAACGCCGCGCGCACCGGTGACGCCGACGCCACCGCGGTCGAGCTCAACCCGGGCGCGCTCGGGCACCTCGGCGGCGGCGCGTTCGAGGTGGTCGGAGCGGGCGGCGGCTCGGGCGAAGTGGTTCCTGGCCGCGGCGCCGGCGTTTACTTCGCGACGCCGATTGGTCCGAGCGCGCTCGGCCTCGGGCTGACGTGGGTCGATGGCGCGCCCGCGATCGGGTCCGACGCCCGCACCATCTTCCGACTCGCGTATGGGCTGCGGCTCGGGCGCCACCTGGGCCTCGGCGCTGCCTGGGCGCACGTCGCGGGCGGCGCGTACGGCGGGACAGACACCTTCGATCTCGGCGCGTCGCTGCGCGCTGGGCGATACGCCGCGTTCGGGGTGACGGTGTCGGACGTCGGCGCGCCGCACCCTGCGGCGGCGCCTGAATTGTCGCGGCTGTGGAGCGCGGAGCTCGCGCTGCGTCCGCTCGCGACCAACCGCCTCGAGCTGGCGCTGGGCGCCGCGCACGCCGAGGGCGACGGCTGGCGGCGGCTCGTGCCGCGCGCGCGGTTGTCGGTGGGCGTGCTGCGCGGCGTGCGCCTCTACGCCGAGGCCGCCATGATCCCCAACGCCGCGGCGCTCGCGTTTGCCGGCGACAGCGACAGCCGCATCGGTGTCGGCCTGGCGGTGGACCTCGAGCACGGCGGCGTGACCGCGGGTGCGGTGCTGTACACGCCAGGTGCCGACTACGGTGGCGCCGGCGCCGCGGCGCGCGTTCACATCGAGACCGAACGGCGGCCGGCCGCCGTCACGACCGTCTACGTCGCGCGCGTCAGCCTCGAGGGCATCGACGACGACCGCGCGTTCCTCGGGGTGGTGCGCCGCCTGCGCGCCCTCGCCGTCGATCCCGCGGTGGCGGGCGTGGTGTTCAAGCTCGAGCGCGTCGGGCTGGGCATCGCGCGCATCGAAGAGATTCGCGAGCTGATCGCGCTCTTGCGCGCGAACGGAAAGCGGACGTTCGCGTATCTCGGCGGAACGTCGACGCGTGAGTACTACCTGGCGGCAGCTGCCGACACGATCGTCGTCCACCCTGCGGGCGAGCTCGCGCTGACCGGCCTCGCCCAGAACGTCACGTTCTATAAGGGTGCGCTCGACCGCATCGGCGTCCATGTCGATCTGGTGCGGATCGGCGCGTACAAGGGCGCGATGGAGCCGTTCATCATGAACGAGCAGTCGCCCGAGGTGCGCGCCAACAAGAACCGTCTGCTCGACGACGTGTTCACGCGCATGCTGGCCGCGATCGCCGCCGACCGCACGCGCGCCGGGCACGCGATGGACGCCGCGCGGGTCAAGGCGCTGGTCGACCGGGGCATGTTCACGTCGACCGAGGCGCGCGAAGTCGGACTGGCCGACGACGTCGCCGATCACTTCGAGATGGACGAGCGCGTCGGCCGCGCCCTCGCGCGCCCAGGGATCTCCGTGCGCGATCCCGATTCGGCGCCGCTCGCGCCCGCAGCGTGGCCGAGCCGGCGGGTAGCGGTGATCCTCATCGACGGCAACATCGTCGACGGACGCGGCCAAGAGATGCCGTTCGAGCTCGGTAGCCTGGCGGGGTCCGACACGCTGGTGGCGGCGCTGGAGGAGTGCCAGCGCGACGCCGGCGTGGCCGCGGTGGTGTTGCGCGTGAACAGCCCAGGCGGCTCGGCGTTCGCGTCCGACGTCATCGCGCGCGCCGTCACGCGGCTGCGCGCCTCCGGAAAGCCCGTGATCGTTTCGATGGGCGATGCCGCCGCGTCGGGCGGCTACTACGTCGCCGCCCCGGCGGATCAAGTGTTCGCCGACCCGTCGACGGTGACCGGTTCGATCGGCATCTTCGGGTTCAAGGTCGACGCCGGCCAGCTGATGAACCTGCTCGGCCTGTCGGTCGAGACCTATCGTCGCGGCGCGCACGCCGACTATCTGTCGCCATACCGTTCGTGGACGGAGGAGGAGGTGAAGGTCGCCCAGCAGAAGATCGGCCACCTCTACTCTCTGTTCATCCAAACCGTCGCCGCCGGCCGCAAGTCCCGCGGTCTCACCGCGGCGCGCGTCGACGAGATCGGCCGCGGCCAGGTATGGACGGGCGCGATCGCGCAGTCGCTGGGCCTGGTCGACAAGCTAGGCGGCGTCTCGGTCGCGATCGACGAGGCGGCGCGCGTGGGCCGCGTGCCGCTCGGCCGCGACGGACTGCCCGAGCTCCAGCTGCTTCCCCGCCCGCGCGGCGGCTTCCTGCGCAAGCTCGCCGGCGTCAGCGCCGCCGCCGATGCAGCCGGGGAGGGCGACGCGGCGCCGGAGCTCTCAGCGCCGATGCGCCCGGGCGAGTTGCTCGACACGCCCGAGCTGCGCGCCGCGCTGCGCCTGATCGCGCCGCTTTTGTTCGAGGGCGGAAGCGGCTTCGAGGCCCGCTTGCCCTGCGACATCGACATCCGCTAGCCCTACTCGCCGTCGACGCTCGCGACCGCGGTCCGCGACGTCCTCGACAAATGAGCTAGACTGCGCGGAACCAAAATTTCGGGGCGTGGCGCAGCCTGGTAGCGCGTCTGCTTTGGGAGCAGAATGTCGGAGGTTCGAATCCTCTCGCCCCGACTGAAGTAGGTCGCTGCGAAACGGGCGAGACCTGGCTGCCTTGAGCAAAGCGGCCGAATCGGGCGCAGGCCCGCTTGTTCGGGCTATCCCCCGGGCTATTCCCACCGCGGTGACGTGTGGTATCAGGGATGCAAACATGACGCTCACTCCGCGAACGACGTCTCTTGTCGCAGTGATCGGTGCCCTGCTGACGGCGGGCTGCGCGGACGTGGACGAAGGGGCGGACCCCAGCGTGGAAGATGGGTCCTATTGGGGGGTGTCCTCGATCAACGGGCTGAGGGCGATCAACGGACTGACCTCGACCAACGGGCTGAGAGCCATCAACGGGCTGAGGGCGATCAACGGACTGAGATCGAACGACGGCCTCGCCTCCGGCATTGGGCTCATGACGACCCCGGCGGGGCGAGACACCGTTGCCTACCTGGTCAAGTGTGCGCTGCCGGCCACGCGCAGCATCACCAAGCAGGATGAGGCCGGCGTGTCGTACACCTTTGCGGGCCAGTTCGGGTTCGCTCCGGAGTGGGACACCAACGCGTGCGGAACGAAGTGTCAGGAGTACGTCAGCGCGTGCTTGATGGCCCACGTCAACACGGCGGGCGTGAGCATCCCGATCTGGTTGACCGCCGCAGCCGTCAACATCGGCTGGGGCCGTAGCGCGAGCTACTCCCACCAGGAAGGATCATTCTTCGGCAACTTGTTCCCTAGCCCGCCCAGGGCTTACTACTGCAACGGCAAGGACTTCGCCGTCAGCGTCGTGCCGGGCCGTCTCGGCGCCAGTCAACCCGATGCGCCCTACGCCAACCCCTTTCCGGGCAACGGGTACTGCGCGGACGTCTGCGTGGGGCTCCCCGCGCCCAACACCGGCAACGGATACGCGTCCTGTGCGGGTTACGTCAATCTCGTGACAGTCTGGCGGCCGTAGGCGCCGGACGCAATCCAGGTAACCGCGAACCGACCTTATCGGCGCAATTTTTCACGCGTATCGGGCGCGAGCACGACCGACACCGCGATGTCGATCTGGCTGGCGAGCGCGCGGGTCAGCGAAGCGATCTCATCAGTGCGCAGCCCGAGCTCGTGGGTCAGCCGCCGCGTGACCGCCGTCCAAACATCGCTGCGCACGCCCGATAGCCTACGGGATATCGTGGCCTCGCTGACTCGAAACATCTTCGCGAGCCTGCCGGTCGACGCGTGACCGACGAGCCGAAGGTGCAAGAGCGTCCGGTCGCGTGCCGGCAGCTCGGCGACAGCGTCCCGCAAGGCGGTCTCGAACGGTGCCCGATAGCGCTGGCGGATGATGCCGAGCTCGGGGCCGCGTTCGTCCGCCGGCGGCTCGCGCGCCAGGCGGTCGGCCAGGCGGTGGCGGACCCGCTGCGCGCGCTCGTCGTTCAGGCCCAAGCGCTGCGAGCAGACGACGACGAAGTGCTTGAGTGGGCTGCGGCCGCGGTACGTCGCGATGCGCGGGCCGCCGTCGGGGGATCCGACGAAGAGGTGCGTGCAGAGGTTCTGCCAGACGTCCTCCCCGAGATCGCTCCCGGGGCCGAGGCGTCGTAGTCCGCGCGCCACGCGCTCGCGGTAGAGCTTGTCGAAGGTCGCGACCGCCCCTGGCGCGCGATTCAGACAGGCACACGCCAGATAGAGATCGACCAGATGGAGGCGCTCGAGGCTACCGGCTGGATCGGGGTCGTCGCCCACGCACGCACCGACGTGGCGCGCGTAGCCCTCGTCTTCCACGGCGACGTTCGGCCAGTCGGCGCGCGCGCGGGTCAGCGCATCACGCAGCGCTACGCTCACAGCGGCCGCGCTCTCGGCGTCGGGCGGACGGCCGCGGCCAGCACCTTCAAAGAACCAGCGCGCCAGCATCGGCATCAGCGGTCGCCGACGCTATCATCTGGCTGAGCTGCCGTGCGACCGCGATATCACTTTCCCGAGGGCGCATGAACTGTCCCGACCCCGCGCGCATCGCCGACCTCGTCAATGGCGTGGGAACGCCGCGCGACCTCGAAGCGCTCCGGCAGCACCTCTACGGCTGCTCCGATTGCGCCAGCGTGGCGGCGGCGGTGGTCTCGTCGTCGTGGTCGTCCCGATCCTTGTCGGCTACGGCCTCCGAAGTAGAACCAGGCTTGGCCGCACGCCCGATCCCGGTCGGGACGCGGCTCGGGCGGTACCAGATTCGGTGCTGGCTGGGGCGCGGCGGGATGGGCGACGTCTACGAGGGCTACGATCCGGAGCTCGACAGGCGGGTGGCGCTCAAGCTCCTGCGTCTTCGCGGCGGCGACGACGAATCGGCGCAGCAGCGCCTCGGCCGCGAGGCACGCGTGCTGGCGCGTTTGGCGAGTCCCAACGTGGTCGCGGCGCTGGACGTCGGCCGCTTCGGCGAGCGGCTGTTCCTGGTCATGGAGCTGGTCGAGGGACCGACGCTGGCGGGGTGGCTGTCACTCGCGCCGCGGGACTGGCACGAGGTGCTGCAGATGTTCCTGGGCGCGGGCGAAGGACTCGCCGCCGCGCACGAGGTCGGCGTGATCCACGGCGACTTCAAGCCGCAGAACGTCCTCATCGGCGCAGACGGCCGGCCCCGCGTCAGCGACTTCGGCCTCGCACGCGAGACCGTGCCGGAACCAGAGGTAGAGCCAGGGTCGGAGCCCAAGCCAGCGACCACCGGAGATTCGCGGGCAGCGACCGACACGCAGTCCCGCGCGGATCGGACAATGGGCGCGGACACCATCGCCGACGACGATGCCACCCGCGTCGACGGAGGCCGACGGAACCACACCGGGCACGCGGCCGGGACGCCGCGCTACATGGCGCCCGAGCAGTTCGTTCGCGGATCGGTCGACGCTCGCGTCGACCAGTTCAGCTTCTGCGTCGCGCTCCACGAGGCGCTCTACGGGGTGCACCCGTTCAAGGATCGTGCGCTGCTGGTCGACGGCGCCGCGCGCAGCCCACGGCACACGCACCCGCCGCGCGCCCTTTCCGCAGTTCTCCGTCGCGGACTGTCTCGAGATCCGGCCGACCGGTTCGTGGGCTTCCGCGACCTGCTGGCCGAGCTGCGGAGAGCCGCAACCAGCCGACGCAGGGCCACGCTCGGCATCGCGGCGCTGGCTGGCCTCACCGCGATGGCTGTCGCGGGCGCGATCACCTGGAATCGGACCCGGCACGCGAACGAGCCGGACGTCGTCGTCGAGGATGGCGAGCCCGCCGACTGGACGTCGTCGCGCGTCCTCACCCGGGTCGCCGACACGATCCACTGCCTCCAGCGCCTCGATGAGCGCACGCTGCGGATGGTGTGGGGCGATCCGCATCGCGCCGAGGACATCGACGTCGGCAGCGGCGCTCGGCGCCCCACCGACCTCGTGCCCGAGTCGTACCGCGCCGGTTGCCCCACTCTGTCGCCCGACGGAAAGCAGATTCTGTTCGAGGGCTACGACGCCGACGGCCGGCCCCAGATGTTTCACGCGGGGAACGCCACCGGTCGCAATGCGAAGGCGATCGTGTCGTGCGCCAAGGCGAGCGCGAGCTCGGAGCCGATCTGGCTCCCGTCCGGCCAGCGATTCGTCTTCGACCTCGACTTCTTTCACCCCGCGGTCTACGACCTCGAACGAGGCTCCTTCGCCGTGCTGCCCGACCGGGATCGGGTCGGCGCGCGCAGCATCAGCTTCTTCAAAGCGCTCGCCCCCGGGAGCCGGATCGTCATCACCGAGCAGACGCAGCATGGACGCCAAAGCGTCAGCGCGTATCGCTGGCCCGGTCTCGCCCTCGAAAGCTCATTCGTCCTCTCTACCTACGCGGCGGACGCGTGGCGCGGCGGCGCGAGCGGCGAGCATCTCTACGGCGTGGGCCTCGGCCCGCTGGGCGAAGGAATCGGACGACTCGAGCTCCGCGAGCGAACGTTGACCCACCTGGCGGTCGTGCGTGGGCGGGTCCCTTTCTACGTCCAGACGTTCGACGGTCGTTTGGTCTTCGCGACCCGACGGGCGACGTCGGAGGTCTGGAACGAAGCATCCGGGCAGAGGCGGAAGCTTCTCGACGGCGATTCGGCGATCTACGACAGTCCGTCTCTCACGTCGCGAGGTGACGTGTTGCTGGTCCGCGTCCGCAGCCTCCACAGCGACGTCGTGCTGGTCGACCGTCGTACGGGTGCCCTGCGCGCCGTCGCCGACGCGGTGAACGGCGCCGTCGCGGCTCTCCCCGGCGGCGAATGGACGGTCGCGGGCGGGGATCCAACCGGCTCGGGGAAGCAGGGCGTGTTTCGCTGCACGGACCTGTACGCGGCGGGTCCGGCGCGCTGCACGCAGATCGCGTCGGCGTACGCTGTCGCGTTGGCGGCCTCCCCGCAGGGGAACGTGCTCGCGTACACCGCGCCTGAAGGTCAGGGTTTAGCCGTTCATCTGGTCACGCTCGACGCGGGCGAGGATGTCGTGCTTGCGCACGATGCCACCGAGTGCCGGCCGGTTTGGTCCGACGCGCGGCGGTTATGGGTTTCGTTGCACACGGATACCACGGGCACCTGGACGGAGTTCGACGCCACCACTCGTCGCCCCACCGGTCGGTCGCTGCCCGGCCAGTCGAGCTGCTTCGATTTCTTGCCCGATCCCGGCGCACCGAGTAACGGCCCGATTCGGATCGTCACCTCGGCCGATTGGGACGTACGCATTCACGACGAACCCGCAAACTGACGTTCGCGACCTTTCTGTGAAAGGAACGGCGCGGCGCGTGTCTTCACCATGAATGCCTACGCGAAGCGGGAGAGTTGCGATCAGATCATTCGTGGAAGTCCACTTGGCAGCCTGCGCCTTCTTGGCGGCCGCGGCAGGGTGCCACGGCGGCCGAAACGGTAATGATGACCAGGGTCTCGAGCGTGGCGGCTCTGTTGCACCGGCGCCCGAACCCACCAACAACGTGGCGCCGTCCGGAGGCGCGAAGAAGGTGCTGGCGGACCTTCGCGCGCGTCTCGTCACGGCCGGGCGGTCAGGGGACGAAGCTGTCGCATCCCTGTTGAAGGACGGAGCGGCCGACGGTTTCCACCGGGGAAAGGGTGGGCTTGCGCCGCATTTCGCGACCGGAAACGGCGCGGCGCCAGCGAACCTCGTGCTACCTGAGGAATCCTCGGCGCCTTTTCACCTCGAGGACGCGGCGAGCGGCGTCGCTATCGAGGTGTCGCTGAACGGCGCGCGTGCCGTCGCTGCGCAGGTCGCCGACGGGTATGTCGTATATTTGGCGGCGCACGCGTCGGGCGCGACGCTGTTGCACCGGGCGTTGCCGTTGGGGGTCGAGGACTTCGTCAGTTTCGCGACGCCCCCGCTGGCAGCCAACGTGGCGTACGAGGTCGCGCTCGGCGAGCGCGTGGCCGGGCTGCGCCTCGTGGCGAACACGTTGGAGGTTTTGGATGCGGGCGGCGCGCCCCGGTTGCGCGTGACGCCGCCGTATCTGGTCGGCGCGCGGGGCGCGCGCACCGATGCGGTCCTGGCGGTCGAGGGTTGCGCGGTCGACAGGAATCCGGCTGGGCCGTGGGGCCGGCGCACGACGGCGACCGGCGCCAGGGCATGCACCGTGCGGGTGAGCTGGGACGGCGAGGCGGTCGCGTATCCCGCAGTTCTGGATCCGAGCTGGACGACGGCGACCGGGACCATGGTCGACGGCCGCCAGGACCACGTGGCGATCCGCCTGTCGACCGGAAAGGTGTTGGTCGCGGGGGGACGCAACGGCAGCAACTCGACCACCGGGCTCGCCAGCGCCAGCCTGCTGGATCCGGCGACCCAGACCTGGGGCACCACGAACCCGATGACGGGCGGTCGCTGGATGCACACCGCCGTGCAGCTCGGCACGACCGGGAACACGACCAGCGGGAAGGTGCTGATTGCCGGCGGCATCAACGGCACGGCGAGCGTGAACACGGCGCAGCTCTACGACCCGGGCACCGGGACGTGGGCGACGGCCGCGAACTTGAATGCCGCGCGCCACGGGCATACGGCGACGGTGCTCCCGAACGGCAACGTCGTGTTGATCGGGGGAATGAACGGCACCGGCGTGCTGAACACGGCGGCGGTCTTCACGCCTGGCAGCAGCACCGCTGGCGCCTGGGTGGGCGTCACCGCGACCATGGATACACGTCGCTTCCATACGGCGTCGCTGCTCACCAGCAGCAACACCGCGTTTGGCGGGCGGGTGCTCGTGGCGGGGGGAAACTCGGGAAGCACCACGAGCCTGACCAGCGTTCAGCTGTTCATCCCGAACAACACCACCCCGGCCAATTCGACATGGACGACGACGTCGACGCCGCAACTGGCGACCGCGCGCGAGGGCCACACCGCGACCGTCCTCGCCAACAACAACGTGCTCATCGCGGGAGGGAAGAACGCGTCGGGCACGATGGGAACGGCGTTCGTGTTCACGATGCCGACCTCGGGCGCGGCGACCTGGGTGTCCGCGGGCACGATGAGCCCCGTCCGACAGCGGCACACGGCCACGTTGCTGTCGGCGACGGTGATCCCGACCGGGCAGGTGCTGGTGGTCGGCGGATTCGACGGGACCAACCCGCTGACGAGCGCTCTCCTGTGGAATGGGGGCACGACCTGGACCCCGACGACGGCGTTGACCACGGCGGCGCAAGGGCACACGGCGACCCTGCTGGCCAACGGCAAGGTGTTGATCGCCGGCGGGATCGTGTCCACCACGGCCTCCGCCAACGTGGGTCAGATCTACGATCCCTCGGTCGGCCTCGCGTGCACGACGAACAGCCAGTGCGCGACGGGGTTCTGCGCGCAAGGGATCTGCTGCGCGACGGCGTGCACGGGGACTTGCAAGTCGTGCGCGCTGGCGGGGACGCTGGGGACGTGCACGAACGTGGCCGCGGGACAAGACCCGCTGAACCAGTGCGGAGATCAGGGCGCGGCAAGCTGCGGGACCGACGGGTTCTGTAACGGGGCGGGCGCGTGCCGGCAGTATGCCGCCGGAACGCAGTGCGCGGCGGCGAGCTGCTCCGGGACGACGCTCACGCCGGCCCGGACCTGCAACGGCACCGGCACGTGTCAAACCGTGACGACGTCGTCCTGCGCGCCGTATGCGTGCGGCGCCAGCGCTTGCAAGACCACGTGCGCGACGCCGAGCGATTGCGCGTCGCCGAGCGTCTGCAACGGGACGACCTGCGGGAAGGCGCAGAACGGCGCGACGTGCTCCGTGGCTGGTGATTGCGCATCGAACTTCTGCGCGCAAGGCGTCTGCTGCGCGACGGCCTGCACGGGGACGTGCAAGTCGTGCGCGCTGGCCGGGACGCTGGGGACGTGCACGAACATCGCCGCCGGGCTGGACCCGCTGAACCAGTGCGCGGATCAGGGCGCGACGAGCTGCGGGACCGACGGCGTCTGCAGCGGGGCGGGTGCCTGCCGGACGTATGCCGCAGGCACGACATGCCGTGCGGCGAACGGGGTGTGCGACGCGGCCGAGACGTGTCCCGGAAACGGCGCGAGCTGCCCGGGCGACGGCAAGCTGAGCGACGGCACGACGTGCAGCGACGGCGACGCATGCACGTTCGGTGAGACGTGCCAGGCGGGCGCGTGCAAGGTCGGTCCGGGAAGCAAGTGCGTGACCGGCAACAGCGTGTCGTTCCACATCAGCTATGACCACGGGTACACCGCTGACGTGCCGAGCGGCGCGCCGACGCCGACGCCTAGCATGCCGTTCGTCGAGGCGCAGGGGTTGTTCGGCAAGGGGATCGACAGCCAGTCCGACGCGTTTGCCAGCTATGGAGACGCGAGCGGTGTGAGCGCGAACCTGAAGCGCCCCGGCTCGGCGTCGTACTGGTTCAAGTCGAACGACGGACACCTGCCGACGGGGTTCGCCATCTACGACGTCTACGCGCGCGCCAATCTCTACATTGTCGAATACAACCAGACCCAGGTCGGCGTGCTGCTCGCGTACATGCCTCCGGACGGCGCGCTGCTGTGGCAGTCGGTCGGCGTGCAGACGGTGCAGCCGTCCATGAACAACGGCGGCTGGCACCTGATTGTCGTGAACTGGAGCCCGACCGCGGTCGGCGTGTCGATCGACGGGGCGAACCCCGACGTCATGACGGTCGACTGGATGGCGGCAGGTCGCCGGTTTGGACCGGACCCCAACGGCTTCGGCGGAGCGACGATCTTCACGGGTGGGAGCAACACCGGCTCCAATCCGTACTCCGGCGTGGTCGACGAGGTGATCGTCCTGAACAGGCCGATGACAATCGCCGAGATTCAGTGGTACTGGGCGCAGCGGGGCTCCGGGGGCCCCGGCGCCGTGAATCCGGCGGTGGCGCACTTCAACGCGACGCCCACGGCCTGCAACCAATGGGACGACCTCAACCAGTGCACCACCGATGCGTGTCCGGCCGGCGGGCCGACCCACACGGCCGCGACGGGCGCGCTGTGCAACGACGGCAACGCGTGCACCCAGGGCGACACGTGCAATGCGGCCGGAGCCTGCGGAGCCGGCACGACGTTGTCATGCCCGGGGGCCGACGAATGTCATACCGTTACGTGCGACACCGCGACCGGGTGCTCGGCGCCGGCGCCGAAACCGGACTGGACTCCCTGTCGGGACGGCTACGTCTGCGACGGCTTCGAGACTTGCCAGATGGGTGCGTGCGCCGACGAGGTGCCCGGCGCCGCGACGACGTGCTCCGGCAGCACGCGCGTCACTTTCTATCAAAGCTTCAACGACGCCGATCTCGTCGCCGACATCGGTGTCAGCCAGGACACCGCGACCGGATCGCCGTTGCTGCTCGGGCCCGGCCTGTTCGGTTCGGCGCTGAACCAGTCGGTCACCAACGAGATCCTCTACGTCTCGAGCAATCCTGCCGCCAACCCTGCCAACCTGGTCCTCTCCAAGCCCGGTTCGGTGTCGTTGTGGGTGAAGCCGAACGGACAGCCGAGCCCGCAAGCCGTGTACCTCCTGGCCTACAGCGGGCCCACGAAGCTGTTCATCTTCGACTACGGTCCGTCGCAAGGCGTGGGGGCGGTACTGGAGCGGGGCGACGGCGCGCAAGGTCGGGTCACGGCACTGTCGAACGGCCCGTCGAGCTGGAGAGACGAAGATCGCTGGCACCTGATCGTCGTCAACTGGAGCCAACACGGCGTCGCGATATCCGTCGACAACGTGTGGTCGCCGGTGATGAGCGCGCCCTGGATGCAGACGTTCGACGACTGGCCCGGCGGCACGAGCTCGATCTACGCGGGGCCTTACTGGGAGGGCGCGGGGGGCGGCATCTTGAAGGACGAGCTCCTGGTCTTGAACCGTCCCATGACCCGCGACGAGGCCGAGTGGTACTACGCCCAGCGCGACGTCGGCGGCGTCGTCAATCCGGCGATTGCGCGCTTCGACTACACCTCGGGCGGATGCAACGCCGCCGATGACCTGAACGCGTGTACGAGTGACAGCTGCGGCGCTGGTGGCGTATCGCACACGGCGCAGTCGAACGTCGCGTGCAGCGATGGCGTCGGCTGCACGCAGGGTGACACGTGCCAGGCGGGGACCTGCGTGAGCGGGACCCCGGTGGCGGTGAGCGACGGCAATGAATGCACGAACGCCGTGTGCGACGCCGCGCAAGGCGGCATCGGTCATTCGCCGGTCGCCGGCGAGCCGATGTGCGACGACCACAACCCGTACACGTTCGATGACAGGTGCCGGGGCGGGACGTGCAACGGCGGCGTGCAGTCCGCCCCTCCCGGACCGATTTACGGTGGCCTCACCGAACTGCGCGCGCTCGACGGCGCGGCGAACATGGGCGCCACCGCGATCAACATCGGGGGCGACGTCGCGGGGGACCAGTCGACGCCGACCCGCAGCAAGGTGTGGCGCTATACGGCGGCGACCGACACGCTGGCGGAGATTCCCATCGCACCGGGGGACGCTGCGTACACCGGCTGGGCAGCCGACGCGATCAACGTCGGCGGGACCGTCGTCGGCAGCACCGGCTGGCACGGCGAGGGCTTCCGGGCCGTGCCCGGACAGCCAGCTGAGATCATCACGGGCCGCCACGGCTACGCGTCCGCGAACGGCATCAACGACGCCGGACAGATCGCCATCAACGAGCCGGCCTTCGTCGGGACCGCCTATCAGGGGTACATCTCGGGCGGGCGGCGCGAAACGGACGGAACGAAGTACTTCATCGGCCAGATGACCGGGACGCCGCTGCCGTCGTCACCGACGCTCGGCGGCGGCACCTTCAACGGCTTGAGCTCGGTGCTCGACATCGATCCATTGTCGACGGCGATGGTCGGCTGGGCCGGCATGAACGAACCCGACCGCAGCTTCGACGCAGGGACGTTCGTGTTCTCGGTCGGCTGGGGCATGCGGGAGGCGTATCGGTTCACGGATCCGTACACGGGACCGGCCGATCGGCACGACCTCAACGACTACGCCGCGGCCAACGGCTGGCAGCTGCTTTACGAGGCGACGGCGACGAACAGCACCTACGTCGTCGGATGGGGCGCCATAAACAGGCGTTGCCACGCGTTTCGCTACTCGATCGCGACGAACCAGATCGTCGATCTCGATTCACAGAACGTCCTCGAGCTCTCCCACCCTGCCGGAGACCTGTGCGGATACGGCGATCCGGGCCACTTCCGTTACCACTTCCCGACCGACATCAACGGGTACAACGAAATCGTCGGCAACATCGCCTATGGCGGCGCGTTCTATTACAGCGACGCGACTGGGATGATCGATCTGCAGGATCTGGTCGACCCGGCGCTGCGCGTGAGCATCAACACCGCGAACGCCATCAACGACAAGCACGAGATCGTCGGGTCGATGAACGTCGAGGGCGAATCGAAGAGCCGTGCGTACAGGCTGAAACTCCCGACGGGGCTCGAAGATCCTGGTGCGGAGCACATCACGGTCACCACGCAGGGGCTCATCGACGTGGGATTCGAGAACGGCGTCCAGAAGTACGCGGTGGTCTTCAGCTACACGAGCACCAGCTCCCCTGAAATCGTCATTCCCCCCAGCGACGAGGGAAATTCGTTCTGGCGCAACGGAATCAGGCAGCCGCATCCCAATCCCTCGCCTCCCGTTCGCTTCCTGCTGGGCAGCTACCCCGGAGCGTTCCTTCCCACGGGTGTGGTCGGTGAGAAACTGACCTGGAAACTGGCCGGCCAACCACATGACGTGACCATCAACCCGTCCTCGATGCCGATCTTGGACCACGTGGCCGTCGGAACCACCGGCGGCTACAAGGTCGTGGTTCCCAATCCCGGACCAGGCGGCGGGATGATGGACGTCAACATCGTTCCCGATATGGGGAAGTACTTGGCGACACCGCAGGCGCCCGGGACGCCGGCGGGACACCAAGACGACGAGCCGCAAGACGTTACCAACGAGGATTTTCACGGGACGCTTCAGGGAAGCCTGACCGTCAGCCCCGCGGGCGCGGCCCTGTACACGGTCCCGATCACCATTCCACCGGGCATCGGGAGCATGCTGTCGGGTCTGTCGATGATCCAGCGCTGTCCGAAGACCCGTGTTCAAGACGGACATTCGCGCCCCGTCGTCAACGATCCACTGGGTGGAACCGACGAGAAGAACACGGACGGCATCTGCCTCGACGGGCAGCGGTTGTTCGAAAGCCCGCCAGGCTCAGGGAACTACGTGCCGGAGCATCCGGACTTCAGCACCATCACCAGGATCGGCGACATGTTCCTGGTGAAGACAAAGACAGGCGACTACCGGTATTACGGCCTCAAGACGCGCGTGAACGTTCCCCGAGGGAGTCTCGATCCCACCGTGGCGACCTCCGGGGTCGAGGTGGCCGTGTGGCCCCTCGATCGGGTCGTAGACGGCTGGGGCAACTTCTACGAGATCTACTACAACAACGGAGTCGCCGACCTCTCTTGGCGGGGAATTCGGGTCACTTCAATCAAGTACACGGGTCACATCATCATGGACGCGGACGATAGCGTGATCGACGTCCAACCGTTCAACGAGATCAAATTCTTCTATCTCGAAGGGGAGCATGCGCGGAAGGATGTCCGTTGGATGCGCTTCGGTGATGCCCTAGTCCCCCGCGACGCTTTGTTGACAAAGATCGAAACGCCAACGGGGTCCTACGCGCTCAACTACTATGACCAAAGCGACATCCTTCCCAGTCGGTTGCAGAACATCGAATACTGCGACAAGCCGCAGCCGAACGTTCCGCCCGCGTGTCTCAAGAAGTTGGAGTTCGAATGGGAGGGCGGCACCTTCGGGTGGCAGCAAACGACTGCACACACGTTCACGTTGCCGGACGTGATTGACAGTGACCTCGACGGCCAGTACGCGCCCAAGCCGACGCAACTCGTGGACTTGAATGCCGACGGCTTGGTCGATTTCATCTCCTACAGAAACATCTTCCTCAATAATAACGGGTCGGCGTTCCAACCCATCCCGGCACAAATGCCCGCATCGTTGCTGAACGACAATGGGACCGTCAACGCGCTGCTCGCCGATGTCAACGGCGACGGACGGCCAGACCTGGTTACCAACACCGCGGTCTACATCAACAACCTGAAGAGTGGACGGGGGAATATCGGCCAAGGAGCCTTTGACCCCGCGTCGACCTCGTTCGGTCCCGTAACACGTGACTTTGCGCGGGCGCCCATCCCGGACACGATGGCGGACATGAACGGCGATGGCCGTGCTGATTTGGTGCGACGCTCTAACGGGCTACTCGTCGTCAGCTTCAGCAACGGCACGAATTGGTTCAACCAGGACGGCTTCTTCGTCACGACTCAGGACAAGAAGCACATTCTTCAAGACATCAACCGCGACGGCATGACGGACGTCGTCTTCGAGGACACCTACCATTTCCCTGGACATCAAGAGGACTTCTGGCAGGCGCAACTGAATAGCGGCGTGTCAATCCCCTATCCCCAAGGGTCCAGCTTCAAACCGATTTATTTTGGTGCGGATCCCGGGGTGAAGGCGCCTCCCGAGGAACGCTTCTACGGCGACTTGGATGGCGACGGCCTTCATGACGTCATCGTTGTCAGTCCCGTCTACAACAACGCCGATGGCAACCCTCGTTTACAGAGCGTGGGCATCAAGGTGGCCTACTCGACCGGGCACGGCTATCAACCAGGCGGGGGCTACGCGGACACTCTGACGGCTCAGTGGAAGTCGTACTACCCCAACTCGCTTCCGAGCCTTGTCGACCCGCGCATGGCGTTCGCCGACATCAACGGCGACGGCCTGGTGGATATGGTGGACGTCCAAACTAGAACCCTATTCATAAACAACGGTCGGGACTTTATCGGAACGCCATATACCGATACGTACAGACTCCCCGTCGTGCCGACGAGGCATACCTCGCAAGGCGGCGCCGCGAACCATCCTCTCCAGAGCGATAACGGCGCCATGTTCGTTGACCTGAACGGCGACGGCATGGTGGACATTGCGCACTGCGCGCAGGAATTCGTGCCGGGCAGTTGCACGTCGTGGATCAATCAGTACAGACCTCCGACCATCAAGAGGTTTCCGAAGGGCCTCGCGCAACGGAGCGAGGTCAAGTACGGCGTGCTGACGCAAGTGACGGCCCACTACCTCGATACCGAAACCCTGGCTCCGGGCATGGCACGGGTGAATATCCCGGTGCGGCTGGTTGATGAGGTCCTGGACGACGATGGCGTTGGTGGATGGAACCGCAAGTACTACGCCTACAGAGACCTGCGAGCCTCCAACGATGGGCGCGGGGTCCAGGGCTTCGGAACTGTCATTACTGTCGACTCGGGTCGGGCGCAAACCATTACGAAGTACTCGCAGGTGTATCCGTATAGTGGCCTGCCCGTCGACATCGAACGCTATCAGACCAACATCCCCGATCCTCGCGAAGGCAACGCCGCCGTGCTGCTCATTTCGAAGACCCACAATGACTATTGCGACCAGGTCAATCTCGCGGAGACTTGCTCGCCACCGTCGGGGGTGCCATCAAAGACCGGGCCCCGGGATTTCGTCTATCCGAGGTTCGTGACCGAGACGGCATACGCCTACAATTCGTCGAACGGCGTGCTGGGTACGACCGTCGTGTCCACGACGACGACAAAGACCGAGCGCATCTACGACGGGTGGGGCAACCAGGCGGTGGTGAAAGTCACCGCAGAGAGCTCGCAGGGCGAGAAGTTCGTCACGACGACGAATAGTTATTGTGGTGAGGGAGGGTCGACCGAACGCCAACAGGGGAAGGTCACCGACTCGACCGTCACGACAACTGCTTTGAATGCAGACGACTCGATACGAGAGTCGCGGAGCCGTCACACGACGTTCGTGTACGTCGTCGCGGGCGCGGCTGATGGCCTCGCCCTCGTCCGCAAGGATGTGCAACCGGGCGCGGGCGAGGGAATCGAGCTGCGCTCGCTCTATCAGTACGACCAGTTCGGAAACGTGCGGAAGACCACCAGTTGCGCCGCGAACTTCACGAACTGCGCGCACGACTCCGCAGACCCGAACATGAGGACGACCACGGTCAGTTACGACAAGACATCGTTCAGCCCGCCTGCGGGCTCCGGGCTGGTCACCACGATCCCCTACGGAAATGGGCGCTTCCCCGTGAAGACGACGAACGCGCTCGGGCAATCGGAGTATACGGTCTACGACGAGAGGTTCGGTGTCGTGAAGCAGAAGACCGGCCCGAACGGAATCACGACGTGCTTCGAGCACGACAATTTCGGTCATCAGACGGCCTCGACCGAACGTTGTGGCGTGGCTCCCCTCGTGACGAGCATGAGGCCGCGGTTGGCGATCGCGGGCAACGGCGCTGGTGCCGCATTTGTCACCGATACGACGCCGCCGATGGGAGCGGGAGGACGTTCGTGGGTCTATTCGGACGTGCTCGGGCGACCGATTCGGACCCTCACGAGGGCCTTCGATGGTGGGTTCACAAAGGTCGATACCGTCTACGACGCTGAGGGAAGGGTGAAGAAGGTCTCGAAGCCCGCGTCCGCGACGCCTGGGCAGGAGATCTTCTGGACCACCACGGACTACGATTCCCTCGGGCGCCCGTGGCAGGTGACGAGCGAGCTCGGGCAGATCGACGGAACCTCAGGAGCGGTCAGCAGCGTCGTGAAGAATGACTACCTGGGGACAACCGTCCAGACGACGGAGACCGTCCGCGGCCAACAGCGCGTACGACGCGAGACCAAGAACCTGCAAGGCAAGGTGTCGTCGGTGGTCGTGGAGGGCAAGGAGATCACGTACGGCTACGATCCCGACGGCAACCTCACGCTGACCCACGAATCGGCGACCAATGAGGTCAAGGTTCACTACGACGTGCTGGGCCGGAAGGACTGGATGACGGATCCCGACCTCGGACACTGGTCGTACACCTACACGGGCTTTGGCGAGGTGAAGACGCAGAGGGACGCCAAGGAGCAGGTTGTGACGATGGGGTACGACAAGCTCGGACGGATGATTCGCAAGACGGAAGGCGATCAGTCAGTCGAGTCGGAGTGGGTCTACGATCGCGCGGAGGGAGCGGGAATTGGGAAGCTGGCGGCGATGGTCGGGCCGCCGGATCCGAAGTTGCAACTGCCGTGTACGGTCCCGGCACCGTTGTCGGTGAGCCTGACCAGCGGGAACCGCGCTGTCCGGTACTACTCCTATACAGCCTTCGGTGAGATCGAGGGAGTCAACGAGTGTGCCGACGGCCTCACCGATACGACCACGTACGGCTACGATTCATTCGGAAGGCAGAGGCAAATCGAGTACCCAGCGGTGGGAAACTCTCACCTCGTCGCGAACTACAACTACACCGCGAATGGCTTCCTGCACTACGTTGGGGACGTCGATAACAAGGTGTACTGGCAGGCTCTCGCCATGGATGCCCAGGGACACGTTACCCGGGAGCAGACGCGGAACGGGGTAACCACGACCGCGAATCGTAACCCGTCCACCGGGTGGCTCATGAACTCCTACAGCGTGTCGGATCCGGAGGGCAAGATCATCCAAAACTGGTCGCAGGAGTACGATGTGGCTGGCAACCTCCTGACCCGGCGTCGAACGGACCTGGTGAATGCCGCCGATTCCGCTGAGACGTTTGGCTATGATGGCCAGGACCGCCTGTTGTCCTCGCAAGTCCAGGTTCCGGTGCTGGGATACAACCAGACGGAGTCCTTCACGTACGACGCTCTGGGCAACATCACCTCGAAGGCCGGAAAGGGCTATGCCTACACCGGATGCGTGACGGGCGGCGGTCCGCATGCCGTGTGCAAGGTGGGTACCGGCTCTGGGTTCAGCTACGACCTGAATGGCAACATGATCGTCGGTGGCGGTCGATCGGTCGACTACAACATCGCCAACAAGGTGGTTCGCGTCGTTGGTGACCAGTCAACGGTTGAATTCGCCTATGGCGGCGACGGCAACCGGGTGTTGCAGCGCCTGACGAGGGGGGCAGATGTAGAGACGACGACCTATGCCGGCTTGGGCGGAACAGGCAAGAGTCTCTTGGAACGAACGAAACGTCAGAACGCGGCAGGAACCACTGTGGAGACAGTACAGTTCCTCTACGCTGGGGGAGCGCATGGCGGCAATCCGTTTGCACTGGAAGTGAGGACGGAGATAGGACCGACAGCGCCGTACAAGACGAAGTACCAGCATTTTGATCACCTGGGATCGGTCACCGCGGTCAGCGACGAGCGCGGACGGATCGTCGACGCATGGAGCGGCGGCGCCGATACGACCCTGGCCGGGTACGACCCTTGGGGGGCGCGACGGGACCCGACGGGCCAGGCGGCACCCAGCGGGACGTACAATCTGCTGCCAGGTCACCGAGAGTTTACCGGGCACGAGACGATACCGGGCGTCGGGCTCATCAACATGACTGGCCGGGTGTACGACCCGTCCCTGGGCCGTTTCCTTTCCCCGGATCCGAACGTTCAGTTCAGCAAGGATCTTCAGAGCTACAACCGATACTCGTACGCTCTCAACAATCCTCTCAGGTACACGGATCCGACTGGGTACTTTGTCAGCGGAACGTTTGATTTCTTCGTGAACGTTGGGATCGCTGTGGCATCGGCAGGGCTGTGTGTTGGTATTCCCGGAGCTGGCTGCATGGCGACGTTCGCCTTGATAGGGGCTGCCTACAACATGTCGTCGGCCCTCCAGGGTACTGCGTCCGGGAAGGACGCGATTGTTCAAGTGATGACAGGATTGGCGATCGGGATGCTGACCGGCGGAACGGGGGCCGGGTATGCCGCAGGCATGGGCTTCATGTCGGGCGCGGCGGTGGAGGAGTTCGCGCATAAGGCCGGGCGCGTTCCGGTGATTGGCAGCATCGCAGTCTCCGCCTTGGCGTTACACCCCGCCACGGGTATTCCGTGGGCTATCCACGACTTCAACGGCTGGGTTCGTCCAGCGGCCACCGGTGCTGTGATGGTCGGGGCAATGGCGCTGACGGCCGCGACCGGGGGACTGTCCGCGCCGGCGATGATCGCTGCAAACGGGGCCATAGGGTTCGGTGAAGGGTTCGCAACGGCGAAGATCAACGGCGCGAGCACCAAAGACGCCCTTCGCGATGGAGCGTTGAGCGGGGCGCTCGCCGCCGCTACGGCAGGGGCAAGGCTGGGGATGGACGAATGGGCTAAGGACGAGATCGTCTACCGAATCGATAACGGAGTTCAGCTCGAAAGCACAACGGGTCTCGAAGCGAAAAAGTTTCACCCTGATGCTCCGAGCGGGTTCTTGGGCGAGGACGGCTGGCTTGGCCACAGCCGCATCGGCAAGTACCTGACGGAGATCGGCTACTCAGAATCGCACGACCAGTTCGCGCGGCTCGCAGGATTCGGCGCCTTTAACTCGGCCTGGACGAATGCCCCGTACTTGGCTCTATGGTTTGGGACCCATAGCGGCTCATCGGCCATCATTTCAGACCTGACTGATCAGCACTGAGGAAACAGTCGATCCGCGTCGTCCTCAGAACTCGCCGCGCATGCCCAGCGACGGAATGGCCAACGTGTAGCACATCCGAGGCCGCGACAGCGGTCCCGACCGCGCCGCATCCGCCGCTGTGGACATGGGCGAACAGCACCACGTCTGCTCATCCGTTCAGCGCCGATGTCGGCGATCCGCCAGCCGGAGCGCGCGATTTCGTCACAACACTGCCCGGCGCCCGCAAGTAAGAGCATTGCGTCTCACCCTGAGGAGGAACCCTATGTTCTCCAAGTTGTTGGTCGCTGGGCTGGTTGCGCTGCCGACCGTTGCGTACGCGAGTGACCCTGCCAATCTTCCCGTTCCACCCTCCGGCTTCAACACGCGCAGCAGCAGCGCTGCGCACGGGCAGGTCGAGCTGTCACTCAGCTACCCGACCCGCAATTACGGGATGCAGAAGGTGTCGGTCTATCGCCCGCCGGACTATTCGACCAGCCAGAAGTATCCCGTCGTCTACCTGTTGCACGGGATCGGCGGCAACGAGGTCTCGTGGCTCGGGATGGGCAGCAACGAAGGCAACGCCGACAACGTCCTGGATAATCTCCTGGCGAAGCAGATGGCCAAGCCGATGATCATCGTCATTCCAGACGGCAAGATGGGCAGCGGCGATGACTTCGCGCGCTTCGCGAACTTCGGGGACGTGCTTCTCAAGGATTTGATCCCCTGGATTGAGGCGCGCTATTCCGTCGCTACCGACGCCGATTCGCGGGCGATCGCCGGTCTCTCGATGGGCGGCGGGCAGGCCTTCAACTTCGGGTTCCCGCACACCGATCTCTTCCACTACATCGGACCCTTCTCGGCCGCGCCGGACACGAGTCCGCCGAGTCAGACCATAACGAGCGTCGCGACCGTGAAGCAGAACGTCAAGGTCATCTACATCTCGTACGGCGATCAGGACGGTCTCATCACCTACGGACGCATGTACCACGACTACTTCGACCAGAACGGCGTCACGCACATCTGGCAGCTCGAGGCCGGTCAAGGCCACACGAGCACCGTCTGGAACCGGAGCCTTTACAATTTCGCTCAGCGCATCTTCCTCAACACGGGCAGCACCGGCACCGCCGGCGCGGGCGGGAGCGGGAGCGGGGGCAGAGGCGGGAGCGGTGGTGCGGCTGGCGCCGGCGGATCGGGCGGCGGCGCGAGCGGCCGCGGCGGCGGCTCCGCTGGCGGCGCGGGGAACGGCGGCGGCGGGAACGGCGGCGCGGCGGCAACGGGCGGCAGCGGCGGCGGCATCAGCGGGATCGGCGGGGCGGCGGGGACAGGCGGTGGTCCCGCCGGAACCGACGGCGCGATCGCCGGCACCGGCGGCGCCACGGGCACGGGCGGCGTCACCGGATCGGGCGGGACGGCGATCGCCGGCACCAGCGGCGCGACGGGCACGGGCGGCGTCACCGGATCGGGCGGGACGGCGATCGCCGGCGCGGGTGGAACAGCGGCCGGAACGGCCGGCGCCCCGGGAAGCGCCGGTACCGGCGTCAGCAGCGGGCAGGGGGGATCGGCCGGACAGACCCCGGGCGACTCCGCCGGCTGCTCGTGCGCCATCACCGACGGTGCTTCCGGCTCGTCGTTCCTGTTCGGCCTCGCCATGACAATCACCGGCACCGCGCTCGGCCGGCTGCGTGCGAGGAGACGGCGCCGCTGAGGCCGCTGTCATTTGCGCAAGGGCGCCGCCTCCGTCGTCGGTCAGCACCGACCTGACGACCCGCAACGGCACGGCCAGATCTGTCGAATTGGCCCGCAGATCTGCCGTGTCGCTGTGGCTGGGCATCGTTGCCCACGCAAGTTGTGGTCGTGGGACTGAGTCGAAGCCGCGCGTCTGCCCAGCGTTCGTTCGCAAGCTCGTGGGGATTCGTCAGGCGCTACACTGCGGCGGCCGATGAGGATCGCCACCTGGAACGTGAACTCGCTGGCCGCGCGGCTGGAGAAGGTGATGTGGTGGCTGGAACGGGCACAGCCCGACGTCCTGCTGATGCAGGAGACGAAGCTGCGCGACGCCGACGTGCCGCGCGACGCGTTCTCGCAGCGCGGTTACGAGCTGGCCCATCACGGCGAGGGCGGCTGGAACGGGGTCGCGATCGCCAGCCGCTGCGGCCTAGCCGACGTGACCACCAATTTCGGCCTGCCGCTGGCGGCGCCGGAGACGCCCGAGGCGCCAGACGACGAACCACTGCGCGAGGCGCGGATGATCGCAGCGGTGTGTTCGGGCGTGCGGCTGGTAAGCCTGTACGCGCCCAACGGCCGCACGGTCGGATCGATCTACTACCAGGCCAAATTGGCCTGGTACCGGCGGTTGCAGCGCTGGCTGAGCGAGGCGCGCCAGCCCGGCGAGGGATTGGTGCTGGGCGGCGACTTCAACATCGCGCCCGATGACGCCGACGTCTGGGATCCGGCTCGGTGCCACGACGGCACGCACGTCTCGCCGCCCGAGCGGGAGGCGTTCGCAGCGCTCCTCGGCTGGGGCCTGACCGACGCGTACCGGCGCCTGCGCGCCGAGCGCGAGCGCTACAGTTGGTGGGACTACCGCGCCGGCAACTTCCACAAGAACTACGGCATGCGCATCGATCACCTGCTGGTGACGGCGCCGATCGCCGCGCGGCTGGTGTGGGCGGAGATCGATCGTGAGGCGCGCAAGGGAAAGCCGATTCCTTCCGATCATGCGCCGGTGATCATCGACCTTGACGAACCCGGCCCGCCGATCGACGCGGGCTGGGAATCGGCCGCTTCGCGGTGGGCGGCGCGCCGTGGAAACGGGCTCTTGCGCGGTGTCTGAGAGGGCGAGGCGGTAGCCGGAACGCGAGAGCGGCATTAGCTTTTCGTCGCCGTCGATGACGTTCAGTAGATGCGGGATTCTCCTGGGAATCGGCTCTTCACGCTCGAGGGTCCGGACGTCGCGGTTTGGTGCCGCTGAAGGGTACGAAGACCTGACAGAGGTCCACGTCGGGATGGTCGACGGGACCATGCATCCGTTGTCGGTACCGTGCTCGATGGCGATGTACTTCCCTACTTACAAACTCGCAAATCCAGCAGAATCAGCTGGACGCGCCGGTTGTGGGCGCGGCAAGGCTCTGTCGCCTCGCGGCACAGCGGCCGAGTTGCCCCGAGCGACCGGACCGTCAGCTGTTCGGGCGGAACGCCGCGCGCGATCAGGGCCGCTCGCACCCCTTCGGCGCGCGTCGAGGCGAGCGCGTCCGGCCGGCGCTCGTCGTTCGAGGCGTGTCCCTGGACCTCGGCGACGCGGCACTGGTTCTTCACGGCGGCCGCAATGCCGTCGACGAACAGCAGCGATCTCCCTTCGATGATCGCTCGTCCGCGCGCGAAGTCGATGTTTTCGGAGCGAATGTACGGTTCCATGTGTACGTGGCGCCGGTCGGGGCAGCCGTCGTCGTCGGCAACGTTATTGTAGGTCTCGGGCTCGTTGGGGCACTTGTCGTCCGCGTCGAGGATCCCATCGTGATCGTTGTCGAGCTCGGGGCAGCCGTCGGTGTCCTCGAACTGGTCCTTGTCTTCCGCTTCTTGCGGACAGTTGTCGCGGCCGTCGTCGATGCCGTCCCCGTCCGCGTCGCCGAAGACGTCGATCAGCGGCTCGTTCGTCGGCGCGTTACCGTCGTAGCCGGCAGGAAATTCCGGGCAGCCGTCCCGATCGTCCACGCCGTCGATGTCCTCCGCGCGCTCCGGGCACTGATCGACCTCGTCCAGGATGCCGTCGCCGTCGCGGTCGCCGTCGGTCGAACGCGGCCTCGGTCCCGTGGCGCAGGCAACCAGCGCCGCACAGAGCCAGAACAGCGCGCCGCGAGATCGGCTCATCTCGACGGATTCTCGCGCCAGAGGCGTCCGCCGGAAAAGCGTAACGCGAGTATTGCGCCCGCCGTCGATCAGTTGTAGGTCGCCGAGAACAGCACCGCGAAGGCAGCGAGCTTCCAGGTGGGGACGGCCTCGTTGGCGACCGGGCGGTCCTTCATCGACCCCAGCAACAGCCGGCCCGAAGCGCCCAGCCCCCAGTTCGCTGACACCCACCACTCCTTTCCCACCAGGCCCTCCAGCGTGAACCCCGCTTCGGATGTGCTCACGACCCCGCCGTTCGTGTTGTTGATGAACAGGCGCGAGGCGAGCAGGCTGCCGGCGACGAAGAGGTTCGAGTCGAGGTAGTAGGCGACGCCGACGCCGATGCCCACCATGCCGGTGGCGCCGAAGCCGCCGGCGTCCAACGATCCCGTGAACCTCCCATGGTTGCTGGAGGAGTCGGGCGATATCCCGCTGAACGTGTTGTCCGGATCGCGGATCGTGGAGTCGAGGAGGGTGCCGTAGAGGATCACGTGTGGGGTGAGGGCGCCACCAAGCGCGATGGCGAACGCGGTGCTGTTGCCAGCGCTCGATCGGTCCGTGCCGTTCATGCTGCTCGACAGCCTCGTGTAACCGCCGCCCAGTTGAAGCCGCAGATAAAAGCCGTCGTGCGTCTGCGCGCCGGGGGCGGGCGAGGACGTGGGGGCGGGCGAGGGCAGGGTGGCGGGCGGCGGCATGGACGCGGGCGGGGGCACAGCGGCGGGCGGCGGCACCGACGCGGGTGGGAGCCCTGACGCGGGCGGCGGTGCCGGAGGGCCGGGAGGCGGAGGAGGGCCAGGAGGCGGCGGGTTCGAAGGTGGGCCCGGCGGCGGCTCCGGCGCCGGGGGTGCGGGCGGTGGCGCCGTCGCTGGTTGGGCGCTGGCCGGTCGCACCAGGGTCAGCGTGAGCAGGGCCCGCGTAAGAAGCAACCGCAACCCCCGCGTCACGACGTTCCCCTTCCGTCGTCCCATCATGCGTCGCGACGCTAACCAAGGCCGGGGCCGCCGTCCACGAGAAGACGCGCTCGGCCGGTTCTCCTCTAAGATGCGCTCAGGGCCCATGACGCGCGTCGTACGATCCACCCTGGTGCTGCTCGCCGCCCTGGCCGGCGGCGCTTGCCACACGCAGACCGACTTGTCGAAAAGACGAGACGGCAGTCGCGGACGGTGACCGCGGCCCCGGCGATGCCGCACCTGCCGGGAGTTCTGAGGCGCATCGCCCGCACCGAGGTTATTGATGGTCATCAAAAGACATGATTGGAATTTCGGGCGGCGACACGGCGAAATGTCGGAGGAGGTGGAGATGTCGCTCCCACAAACGTCGTCCGCGAAGGCATGGTCTCGAATTCGGCGGTGCGATGAAACGGCGCGCCCGGAGATGACGTGAGTCGACGTGGAGTCACGTTGTCGTTCATCGTCAGCTGCCTGGCGCTCGCCGGCTGCGGCCGTGACGGAATCGGAAGGCCTGACGGCGGCGGCGGGCGCGGCGGTGCGGGCGCCGCCGGAGGCGGCCGTGGCGGTGGAGCAGCCGGGAGCGTGGGCGGTTCCGCGCTGGCGGGAGCAGGCGGAGCGGCAGGCACATCGGGCCCCGGGGGGTGGCGGGAGGCGCCGGCGGCAGGGGCGGCGGCAGCGGCGAAGCGGGCGTGTCGGGCCGCGGCGGGAGCGGCGGTACCGGCGGCACGTTTGGCCGCGGCGGGATGGCCGGCGGCGCGAGCGGGACTGGCGGAAGCACCGGCGGCGGCAGCAGCGGCTCGGGCGTGTCGGGCCGCGGCGGGATGGTCGGCGGCGCGAGCGGGACTGGCGCCGGCGGGGCCGGGGCTGCGGGCGTGTCTGGCGTCGCCGGGGCGGCAGGCGCGAGCGGGATCGCAGGTACGGGCGGGGGTGGCGGGACAGCAGGCGCGAGCAACTGCGGCGATGCGGGCCAGCTCTGCTGTCCCGGAAACGGTTGTCGTTCGGGAGGCTGCTGCGTTCCCAATGAACGCGAGCTCACGAACTACTGCGTCCCGGTCGGGGCGACCTGTACGACGGGCGGCACCTGCCAATCCGGATCGTGCGGAGGATGCGGGGGGATCGGGCAGCCGTGTTGTGGCGGGCAGTGCACGGCTCCAGGCGCACTCTGCAAGTTCGAATCGGGGAGCGCCAAGTGCGTTGCGTGCGGTGGGTCCGGCCAGCCCTGCTGTGCGGGGCAACCTGGATTTCCCTCCGTCTGCATGGCATCCGGGCTTGGCTGCGGCGCCGGCGATACATGCACGCCCTGCGGCGGCGAAGGATTCTCCTGCTGTGACGGCGTCAACGATTGCCCGGCCGGCACGACGTGCGGGTCCGATCGCACCTGCCAACGTTGCGGCGGCCTGGGCCAATTCTGCTGCGGCGGGGTCTGCGGCGCTGGCGCCGCGTGCGATCTCGGCAGCGGACGCTGCGCGGCTTGCGGCGGGCTCGGCGAGATCTGCTGTACCGGGCAAGCGTGCAATGCGCCGTCGAGTATCTGCTATCCGAACGAGCCCGAGGATCCCCGGGGACAGCCCGCCTTGTGTCGCGCCTGCGGCGGTCCAGCTCAGCCCTGCTGTAATGGACGCGCCTGTCGCTCTCCGGCTACGTGCACGGGGCCCGACATCGGCGCTTGCGCTTGAGGCGGCAACGTGAACCCCGATCCCTGCATACGGTTGCCCTTACGAGGAGAACGACTTGCGCAGCATTCGCGACGTGCCCTCCGGGCTCGTTCCGCCGATGTCGCCACGAGCCCGCTTCGGAACGATCAACGCGAATACGACGCCCCGCGAAACAGCTTGAACACCGCCGGGTTCCGCTGCGCGAAATCGCTGCCTTGAGCTGCTTCGACGGACGGCAGAATCGGACGCGCGTCCGCGGGCGCCAGAACCGAACGTCGCCCAGCGCCTTTTTCGGACGGTACGCGACCGGGCTTTGACGTAACGACTCGGGATCCTGGTACGATCGCGCTTCGGAGGGCCGCCATGGGTGTCGTCGTCGCGGGTCTCGTGTTACCCAACGTTCAGAATCACTCGCTCACGGCGCTGACCGGCGCGCTCGAGCGGGAGGGGATTGCGAACGCCGTCGCGCCGTTCCGAGGCTGGCGTGACATCGAACCGGTGGTGGCGCAGGTGCGCGACGCGGAGAGCGCGGGCGATGTCGTGTTCGGCGTCTCCGTCCAGAACACGGAGGCCGCCCTCGCTTCGATCACGCTCGCCCGCGTGTTGCGCCGTCGCGGCTTCCGCGGGCGCATCGTCTGCGGCGGGCACTTCGCGACGCTGAACGCCGCCGACATCTTGAACGAGGTCCCCGAGGTCGACGTGGTCGTGCGTCTCGCCGGGGAACAGGCGCTCGTCGGCCTCGCGCGCGGCGCGCGGGGGCCCGAGGCGCTGGCGACACTGCCGGGCGCGGTGTTCCGCGGCGCCGCCGGCGCCGTCCGCTTCGGCGCGCCCGCGCGACCGGTCGGGCCGGTCTCCGCCCATGGCCACGGCGATCTGCCGGTGCACCTCGGCTTTCGCGCCGCCGACCTGGTCGGCAGCACAGGGTGCGAGGCCCACTGCAGCTACTGCTGCGTCGCGGCCACGACGCGGCTCGCGGGTACGGAGGCGGCGCGCGGCGGGGCGTCGCCCGCCGACGCGGCTAGCGCGGGGGTCGTACGCTGGACCAGCGACCGCCTGGCGCGCGAGATCGCGGCGCTCTACCACGCGCGCGACGCCCGCGTGTTCACGGTGATGGACGACAACCTCTTGCCGCTCGCCGCCGACGACGCCGAGCTGTTCCTGCGCCGGCTCGCGGACGGGTTGCGCGAAAACGGCGTTGGGCCGATCGCGCTGTCGCTGCAGCTGCGCGCCGACGTCGTCACGTCCGCGGTCGCCGACGCGCTGGTGGCGGTCGGGCTCGTGCGGGCCTACGTCGGCGTCGACGGCTACTCGCGGCAGCAGCTCGCCCGCCTGGGACGGCACGCGCCGGCCGCCGCGGGGGCGGAGGCGATCGGGCGTCTACGCGCGCGCGGGGTGTTCGCCGTCTGCAACGCGTTGCTCGTCGGGCCGACCATTCCGCTCGAGTCGATCGCCGCCGAGCTCGAGGGCATGCGCGCGATCCGGGGCGCGCCTCTGCATCTGCTGCCGATCGACGTCCGCGCCGGGACGACCTACCACACGCGAGCCGAACGCCGGGGCCTGCTCGAGGGCGGCTTCCTCTGGCGCCGCTACCGCTTCCAGGATCCGCGAACGGCCGTGCTCGCCGAGGTGATCACGGGGTTGCCCTCGCGCCTGGAACAGCACTCGGTACCGCTGGCGCTGTACGATCTCGCCTACAACCTCGGCATCGCGCGACGGCTCGTCCCCGGCGCGACGCTGGCGCGCGAGACCGAAAGCTACGCGCGCGTCAGCGATGCCTGGAACGGCGATCAGCTCCGGATCCTGGAGGCGGCGCTGGGCATCGCCGCGGGCGGCGACCTGGCCGCCGCGCGCCGCTACGCCGCCGACGAAGAGCCGCGCGTGCGACGCTTCGACCACGAGCTCATCGCGGAGGCCGAGGACGCCATGCGCGCGGTCGAGGAGGCCGTGCGCGCGGCCGGGCGCCGGCAGGCCCGGGCGCACACGCGCGGGCGGACGCTGTCTGCGGTGGCGTTCTCGATGGCGCTCGCGGGGTGCGGCCGGCCGCTCGTGTCCCCCGGCGGCGGCCGCGACGCGGGTACGCCCCCCGATCTCATCTCCCAGCCCTTCGACATCATCCTTTCGTACGACCGTCCCGACCCAAGGGACGCCACCGTGCGAGAGCGCATCAGCTACGACGCGGCCTGCGCGCTCGAAACGTCGCCCGCCGACGCGGGATTTCGATTCTGGGACGACAGCTGCATCGGCTGCTCTTCCGGGACAAAGGTGACGGCGCAATTCGACGACCAGGGGAGCGTGGTGGCGATCGACGGCGTGGACGGCGGGACGCTGGCGGAGGACGTCGTCGTCTGCCTGCTGAACTCCTTCGCCGGCCACTGCTACCCGAACCTCGCGGGAACGAGCCAGCAGCTGACAAGCCACTGCTGGATCGCCTAGAGACCCACCGCGCCGCGTCCCGTCGATACCTTCGGCGCGCGCAGAATCAAGATCGCACCAGGCGGGACATTTGTCCTATGGTGTGTGCGGTTCATTACGGACATTCTCGCGCCACAAGAAAGAGGAGAACTTCATGGGAAGAGTGGGGACATCAGTGAGGGGATCGTTGGCTGCGGTTGGGCTCAGCTTGGCTGCCGCGTCCTGCGGCACTCCCGAGCCCACGATTGTCACGACCTCGCGAGCGGCGGAGCTGGCGCCTGCGGCGGGTTGGTCTACTAGCGGGGCGACCATCCGGGATCCCGCCGGCGCCGAGTTCCTAGTCTCGGGGATCAACTGGTACGGATTCGAGACTCGTGACGGCGTGGCCCACGGCCTCTACTCGAAGGACTACCGGTTCATTCTCGACGAGGTCAAGCAGTACGGGTTCAACACCGTTCGGATCCCGTTTTCGAACAGCATGTGGGAGACGAATGCGCTTCCAGGGCGATCCAAGATCAGCGCGTGTCCAGACTGCGCGAACCGGCGTGCACGCGACATCCTGGCGCTGATCGTGAATTACGCCGGGTCGATCGGCCTGCACGTAATTCTCGACAACCACCGGTCGACGGGCGGGAACTCGGCCGAGGACAGCGGGCTCTGGTACACGCCGAGCTTCCCTGAGTCGGCCTGGATCCGAGACTGGACGAGCATCCTGCAGTGGACGCATGGCATCCGGCAGACCCTGGGCGCGCCCGACACCATCGCGACAGCGGTCCTTGCCTCGGATGGCTTTCCGATCGTGATCGGCTTCGATCTGCGAAACGAGCCGCACAGCCCCTCGACCAAGACGAACCCCATGTACCTCAGTGGGGCGACCTGGGGAACTGGCGATGGTATCAATCCCACTGTAAACCCAAACCCGAACCCGTTCGCGCCGACGTGCGTGGCGAGCTCGACCTGCCGCGACTGGCGGCTGGCGGCTGAGCGCGCGGCCGATACGGTCTTCGGTGCTGCCACGGCCATGGGCTGGGACTTGCCGCTCGTGTTCGTCGAAGGGATCGGGCTGTACCCCACGGCCACGGGAACGCCGGCCGCCGGCCCCTACGAGGGCACTTGGTGGGGCGCCAATCTGCTCGGCGTGAACGGCAACGGGGGAAACCCGGGTGCGCCCGTGGTGCTGAACGCAGGGGGCACGGCGTTGAGCCTGGGAGCACCAGTGACCGACAAACTAGTCTACTCAGCCCACGATTACGGTCCGGCGGTGGCCAAGCAGGCCTGGTTCAAGGCGACCACCTGCTATCGCAGCGGCTGCACTGGCACCAGCCTCGCCGACACCTGGAAGAAGTTCTGGGCGTATATCAATCTCGGGGAGGTCAATCCGACCTGGCCCGGGCAGGCCTCGTATCCCTGGGGGAACACGGGTCACTCCGGCTATACGACCGCGCCGATCTACCTCGGCGAGTTCGGCACGGGGAACGCGTCCGAGGATCTCGCCTCCGCCACGAGGGGCTCGCAGGGACAATGGTTCACCGACATGGTGAATTTCATCGCCAGCAGCCGCAACCCGACGGTCGCCAACGATTCCGGATTGGCTGTGACCTCGCTGTCCTTTTCGAATTGGGCGCTCAATACCGAGGACAGCATGGCGCTCCTCAGTACGAATTACGTCAACCTCTCAAATCCCGCCAAAGTCTTCACGTACTTCTGCGCGATCGAGTCGGCTCCGTTTGCGGTCGCGCCGCAATGCGGCTCGACCGGCGCATTGCCGAACCCGCTTTGAAACACGTCCGGTGCCCGTGGCCAGCAGGGCGCGGGCGGGTCCCTGCTGGCCGATGACCGACGATTCAGGAGCAGCTCGACGGCAAGAACGTCGAGTGGATGGAAAGCGTCAGCGACGAGGGGTACTGGGCGCAGGCTCTGGGAGTACCTTCGGACTGAAGAATTCGAACCGATTCGGCCATTGACCTCAATAGTGGGCCGTCGGACTTACATCGCCGGCATCGTCTGGTTGGTCGTCGCGGCCGCTCATGGCCCGGCGTGCGAGAGGCACGCGGCGACACGTGCGGATGGCGGTGCGGGCAAAAGCGGTGTCGCCGGCGGTGGCGCTGCCGGGACGACGCCCGGTGCGGCGGGCACGGGCGCCGTCGGGGGAACGACCGTTGCGGGCGCGGCGGGCAGCGGCGCCGTATCGGGCGCGAGCGGCGGTGCCGCGGGCGCGAGCGGCGGTGCCGCGGGCGCGAGCGGCGGTGCCGCAGGTGTCGGAGGCGCGAGCGGCGGTGCCGCGGGCGCGGGCGGCGGTGCCGCAGGTAGCGCCGGCGCTTCGGGTGCCGTCGGCGTCGGTGCGGCCGCGGGGACAGGGGACGGCGGCGCCGATCGCGTGAGCTTGTTTTGCGGCGAGCCGGGTCAGGTCTGCTGTTCAGGTCGGGCGTGTCACTCCGGCGGTTGCTGCGTCGGCGATAACTGCGTGGGCGAGGGAACGGCTTGCGTGAGCAACTCCCTGAGCACGGTCGGCATGTGCGTGCACGCGTCCTGCGGCGGTGGCACCTGCGGCGCGGTCGGCCAGTCGTGCTGCGGCTCCGCCGCGGGCGTCGCGGGCACCTGCACCGGGCCGAGCGTCACTTGCAGCGACGGGGGGTGTCAGTCCTGCGGCGAAAACGGCCAGCCCTGCTGCGGCTCCTCGGTGGGGTTGGTGTACGAGTGCGCGAGCGGCCTCGTCTGCCACTCGCGGATGTGCGAGCCCTGTGGTGGCGACGGCCAGCCGTGCTGTCCCACCTGGATGTGCAACCCGGGTCTCAGCTGCGATGATCAAATGGGGCTCGGATTCCCGCAAGGCACCTGCACCACCGCGTGCGGTAACGCCGGCCAGCGCTGCTGCCACCCGCCGCACAGCATCGGCTCGCGTTGCTCGACGGGGCTCGCGTGCTCGGGCGACACGTGCGCCGCGGTTCAGTCCGAACAGACGTAGCTGGCGTGGCAGCCGCTGAGCTCGACGCGACCTCCCGTGAGCGAGAGATGCTGGCCGTCCGCCACCTGGTGCGGTCCGTCGGACACGCCTTCGCTGAATCCTTCGTCCGCGTCTTAGCCCGGGCGTAGTCTTGCCGAGATGCACATCAACAATCTGCCGGCGGTGGTGGCGCTGGCGGCCTCCATCCTGCTCCTGTTCAAAGGCGCTGGCCGTCTGTTCCCCGTGATCGCGTTGGTGGCGAGCGCCTTCGAAGTGTTACGCGCGTTCGGCATCCTCAGTCTCAAGATTCCGGTGATCGGCGCGGCCGCCCTGTTCGGAGGCGCGATGGTCGTGGGCGGCGTCGGCAGCTGGGTAAAGTCCTCTCACAAGGTTCCCGTGACGGCCGCCGTCCTGGTGACCCTCGTGGGCCTGACGCGCGTCCTCGCCCGCTACCTGTGACTCGCCGGTTGATGGCGCGACAGACGTGTCGCAAGCGATCTTCATCAGACGAAGCCGGTCGAGCGCACGCGCGGTTTCGGCTTCGGCCGTGTCGGGCGCTGCCGGAGCACCAGGCCACCCGTGCGCCTCGAGCCAGTCCCGATCGAGATCCGCTCCGATGTCGGGAGCCAAGCTCGGGGCTGGCCGTTCGCTGGCTGCCATGACGGCGTCGCGGGCCGGCGCGCCTCCCTCGCGCCAGGTCCAGTCGAGCACACGCCACGCGAGCTCGGCGTGCCGCCGCTCGTCGCGCGCGATCGTCGCGTGCGTCGCCGCTATCCGCGGATCGCGGCCCGAGCGCGCGGCCGCGTCGCCAGCCTGGGTGGCGGCGATCCCCTCGGCCAGGCAGCCGTCGAGCCAGGCCTCGCGCGAGATGTCGGCGAGCGCCTCCGGTGATGGGCGGTGCCACCGGGGCGAGGCCGCGGATGGCGACAACGGCCGCAGACGTATCCGAGCGCCGCTGAGACCAAGGCAGGCGTTCGTGTGACGGCGCTCGTCTTCGGCGGCGGCGCGCGCCGCCTCGACGAGCACGTCGGGCGCCCCGACCGCGGTCAGCTCGTTCGCCATGCGCACGAATGCCCAGACCGACGCGTACTCCGCCTGCGCGGCCTCGATCCACGCCTGCTCGAGGGCCGCGGCTTCTCGCGCCCGGGCTCCTTGGTGACGGGTCTCGTCCGGCGCGCACTCCACGACGGGCACGACCGCAGACTCCCCAGAGCGCAGGAGGCGGCCACCCGCGGGACAGATGTTGAGCGGGAAGAGCAGGCCCGCGAAGGCGGCGTCATAGTTACGGCGATCGCCGAGGAACGGAATCGTTCCCTCGATCTGCGCGCCCGCGAGCCCTTCCCAGATCGAACCACCGAGATGCAGACCACCGGAGCCGCCGACGTCGCTGTTTCTGTGACCCGTGTGCACGGCCACGCCGACTTCGCCAACGACCGACGGTCCGAGCGCGAGCAACCCACCCGACAGCCGCAGCAGCGTCCCGCCTCGTCCTTCCAGGCGAACGAATCCAGCCGTCGGTCCCTGGCCGGCGCGGAGGTCCAATCCGTACGCGAATCTGACTTGCGGCGCGAACGCGATCCCGATGTTGATACCGAACGTGGTCGGATACGGGTAGCGGTCGGAAGGTGTTTCGTGACAAGCGCGCGCCGAGCCCGAGGCGAACGGAAGCGCCAAGCTGCCCGCCAGGCCACCTCTTCGCAGCCAGGTGCGCCAGTCGAAGTGCCGCCGCGATGATCCCTGCTTCATTCATCCCGCGAAGTGCAACCGGGAAGCCAGCGCGCGGGCCGCGGATCTTCGCGGCCATGCGCCCGCCGTCTGTCAGCAATCGGACGGTCCACGCGACAATGACGCTCCACCTCCGGGCCACCATGCGGGACTCGCTTTTGGGGTTACAGGCATGTTAGAGACGCCGCGAAATGCCGGAGACGGCTGGATCTTTGCGCTCGGTGCTCAAGAACAAGACGGTCGGGTGGATCGTGGGCCTCGGTGCCCTGGTCGTGCTCGGTGCCGTCGAGGCGAGAGACATCTATCGCTGGGCGTTTCTACGGGACCTGCGCACCGCGCTTTTCACCGCCATTCGACCGGTGCGGCTCGCGAACTGTCAGTTGAAGCGGTTCGGACATCCGCACGACGGCGGCTATCTGCTGTGCGCGAACCTCGGCAGCGAGGCGAAGGCGGCCTACTCGTGGGGGATCGACGGGCGCGACGAGTGGGGGTGTGACGTGTCGCGGGCCTACCACCTGCCGGTTCACCAGTACGACTGCTTCAATCCGAAGCGGCCGGTGTGCGAGGGCGCGGAGTTTCGCTTCCACGACGAGTGCGTCGGGCCCACACAGGCGACCATCGACGGCCGCGCGTTCGACGCGGTCGCGAACCAGATCGCCAAAAACGGCGACGCTGGAAAGCACCTGCTCGTGAAAATGGATGTGGAGAGCGCGGAGTGGGAGTCGCTGGCGGCGACGCCCGACAACGTGCTCGCGAACATCGACCAGCTTTCGATTGAGTTCCACGAGCTCGACGGCCCGCGCTACGTCGATGTCATCAACAAGCTCAAGCAGACCTTCCACATCGCGAACGTGCACTTCAATAACTACGCGTGCATGTGGTGGAGCCGACCGTTCCCGGGCCTGGCCTACGAGCTGCTGTTCGTGAACAAGCGCCTCGGTATTCTCGACAGCGCGAATCCGTGGGCCGATCACCCGAACGCGTTGGACGCGCCCAACAACCCTTCCAAGAACGACTGTCAGGCCGCGGCTTGGTAGCGCGAACGCGTCCGGTGCCCGCGGTGCGACGACGCGCGGCCCTGGCCTCGCTGCCGCTGCTGCTGCTCGTCGCCGCGCCCGTGGACCAGGCGCGCGCCGAGCCGGTGGGCTCGCTCGGACGCCTAGAGCGCGAGTCGGTCGACGAGGCGCTGGTACGGCTCGGCCTCACGATCGACCCGTCCCCAGACGGCAAGGTGGTGGGCCGCGTCCACGTCGTGAACCAGGACGTGTTCTCGCAGCGCGACGGGTCGTTCCAGCTCCTCAACGTTCTTCATCGAACCACGCGCCCGTACATCATCGAACGCGAGCTCCTGCTTCGGCCCGGCCAGCCGTGGGACGAGCAGCTCGCGGACGAGAGCGTGCGTAACTTTCTGACCCAGCCGCCGCTGTTCTTTTCGGACGGCTCGTTGTACGGGGCGCCGCAGGTCTCGGGCGTGGTCGCGATCGCGCCGGTCGCGTCGGCGGTGCCGGGCACGGTCGATCTGCTCGCGGTTACGCGCGACGTGTGGAGCCTGCGGTTCAACACCGAGTTCAATTTTCAGAAGAACACGCTGTCGATGCTGCGGACCGCGATCTCGGAGAACAACCTGTTCGGATGGCGCAAGCAGCTGACCGCCGGATTCGAGCTCGACCAGGGCCGCTTCGGCATCGGGCCCACGTACTTCGATCCCAACCTGGCTGGGACGCGCCTCACCCTGCTGGCGAAGGGCGCCGCCTGGTACGAGCGCGACGCGCAAGCCTACGAGGGCGACAGCGAGGTGTTCTCGTTGCGCTATCCGCTGTATTCGCTCGCCCGGCGGTGGGGAGCCGGCCTCGACGTCAGCCATCAAGATGTCGTCGTCCGTAGTTTCTGCGACGACCAGGTGTGCCCGGTGGACGTCGGCGGCACGCCGGTGCCCCTCGCGTACCGATTTCGTACCCTGGCCGTCGACGCCAACCTGGTGCGGTCCTTCGGTGACACCGTGAAGCAGCGGCTGACCGCGGGGCATCGCGTGCTCGGGCGGCGCGCGCTGGTGGTGGCAGGCTTCCCGGCGGATCCGGCCCTGGCGACCGCGTTCCTCGCCACATGGGCGCCGTCGCGCGAAACCCGATCCGAACCGTACCTGCGTTACGAGCTTTTCACCGCCCGTTATGGCGTGTACCGCGATCACGACACGTTCGATCTGCGGGAGACTCACCGCCTCGGCCCGTTGTTGGCGCTGGAGATCGCCGCGGGGCTCCCCGCGCTCGGGGCCGACTTCGTCGCGTATCCGTTGAGCGCCGTATTGAGCTGGGCGGTGGCGCCCGGAGGCACGGGGTTCGGCGTGGCCCAGGTGCAAGGGTCGGCGCGCGCGCGAGCGGGCGAGCTCATCGACCAGCGGTTGTCGGGCGTCCTCTACCTGGCGTCGCCGGTGATCGCGCGCGCGGGGCGGGTGGTCGTCTCGGCGACGACCGACGCGGTCCGCGCCGACACCAACCGCACCCGGTTTTTCTTGGGCGGCGACACCGGGCTGCGGGGCTACCAGATCGGCGAGTTCCAGGGCACCGTAGAGGCGGCCTTTCACGCCGAGGCACGCACCGCCGCGCTGCCCTTCTACTCGCAGCGGTTTGGCGCGCTCTTGTTCTACGACGTCGGCGATGCCGCCCCTTCTTACGACGCGCTCGGGGCACACCACGACTTCGGCGTCGGGCTTCGCTGGCTGATCCCGCAGCTCGCCTCGTCGGTTGTGCGCATCGACTGGGCGATCGCGACCGACACCGGCCCCTATACGCGGCCCGGCCTCCCCGGCCGCATCACCGCCGGCTTCATGCAGTCGATGTGGCTGCTCGATTCTCCCAAGGGGTACCTGCCGACGTACTGATACCTTCCTCCCGATGCCTCCCGAGAAACGTGGTTTCGGCCTCGGGTCCGGGGTGGGCTTGGTCGTCGCCAACACCGTCGGCGTGGGGGTGCTGACCAACACCGGCTACATGGCTGGTCAGCTGGGCGCCCGCGAGATTCTCCTCGCCTGGCTGGTTGGCGGCGCGATGGCGCTGTCGGGGGCGCGCAGCTACGCCGCGATAGCGGCGGCGATTCCCGGCTCGGGTGGCGAGTACCGTTATCTTTCGGACCTCTGGCATCCGTTTCTCGGATCGCTCGCGGGGTGGACTTCGTTGCTGGTCGGGTTTTCGGCGCCCGTGGCGCTGGCGGCGTCCGCCATCGAGCCGTTCTTCGCGACGCTGTGGCCAGGGGTGCCCTCGATGCTCGTGTCGGTGACCGTGATCGTGGCGGCGACCGCCTCACAGGTGTTCAACCTGCGCTGGTCGAAGCGCATTCAAGACGGCTTCGCGGTTCTGAAAGCGGTGTTGCTCGCGGGCTTCATCGTCGCGGGCTTCGCTTTCGGGTCGCACGCGATACCCAACTGGCGAGCGCCCGACGCAACCGGCAGCTTGCCCGTGCGCCCGTTCGCGGTGGCTTTGGTCTACATCGCGTTCGCGTTCAGCGGGTGGAACACTGATGGGAGAGCTGGCCGGCGCGCGCGCCGCGCGCTTGGTGTCGTTGCTGGTCGTGTTGTCCCTGGTGTCTTCGGTCATCTCGATGACGATGGTCGGTCCGCGGGTCTCGGCCGCGATGGCGCGCGAGGGGTTTCTGCCCCAGTCGCTGGCGGGGCGCGCCCACCATCCGCCGGTGGGATCGATTCTGCTGCAAGGCGCGCTGGCTTTGCTGCTGTTGACCACCCACCACTTCGAGCAACTCTTGAGATCCGTCGGTTCGATCCTGACGCTGACCTCTGGCCTGACGGTTGTGGGTGTGCTGCGATTACGCTTTGCATCGCGGGCGGAGAATCGCCCGTCGGGGTTGGTTTGCGGCGCCGCACTTTTCTACTTGGCTGGTTCGTCCTGGATCCTGTGGTTCACGCTCGCGGAGGCGCCCCGAACCCTGATCTGGCTGGCGATCGTGGCCGCAGCCGCCGCGATTGGGTACGTGTCGTCCTACCGAATCAACCCATCCGCTCGGGATCGTCACGAACGCGGAAGCTATAAGGATCCGGGATGACCAGCACCGAAACGACTCTCGCCGACCACCACGACCTCATCCGCGTCCAGGGCGCGCGGGAGAACAACCTCAAGGACGTCGACGTCGAGATCCCGAAACGCCGCCTGACGGTGTTCACCGGCGTGTCGGGCTCGGGCAAGTCGTCGCTGGTGTTCGGCACCATCGCCGCCGAATCACAACGGATGATCAACGAGACCTACAGCGCGTTCGTGCAGGGCTTCATGCCCACGATGGCCCGGCCCGACGTCGACCTCCTGGAAGGACTGACCACCGCGATCCTCGTCGACCAGGAGCGCATGGGCGCAAACGCCCGCTCGACCGTCGGCACGGTGACCGACGCCAACGCGATGCTGCGGCTTCTGTGGAGCCGCCTCGGCAAGCCGCAGATCGGTCCGTCGACCGCGTTTTCGTTCAACGTACCGACGCGCAAGGCGAGCGGCGCGATGACCGCCGACAAGGGCAGGGGAGAGCGAACCGTGGTCCGCGACGTCGTTTACCAGGGCGGCATGTGCCCGCGCTGCGAAGGCATGGGGACCGTGAACGACATCGACGTCGCTCAGCTGTTCGACGACAAGAAGTCGCTCAGCGCGGGCGCGATCACGGTCCCGGGCTTCGCGGCCGACGGGTGGTACGTGCGAATGTTCGCGGCCGCGGGGCTCGATCCCGACAAACCGATCCACAAGTTCACCAAGAAGGAGCGCGAGGCCTTCCTCTACCAGGAGCCAACCAAGGTCAAGGTGGCGGGCGCGAACCTCACCCACGAAGGCCTGGTCAAACGGATCCAGAAGTCATTCCTGTCCAAGGACGTCGAGGCGCTGCAGCCGCACATCCGCGCGTTCGTGGAGCGCGCGGTCACCTTCACCACCTGCCCCGACTGCGGCGGCACCCGGCTCAACGCCGCCGCGCGCTCCTCCAAGATCAAGAAGCTCAACATCGCCGAGGCGTGCGCGATGCAGATCGACGAATTGGCCGCGTGGGTGCGCGATTTGAAGGAGCCGTCGGTCGCGCCGCTGCTGGCATCGCTTGGGCACACGCTCGACTCGTTCGTGGAGATCGGACTCGGCTACCTCAGCCTCGACCGGCCATCGGGCACGCTGTCAGGCGGCGAGGCGCAGCGAACCCGAATGATCCGCCACCTCGGGTCGTCGCTGACCGATGTCACCTACGTCTTCGACGAGCCCACGATCGGCCTCCACCCCCACGACATCCAGCGCATGAACACCCTGCTCTTACAGCTGCGCGACAAGGGCAACACGGTGCTGGTCGTCGAGCACAAGCCCGAGGTGATCGCGATCGCCGACCACGTCGTCGACCTGGGCCCGGGCGCGGGAACCGCGGGGGGCGAGGTGGTGTTCGAGGGGACGGTGGAGGGGTTGAGGAAAAGCGGCACGCTCACGGGGCGGCATCTGAGCGACCGCGCCGGGCTGAAGGAGGTGGTTCGCAAGCCGTCGGGCGTGATGAAGGTGCGCGGGGCGGGTACGAACAATCTGCGGAACGTCGACGTGGACATCCCGCTCGGCGTGCTGGTGGTGGTGACCGGCGTGGCGGGGTCGGGGAAGAGCTCGCTCGTGCATGGGTCCGTGAGCGGGCGCGAGGGTGTGGTCACCGTCGACCAAAGCGCGATCCGGGGGTCGCGGAGAAGCAACCCGGCGACCTACACGGGTGTGTTGGAGCCGATCCGCAACGCGTTCGCGAAGGCGAACAAGGTGAAGCCGGCGCTGTTCAGCGCCAACTCCGAGGGCGCTTGTCCGACGTGCAACGGCGCCGGCGTGATCTACACCGACCTCGCGATGATGGCGGGCGTGACGACGGTGTGCGAGGAGTGCGGCGGCCGGCGGTTCCAGGCGTCGGTGTTGGAGTATCGGCTGGGTGGGAAGAACATCGCCGAGGTGCTGGACCTCCCGGTCGCGGACGCGGTCGGCTTCTTCGGCGCGGGCGGCCAAGGCGCGTCGCCCGGGACGCCGGCGGCGCACGCGATCCTGCAGCGCATGGCCGACGTCGGGCTCGGGTATCTACGGCTCGGGCAACCGCTGACCACGCTGTCGGGCGGCGAGCGGCAACGGCTCAAGCTCGCGACCGAGATGGGAGCGGACGGCGGCGTGTACGTGCTCGACGAGCCGACCACCGGGCTGCACCTGGCCGACCTCGAGCGGCTGCTCGGGTTGCTCGACAAGCTGGTCGACGCCGGGAAGTCGGTGATCGTGATCGAGCACCACCTGGCGGTGATGGCGCACGCGGACTGGATCATCGATCTCGGGCCGGGGGCCGGGCACGACGGCGGGCGGGTGATGTTCGAAGGGACGCCGGCGGCGTTGGTGGCGCACCCCAAGAAGACGCTCACCGGGGAGCACCTGGCGGGGTTTGTCGGAACGACTCAGCCCGCGTGAGGAGCGGCCATCGAAGCCTCGAGCCGAACGGTTACGGCTCGGGGGTTTCGTTCGTAGCCGGGACGGCTCTAGACGGCCGAAGACCGGCTCTTCCGGTTGCGGGCGGCCAACCGTCGCAACATCTCGATGCGCGAGAGATACAGGTGCCAGCGCTGCCCGTGGCGCTCATAGGGGTTCGCCTGGTTGATCCATCCCTTGATCTGGATCGGCGTGGTCACGGCCGTCGAGAGGTAGACCTCGGGAAACAGGTTGTTCTTCATGGCTCGTTTCGCCAGCGCGTGACTCTCGAAAAAATTATCGTTCATTTGACACCGCTTCTAGCAGGCTTTCGCCTCCAAGGCCCCTCCTACGTTGATCGCACTGCGTTAGAACGCGCGTCGTCCCCGCGCGACGCACGTGCTAATCATCGTGTCGAGTACCGTCGCGCGGGTCGATGGCCACGGGCCGACGTTGAGCCGGCTCGAGCTCGAGTCGGGCGCGGTCGTGATGCGTACGAGCCGAGAAGGTAGCCGCCCTCGAAGACGGCGGACGCTCGCGCGCCCGACGTCCCGAGGACCGCGCACCTCCCCGTTGCGGGGTCAGCCCAGAATGACCGGCGGCGCACCGCCGGTCCCGGCTGAACCGGGAGCGCCGCCAGAGCCACCGCTGACGCCGGCCGCGCCCGTCGTTCCGCCCGCTCCCGTCGAGGGGGGCGGCGGCGGGCAGGGCTGCTCGTTGTCGCAGACGCCCAGATGATCGCCGTGGTTGTCGAGGTGCGCAGGAACCGCCGCGTTACCGATGCACAACGTGTGCGCGTTGGCGGGGTTGCCGGGCGGGATGTGACAGATCGTCGTCTTCTTCTGGTTACCGGGGTCGCACGCGTGAACCTGCGCGTGTCGATCCACGGTTCCGTCGTCGAGGCCACAGGCCCGGAGCGCAGCAATGTTGTCCTCTTCGACGTCGGTGTCCGCGTCGCAGGCGATCCCCGCCACGAATCCGACACCCAGCGAGCCAGCGAGCCCCAGCACCCGGGCCAACGATTGAACGCGTGATTTCATGCCGTCCTCCTTGCAGGGTGGAGCCATGGACGGCGCAGATCGGCTCACGCGCCACCACAGGCGTGGAAATCGCCGCGCATGTCGGGATGCCTGCGACCGCCAGCGTTGCGTGGGTTGCCGGAAGCAGCACCTGGCCCGATGCAGCTCGGCGCAGCGTGTCGCCGAGCCGGCCCGTCTAACTTTCCTAGCGGACGGTTCGCCCTTCACCATCAGCCAGTTGGCGCACGCCGGCTCTGGCTCGCAGGAAATCGACGACCGCGGACGCGGTCATTGACCCCAGAGCTCGACGCGCGTGCGGGTGCCGGGCGGCACGCCTCCCCGAACCAGCTCGACGCCCCGGATGAAACGGACGTGACCCGGAAGATCGATCGAGCGGCTACGCGATCCGTCGGCGAAGGAATGCCGCAGGCCCGGGGACCAACGCTGGGCGTTGCCAAACTGGACCACGACGTCGGCAACCTCGAGGCTGCTGTTGGTGACGACCAGCATGATGCGCGCGACCCGGCCTTCGTACTTTCCGACGCGGATAATTTCCCGCTCGAACGAGCCGGTGACCCACGCGTCGGCCATCAACCGCCAGCCCGTCATGTCGGGATGGCCCCCGACGGAGGGTTGCGAGGAAGGTGATGGGCGGGCGGGCGGCGGCACGTAGCCGACCGTGCACCCGGACACGGCCATCAGCAGGACGAAAGCGGGGCGACGCGAGCTCGGCCTTGGCAACCGCGGCATCGACATGGCGTCCGCATCGTAGCATCGAGCGGGCGAGGCCACCGCTAGGGGTCGCCGCTAGCGGGTTCGCTCTCATCATTCGTCACATCGTCCGGGCGCGCCTCGTCTGCCCCCGTTCGCGTTGACTCGAGTTGAACGCGCGGCGGCGCCCGACCCGCCGCACGTCGTCCGCGCGGCGCGCGCGCGGTGCCGGCGACCCTCGAACCCCGCCGCCCGGTCGGCAACATCCGCCGATTCAAGTGCTCGCACGCGCCGGCAACTCGACAGCGCCCCGCCGCAACCCAATCCCCCGCCGCGCCGAAACCGGAACATGCGCGCAATCAAGATTGGGAGAAGGCGGCAGCTGCGTCTGCCGCTCGAAGCGGCGAAGACCTGGGGCGGAGCACGAAAGGGGGCGGGGCGAAAACCGCGAGGCCGTCCGTCGATGCCGCACCTGACGCGCCCCAAGCTCGAGCCCCGGCATCCC
>WNGA01002589.1_pt1 | contig 52797 bp, 53 predicted proteins | sample 5400061 | NCBI WGS metagenome assembly WNGA01 (sample SAMN13153366, study PRJNA577476) | soil metagenome | isolation source: 100 cm soil or saprolite under grassland replicate 2 | place: USA:California | collected 2016-06-15
AAGGAGCGGGCGCAGTTCGGCGACGCGGTGATCGGGCCGCTGGCCGACTTCGTGCGTACCAGCCGGCGCGACGCGGTGCTCGCGGAGCAGCTCCTGGGCGAGTGGCTGCACGCCGTGCTGGTGCGCGACGCCGCTGCCGTCGAAACAATTCGCCGCTGGCACGAGCAGGCGCGGCCCGGGCCGCTGGTGCTCCTGCCGAGCGTGCCCGGACCGCGCCTCGCGGCGGACGGGCATCCCCTGCACGACGACCTGCGCGTGGACGGCCCGGCGGCCGCGTGGGTGCGCGCGCTCCTCGCGGGCAACGAAGTCCTGGACGGCGGGCCGGGGCGCGCGCTGCGACGGGCCAACGGTGCGGTGTTCCTGGCCGGAACCACCGCCGGCGGCCCCCTCGAGCGGCGTGCCGAGCTCGAAGCGCTTGCGCAGGAGGTCGGAGAGGCGGAGGCGCGCCGGGGCAGCGCCGCCACCACGCTGGAGGGAACGCTCGCCGAGCTCGCCGCTGCTGAGGCGGCATTCGGCGCGGCGGGTGAATCGGCCGAGCGCGCCCGCCAGCAGGAGCTCGAGGCAGGCGCGTCGAAGGACGACGCCGAGCGCGCCGCCGCTCACGCCCAGCGCGAGGCGGCCGAGGCGACCTCGCAGGTCGAGCGGCTGTCCACCCGCTTCGCGGAGGTGGACGCCCGGCTCGAGGCCCTGCACGCCGACCTCGAGCGACATGAAGTCGAGCGCGTCCGTCTCGACGAGCGGCTGGGCCGAGAGCGCGTGCAGCTGGTCGACCTCGAGGCCCAGCAGGAGGCGGCGCGGGAACAGCGGGTGCGGTGGCAGGTGGATGCCGCCCAGGTCGAGGCGCGGCTCGGCGCCGCACGCGAACGGGCCGGCCGCGCCGCGGCCGAGGCCGAGGAAGCGCGCCGGCAGGCAGCGACGCTCGCCGAGGAGATGACCGCGCTCGAGCACGAGACCGCGACCCTCACGGCGCAGCGGACCCAGTGGGAGGACCAGCTCAAGGAGCGCCGCCTCGCGCTCGTGGCGCTGGAGGCCGCAACCCGGGAGGCCGCGGTCCAGGTCGAGGCGGCGGATGCGCGCGTCGCCCAGACGGAAGCGGCGCTCGAGGACGCGCGCAAGGCGCTGGACGTCCGCGGCGCGGACGAGCACAAACTCGAGCTCGAGCGCACGGAGATCCTGGGCCGCCGGGGCGGGCTCGTCGCGCGAGTCGAGGCCGAATGGCGCAAACCCCTCGATCGGCTGCTCGCCGAGGCGCCCGAGGTCGCCGGCGACCTCGAGTGGCTGCGCCAGGAGGACGAGCGGTTGCGGGGGGCGATCGACGCGGTCGGCCCCGTCAACGCCCTCGCGGTGGACGAGCATGGAGAAGAGGTCAAGCGCCTCGAGTTCCTGATGACGCAGCGGGATGACCTCGTCGCCGCGCGCCAGTCGCTCCAACAGGCGGCCCGCGAGATCGACCAGACCGCGAAGGCGATGTTCCTCGACTCGTTCGCCAAGGTGCGGGAGAACTTCCGCACGGTGTTTCAGACCCTGTTCGGCGGCGGCGAATGCGACGTTCGGCTCGCGAATGAGGACGAGCCGCTCGAGAGCGAGATCGAGATCCACGCCGCGCCGCGCGGCAAGCGCACGCAGCGGATCCACCTGCTGTCGTCCGGCGAGCGCACGCTCGTCGCCGTGTCGCTCCTGTTCGCGATCTTCCTCAGCAAGCCGAGCCCCTTCTGTCTGCTCGACGAAGTGGACGCGCCCCTCGACGACTCCAACGTGGGCCGCTACGTGCGCCTGCTCGCGGAGTTCAAGGACCTGACGCAGTTCATCGTCATCACTCACAACCCCCGCACCATGCAGGCCGCCGACGCCGTGTACGGCGTCACCATGCAGGAGCCCGGCGTTTCGACCATCGTCGGCGTGCGCCTCGGTCAGATGGAGCCGGTCTGAGTGGACCTGGTCACCGTCGGCACCGGGACAGTCGCGCCGTCGGCCACCCGCACGTCGGCCTGCCACTGGGTGAGTCGGGGGAACCTCAAGATCCTGCTCGACTGCGGCGCGGGGGCGCTGCACCGCCTCGCGCAATTCGGCCTGCCGTGGCACCAGGTCACCCACGTGATCCTCTCGCACTTCCACCCGGACCACTGGGGCGAGCTGCCGATGCTCGTGTACGCCCTCAAGTACACGACCGTGCCGGCACGCCGGGAGTCCCTCGTGATCCTCGGCCCCCGGGGCGTCGTGCGGCTGGTGAAGCAGCTCGCCGAGGGATACGGGTCGTGGCTGCTCGACCCCGGCTTCCCGATCGGTATCCTCGACGTGCAAAACGGCGAGCCGTTCCCGCTCGACGCCGAGGTGAGTCTCGAGACCTTCCCGGTGCCTCACACCCCCGAGAGCGTGGCGCTGTCCTTGACCGCGCCCGAAGGCCGGCTGGTCTACACGGGTGACACGGGGCCCTCGACCGAGCTGGCCCGCTGGGCCGCCGGTGCCGACCTGCTGCTCGCGGAGTGCTCGCTCCCCAAGGACATGGCCATGGACATCCATCTCACCCCGGAGCAGGCGGGCGAGCTGGCCCGGGACTCCAAGGCGCGACAGCTCGTCTTGACGCACTTCTATCCGCCGGTTGAAACTTCGGACCCGGCGCGCGCGGCCGGGACGCGGTTCACCGGGCGAGTGACCGCGGCCCGCGACGGCGACCGGTTCACCATCGGAGGGACGTAGCAGTGCTGATCGTGATGCGCCACGGCGCGACGGAAGCGGAGGTCCGGCGCGTCATCGCGGTGATCGAGGAGATGGGCTACAAGGCCCGGCCCATGCCGGGGGCGCAGCGTACGGCCGTCGGGCTGGTCGGCAATGACGGGCGGGTCGACGCCTCGCGGCTGGAAGGCCTCCCCGGCGTCCAGGACGTCATCCACGTCACCAAGCCGTACAAGCAGGTGAGCCGGGAGTGGAAAGCCGAGAACACCGTAGTGCGGCTCCCCGGCGGCGTCGCCGTGGGCGGCACGGAGGTCGTCACGATCGCGGGGCCGTGCTCGGTCGAAAGCGAGCGGCAGATCATCGAGGCGGCGCGGCTGGTGAAGGAAGCAGGTGCCGTGATCTTACGTGGCGGGGCGTGGAAGCCGCGCACCTCCCCCTACGCATTCCAGGGGCTGGGCCGGCCGGGGCTCAAGCTGCTCGCCAAGGCGCGCGAGGAAACGGGCCTCCTGATTTGCACGGAGGCGATGGATCCCGAAGGCGTCGGCTACGTGGCCGAGGTGGCGGACATCATCCAGATCGGCGCCCGCAACATGCAGAACTCGACGCTCCTCAAGGCGGCGGGCCGGGCGAAGAAGGCCGTGCTCCTGAAGCGCGGGATGGCGGCGACGATCGAGGAGCTCCTCCTCTCGGCGGAGTACGTGCTCGCCGAAGGAAACCACGACGTGATCCTGTGCGAGCGCGGGATCCGTGGGTTCGACACCGCCACGCGCAACGTATTCGACCTCACCGCCATTCCGGTGGTGCACAAGCTGTCGCACTTGCCGATCATCGCGGACCCGTCGCACGGCACGGGGCTGCGCGACAAGGTGATCCCGATGGCCCGCGCGGCGGTCGCCGCGGGGGCGGACGGCATCATGGTCGAAGTGCACCCCAACCCCGAGCAGGCGCTATCGGACGGCGCGCAGACGCTCTTCCCCGATCAGTTCGCCCAGCTGATGCGCGAGGTCCGCGTGATCGCGGAGGTGATCGGGCGGCGGGTGGCCGAGCCGGCGCCGGTGGGCGCTTGAACGGCGGCGGACGGGCGGGTCGGACGGGCGGACCGATACTGCTTCTCGCCGTGGGGTTGCTGTCCGCCGGTCCGCCGGTCCGCCAGTCCGCCGATCCGTGGCCGGTCCTCGATCGCGCCAGCGCCACCTACCAGACGATCACCAGCCTCTCCGCCGACTTCGTACAGATCATCACGAATCCGATGATCGGCACGCCCGACACGACGCGTGGCCGGCTGTACCAGATGCGTCCCAGCCGCTTCTCCATGCGGTTCACCGCGCCCAAGGGCGATCGCATCGTGGCGGACGGCCGTTTCCTCTGGCTCTACACGCCGAGCACCACGCCCGGCCAGGTGATCCGCTCCCGCATCCCGGAGTACGGCACCACCGGCCCCAATCTGATCGGACAGTTCGTGGAGCAGCCACGCGAGCGCTACACGGCCCAGTACGTGCGGGCCGACTCGCTCCCGGACGGGGGAGGCGTCGACCTGATTCGGCTCGTGCCGAAGGGGCACGACCAACCCTACAGCGAAGCGACGATCTGGGTGGGTCGGCAGGACGCCCTCGTACACCGGGTGGACATCGTGGAGAGCTCCGGCCAGGAGCGCACCGTGATCCTGCGAAACATCCGGGTGAACCGCGGGGTGCCCGGGCGCGAGCTCACGTTTTCGCCTCCGGCCGGGGTACGGGTGGTCGATCAGTAGGCCAACGACGTGTTCAAACAGATCCTTCGCTCGCGCGCGTGCCGCGCGCTCGGTCCTCACCCCTTTGATCCCCTCTCCCTTCGGGAGAGGGGAAACGCAGTTCGCCCCTCGTTCCCCCCTCTCCGGAAGGGAGAGGGGGACAGGGGGTGAGGACGGTAGCGAGCGGACCCTGTCATCCTGAGCGCCGCAGGCCGAAGGATCTGCTTTCCCAGCGCCGCAGGCGCGAAGACCTCATGGGCCGGACGTGGATTCATTCCGCAGGATCTGCTCGTCCAGCCAGCGATCGATGATGCTCTTCCGAAAGCGCCACTCCTTTCCCAGCTTCGCCGCCGGAATCCGTTTCTCCTGCGCCCACTTGTAGATGGTCTGCGGCGTGAGCCGCAGATACGAGGCGACCTCTTCGATCGTCAGAATCTCGTTTTCGAGAGACGGGCCGCGAGCCTTGCCTCCATCCCGGGTCATGGGCGCTTGCGTCGATGCGGAGCGGCGGCGACGGTGTCGATCGGCGGGATGATGAAACCGCGGAATCGCGGGATCGTGTCCTGTTTGCCGGGCGGCGCCGTCGGCTTCTCCTCTCCGTGCAACAGCTTGTTCACGGCGTAGATGATCGCTGCATAGAAGTTGCCCTGGTAGCGTCCGAACACCTGGAAGGGCTGATTGCGATCCCCGAGGAAGGGTCGAAGACTCCACGCCAACTGGACTCCGACGAACGCGAACAACACCGCCCACGCGCGCATGATCGTGAGCGCTTTGCGAGGGTACACGCCGCGCTTCTCGCACACCACGCTGAGCCCTTCGTGCAGCGCGTACATGCCGAACAGTCCCGCCACGCCCGCGATCGCGATGTTCAGAAGATGTTGGAAGTAGTAATTGGCGCCGGTGATGAGAAAGAACGCCGTGATCGGCACGAACGCGGCGAGGACCACGGACGTGAGCGCGAGCGCGCCGAACACCAACACGGCCACCTGCAGCAGGCGCAGGCGCGAGCCGACGAGGACCTGCACCACGAAGAACGCGGGAAAGCAAACCGCGAACGTCGCGAAGAACAGGAACGGCAGCTTGAGACCCGCCGACACCGCCTGCGCGGGACCCGAATAGGCTCCGGCGACGAGCCCGAAGAACCCGGCAAGTGCGATGATCGTCGTGACGGCGTATCGCAGCGTGCGGCGAAGGGCGACGCCCTCGACGACCTCCTCGAAAAACCGCTCCCGGTCGCTGAGCAGCGCTTTCAGGAAATCGGAGTAGCTCGTGATCGGCTGGTCCGCGGCCATGCCTCTAGCCCTCGGGGGTTTGAGGCCCAAGCTACCAAGTTATTACTGTTATGTCAATTTTGATAATGTTACATGATGTTTGTTGGTGCTCTACGCCTTGCGAATGACCGGCGGTACCTCCGTGGCGAGCGCCGCCGCGACCTGCGCCGCGGTCGCTTCGTCCATCCCCCGCTTCTGCGCGAGCTCCAGCGCCGCTCGCCCGAGCGCGCGATACAGCACCGCGTCGTCGTGCGTCAATGACTCGAGATGGCGGCGGATCGTCGCGGCGTCGCCCCGCGCCACGGGGCCGGTGAGCGCCGCCATCGGCTCCTGGCGGCTCAGGTTCTCGAGCGTCCCCTCCACCAGCGGGCGCAGCGCCTGCCACGCGTCCGCGTCCGAGAGCCCGGCATGCCGCAACAGACGCTGGGCGACCGCCTCCACCACCACCAAATAGTTGGAGGCGAACACGGCGCTCGCGTGATACATCGGCTTGGCCTGGGACGGGATCTGAAACGGCCGCAGGCCCAGATCGCGCGCCAACGTCTCGGCCGCCTGCACCGCGCGGGGCATCCCCTCGACCGCCGCCCAGGCGCCCTTCAGCCGCTCCGCCGCGCGCTCCGGATCGGAAATCGTCTGCAGCGGGTGGAGCGAGCCGAGGGCCGCGCGGGATCCGACGAGGGGACCGAGCGCCTCTTGGCCCTGGGCGCCGGAGAGATGCAGCACCACCTGATCGGGGCGGATCGCTCCGGCGCCGGCCAGCGCTTCCGCCAGGGGCCGGATCGCGTCGTCCCGCACGGCGAGAATGACGACGCCCGCCTGGGCGATCCAGGCGGGCGGCTCGTTCTCGGCGCCAACGGTGAGCGTGAGCGGCTTCGGGACCGGCTTCTTGCTGCGGCCGTGCAGGCGGACCTCGTACCCTGTCCGGGAAAGCGCGAGCGCCAATCCGACACCAGCGCGGCCAGGCCCGATGATCCCCACGACCAAGGGATCGGGCACCCTAATTCCGCAGGGTCGCCGGTGCCTTGGCGGCGGCCAGGGCGAGGAGATCCTGGGGCGACTTGGCGCGGCGCGCCAGGCCGAGCGCGGCCTGCACCTGGCGGTCTTCCTCCCGCTGGCGGCGCACTTCCGCCGGACGGCCGAAGACGTAGCGCGCGATCTCGTAGCCCAGATCCTGGGTGATGACCTCGCGGGCGCCCGCGACGACGCTGTCCGGCAGCGCGACGCCCCGCGCCCGCAACCGCCTGAGAACCTCGTCCACCATGTCCGGTGTGACGGTGAAGTCGGGGGTCTTCACGCGGCCCGACGTCTTGACCTCGAGCGCATACGCCGTGGCCACGTCGCGGTAGGTCGGAATTTTGCTGCCCAGCGTCTTCACGAAGCCGCGCTCCGCGGTCGTGAACGTATCGGGTGCGACGAACAGGTCCGGCCGGATACCACCGCCACCCACGACGACCCGACCGCGGTCGGTGTGAAACACCAGGGAGGAATCGACCTTCGTGCTGTCGTGCCCCAGCTCGGCGGCTTCCGCCTGCGCGAGCTGGTCCTCTTCGTTCTTGCTCTTGCGTTGGATGGTGCGGCCGCTCGGCGTGAACCAGCGCGCCGTCGTGAGCTTCAGCGCGGTTTCGGGCGTGAGCTGCCACAGCGACTGCACCAGCCCCTTTCCGAAGGTCGGCGTGCCGACCACCACCGCGCGGTCGTGATCCTGCAGCGCGCCCGTGATGATCTCGGCCGCGCTCGCCGTACCCCCGTTGGTGAGGACGACCACCGGGAGGTGCGGCCACGGCTGCGGCTTCGCGTCGCGGTAGGTCTTGGACGTGGTGGGCGCGCGGCCCCGCGTCTCCACGACCTCCTGCCCCGGATCGAGGAACAGGTCGCTCACCGCGACGCCCTGGTCGAGCAACCCTCCCGGGTTACCCCGCAGATCGAGTACCAGCGACTTCATCCCCTTTTCGACTAGACCGTTCACGGCATCGGTGAGCTCCCGCGCGGACGTCTCGCTCACGGGCGTGAGCAGGACGTAGCCGACCTTGTCGTCGAGCATCATCGAGACCTGCACGGAGCGGATGTGAATCGTGGCACGGGTCAGCTTGAAGGTGAGCGGCTGCTCGATGCCGGCGCGGCGCACCCTCAGCTCCACCGCGCTGCCCGGCTCGCCGCGCAGCTGCTTCACGGCCTGATCGTTCTTCCACCCCTCGGTCGACCGACCGTCCAGCGTAACGATCTGATCGCCCGATTGAATCCCCGCACGCTCCGCGGGCGTGTCGGGAAGCGGCGCGACGACGGTGATCCATCCATCCCGTACGTCGATCTGGATGCCCAGGCCGCCGTAGTTACCGGTCGTCGCCTCGTTCAGCGCCCGGAAGTCGTCGCGCTTCAGGAATACCGAATACGGATCGTGCAGCTGGTCGAGCATGCCGTCGATCGCCATCTGGTACAGCCGGCGCTCCTCGATCGAGTCCACGTAGAAGTCGGCGACATGCGCGAGCACGTCCTCGAACAGACGCGCCTGCTGGTAGACGGACCCCGTGGGCGCGGTCTCGCGCTGCAGCAGCCAGCCGCCGGTGGCCAGCGCCAACCCGGCCGCGGCGGTAACGATCACGACATTGCGGAGCTTCATGAGACGCCTCGTGTTGAGGGGGCGGTCACCGCCATGACCTCGCGCCAGGCGGCGTCCTGCACGGCCTTTTTCGACTGTGTCGCATCGACGTGCACCACGCCGGGCCCCGCCGCGCGACGATATGCCTCGAGCACGCGGCGGTGAAACGCATCGTCCTGGCGCTCGAACCGGTCCTGGACCTTGCGCGCCGCCCGCTGCCGTGCCCGCCCCACTTCGACGGGGACATCGAGCACCAGCATGAGGTCCGGCACCAGACCGCCCGTGGCGAGCCGGATCGCGTGCGCGACGTCCTCCGCCGGCAATCCGCCACCCGCCACCTGGTAGGCCATGGTCGAGAGGTCGAAGCGGTCGGCCACGACCACCTGCCCGGCGTCGAGCGCCGGCCGGATGACCCGCTGCACCAGGTCGGCCCGGGCCGCGAGAAACAGGAACAGCTCCGCGACCGGCGACATCTCGTGGGGAAACTTGAGCGCCACCTTGCGCGCCGCCTCCGCCACGGGCGTGCCGCCCGGCTGCCGCACCGCTGTCACCTGGAGTCCCTCGGCGACGAGCCGCGCCGCAAGCCAGCGCACCAGCGTGGACTTCCCGGCCCCTTCCGGGCCCTCCACTACGATGAAGGCGCCCATCAGCCCAACGTGATGATGGGGCTCGCCGCCCCCTGCTTCATGCCTTCGTAGATCCGCGCGTTGACCTTGGCCATGAGCTTCTCAAAATTCGCCTGCGCGGCCACGACCTGCTGATACACCGAATTCGCCTGGACGCTCTGGAGCGCATGGTCGTACTGCTCCACCTGATCCTTCGCAGGCTCGCGCCCCTCCTGCGCCGCCCGCTCGATATCCTGCGCGATGCGCTCGACCTCGGCGAGGAGCTGCCGGCAGGTTGCGTCTGCCTTCATCCGGTCACTGGCCCGGACCAGCACTTTGTACTCTTCGCTCTGTCCCAACAGCCGCCCCAGCTCGCTCGCCTTCTGGTCGATCACGCGCCCCCCTCCTCGTCCAGGCCGGCCAGCAGGAACCGCGGCCGGCCGAATAGATCATCGTACACCGCCACCCCCGACCAGCCGTGCCGCAGGGCGAGCGCCCGCACTTGATCGGCGCGCCGCTCGTCGAGCTCGAGCGCCACAAACCCACCGGGCTCGAGTAGCGTCCGGGCGCCCGCGAGCAAGGCCCGCGTCGCCGTGAGCCCGTCCGCCCCGCTCACCAACGCCTCACGCGGCTCGAACAGGCGCACCGCCGGGTCGAGCGCGGCATGCTCCGCCTCCGTCAGATACGGAGGATTGGAGACGATCGCACGATAGCGCCCGCCGGCGAGCGGGGCGAGCAAATCGCCATCGCGAACCTCGACCGGCACCGGCGGCTGCACGAGCGCCACGTTCTCGCGCGCCAGCGCCGCCGCTGCCGCGGACCCCTCGACCGCGATCACCCGCTCGAAGGTGCCTTCGACGGCGAGCGCCAACGCGATGCAGCCACATCCGGTTCCAACGTCCGCGACCACACCACGCATCCCGCATCCCGCATCCCGCTTCCCGGTCTGGCGCAGCACCAAGTCTACGAGTCCCTCGGTCTCCGGCCGCGGAATCAGGGCGCGCGCGTCGAGCTTCAGGTCGAGTGTGCGGAAGCCGGTGCGACCCACGGCGTACGCGAAGGGGACGCCGCTCGAACGCTGCTCCACCGCCTGCCAGAACGGCTCCAAGAGCTCCGGCGCGGGCTCCCGGTCGCGTTGCAGCCACACGTCGCCCGGCTTCGTCCCCGCACCGGCGACGGCGGCCCAGAGCATGGAGGCTTCGCGGCGCGAGCTGGGCAGGCCCGAGGCCGCGAGACGGTCGGCGGCGTCCTTCAGCGCCTCTCGGATCGAGGAGCCGTGCGCGGTGCGCTCACGCACTGAGCCGCTCCTTCTCACCCGCGAGCCGCAAGGCGTTGATCAGATCGTCGAGGCTGCCGTCCAGCACCTCGGAGAGGTTGTGGACGGTGTAGTGGATACGGTGGTCGGTGACGCGGTTCTGGGGAAAGTTGTACGTGCGAATCTTGGCCGAGCGGTCGCCCGTGCCCACTTGGGCCCGGCGCTCGCGGGCGCGGGCCGTTTCCTGTTCGGCGATCATCTTGTCGAGCAGGCGCGAGCGTAGGACTTCGAGTGCCTTGATCTTGTTCTGCAGCTGACTCTTCTGGTCCTGGCACTGGACCACGAGATTCGTGGGGAGGTGGGTGATACGCACGGCGCTGTCGGTCGTGTTGACGCTCTGGCCGCCCGGTCCCTGCGAGCGGAAGACGTCGATCCGGAGGTCCTTGTCTTCGATCTTCACGTCGACCTCCTCTGCTTCTGGGAGCACCGCCACGGTCGCGGCGGACGTGTGGATCCGCCCCTGCGCCTCGGTGACGGGAACGCGCTGCACCCGGTGGACGCCCGATTCGTACCGCAGCGTCCCGTAGACGCCGGGACCCCGGGCGGCGAAGATGGCCTCCTTCAGGCCGCCGAGATTCCCCTCCGAGAGCGAGACGACCTCCACCTTCCACCCCCGCCGCTCGCAGAACCGCGTGTACATGCGAAACAGCGCGGCGGCGAACAGGGCCGCCTCGTCGCCTCCCGTGCCGGCACGGATCTCCACGATCGCATCGCGGTCATCGAGGGGGTCCGCAGGGGTGAGCAGGTCGGCGAGCCGCCGCTCGAGGCGCTCGATCTCGGGGTGCAGCCGCTCGACGTCCGCGCGTGCCAACTGCGACAGCTCGGGATCCCGGTCCTGGAGCACCTCACGCGCTTGGACCAGCTCCCGCTGGAGCCGGTCCAGCCGCTCGTGCGCCTGGCGGATCTGGTCGAGCCGTGCGTGCTCGCGGCCCAGCTGCCTCAGCTTGGCCGGATTCCGCGCGGTCTCGGGGTCGGCCAGCTCTCGGGCGACCTCCTCCGCCCGCGCGAGCGCCTGGCGGAGTCGGGCCTCCACGCGTTAGCCTGCCGCCTTCTCGGTCCCGTATTTCTGGCGGAAACGCTCCACCCGCCCGGCCGTATCCATCAGCTTCTGCTTGCCGGTGAAGTATGGGTGGCACTTGGCGCAGACCTCGACATGGATCACGGGCACGGTGGAGCGTGTGACGAAGTTATTGCCGCACGCGCACTGCACGGTGGCCCGCTGATAGACAGGGTGAATCCCGGGTTTCACTGCACTCGATCCTTGACTAGAAGTCGAACGGCACGAAGTCTGGAAATATAACTGGCGCCGCAAGTTGGCTGCAAGCTGCAATGCACCCGCCGAATTGACACCAGCGCCCCTTGGACGTAAGCTTGCGCGACCAATCGACCCCACCACGCCCTAGGGGAAGCATATCGTGTCGGTCACGGCGATCCTCCAAAAGGTCCCGCTGTTCAGCCAGCTAGCACCCGTCGAGCTCGAGCGGGTGGCCGAAATCACCCGCGAGCGGAGCTATCCGCGCAACTCGGTGATCCTGTTCGAAGACGACCCGGGCGACGCCCTCTACGTCGTCGCCACCGGGCAGGTGAAGGTCGTGCTCATCGGTGAGGACGGGCGCGAGGTGATCCTCTCGGTGCTCGGCGAGGGAGACTTCTTCGGTGAGATGTCGCTCATCGACGAGGAGCCCCGCTCGGCGCACGTGATCGCGATGGAAGACTCGAACCTGCTCGTGATCCGGCGGGAGGACTTCCAGGCCATCCTGCAGCAGTCGCCGGGCATCGCCATGGGGCTGTTGCGGGAGCTGTCCCGTCGCCTGCGGCGGGTGGACGAGAAGGTCGGCAGCCTGGTCCTGCTGGACGTGAACGGCCGCGTGGCGCAGCTGCTCCTCGACCTCGCCGACGAGGCGGGGTCGGATAAGATCACGCGCCGTCTCACGCACCACACTATCGCCCAGATGATCGGGTCGTCGCGCGAGACGGTGAGCCGCACCATGCGCGAGCTGGTGGACAAGGGGTACATCGAAATCAGCCGCCGCGAGATCCTGATCCGCGACCGCGGCGCGCTGGAAGCGTCCGCCGGGCGGTCGTGAGGTGGGTCACGCAGCTCGGGTGAGGCGGCGGCTTGTCCTACCTCTCGAATTCTCCATAACTTAGCCCAAAAGGGTACGGCGTTGCCGGGACCGATGGCCTACACGGTGACTTTTTGGGGGACGCGGGGCTCCATCCCCACCCCCGGAGCCCACACCGCGCGCTACGGCGGCAATACGCCGTGCGTTGCCGTAGAGGGCACCGGCGGGCGCCCGGGAGAGGGCCAGCTGGTCATCCTCGACGCGGGCACCGGCGTCCGGGCGCTGGGACGCGAGCTGGTCGAGCGCCAAAATGGCGCGGTGCAGGCGGAGATCCTGCTGTCGCACGCGCACTGGGACCATATCCAGGGGCTACCCCACTTCAAGCCGTTCTTTGCCCCCGGCAATGCAGTGCGCATCTGGGGCTCGCGCCAGGGAACGACGTCGCTCGAGGCGATCCTACGCCAGCAGATGGACCCGGCCGTGTTTCCGGTCCCGTTGGACGCACTGTCGGCGAAGCTCACGGTGCAGCAGGTGGAGCCGGGCGAGTTCACTGTGGGGACGTTCCGCGTACAAGCGATGCGACTGCGCCACCCGGGCACCACTCTCGGCTACCGGCTCACCCCCGCGGCGGGCGGCCCGAGCATGGCGTACGTCACCGACAACGAGCTCGGGCCGGGCGGGCATTACGAGACCCCCGCGTCATGGCGCAAGGACTTCGTGGCGTTCCTCGGCGGCGTGGAGCTGCTCATCCACGATGCCATGTACACGCCCGAGGAGCTGGAGGAGCACCGGGGATGGGGCCACTCGACGTTCGAAGAAGCGGTGGCGCTGGCGGGCGAGGCGGGCGTGAAGCGTCTGGTGCTGTTCCACCATGAGCCCGAGCACGGCGACGAGGCAATCGACGCCCTGGTCGCGGCCGCCCGCCGCCAGGCGCGGGCGAAGGGCCTGCCCGCCGAGGTCGTGGCGGCGCAGGAAGGGATGACACTGACCCTCTGATCGAGGAACTGATGCTATGAGTTCGCGTTTCGTCCCCGCATTGCTGTCGCTCGCGCTGCTCGGCTCCCTCGGACCCGGGCTGGGCGCGCAGGGTCGGGGCCAGGATACCCGACCGGGCATTGCCGTGCTGCCGTTCGACAACAGCGGCTCGTACGGGCAGGACAAGGAGAACTTCGACGCCCTGCAGAAGGGCATCGCCGGGATGTTGATCTCGGAGCTCGCCGCCAATCCGGCGGCCCGGGTGGTCGAGCGCGAGGCGATCGAGAAGCTGCTCGCCGAGCAGAGCCTGGGCGCGTCGGGCAAGGTGACGCCGGAAACCGCGGCGAAAATCGGGAAGCTGGTCGGCGCGCGCTACGTCATCGCCGGCACGTTCATCGACTTCTACGGCGACTTCCGCCTCGACGCGCGGCTCGTCAACGTGGAGACGAGCGAGATCGTCAAGGTCGAGTCGGACCGCATGCAGCGGGACCACCTGTTCGACATCATCCGCACCGTCGCCGCTCGGCTGATGAAGGACACCAACCTTCCCCCGCTCCCCCGGCAGGCCTCGGACCAGCGGATGAACCGGCAGATCCCGACGGAGGCGCTGACGTTCTACTCGAAGGCACTCCTGTACCAGGATCGCGGGCAGAAGGAGAAGGCCGCGGAGATGTACCAGCGGGCGCTGGCCGTCTTCCCGGAGTATACCGAGGCGCAGCAGGGGCTCCAGCGCGTGAGGAGCTCGTGACGTGACGGCCCGGGGCGACCCGGTGCCGAGCCCCACGCCGTGAGATATCTCCTGCTGCACACGCCCGCCTGGACTCCCGCAGGCGTTCGAACGGCGCTCGACAGCGCCCAGATCGAGGCGCGCGAAGCGCTCGTGCCGCGGGAGCTGATCGTGGACGAGCGCCCCACGGTTTTCGTGCTCGACGCGGAGAGCCGCTCGACCTTCCCCGTCGACGTCCTGCGGGCCTTCGTGGATGCCGGGGGCGCGATCGTGGCGCTTGGTCGCGACGGCGAGCCCGATCTGCCCGCGGAGATGCCGTCCGAGCTGCTCTCGGGCTTCGTGAAGCAGCCGGTCGGGCCGCGACAGCTGCTGCTCGCGGTGCGGGCAGGCTATCGCGAAGCCGCCGCCCGCGCGGAGACGGCACGCGCTCGATCCGAGGCTGCGAACCGCAGCCGCGAGATCGGCGAGCTGACGCGCATCGGCGTGGCCCTCGGGACCGAGCGGGACTTGAAGACGCTGCTCGAGCTGATCCTCACGCAGGCGCGCCGCATCACGACTTCGGACGCAGGCAGCCTGTACCTGGTCGAGACGGGTGACCAGGGCCAGAAGCGGTTGCGCTTCCGGATCGCGCAGACGTACTCCAAGCCCGACGCGCCGTTCGTCGAGTTCACGATCCCGGTGGACCGCTCGAGCCTCGCGGGCTACACGGCGGTGACGGGCGAGCCGCTGGTGATCGACGACGCCTACTTCCTGCCGCCGGACGTGGAATACAGCATCAACCGCTCCTTCGATGAGCGGCACGGCTACCGCACGAAGTCGATGCTGGTGATCCCCATGAAGGATCACAAGGAAGACGTGATCGGCGTCCTCCAGCTCATCAACCGCAAACGCCAGCCCGAAGCCCTGCTCGCGACGTCGGCGGACGTGGAGCACCACGTGGTGCCGTACTCGCGGCGCACCGTCGAGCTCGTGACCGCGCTCGCCGGACAGGCGGCGGTCGCGATCGAGAACAGCCGGCTGTACGAGGAGATCGAGCGGTTGTTCGAGGGGTTCGTGAAGGCCGCGGTGCACGCGATCGAGCAGCGGGACCCGACCACGTTCGGCCACTCGGGACGGGTCGCGAACATGACCGTGGGACTCGCCGCCGTCGTGGACCGCGCAGAGGACGGCGCGTATCGCAGCGTGACGTTCACGCGCGAGCAGATCAAGGAGATCCGCTACGCCGGGCTGCTCCACGATTTCGGCAAGGTCGGCGTGCGGGAGCAAGTGCTGGTCAAGGCCAAGAAGCTCTATCCGCTGCAGCTCGACCTCATCAAGCAACGCCACCACTTCGTGCGGCGTACCGCCGAGCGGGAATTTTGGAAGAAGCGCGCCGAGTTCCTGGAGACGCGCGGGCGGAAGGACTACGAGCAGTTCCTCCGCGCGCTCGAGGAGGAGCACGCCCGGGAGATCGAGGTGCTGGACGGCTTCCTCGACGCCGTGCTCAACGCGAACGAGCCGACGGTGCTGCCGGCCAGACGCTTCGAAGCGCTGCTGCATCTGTCGCGTCGCTCGTACGAAGATCCCACCGGCCGGCCGCACCCCTACCTCACCGAGGAGGAGATGCGCTATCTCACCATCCCCAAGGGCTCACTCGACGAGGCGGAGCGCCTCGAGATCGAGAGCCACGTCACCCACACGTACCGGTTCCTGCAGCAGATCCCCTGGACTCGTGAGCTCCAGCACATCCCCATGATCGCCTACGGACACCACGAGAAGCTCGACGGCAAGGGGTACCCGCGACGCGTGACCGGCGACGCAATCCCGATTCAGACGCGCATGATGACGATCAGCGACATCTACGACGCGCTGAGCGCGGCCGACCGCCCGTACAAGGCAGCTGTCCCGCCCGCGCGCGCACTCGACATCATGGCGGACGAGGTGCGTGCCGGGCAGCTCGACCAGGAGCTGTTCCGGCTGTTCGTCGAGGGGAGGGTGTTCGAGGCGAAGGCCTAGCCGAGCAACAGCTTGCCGGCGACGAGCAGCAGGAGCCCGCCGAACGCCCGCTTCAGCGCCACGTCCGATACGCCGCCCGCCAGATGCGCTCCGATGAACGCCCCCACGAACAGCCCGGCGGCAAGGATGATGGCATACGGGATGTTGACCTGTCCGCGCCGGTAGTACTCTATCGCCCCGAGCAGGCCGACCGGGAGCAGCAGCGCCGCTAGCGATGTGCCGCCCGCCGTGTGCGGCGGCAACTTCACCAGCAGCGTCAACGCGGGCACGATCACGATCGCTCCCCCGATACCAAACAACCCCGACACCACACCACCTACCAGCCCGATGAGCGCTACGAGCACCCACGTCATCGTTTGTCTCCGCGTTCGGGTTCGTCCCCGCCCCAGCCACCGCCGCCCGGCGTCTCCACGCGCAACACGTCCCCCGGCACGAGCGACACGCTCACTTTAGGAGCGAGCGGCGCGCCGTTCAAGAGCGTGCAACCGCGCGCCCCGTCGCGCCCGCCCGCGGCCCCACCGGGGGCGTGCCGTCGTCGCTCGGCGAGAATGCTCACCTCCATCGGAGCGAGCGCCTCGAACTCGCGGATCACACCCTCCCCGCCCGGCCACCGCCCGGCCCCGCCGCTGCCCCGTCTTAAGCCATACGACTTAAGGCGCAAGGGGTACTCCATCTCGAGCACCTCGATCGGCGTGTTACGGGTGTTCGACATGCCGACGTGCACGCCGGACGGTCCCGGAGCCCCCCGGCTGGCGCCCTGCCCACCCCCGATCGTCTCGTAGTAGGTCCAGCCACCCACCACTCCACCACCCCGTTGCACGTTGCCGGTTGCAAGTTGCCCACCGAAAGTCACGTTGTTCATCGTGCCCTGCCCCTGCGCCGGAACCGCGATGCCGCCGGCGGCGAGCGCCAGAAACACCGTGTCGGCAATGCGCTGCGATGTCTCGACGTTGCCGGCCGCCACCGCGCTCGGGAAGCGCGCGTTCACGAGACACCCAGGGGGCGCCGTCACGCGCACCGCGCGCTGTACGCCGCCGTTGGTGGGAACGTCCTCGGGCAGGAGTGTCCGCACGACGAACAGCACCGCCGAGCGCGCCACCGCGAGCGGACAGTTCACGTTGCCGCGCGCCGCCGGAGCGGTGCCGCTGAAGTCGACGTGGAAGACGCCGTCGGTGATGTCGACCCGCACGGTGATCGCCAAGTCGGCGTCCTCCACGCCATCTCCTTCGAGCCAATCCGTCGCGGTGAGGGCGGTCGCCGTCAACCGCCCGAGGGCATCCCGCGCGCGCCGCTCGGCGTAGTCCAGGAGGTCAGTAGCCGCCCCGCGGACCGCCGCCCAACCGTACCGCGCCGCGAGGGCGCGTAGACCCTCCGCTCCCCGCGCCACCGCCGCCCGCTGGGCCGCGAGATCCGCCCGCCGGGTCTCGGCCGTCCGCACGTTGGCGAGCAGGAAGCGCTCCACCTCGGCCGTCAGGGGCAGCGGCGGCACGATCACGCCCTCGGCGAAGATTTCGCGGGCCCCGGCAGGCATGCTGCCCGCCTGCACACCGCCGACATCCGAGTGGTGCGCCCGCACCACGCTATAGCCGCCCACCGCCCCATCGACCTCGATAGCCCCGATGAGCGTGATGTCGGGGAGGTGTGAGCCGCCGGTATACGGGTCGTTGAGGATGAACACGTCCCCCGGGCGGGGGGCGGGGGCGAGCGCGCGCACCGCGGCGACCGACTCGTGCATGGCACCGAGATGCACCGGAATATGGGCCGCCTGCGCGACCATTTCACCGGCGGCGTCGAACAGCGCCGCCGAGCAGTCGCGCCGCTCGCGAATGTTGGGGGACACCGCCGAATGAATGAGGACGAGACCCATCTCCTCCGCGACGGACGCGAAGGCGTGTCCCATCACCTCGAGCCCGACGGCGTCGAGGGTCATGTGCGCTCCACGAGCACGGCGCCGCATGGATGCACGGTCCCGCACCACCCGGGCTCGACCAGGGCGGTCGCGTTCCGTCCCGCCAGGACCGCCGGGCCGGCGATGGTGACGCCCGCGGCGAGATCGTCGAGCGCCCAGACCGAGGCGCTGACCCGGGCCCCCCGCAACGTGATCGGGCGACTGGCGCCGGGCCGCTGGACGATCCGCCGCGCGTCCGCGAACCGGGGCAGCGGCCCCTCGCGCAGCGCGACCACGCGCAGGTTCACGAGCTCGACCGTCTGGTCGCTCCCCGCATGGCCGAACCGCGCACGGTGCTCCACGAGAAATGCGTCCCGGATCCGCGGCGGATCGTCGCGCGTCACCGGCACCGTCACTTCGTAGCCCTGCCCGGCGAACCGGCAATCGGCGTAGCGGAGCAGAGCACCGTCGCGCACCTGGCTCCGCCCCTCCTCGAGCAGCGGGGCGAACGCCCTCCCGAGGTCCGGGGACGACAGGCCGTCGAGCGGGCGGTGAAACGACGCGAGCAGATCCACGCGTTCGGCAGCCGAAGCGAGCCCCAGCGCCGAGAGAGCCCCGGGATGGGGCGGAATCACGATGGTGCGCATCCCCAGCGCCTCGGCCAGCTGGCATCCGAACAGCGGTCCGGCACCGCCGAACGGGAGCAGGGCCATGCGCCGAGGATCGAGCCCGCGGGCGACGCTGACCCGCTTGAGCGCCCGTGCCATCACCGCTGCGGCGACGGCCACGATACCGGCCGCGATCGCGGCCGGGTCGCCCCCTCCCCCCACCGACCCGAGTGAGCGGAGCGCACGCTCCCCGGCGTCGCGATCGAGCCGCACCGCGTCCGCCAGCGGATGCTGGGCGTCGAGCCAGCGCAGGGCCAGGCACGCATCGGTGACGGTGGGTCGGTCGCCGCCCCGGCCGTAACACGCCGGACCCGGGACCGCCCCGGCGCTCTCCGGACCGACCTTGAGCGCGCCGCCTTCGTCGACGCGCGCGATGCTCCCGCCGCCGGCGCTCACCGTCTCGATCAACACTGACGGCAGAGCGAGGACGAGCCCCGCGACCGTGCCGCCCGAGTCTCCAAGCGGGGTCCCGCCGGTGACGAGGCTCGCGTCGGCGCTCGTGCCACCCATGTCGAGCGTCAACAGGTCCCGCAGGCCCACCGCGGCGCCGACCAGCCGGGCACCGACCACGCCCCCCGCGGGGCCGGACAGCGCGAGCGACGCCGCCCGCGTAGCCGCCGCCGCCGGGGGGAGAGTCCCGCCGCTCGAGGTCATGAGACGCAGCATCCCGATGCCACGGGCCCGCACGTCGCGCTCGAGCCGTCCGAGATAGGCGGAGACCTTGGGACGGAGATACGCTTCGACGGTGGTGGTGCTGGCCCGCTCGAACTCCCGGAACACGGGAAGCACCTCGTGGCTCGCGGCGATGGGCAGGTCGGGAAGCGCGTCGCGCAGCGCCGCGACGAGGCGGCGCTCGTGCTCTGCGTGGCGGAAGGCGAACAGCAAGGCGACGGCCAGCGCTTCGGGAGGGGGTGCAAGCGCGCGCACCGCAGCGACCACGCGCACGACCTCGTCCTCGCCGAGCGGCTCGAGCACCCCCTCGGGGCCGGTTCGCTCGGCGACCCCCACGACGTCGGACCGCGCGACCAGCGGCGGCGCGTGGTCGCGCCCGAGGTCGTAGAGCGCCGCCCGGTCCTGGCGCCGCAGCCATAGGAGGTCTTCGAAGCCCTTCGTCGTCACGAGCGCGATGCGGGCGCCGCGGCGCTCGAGCAGGGCATTCGTAGCGATCGTGGTTCCGTGTACGAGAAGCTCGATCGGCAAACGGGACTCGAGCGGGTCCAGGGCGTGAAACATGCCGATGGCGGGATCGTCCGGCGTCGTCACGACCTTCCGAACCTCGATCGTCCCGTCTTCCGTGAGGGCGACGAGATCGGTGAAGGTTCCCCCCACATCGACGCCCACCCTCACCACCGCACCTCCGCCCAATTGCGGATTGCGGATTGCGGATTGCGGATTGGAGGGACAGACTTGGTCGCGCTGGACGACCCCTCATTGCAAATCCGCAATCCGCAATCCGCAATCCGAAATTTCACAGCAGGCGCCCGGAGCGCCACTTGTCCGCCATCAGCGCGCCGGCGAACCCCAAGGTGGCGAGCACACACAGCGTCCCCACCCAGTCACCGAGTCGCACGTACGGCGGGATCACGTCGCTGGTGCGCAGCCGGTCGGCGACGGTGGCCTCCACCTCGAGGCCCGTGGCCGCGTAGGTCCGCCCCAGCGGATCGACGAACTCGGAGATACCGTCGTTCGCCGCCCGCGCGATTCCGGCGCGGGTCTCGATCGCTCGCAGCACGAGATGGCTCGCGTGCTGGTATGGGCCGGCGGTCCTGCCGTACCACGCGTCGTTCGTGATATTCACGAGGAAATCGGCGCCCGCGCGGCGGTAGGCGCGAGCGAGCTCTTCGAACGCGGATTCGTAGCAGATGACGACGCCGAAGCGGCCGATCCTGGTCTCGTACAGCGGGAGCGTGGGCCCCGGGGAAAACCCGCCCGACCACTGCCGCAGTCCCGGTACGCTCTTGAACAGGCGGACAGGAACGAACGGGACGCGCTCCACGACGGGCACGAGGTAGTGCTTGCCGTACACCGGATACGGACGCCACTGGCCCGTCGAGTCGTAGAAAAACGCGGCGTTGTAGTAGACATCGGAACGCACCGCATGGATGCCACCCGTGAGAATCGGGGTGCGGCCCTCACGCGCCAGCGCGGCGAACTGCGTGTCCCACCCGGGCATCTCTGCCAGCCACCCGGGAACCGCGGCCTCTGGCCACAGGAGCAGATCGAGCGGTCCACGAGACTCGAGCGCCCTGGACATGGTCACGAGCTTCGCCACCACGCTGTCCGCGTGACGAGGATCCCATTTTTCCCGAAAGCCTTCGTTCGGTTGGATCAGCCCTATGGTGCCGAGCTCGCGGATCGGGAGCGTCCGCGTCCTCCACACGCCGTAGCCCCACGCCGCAAGGATCGTGACCACCACAGCCGCGATCGGTTGCCAGCGGCGGGAACTGCTCCCTGCTCCCTGCTCCCTGCTCCCGAGCATCGCCTCGACGAGCATCACGTTGCACCACGCCAGCCACAGCGTCACTCCCCGCGCGCCCGCCAGGTCGGCCCACTGCACCAGTACCGACGCGTCGGCGAGCGAGGTACCCAGGCCGAGCCAAGGGAACCGAATGTCCCCCTGATGGCCAACCGCCCATTCGACCGCCGTCCAGGCGACCGGAAATACGATCCACAGCCGCACCGTGGGCAGACGGAGACGCACGTGCACGACCAACCAGAACATCAGCGCGTGCCACAGCCCGAAGATCGCGATCGTGGCCAGATACCCGAGCGCCGACAGCGGCGTGAAGTGCCACAGGGCGACCACCAGCCAGTACAGCACGGCGCCCTGGACCACGAAGCCGTACCAGAACCCCCAGCGCAGCGCGCCGCGCGGGTCGCGCTCGCCTTCGAACCGGCGCAGCAGGACGACGGCCGGCGCGACGGCGAGAAAGCTCAACAGGGGGAATCGGAACGGAGGGTAGCTGGCGGCGAGGAGAACGGCGCCCAACGCGACGAGGGCCGCAGCTTGCCGGGTCGGCGTCGTCACAGGAGCACGTCGCGCCCTTCGTCGGCCGAGCGATAGACGGCATCCAGCACGCGGTGCAATGCGAGCTGGTCGCGCGGCGGCGGAGCGTTCACATCTCCCTTCATCACGGCGAGGAAATACGTCCACTCGGCGCGGTAGGACTGCGCGAACGGCGTCTCGCGCCCGCTCGCCCCGGTGGGCGTCACGTCGGTGATCGACCCGTGCATCTCCTTGAACACCCGCAGCGGCTGGACCCGCGCCGAGCCCTTGGTCCCGACCAGGTCGAACCAGAAGCGCTCGGCCTCGCCCATGTGACGCCAGCTCACGTCGATCGAGAGCGACACGCCGTTCGCGCACACCACCAGCGCCGTTGCCATGTCCTCCACGCTGTCCTTCCCCTGCCCCATGTGCGCCGCGATGCGTTTGGCCGCCGGCCACCCCGCGAGCCAGAGCCCGAGGTCGAGCAGCTGGAGTCCGAGGTCGAGGAAGGCGCCGCCGCCGGCCTCCTGGCGCCGCAGCCGCCACGCCACGAGGTTGCGGCTCGGCTGGAAGGTGTACCAGCCGCACCGGATCGCCTGCAGCACGCCGATGTCCCCCCCCGCGAGGAAGCCGCGCACCGCCTGCACGTCGGCGCGAAAGCGGTGGTTCATCCCGACCATCACCCGCCGGCCGTACTTCTCGCTCGCCTGCAGCACCCGCTCCACGCCGGCGAGCGTGAGCGCGAGCGGCCGCTCGCACAGCACGTGCGCGCCGGCCGCGAGGGCGGAGACGACGTGGATCTCGTGCAGGTGATTCGGCGTACAGATGGCGACCGCAGTGGGACGGGTGTACTTGAGGACTTCCTCGATGTCGTCGAAGGTCTCCTTCACGTCGAATCGGGCCGCCAGTGCCTGAGCCTTGCCGAGGTCCGAGTCGCAGATGGCGGCGACCTCAACGCCCGGCAAGCGCCGCAGCACCGGGAGGTGGGCCACCTGCGCGATCGCGCCCGCCCCGATCACTGCGACGCGGACCGGGTCGCTCACTTCCCCGTCCCCGGCGCCTTCTCTCTCCCCCCCGCCCAGCGGTACGCCACCCCGCTGCGCAGCGCCACGGTCGAGACGCCGCTCGAGAGCACGCCGCGAGCCTCCAAAATGAAGCGCCAGCGTCGGGCGCCGACCTCCGTACCGATCGTGCCGTTCAGGCCCGCCGTGATCGAGTTGAGCGCGTCCTGCACGAAGGTGCCCTTGATGGCCGGGCCACTGCCGTGTCGGACATGGGCGCCGATACCGATCCCCAGGTACGTCGTCACGGCGCGCCCCTGGGGCAGGACGTACTGCAAGTCCACGTCCCCGGTCACGTCGCTCCACGTGATGCGACCTAGGTTGATCGTATCCTGCGTGCCCGGGTTCACGACGCTGTCGAGCCGCTGCGCGAAGCGCGCGCGCGCAGCGGAGCTGAAATCGGCCTTGTAATACGAGACGCCGAGCAGCACGCGCACGTGCGGCGCGATGAACCCATAGTCGAGCCGCAGGCCGCCCGTGAGCGTCCCCCGGATGTTGTTTCCGCCGACCGGCCCGAGATCAAGCTGCAAGGCGCTCGGCTTCAGGTTGTCGTAGGAGAACTGCGAGAACAGGCCTTGAGCGGACAGTCGGGCCGTCGGACTGACGGACAGCAGCACCGCAAGCGGGAGCCACGGTCCGACCGTCCGACCGTCCGACCGTCCGCCTGCTTTAGTAGAGGCGCTCAACATTGGTCCCCGGAAAGTAGGTGGTGACGATCTTGCGGTAGTCCTGACCCGCGCGGGCCCGGCCCACCGCGCCCCACTGACAGAATCCCACACCGTGGCCCCACCCCGCCCCCGCGGCGACGAGTCGGCTGACCTGGCCGCCGTCCTTCGTCACCGAGAGCGCGAAGGACGTGCTGCCGAGGATCTGATCGGCCTGCGGCCGCAGGACCGCGCGCACGTCGGGGCCCGGCACCCGCACGTCGCCGTGCTCGAACGCGATACGGAGCTCGCCGACCCGGCCCGAGGCCGTGGTGCGGGTCACTTCGATATCGGTGATGGGTTGCAGCCCGCCTCCGCCCGCGTTCATCATCGCAGGCAGCGTCCGCGACAATATAGCGCGCAGCTTGGCACCGTCCCATTCCTCGCGCCAGCGAAAGCGCGGGGAGAGCTCGCAGTAGTAGTGGCCGCCCCCGGACGCATCCGAGACCGGCCGCAGGTAGGGCTGGCTTTGGGCCGTCTTGAACGCCTCGTCCGCGCCGGCGGTCGAGAACCCGCAGGTCGAGTGGAAGTAGGCGTAAATCAGGTCGCCGTGATAGCGGAGCACCTCCACCCGCAGGATCGCGCAGCATGTTCAACCGCCCACGATACCGGCGGCCGTTCGCCATAGCGAAGCGGTTCTCCGTGACGTTCACCGCGGAGATGCCGCCACGCCGCTCGCCGCGGGAGCCGTCCGGTTTCACGAGCCTCACGCCCGGCGTGTCGATCACGACCGTCCAGGCCGTCCCTGCCGGGATCGATCCGATCGGCTCGCCGTTCGCGTCGTCGGTGACGAACAGCTCTCCATCGCCCCCCAGCGTGATGTTGGGCGCACCGGCGACGAGCCCGACGCGCAGCTCCGGCTCGGTCCCGGGTGTGAGGGGGGAGGGTTGCGGCCGGCCACAGGCGCCGGCGAGGGCGAGGGCGCTAGCGAGCCAGCGCTTCGCCCAGCGCGGCGTCGAGGTGCGTGAGGGTGGAGTCGATGTCGGCATCGGTATGCGCGCTGGAGACGAATCCTGCCTCGAACGCCGAAGGTGCGAGGAACACGCCGCGCGCCAGCGCGGCCCGGTGCCAACGCGCGAACAGTGCCGTATCGGCGGCCTTCGCCTCGGCGAAGTTCCTGACCGGGCCGGGCGCGAAGTACATACCCCACATCGAGCCCGCGTGCCCCGCGGTCACCGCGACCCCGTGGCGCCGCGCGGCGTCCCCTATACCCGCGACCAGCCGCGCGGTTCGCCGCTCGAGTGCCTCGTAGAACCCCGGCCGCTCGGTCTCGCGCAGCGTGGCGAGGCCCGCGGCCATCGCCACCGGGTTCCCCGATAGCGTCCCCGCCTGGTACACGGGTCCCTCGGGCGCGATCCGTCGCATCAGGTCCGCGCGGCCTCCGTACGCACCGACGGGGAAGCCGCCGCCGACGATCTTTCCCAGCGTGATCAAATCTGGTCGGATGTCCAGTCGTTCCTGCGCTCCACCCGGCCCGACCCGGAAGCCAGTCATCACCTCGTCGTAGATCAACAGCGCGCCGTGCAAGTCACACATGATCCGCAGCGCGCTAGGGAACTCGGAATCGGGAGGGACGAAGCCCACGTTGCCCAAATAGGGTTCGACGATCACTGCCGCGATGCGGCTGCCACGCGTCGCGAAGAGTTCCCCCAGGGCCTCGAGGTCGTTGAACGGGGCCGTCAGCGTCAGGCTAGCCAGCGCGGCTGGCACGCCAGGGCTGTCGGGGAGCCCGAGCGTCGCCACGCCCGACCCGGCTTTCACGAGGAAACCATCGGCGTGGCCGTGATAGCCGCCCTCGAACTTGACGATCAGCTCCCGCCCCGTCGCCGCGCGTGCCAGGCGCACCGCTGCCATCGTCGCTTCGGTCCCCGAATTCACAAAGCGCACCATTTCGACCGCCGGCATCCGCCGCCGTACCGCCTCGGCGAGCTCCACCTCCGCCTCGCACGGCGCGCCGTAGGTCCACCCCGCAGCCGCCGCTGCGCGGATCGCGTCCAGCACCACCGGGTGCGCGTGTCCCAGGATCAGCGCGCCCCACGAGCAGACATAGTCGAGGTAGGTCCGGCCATCCACGTCGGTGAGGCGCGCCCCGGCCGCCCGGGCAACGAAAAAGGGCGTCCCGCCCACTGCCCGGAACGCCCGCACCGGCGAATTCACACCACCCGGCAACACCGCTTTCCCCCGCTCGAAGAGCTCCTCCGAGCGGCTCACGTCAGAGCGACCGCCCGGAAGTCGTAGTCTTCGCTCGCCGTGAGCCGGGCCCGCACGAACGTTCCGGACTCGGCCCAGCCGCCCTGCTCCACGTACGTGACGCCGTCCACGTCGTCCGCCTGCCAGGGCACGCGCCCGACGTGCGTGGCGCCGGCTTCGTCGGGGTCGGCCACGCGGTCCACCAGCACCCGGACGTCCCGCCCGACGAACCGCGCGAGCCGCTCGGCCGAGATGGCGCGCTGCACTTCGAGCAGCTCCTCGAGACGGTCGCGCTTCACCGCGTCGGGGACGTCGTCCGGGTAGTGCGTGGCGCGCGTGCCGTCCTGGGGCGAGTAGGAGAAGGCGCCGAGCCGGTCGAACTGAGCCTCCTCGAGAAACGTCAACAGCTCCCGGAAATCGTCGTCCGTTTCGCCGGGAAAGCCCACGAGGCAGGTTGTGCGGATCGCGAGGTCCGGAATCGCCCGCCGCAGCCAGCCGAGCTTGTCCCGCAGCGTGCCCTGACGCTCGGGACGGCGCATCCGCTCGAGCATGCGGTCGGCGGCGTGCTGAATCGGGATGTCGAGGTACGGCACGATCCGTGGGTTTCGCGCCACGAGCTCGACCAGCCGTTGGCTGAGACCCGCCGAGTAGACGTACAACAGGCGATACCAGGGCACCCCGGTCTCGGCGAGGAGCGCCTCGAGCAGGTCGGGAAGTTTGGGTCCGCCCGGTCCCAGGTCCCGGCCGTAGTGGCCCAAATCCTGGGCCACCAGGTTGATCTCTTGCGCGCCCTGCGCCTCGAGCGCCTGCGCCTCGCGCACCAGGCGCTCGAGCGGCTCGGAGCGGTGCTTCCCGCGCATCAGCGGGATGGCACAGAACGCACAGGTGTGGTCGCAACCCTCGGAAATCTTGAGGTAGCGAACGTGGGTCGCGTCACCGAGGAACTGGCGGACGCCCGGATGGCCCGCGAGAGGGTCGTTGATCAACCCGCGCTCGGCGAGCGCCGGTACCAGGTGGTGAAGATCGGAGAATCCGAGAAACAGATCGACCTCGGGGATCTCCCGCTGCAGCTCCTGCTTGTATCGCTGGACGAGGCATCCCACCGCCACCACCGCCTTCACGTCGCCTTGTGTCTTGAGGCTTGCGGCTGAGAGGATGGCGTCGATCGACTCCTGCTTGGCGGCGTCGATGAAGCCGCAGGTGTTGACGAGGATGACGTCGGCGTGCGGCAGGTCCGGCGTCACGATCGCTCCATGACCTACGAGCTCACCCACCAACCGTTCGGAATCGACGGTCGCCTTGTCGCAGCCGAGCGAAATGACGCCGAGCTTCATCCCCGGTAGTTCCCGAACTTGAGCTCGATGCCCCAGTCCTGGGAGCGGAGGAACGCGATCACTTCCTGCAGCTCGTCCTTGGACGGGGCCTGCACGCGGATCTCCTCGCCCTGGATCGAGGCCTGGGCCTTCTTGAACTTCCGGTCCTTGATCGCCTTGACGATGGCCTTCGCCTTCTCCTGCGGGATACCCTGGGTGAGCGTGATCTCCCGGCGCACGGTGTCGTTCGCCGCCGGGGTGACGGGACCGAGATCGAGGTTTTTTACCGGCACGCTGCGCTTGACGAGCTTCGATTGCAGCACGTCGAACAACGCCTTCATCTTGAAGTCGTCGTCGGCGACGAGCGTGAGGACGGCCTTGGCGCGGTCGAACGCGAGCGAGGCCTTCGAGCCCTTGAAGTCGTAGCGCTGAGCCACCTCTTTGGTGGCTTGATTCACCGCGTTGTCGACCTCTTGGAGGTCGGCACCAGTGGAGATGTCGAACGAGGCAAGACTCGCCATAGGGCGGGAATATACAAGGGAGCCGGGAGCGGCGAGCGGAACCCCCCGAGTCGCCGTCAGCGCCCGAGCGTGAGCGTATCGAGCGCGAGGCCCGGCGGCATGCCTTGCGGGAACCGGGCGAACCGAGCGAGCTCCGCCCATCGAAGCGGCGGCACGTCGCGTTGCGGCGCGTACGACTCGTTTGAACCCGCGAGCGTTCCCGTGATGATCCACAGCGGTGCGGTGAAGATCAGCAACACTCCGTTCGAGAGGGTAGACACGACGCCCAGGACGGTCCAACCAGTGACCGCGCCGGTCCCGGAGCGCCAGGCCGTGAGCTTACCCCTCCCGACCACGGTCGTGGGAAGGACCGCGACTGACGAGTCGGAAAGCACCCAAACGGTGTCAGCCGTCACCGCGAGCAACTCGCCATGGACCGTCCGCTCCCGGGAGGAGCCCAGCACCTTGAGCTCGATCCAGGCGCCGTACGCTGAGGTGTGGGCAGCCTCCCGGGGAGACGGGAGAAAACCTGACGGCGCCGTGTTGGTGGCGCACGCCGTCGCGAGGATGGCCACCATGGAGAGGGCCCTGCGGTTCACCTGCTTACTGGACCACATAGCGGCTATTCCAGAACAAGCGCTCCATCTGCGGCTCGAGGCGCTTGTACGCGGGAGCGAGCGCACGCAACGCACCCGCCGGATCGACGGCCAGGCGAAGCGCGAGGAGGGGGTTCTGCTCGGGGCTCCACTCGCGGCGCATCCACTCCAGATAGTAACCCCGGGCTTCGAGGAAGAATTCGAGCCGCTCGGGCTGGGGGGGCAGCCGATAAACCAGCTCATACGCATCTCCGGGCAGCGTCGCCAGGGTGCGCGTGGAATCATGCAACGCCGCTCGGGCCGCGGGCGCGTCGCGCCCGGCTCGAAGCACGCGCGCGGGCTGGATCCGCGCCGGCCGGACCGAGTCTCCGAGGGCGGCGAGCGCTACATAGTCGAGCCGCCACAGCCCACGCGTGAAGCGCAGGCGCAGCCGGCGCGGCGTGGCGTCCCCCTGCGGCAGCGGCACGATTTTCGTATCCGCGGCGAGCGGTCCGGTCTCACCGACGCTACCCGCCGGCGTCCAGGCGCCAGCGGCGTCCGGTACGAGAACCTCGATGCGGCCGAGCACGCGTCCGAGCGCCCGGGCGTCTTCCCGCGACGCTGGCCCGCCAGTCTCGAGCGACGCGAGCCATCGGACGGCGTCGCTCCCGAGGTAGGCGAGCGCCTGATACACGAGGAACGTCGTCATAAGCGATTGGCGCGCGGTGATCACGAGCCCGACAGGTCCGGACGGCACGCGATCGAACCCGAGCTCGATCGTCTCCCGCGTCGCCAGGTCGGTCGAGTCGGCCAGGCTCGAACGCTCGTGGCCGTCGGCGGCGAGCACGGTCGCGCGACAGTCGCCCTCGGGGGCCGCGCAGCGCGAGGGAGGCGTGAGCGCGCTTGCGGCCCAGAAGGTCCCCTCGGGGGTCGCGAACACCCGACCGCGCTTGGGGCGAGGCGCCACGAGCAGGTTGGCAAACCGAATCACGTGTGTTTCCAGGGCCTCGTTCGTGACGCGGATCGTGAAGTCGCGCCCCCGGGCGCGGACGTGGTACAGCATGTCCACGTCGGTAGCCTCGAGCGCGGGCGCGATGCTCGCGGAGAACCCCTCGGCCTGCAGCCGTTCCACACCGGCGGAATCGGGAGCATAGAACGTCGGGCAGGACCCGAAGCATGTCTTGGGACTCGCGGCGCAGACGCCCGCCACCGCCGCTGTCACACCCGCCATCACGGTGAGGGCGGTCGCGGCGCCGGAGCGGCGCAGCACGTTGGTCTCGAGTAGCGCGACGGAGTCGAGGGGCATGCGGAACCGGCCGCTGTCGACCCGCACGCGACGCACGTCGAGCAGCTCCCCTCGGCCCTCGATGGCGTTCGCCAACGAATCGACCTGCCAGGCGGAGAGCACGTACACGTAGCCGCTCCGCAAGTGCGCCTTGAGATAAGGCGAAGCATGGTCGAGGGTGCGAAACTGGTCAGGAACGACGAGTTCGCGCTCTACGCGTTTGACGCAGCTTCCCGCGAAAACCGCGGCAGACAGCGCCAGACTCGCGATGGCGAGACGACTGGGACCGGGAGGCACGGCGGGGACGATCGTGGCCCGCCGCCAAGCAACGGTCAAGCGTCCTAGAACAGGAAACTCTCCAGCGCTCTCGCTCTCGAGACGTGCCTCAGTCTCGCCAGCGCTTTTTCTTTGATCTGCCGCACCCGCTCCCGGGTGATGCCGAGCAGCGAGCCGATCTCCTCGAGCGTCATCGGCTCCTGGCCCTCGAGCCCGAAATACAGCCGCAGGATCTTCGCCTCGCGCTCCTTGAGCGTCGCCAGCACTTCCTCGATCGATTCGGTGAGGGCGTGCTCGAAGATCTCGTCGTCGGGACCGGGGTTCGTCGTGTCCGGGAGGTAGTCGAGGAGCTTGTTGTCCTCGCCGGGGGTGAGGGGAGCATCGAGCGAGAGGTGGGCCTGCGAGATGGACAGCGTCTTCGCCACCTCTTCTTCGGAGATGTCCATCCCTTCGGCGATCTCTTCCACGGTCGGCTCGCGGCCGAGCTCTTGCAGGAGCGAAGCCGAGCGCTTGCCGATGCGGTGCAGCGTGCCCGCCCGGTTCAGCGGGACGCGCACGATGCGCGATTGCTCGGCGAGCGCCTGGAGGATCGCTTGGCGGATCCACCAGACGGCGTACGAGATGAACTTGATGCCTTTGGTCTCGTCGAACTTATGGGCGGCCCGAATCAGGCCAAGGTTGCCCTCGTTGATCAAATCCGAGAGCGATACTCCCTGGTTCTGATATTTCTTGGCCACCGAGACGACGAACCGGAGGTTCGAGCGCACCAGCTTGTCCAGCGCCTCCGGGTCGCTCTGCTTGATCCGCTGGGCCAGCGTCACCTCTTCCTCGCGGGTGATCAACGGGTATTGGCTGATCTCCCGCAGGTACTGGTCGAGCGATCCCTCGTCGAACGAGGCTCGTTTCGCCGTGTTCAGTTGCATGGCCGAGTCACCCCTCCAGGCGCGCACGACGCCGCCGCACGGGACTCCGGGCTCCAGTCGCCGGCTCTTACCGGATAATCGACCCGAGCCGGTGCCAGCGAATATCGGTCAGCCAAGGAAGCGCATCCCGCGCCTCCCGGTCGTAGCTGAAATACACGACGAGCGGCCGTCCCTTGACGGCGGTCGCGTCCACGAAGCCCCAGTACCGGGAATCCGCGGAGTTGTCTCGGTTGTCGCCCAGCACGAAGTACTTGCCGGCCGGGACGGCCAGGGGACCCCAGGTGTCCCGGGTAGGGTGATACTCGCGGACCACCCCCGGGCCGCCGAGCAGATAGTCCCGTTGCCAGTTGAACTCCGGATCGTACACGTCGCGGGGGTCCACCCGCTGGACATAGGTCTCCACCAGGCGCCGGCCGTTCACCCGCACCTCGCCGCCGCGCATTTCCACCGTGTCCCCCGGGGCCCCGATGACCCGCTTCACGTAGTTGAGCTCGGGATTCTTCGGGTAGGCGAACACGATGACGTCGCCGTGCCGCGGCGACTCGAATCCGGGAAGCCGGGCGTGGGTGCCGGGGATTTGCGCGCCGTAGACAGCCTTGTTGACGAACAGGAAGTCGCCCGCGAGCAGCGTCCGCTCCATGCTACCGGAGGGAATCTGAAACGCTTCGACCAGGAACGTGCGGATGATGAGGAACAGCACCAGCGCCATGCCCAGCGAGCGCATCCAATTGTCGAACCATCGCGCGAGGCGGGAGCGCCGCTGAGGGAGGGGGAAAGGCACCGGCGCGGTGCGCGCGCCCGTATGCGGCCGAGGGGCCCCCAAGTGATGCATGGCTTTTACGTTAGCCAAGCCGTCCGCCAGAAGCAACAGTCACCGCCCATCCGCGCGCCCCCGCCCAGCGGCGAACCCGGGCCCGGAAGTCATCCGGGGCGTCGCCATGCAACACTCGGGCCGCGAGGCACGCGGCCTCGCCCTCGCGTTCGACGCGGACCCACGTCACTCGAACGTCCGCCAGCGCGCTGAGCGCCGATCCGTCGAGCGGCGAGCCACCAGTTGAGAGGACGATCACCAGCGATTCGTGATCCACCAGCCGCACGTTAATGCAGCCGGGGTGAGCGGCATCACCGTCCCATTGCGGGGCGGTACAATTCGTCGCGGGGCGTCACGTCTCGGTATCGATCTGCGCCCGCTGCAGTTTCCCGGAGAAATCCACGTAGACCACCTTGGTCTCCGAGTAGAAGTCGTAGACCTCCCACCCGCCCTCGCGATGCCCGTTGCCGGTCTGTTTCACGCCGCCGAACGGCAGATGGGCCTCGGCGCCGATGGTGGGGGCGTTCACATACGTGATGCCGGTGTCGAGCTCGCCCATCGCCCGGAAAGCCGCGTTCACGTCCCGGGTATAGAGCGAGCTCGAGAGCCCGTACTTCACGTCGTTGCTCACACGCACCGCCTCATCGAGTGAGCCCACTTTGATCACCGAGAGCACCGGGCCGAAGATCTCCTCTTGCTCCACCCGCATCCCGGCCCGGACCCCGGCGAGCACGGTGGGCGTGTAGAACCACCCGCGCTCGAGCCCCTTTCCAGTCGGCCGCTCGCCGCCGATCAGCACCTGCGCGCCATCGTCACGTCCCACCCCCACGTAGTACTCGACCTTCTTGCGGGCATCTTCGTTGATGAGGGGGCCGACGTCGGTCTTGGCGTCGAGCCCGGAACCGAGGCGTAGCCGCTCCGCTCGATCGCACAGCATCTTGACCAGTGTGTCGTGCACCCGCTCGTGCACGACCAGGCGGCTCGTGGCGGTGCAGCGCTGGCCGGTGGTGCCGAACGCCCCCCACAGCACGCCGTCGAGCGCCAGATCCAGATCCGCGTCGTCCATCACGATCATGGCGTTCTTGCCGCCCATCTCGAGCGAGAGGCGCTTGTGCATCCGGCCGCAGGTCGTGCCGATGACCGACCCGGTCTCGGTCGACCCGGTGAACGAGACCACCGGGACCTCGGGATGCTCCACCATCGCCTTGCCGACGACCGAGCCTTCCCCGTGCACCAGCTGCACGACCTCGGGCGGCAGCCCCGCCTCGAGCAGGATCTCCACCAGCAGGTGCGCGGTGTGGGGCACATCCTCGGCGGGTTTGAAGATCACCGCGTTGCCGCACAAGAGCGCGGGGAACATCTTCCACGTCGGGATCGCGAGGGGGAAGTTGAACGGGGTGATCAGTCCCGCGACGCCGATCGGCCGGCGGAAGCTCATCGCCCACTTGTTGCGCAGCTCCGACGGCACGGTGCGACCAAACAGCCGCCGCCCCTCAGTGTGGGCATAATGCGCGGTGTCGATCCCTTCCTGCACGTCGCCGCGGGTCTCGGCCAGGACCTTCCCCATCTCGCGCGTCATGGCGCGCGCGATGGCTTCCTTGCGCTGGACGAGCAGATCGCCCACGCGGTGCAGTACCTCGCCGCGAACCGGCGCGGGGGTCTTGGACCACTGCGCGAACCCCCGCTGGGCCGACGCGACGGCGCGGGTCACATCGTCCGTGCCCGAGCGCGGGAAACAGCCGATCACGTCGTCCCAATCCGCCGGGTTGCGGTTCTCGAAATACGCGCCGGTCCGAGGGGCGACCCACTCGCCGGCGATGAAATTCTTGAAGTTCTCAGGCATGGAAGGTGTCGGGTGACAGGTGTCAGCGCGGCAGCGGCACGTCGGGACACAGCCACAGGGCTGCCGCTTTGGCGCCGACGCGCGGCAATACTTCCCGCGTCATGAGGAGAATCCCCCAGACGATGAGGATCTGCGAGACCACGTGCGCGAAGCCGAGGCGTCGCTTCCAGGACGAGATGCTGGCCCACAGCCCTGCGGCAATCACGGTGGTCACGCCGAGGAGGTAGAAGATCAACCGTAACCCGCAGCCGTGGGAATAGGGCCAGACGCCTGGGGCAATGCCGATGCCCACGAGCACGCCGAGCGCCACTTTCGCCCAGGTCCCGAGCCGCCCGCCGGCACCCGGCGCCCCCGCGCCGCGACTCCATCTGCCGCCGGGCGCTGTGGCCGGCTTGCGGACGGTCGGTTCGCCCCCGCTCGGTCGCCCGAGCGTCGGATCGGCGGCCGGCAGCTTCTTGAGGAGGCGGTCCACCTCGGCCATTTCCTTGTCCCAGTCGCGGCCCTTCTCGATGTCCGCCACTATGCCTCCCGAGCCAGCCCGTAGCGCTCGATCTTCTTGTAAAGGTTGCTGCGCGGCATATCCAATGTGCGCGCGGTCTCGGACACATTCCAGTCGTTTTCCTTCAGCTTCGCGAGGATGTAGGTCCGCTCCGCCACCTGCTTGAACTCCTCGAACGTGGCCGCCCGCATCCACGGGGCCCCGGCGAGATCGGCGGGGCTCGTGCCGCGTCCCGCGTCCCCCGTCCCCAGCCCGGCGATCCGCTCCACGTCCTGCGCCGTCACCGCCGGCCCCGTGGCGAGGATGAGGAGGCGCTCGATCGCGTTCCGCAGCTCCCGGATGTTACCCGGCCAGTCGCGCGCCGCGAGCTGCTGCACGGCCTCCGGCTCGAACGGCTTGGGTGGGAGCCCGCCGCTCCGGGTCATCTGGCTCACGAAGTGCGCGACGAGCTGCGCGACGTCGGCGCGTCGCGCACGCAGCGGCGGCACCTCGATCGGCACGACGTTGAGCCGGTAGAGCAGATCCTCGCGGAACCGTCCCGCCGCGATCTCGGCTTGCAAGTCCTTGTTGGTGGCGGCCACGACCCGCACGTCCACCTCCAGCGTCTTCCCCGACCCGACGCGGGAGATCACTCCCTCTTCGAGCGCGCGCAGCACCTTGGCCTGCGCCGAGAGGCTCATGTCCCCGATCTCGTCGAGAAAGAGCGTGCCGCCGTCCGCCAGCTCGAACTTCCCCGCGCGATCCGCGAACGCGCCGGTGAAGCTCCCCTTCATGTGCCCGAACAGCTCGCTCTCGATCAGCTCGGTCGGAATCGCGGCGCAGTTCACTTCCACGAACGGCCCACGCGCGCGGGGGGAGAGAGCATGGATGGCGCGGGCCACGAGCTCCTTCCCGGTGCCGTTCTCCCCGATGATGAGGACGCGCGCGGCGGTCGGCGCGACCTTCTCGATGCGCTCGATCACCTGCTTCACCGCCCGGCTCGTGCCGACGATCTCGTACTGCGCGTGCACCTCGGCCTTGAGCCGGACGTTCTCGCTGGCGAGATCGACGTGTTGCAGAGCGTTGCGCAGCGTGAGCAGGATCCGGCCGGTGTCGAGGGGCTTTTCGAGGAAATCGTACGCGCCGAGCTGGGTCGCCTCGACCGCGGTCTGGATCGTTCCATGACCGGAGATCATCACCACCTGGGCGTGCGGGTCGAGCTCGCGCAGCTTCCGCAACGCCTCGAGCCCGTCCATGCCTTGCATCTTCACGTCCAGAAACACGAGATGGGGCCGGAACTCGGCGTAGCGCTGCAGCGCCTCAGATCCCGAGGCGCACGCCCGCACCGCGATCTCCTCGTATTCGAGCACCTGCGCCAGTGCCTCGCGAATGCCCTTCTCGTCATCGACCACCAGGACGCGTCGGCTCACGGCTCGCTCCGCTTCAGGCGGTACAGCACCACGGCGGTGGGGTGGATGCGGATGTCGGCGAACCCCGGTGAGACGCGCAACGGGACCGCGCCGGTCGAGTCCGCCCCCGCCACGCGCTGCGCCAGCTGCCGCACCACCGGCGGGGGAAACGGGATGCCGCGCAGGCTCAGCTCCTGGATCGTGAAGCGGGCCAGCCCGGGCCGCTCGATCCGCAGCGGACCCGCGATCCGCAGCGGCTCCCTCGGGCTCAAGAATCCGGCGATGGGCCCCAGCGCGTCCGGCGGAATCACCCGCGTGTCCAGCCGGCAGTGAACGGCCAGCGACCCCTCTGACAGCTCGACCCGCAACGAGTCGAAGCTCTTGCGCACGGACCAATCCATGGAGCTGCCGATGAGCGATGCCACTTCGTTGGCAGAGAGCACGACCGAGTCCGGTCCGGTCGCCTGCTTGAAGCGGTCGACCTTGGTTTGCGTGCTGGACAGCGCCTTGGGTGTCGGAGCGCCGACTCCGGTATCCGCCACCGGCGGGAGCTTGGTGGAGTGCGGGCCGAATACGTGCGCGGCCCGGCGCATGATCGGCTCCCGAAACCACCACACCACCAGCGCCGCCACGAAGGCGACGGCCAGGAGCGCGAGGCGGAGTAGTCCTTTAAGGCAGCCGTTCACTGTGTCTCACGTGATACACCGCACCTCCGGTTTGGAGCGTGCTCTGCATCAGATCGAGCGCGCTCACGAGCGCGGTCTCGGCGAATTCGAGCCGGCCGAGGGCCGCTTCGAGGCCGGTGAAGGCGACGGGCCGGGCGTCCCGCGCCGCGCGCCCGAGCGTGCCGTGGGGGCGGAAGGGCCGCGCTTCCGTGGGAAACCCGAGCGCCGCGAATTCCTGCTCCACGCGATGTTGCAGGATCTCGAGCCCGGGCTCCGGCGCGATGCCCACCCACACGACGCGCGGCCGCCGGAAGTCGGGAAACACACCGAAACCGCCGAGCGCGAGCGACAGGGTGCGCGCCCCCGCCGCCGCGCTCGTGAGCGCCGCCGCAAGCTCCGGCTCCCGCTCGTCCGCCACGTCACCCAGAAACTTGAGCGTCAGATGGACGCCCTCCCCACGGACCCACTTCACGGGAAGCTCCAGGTCACGCAAGCGTGCGGTGGCGGCCCACAGGGCCTCGCGCACCGGTGGAGGAAGATTCAATGCGACAAAGAGCCTCACGCGCGCCCGACGCGCTCGGCGAGGAGACTGCCGCGGCGGTAGCCACGGGGATCTACTTCGACCGCCGTGAAACCCAGACCCGTGAGGTACGCCGTGAGCGTCCCGAGCCGCTCCGTGACCCAGGGAACCCACCCCGGCTCGACCTCGATGCGCGCGCCCCCCCCCGCCCCCCCCCGCCGGTCGCCGTGGTGGCGGACCCGCAGATCGCCGGTCACGCCGAGCTCGCGCAGGTACGCTTCCGCGCGCTCCACCTGGGCGAGACGCTGCGACGTGATCGGGATGCCGTACGCCACACGGCTCGAAAGGCACGGCGCCGCGGGTGCATCCCATACCGGAAGCCCCAGGTCGCGCGCGGCTTGCCGGACGTCCGTCTTCGTGAGCCCCGCTTCGGCGAGCGGCGAACGCACGCCCGCCGCCTGCCCTGCGGCGTACCCGGGGCGATGCTCGCGCAGGTCGTCCGCGTTCGTGCCGTCGCACACGACGGCGAGCCCGCGGGCCCGCGCCTCCGGCACGAGCCGCCGCCACAGCTCCGTCTTGCAGAAGAAGCACCGGTTGGTCGGATTGGCGAGATAGTCGGGATCCTCGAGCTCGTGCGTGTCGAGCTCGACCAGCGGGACATCGAAGCGCTGCGCCACCGCTCGCGCCGTCGCCCACTGGGCGGTCGGGTAGGAGGCGCTCCGGCCCACGCCGGCCAGCATCCGCTCGCGCCCCAGCTCCTGCCGGAGCACGACGGCCAGGAGGGCCGAGTCGACCCCGCCCGAGTAGCCGACGAGGGCGGTTGGATAGGTCCGGACGAGCGCGCGGAGCGCGGCGTGAGGGAAGCGGGGGGGACCGGACATGGCGGAATAGTAGTGGCTTACAGTGTCTCCATCCAAGGACATTGCCGCGAGCGAGCACTTCCGATGCAAAAATCGGATAGTTCGTAGGCTGGGAACCTGCTATCCTTATGATACGTTCAAGAACTATCATAAAAGTCTACTTCTAGTAGGTAACCAGGGTACGGGGGCTCCGAAATGGCGCATAAGACCGAGCTGGACGCCGTTGACCGGAAGATCCTGCGGCTGCTCGCGACCGACGGGCGCTCGAGCTACCAGGCCGTCGCCGATGAGGTGGGGCTATCGCGACCCGCGGTGATGGAGCGGGTGAAGCGACTCGAAGAAGCGGGCTACATCACGGGGTACGGCGCGCGCGTCGATCGCGTCAAAGCCGGATTCCCGGTCACCGCGTTCGTCGCGGTGCGCTACGCCAACTCCGATTACGTCGGAGACGAGCCACGGATGCGCGAGATGGAAAAGCATCCCGGCGTCTTGGAGTGCCACCACGTCGCGGGCGAGGACTGTTACATCCTCAAGGTGGCGGCTCCGGATCTCGAGCGTCTCCAGAATCTGCTGCGCGACCTGCGGGGTCCGTCGCCGACCGTGGAGATGAGCACCCGGACCACGATCGTGCTCGGCACGGTATTCGAAAAACCAGGGTTCGTCCCCACGGAGCTCGACTGATGGCCGGACTGCGCGGCAAGGCGCTGGTCGCCTATCTCGTCGTCTGCGTGTTCTGGGGGTCGACCTACCTCGCGATCCGCGTCGGCGTCGGCGTCCTGCCTCCGTTCCTGTTCGCCGGTCTGCGGTTCCTCATCGCCGGCCTGCTGCTGCTCACCGTGGTGCTGGCGCTCGGCGATGCACTCCCGAAACGGCTGGTCGACTGGCGGACCCAGGCAATCGTGGGTGTCCTGCTCCTCGCGGGCGGCAACGCATTCGTCGTCTGGGCCGAGCAGTACACCACGTCCGGCGTCGCCAGCATTTTCGTCGTGACGGTCGCGCTGTGGATGGCGTTTTTCGACGCGATCATCCCGGGCGGCTCGGGCGACTTGAACTGGCGCGTCGTGACCGGGCTCCTGCTCGGCTTCCTCGGAACCGCCCTCCTGGTGGGTGCGAGCCCCGCCGAGATCCTGCGGGCCGATCTGCGCGGACCGATCGCCCTCACCTGCGCGAGCGCCTCGTGGTCGCTCGGCTCGGTGTACAGCAAACGTCACCGCACGGAGACGAGCCCATATGTCGGGGCGGCGATCCAGATGATCGCGGGCGGCGCCGCGATCGCCCTGGTGGGCACGCTCCTCGGTGAGTGGAGCCGCTGGCACCTCACGCCGAGAGGCGTCGGCGCGATCGCGTACCTCGTGGTGTTCGGCTCGATCCTGGGCTACAGCGCCTACACCTACGCCCTGCGCCACGCTTCGCCCACCATCGTGGGCACGTACGCGTACGTGAATCCTGTGATCGCCGTACTGCTCGGCTGGCTGATCCTCCGCGAGCCGGTGACCGCGCGCACGTTCCTCGCGATGGGGCTGATCCTCGGCGCCGTCGTGTGGATCCAGTTCTCGCACAAGATCGGGCGGACCGCCGGACAGTCGGACGGGCGGACGGCGACGGCGGGACCGGTCCGTCAGGAGGCCTCGGAGCATGCGTAACGTGAACCTCGCCGAGAAGTTCCGGCAGTTCGACGATCTCTGGAGCCCGAAGATTGTGGGCGAGCTGAATGACTCGTACGTCAAGCTCACCAAGGTCAAAGGCGAGTTCGTGTGGCACTACCACGACGTGGAGGACGAGCTGTTCCTCGTCGTGAAGGGCCGGCTGCTCCTCAAGTTCCGTGACCGCGACGTGTGGGTCGGCGCAGGCGAGTTCGTGATCGTCCCGCGGGGCGTCGAGCACCTGCCGATCGCCCCCGAGGAGACCCACGTGCTCCTGCTCGAGCCGAAGTCCACTCTCAACACCGGGAACGTCCGCAATGAGCGCACGATCAGCGAGCTCGAAAGAATCTGAGCGTCCCCTGATCGCGCGGCTGTGGCACGGGGCAGTCCCGGCCGCGAAGGGCGACGCCTACGCCGCCTATCTGCGTCGGACCGGGGTGCCCGACTGCCGAACGACCCCCGGCAACCGCGGCGTCGAGGTGTTGCGCCGGACGGTGGGCGGTGAGACGCACTTCTTATTTATCTCGTTCTGGGAGTCGATGGACGCGATCCGCAGCTTCGCGGGCGACGACGTCGAGCGGGCGCGGTACTACCCTGAAGATCGGGAATACCTGCTCGAGCTCGAGCCGACGGTTACGCACTACGAGGTGTCCGAGCAATAGCGGGGCGGCACGTAGCGGTCACTCGTCGGCAGGCGGCACGCCGGTCGCATACGGCGCGACCGACGGCGCCCGAAGCGCCGGCTTCCCTTCCTCCGTGTACTTGAACCCCCGCGTCGTGTGGTACGCGAGGTCGATGTCCGGGGCGTTCGCGAACTCGGTGAGGATCTCTTCCCAGATCGCGTGCTCGGTGCCGCGGCGCTTGCGGGGCTCGATCAGATACCGGATCGTCAGCTGCACCCCGTAGTCCACGACATTCGTGTACACGATCGGGGTCAGCTTGCGGTAGTTGATGAGGTACTGCTGGGAGGCGGCGAGCAGCTCCTGCTCGGCCTGCGCCGTGAGGTGCTCCGCGTGCTTGACGGCGATCTTCCCGAGGATCTGCTTCGCCTTTTTCCAGTCGCTCTCGAACGTCACGACCACCGGCACCTCGTTCCAGATGTAACGGAACCCCTTGTTGTAGTTGGCGACCGGATCGGTGAAGACCTTGCCGTTCGGGACGTGAACGATCCGTCCGGTCGACTGGTCCGCGTTCACCCAACCGCCGATCTCGTTGAGGGTGAACTGGAACAGGCCGAGGTCGATCACATCCCCTGCGTGCGAGCCGATCTGCACACGGTCCCCCACCTCGAAGGGGCGGCGCCAGAGGATGAACCCCCACCCGGCCAGGTTCGACACGGGCTCCTTGAGAGCGATCGCGAGTCCGGCGGTGAGCAGTCCGAAGAACGTCGCGAGCGCTTGTACGCCGGGGAACCACATCCGGCCGACGATCACAACGCCAGCCGCCGCGACGAGATATGTCAGGCCCTTGCGCCAGCGGTAGCGGCCCCACGGGTCCTGCACGCGGCGGTAGACGACTCCCAGGACGAGGCGGCGCAGCAGCCAGAGGCCGACGATCGTCCCCGCGGTGGCGAGCAGCCGCGCTTGGAGCTCGGGGGTCATGCCGAGGTGAGCTTGGAGCCAGTCGATCATGAGGCGTGTCGGGAAAGTAGGGAGCGGCCCGGCCCCGCGCCAGCCGGCGGGGTGTAGATTATCACGTCATGCGCGCGTTCCCTCTCCTGCTCCTCACGCTCGCCGCCGCGGCGTGTCACCGTGGCGCTGTCGCGCCGATCAATCCCCAGGCGGAAGTCGCCGTGAGCGTCCACAACCAGAATTTCCTCGATATGAACGTGTTCCTCATCCGGGGCGGCCAGCGCATTCGCCTCGGCATGGTGCCGGGCCTCTCGTCGCGCATTCTGATGGTGCGACCCGATCTGATCGGCTACGGCACGGAGCTGCGGTTCGAGCTGCATCCGATCGGCGGTCGGTCGAACCCCGTCTCCGAGACCATCAGCGTGCGCCCCGGCGACGTCATCCAGCTGACGATCCCCCCCAACTAAGTCATCTTCCCGGCGAGCTCCTTCACGAGCTTGGCGCACAGGGCCGCCGTCACGCCGCTCGGATCCTGCGCGGGATTGAACTCCACGATGTCGGCACCGACGAGCGGCACGCTCAACCCCTGCAGGACCGTCAGCACCTCGCGCACCGTGAGACCGCCCGGCTCGCGGTGCGACACTCCCGGCGCGAACGCCGGATCGAAGGCGTCGATGTCGATCGAGACGTACACCGGCTCGCGCAGCATGGGGCGCCGCCCCGCGACCCAGGCGCGCATGTCGATCACCTCGACTCCGTAGCGCTCGGCCTGCGCGCGCTGCACGGCGTTCATCGTCCGAATGCCCACCTGCACCACCTGATCGGCGAGTCGCTCCTCCAGGATCCGCGCGAACGGACATGCGTGCGAGTAGCGGTCGCCCTCGAACTCCGGGTACAGGTCGGGATGGGCGTCGAAATGCAGGATGCTGAGCTGCGGGTGAAACCATCTCACGGCCCGCACGATCGCGTAGGTGACTGAATGGTCGCCGCCCAGCACGATCGGCCGGCCTCCCGCCTCGAGCAGCGTGCGCACCGCCTCCTCGATCTTCGTCCGCGCGTCCGCTGCGGAGGTGCCGAGCGGCAGGTCGCCCGCGTCGCCGAGCGCACCGTCCGCGCCCAGATCGACGCCCGTCTCGGTCCACGGGTTGCCGGCGGGCGAATGCAGCGCTTGACGGATCAGCGGTGGAGCCGCCGCCGTGCCCTTGAGAAAGGAGGAGCTCGCGTCGTAGGGGAGGCCGAGCAGAGTCGGGGTGCCGAGGGGGCGGCCAGTCATGCCGGGATCGTCAGTGGGCAGCCAGTTCCGCGAGCGCTAGACGAGATCAATTCGCGCCCGGTGCCCGCGCGCCCGAGCGAGTCGCCGATCCCGCGTAACCAGCGGCGCACCGAGCGTCTCCGCCAGGGCGATGTAGGCGGCGTCGTAGGCCGTGATCCCGGTCCGGAGCTGCCAGATGCGCCCAAGCAAGGGAGTGTGTGGGTAGCGCCGAACGGGAAGATCCGCGAGCTCCGCGATGGCTTGACCGCCGCGCTCCGCACGGAGCTGGCCCGTGGCGCAAAACCGTCGGATCGCCTGGGCAACTTCGAGATCGAGCAGGCTCGGGGCATGCAGCGATCGGGCACGCGCCACACGCCGCTCCACCGCCGCGGCGCCCAGTGTCCCCAGCAGGAGCTCGACCACGGCCGAAGCGTCAAGCACGATCACCGGGCGTCCCGTAACCTGCGAATGACCGAGGCTGGCGACTCACGGAGCTTCACGGGTTCGCGCTGCCGCAAGCGCTCGAGGAACTCACTCAGCGTGGGCTGATCCGCCAACTGCCGCAGCTCGCGCAACAGATAATCGGAGAGCGACATGCCCTCCGTCGCCGCGCGCGCCTTCAGCGTGCGGTGCAGGTCGTCGGGGACGTTGCGGATCTGAATCATCTTGGGCATGCTCCTAACATGCGAACATGCTGTGGACATGTCAAAGGTCTCCGCTACCCCAATCCCCGCCGGTCGAGGCTGCGGTACTGAATCGCTTCGCTCACGTGCTTCGGCTGGAGGTCCGCCGCCCCCTCGAGATCAGCGATGGTGCGAGCGATCTTGAGAATCCGGTGATAGGCCCGCGCCGACAGCGCGAGACGCGTGATCGCCGTGCGGAGCAGCGCGTCGGCGCCGTCCGACACGCGGCAGAAGGTGCGGATATCCCGCGGCGCCATATGCGCATTGGCATACACACCGGGGCGCGCCGCGAACCGGTCGCGTTGCACGGCGCGCGCGCGGTCCACCCGCTCCCGGATCGGCTCGCTCGGCTCACCGTGGCCCTGGTCCGCGAGCGCACGGTACTTCACGGCCGGCACCTCAAGATGGATGTCGATGCGATCGAGCAAGGGCCCCGAGACCCGTGCGAGGTAGCGCTCCACGCCCAGCGGGCCGCAGACACAGTTATGCTGCGGATCGCCGAAGTATCCGCAGGGGCACGGATTCATCGCCGCGGCGAGCATGAAGCGCGCCGGATACGTGAGGCTCATGGCGGCGCGCGCGATCGTCACGACACCGTCCTCCATCGGCTGGCGCAGCACCTCGAGCACGTTCTTGCGGAACTCGGGCAGCTCGTCCAGGAACAACACGCCGCCGTGGGCCAGGCTCACCTCGCCCGGCCGCGGGTACGAGCCGCCGCCGATCAACCCGGCGTCCGAGATCGTGTGGTGCGGCGCGCGGAACGGCCGCCGCGCGACCAGCGACTCGCCGACTGGTAGCGCGCCCGCCACCGAGTGGATTTTTGTCGTCTCGAGCGCCTCATCGAGGCTCATCTGCGGGAGGATGGTCGGGAGCCGCCGGGCGAGCATCGTCTTGCCGCTGCCCGGCGGGCCGATCATGAGGATGTTGTGTCCCCCGGCCGCCGCCACCTCGAGCGCGCGCTTCGCGTGCGCCTGCCCCTTCACTTCCCCGAAATCGACGTCATGCTTCGCTCGCTCCGCCAAGAGCCCGGCGAGATCGACCCGCGCCTCCGGGAGCTCCGCCCGGCCGTCCAGAAAGTCGGCCAGCTCGGCCAGATTGCCGGCGCCCAACACGTGCACTCCCGAGACCACGCCCGCCTCCGGAAGGTTCTCGCGCGGCAGCACGAGCGCCTCGAGCCCCGCCCTGCGCGCCGCCAGCGCCACCGGCAGCGCCCCGCGCACCGGCCGAATGGCCCCCTCCAACCCCAGCTCGCCCAGTACCGCGACCCGTCCGAGCCGCTCGGCCGAGATCTGCTCCGTGGCCGCCAGGATGCCGACGGCGATCGGCAGGTCGAACGCCGAGCCGTCCTTGCGGATGTCGGCCGGCGCGAGGTTGACGGTGATGCGCTTCAGGGGGAAGGTGTAGCCGGTGTTCGCGAGCGCGGCGTACACGCGCTCGCGCCCTTCTTTCACGGCACCCTGCGGCAACCCGACGGTGGCGAACGTGGGGAGGCCGTTCGCGATGTCGGTCTCGACGTCCACCAGGTACGCGTCGATTCCGAGCACGGCGGCCGAGCGGACGCGGGCGAGCATAGTAGGAGGGTATGGCGGAGGGGCGGACGGAAGGTAGGCGAAGTCATGCGTCGGGGGGCAGAATCGCGCGGACTGACCCGGGATCTCACCCGCTGACCCCCTCTCCACAAGGTGGAGAAGGGGACAGGGGGTGAGGGCAAACCGATCAGGTCCGACGTTGCTACGGGGCCGTTCGATCGGGAGATTGGGGGATGCCCGAAATCACCTACGACGACTTCGCCCAGGTCGACATCCGGGTGGGTCGGATCATCGAGGTCAACGACTTCCCCAAGGCGAAAAAGCCCGCGTACCAGCTGCGCATCGATTTCGGCGAGCTCGGCTCCAAAACCTCGAGCGCGCAGATCACCAAATACTACGACAAGGCCGATCTCGTAGGGCAACTGGTGCTGGCGGTGGTGAACTTCCCACCGCGCCAGATTGCCACCTTTTTCTCCGAAGTCCTGACGCTCGGCGTGGTGCTGGGGGACGGGGACACCGTGCTGGTGCACCCGGAGCGCGAGGTGCCCCTGGGGAGCCGAATCGGTTAGCCCGGTACCAGTTTGTCAGCCGTGCCCCCTCTCCGCGTCGCGGAGAGGGGGACAGGGGGTGAGGTGCCCCCGTAGCGGGCCTCGACGTAGTCCTCCAGAATCTTCAAGAATTCCGCGACGATCGTATCACCCTTGAGGGTCAGCTTGAGCTTGCCGTCCACGTACACCGGGGCCTTGGGGTCTTCGAAGGTGCCGGGCAGCGAGATACCGATGTCGGCGTGCTTCGATTCTCCAGGACCGTTCACCACACACCCCATTACCGCCACGCGCAGCGTCTCGACCCCTGGGTAACGCTCTCGCCAGGCTGCCATCTGCGCTTTCAAGTGGCCCTGGATCTCCTCGGCCATCTCCTGGAAGAACGTGGAGGTCGTGCGACCGCAGCCGGGACACGCCGACACTTGCGCCGTGAAGCTCCTAAGGCCGAGAGACTGGAGCACCTGCTGCGCCACCTGCACCTCTTCCGTCCGGTCCCCGCCCGGCCGCGGCGTGAGCGACACGCGGATCGTGTCGCCGATCCCCTCCTGCAAGAGAATCGCGAGGCCCGCCGTGCTGGCGATGATGCCCTTGGCGCCCATCCCGGCCTCGGTGAGCCCCAGGTGCAGCGGGTAGTCGGAGCGCCGCGCCAGCCGCTGATACACGTCCACCAGATCCTGCACGCCCGAGACCTTCGCCGACAGGATGATGCGGTCGTGCGGCAGCCCGCACTCTTCCGCCAGCTCGGCCGAGCGCAGCGCGCTCGCCAGCATCGCCTCGATCATCACCTCGCGCGCGTCGAGCGGATCCGACCGACGAGCGTTCTCGTCCATCATTTCCGTCAGGAGCTGTTGGTCGAGACTCCCCCAGTTGACGCCGATGCGCACCGGCTTGCCGTGGGTGAGTGCGACCTCGATGATGGTGCGGAAGTGCTCGTCGCGCCGCTTCGCGCCGACGTTGCCAGGATTGATGCGGTACTTGGCGAGCGCGGCCGCGCACTTCGGATACTTGGTGAGCAGCAGGTGGCCATTGTAGTGGAAGTCGCCGATCACCGGCACGGCCACGCGGGCCACGATTTCGGGCACCGCCTCGGCCGCCGCCTCGTTGTTGACCGTCACCCGCACCAGCTCGCTGCCCGCCTCGTGCAGCGCGCGCACCTGCGCCGCGGTGGCGTCCACGTCGGCGGTATCGGTGTTGGTCATCGACTGGACGACGATCGGGTGGGTGCCGCCCACCTTCACGCCGCCCACGTCGACGACGACGGTCTGCCTGCGCTGGTACGCGGTCACGCGTCCAATATAAGACCAAACGACGTCGAGTAGAGACGTCACGCAGAGACGTCACGGCACGAGCGACGTTTCCGCTAGGCGTCTATTTTCTTGTTGTCAGAAGATTTTGTCTTCTATCACGATCCTGGCACGCAGGGCCGACAATTTAGCGGTTCCCTGTATCGTGCCGGTGGCCGATGCCCTGATGCCCACGTACACCGTGGACGCGAGGAACAGTGGCTTCAGGGCGGTGGGGAGGTCCGGAATGTCGAAGGGGCTCGTCGTCGTCGCGCCGGGGGTGACCGCACCGCTCACGCTGAACGCCGGCGCCCCGGTGTACACCGCGCTCTTCACCGTGTCGAAGTACACCTGGAAGCTCACATTGCCGGAGCCGGTGGCGTTCACGAAATCGACTGAGCCGATGAGCCGAACCGTGTCCACAAGGGACGAGCTCCCGATCCCGAGAGATTGGATCGTCTGCACGGGGATGGTGTCCGGCACGCCTGGGGGCAGCGGCCCGATATACGGCAGCGTGTCGGCGTTGGCGGCGCTCAGGAAGCTGAAGACGTCGATGTCGAAGATCGCCCGCCCTTCCCCGCAGCCGGCCGCCGCTGCGGTGAGCACCACCATGCACAGCCACTTCGCGCGCATCCCGCCTCCTAATAGATCGAGAGCGACGTCGCCATCGTGATGCCGCGCTCGTTCGACAGCGAGTTGGTGTGCGTCCAGAGTCCCACGTCGAGGCCGAGGCCGCCGAAGCGCAGCCCCCCGCCAAACCCGAACTCGATCCGCTTCCGCTGGTCGCGCGCCACCCCGCCGCGCACCGCGAACAGGCCAATCCGCTGCTCGCCCCCCACGTGCACCACGCTGCCGCGCCCGGTGTTCAACACGTCCGCCCCGAGTGTCGTGTTGCCCACCGTGTACGCCAGATTCGCGATGTAGGACACGGGCAATTTGGTCTTCGTCTCCACGTGGTTCGCCACGGGCTTCGAGTACCCCGAATCGTTGTAGAACGCGCTGTCCAGACGCGTGTCGGGCCACGTGATGGTCGCGCCGATGTCGTTCACCCCCACCCCGATCTCGATCGGCCCGGAGACCCAGGCGACGCCGATGTCGCCACCGACGCCGTGGCCGAGCGCGTTCCCGGGCTTCGAGTACTGCGTCAGGGTCCCCCCGTCGGGGGTCACGGGGTTCGAGCCACCGAAGAGCGTGTCTCCGGTGATGAAGCCCGCTGTGCCGTCGGTCCGCGCGTAGCCCACGCCCACGTAGTAGTGGAGCGCGCCGCCCACGTAAAACCCTTGCGTCGAATCTCCCGCAATGCGCCCGGCATAGCTGATGGTCGGGGCAAAGCCGCCTGCCACGAGCCCATGCACCAGCGCGCTGTAGCGGGTGTTGGTGTCGGCGGGCTGCGAATCTCGCAGAAAGCCGAGCAGCGTGTCGCCGAGCTGAAACGCCACGTCGTCGTGCAGCCACCCCATGACACCCACCCGGAAGCCCTTGAATCCGAACCCGGGGTCGAGCGGGCGGCTCGAGCCGCTGATACCGAACTGGTCCTCGGGAACGAGCGTCGCCGCCTGCCCCAGATTCACCATCAGAAAGTTCTTGCCGATCGTGAAGGCGACGTCGTTGGTCGGCGTCGGAGCCTTTTTCACTTCGAGATAGAGCGGCAGGTTCAGAACGGTGTTCACGACGAGGATCGGATTGAAGCCCCGCGACTTCGGGTCGAAGGCCGGGTCACTGGAGAGGTGCGGGTGGTCGTGCAGAAACTGAATGATCCCGAGCGGAATCGGGATCGTCAGTTTGGGCTGGCCATGGCGTTGCTCCGCCTTGGCCGACACCGCCCGGTACGCCGGATTGTAACGGGCGACGCTGCCGGAGCGGCCGAGGCTCAGGCCGCCCATGCCGATGCGACGCGCGTCGGTCACGAGCCACTGCCCCGCGGCCGGCGCCGCGGCGCCGCCTAGCAGAACCACCAGCCCGAAACCCACGACGAGTGCGCGCACGATGCTCCCCGTGAAGTGGGTGAATGATCGATGTTTCCGCCCGGGGCGGACGTGAGCCCCGTCACGTACCGGGGCGGGAAGGCGACCCCTGGAACCGGATGGTGACCGTCGTCCCCCGTCCCTGCGCGCTCGTCAAGCCTATGGTCCCGCCCCAGCTCTCGACCAGTCGCCGCGCGATCGCGAGCCCCAGCCCCGAGCCGCTCGAAGTGGTGGAAAACGCCGGATCGAAGACGCGCGGCAGGACGTCGGGAGCGATCCCCTGGCCGTCGTCTTCCACCGCGAGCCCGCACCCGCCGTCTGAGATCCGCACCGTAACGTGGCGGGCGCCCGCGTTGCGGGCGTTCTCGAGCAGGTTGATGAGGACCTCCTTCACTTCGTCCCGCCGGGCGGACGCGAGCGCGCCAGGCTCGCCCGCGAGGTCGACCGTGGCTTCGGCCTCCGCACCGCCGAGGGTGTACAGGTGCACGACCTCACGCGCCACGGCGTGGAGGTCGACGGGCTCGAGCGGGAGCGGCTCCGCCGCCGGCGACGCGAAGCGGGAGAACGCGCGCGCGATCGCGTCCAGCCGGTCGATTTCCGCCAGGATCCGCCCGGCTGTCTCCGCCAGCGTCGCGTCGAAGTCCCGCCCGTCTTTTTTCTCGCGCGCGCGCTGCAGGTGCTGGATACCGAGGCGGATCGGCGTGAGGGGATTCTTGATTTCGTGCGCCACCTGCCGCGCCATTTCGCCCCAGGCGAGCACGCGGGCCGCGCGGGTGAGGGCGGTGGCATCGTCCAGCGCCACGACGCAGCCGTCGGGCGCCGGGCCCAGGGACGCGAGCTGCACGCGGATCTGACGCCCACCCACGGCGAACTCGCGCTCCACGATGCCCTCGGTCGCGCCGTCGAGAAACTGTCGCACGGCGTTCCAGACGACGAGCCACTCCGGCGGCGCCGCCCGCGGGAGCTGATCGCCGGGGGCGAGGGGCGCGCCCAGCAGCTCGGCGGCGCGCGGGTTCGCCATCGTGACCCGCAGCCCGTCGTCCACGGCGATGACCCCGGTGGCCACGTTGGCGAGCACCTGCGCCGTGCGCCGCCGCGCCTCCTCGAGCGCGCCCTGGCTCCGCGTCACGTCGGCGGCCATGCGCTCGAACGCCGAGATCACCGGCTCGAACTCGCGCGGCGCGCCCGGCGGGAACGAGGGCACCGGAGCGCCGCGCCCGACCGCGCCGGCGGCATCGCGCAACGCGGCGACCGGTCGCGCCAGCCCGCGCGCGGCGAGTCCCGCGAGATAGACGGCGGCCACTAGCCCGGCCAGCGTCGCGAGGATGAGCACGAGCGCGAGGTCTTCCTGCTGCTGCCGCACGCGCTCGTCGTCGAGCAGCTGGGGGGTCGCCAGGACCTCCTGGACCTGGGGTGACTCCGAGCGCACAACAAAATAGCCGACGCGAATCGAGCGGCCGGCCGTGCGGCCGTCATCGGTAAGCTCGAGCTCGTCCCGGAGCGCCAGGCGCACGAACGCGTCCGGGGCGAGCAACGGATCGACCAGACCGAGCTCGCCCAGCACCGGGGCGCTCGTGCCGGCGAGCACACCGTCGCGGAATACCCACAAGTCCGCGTCGAGCCGGTCGCCCAGCTCCACGATGGACCGCGCGACCGCGGCGGGGCGGTCCGAGACCACGGCTCCGGCGGTGGCCGCCGCGTCGCGCAACGTCTGGCTGATGAGCAGATCGCCCGCCCGCCGCGCCTCGTCGCCCAGCCGGGCGAAGCTCCACACGGCGAACAGCAACACCGGGAGCACGACGAACGCGCTGAGCGCCGCGGCGAGTCGCACGCGATAGCTGGTGCGGAGCGCGTCCAAAACGGGCGGCAGCCGCGGCCGCCACCCGCCCACGACCAGCAGGCTCACGATCCAACAGACGGCGAGCACGCCTGCGTCCACGACGACCACCAGGACGCCGCGCACGAGCAACGCCGAGGGATCCCGCAGGTCGACCGTGAGATGCACGTGGTGCACGCCGTCCGACAGCTCGAGGCGGCGCTCCCCCCGCGCCGACCAGCCACGCCGCGTCCAGATCACCCGGGCGCTCGCCGTCGCCGGCGGCGGTGCGGGAGGCGACAGCTTGATGTCGTACGGCGGCTCGACGGGCGCCGCTCCCTCCAGGAAGCGCGCGACGCGCGCCGCCGGAATGAGCCGGGTGCGTGGCCCCACGCCCACGGTCAGCACGTCCGCGCCCGCCCCTCCGAGCGGCAGCACGAGCACGTAGTGAACGCCCGGCCTCCGATCCAAACGCTCGACCCGCGGGCCGCGCGCGGTCTCGGGCGAGCGGACGAGCACCGCTAGCAGCGACGACGGCAGGTCCATGGTGGCCAGCCGGATCTCCGCCTCGGGCTCGCCCGCCCGCGTCCACAGCGCGAGACTCGCCGGGTAGTCGTCGATCGCGAGCGGCGAGGCGAGCCACCAGGCGTAGAGCTCGCCCGCGGTGCGAGGCGGCGGCGCGGGCGGGGCGGTGCCGAGGCGCTCCAGCAGCGACACGGCCCGTGGATCGGCCGCGCGGCCCAGTCCCTGAGCGTCTCGCTCGGCCAGCCCGAGGCGACCTTCCACCGCGGCGCCCCAGGTGACGAGGGCGGCGGCGGTGCCGGCCACGGTCGCGATGCCGAGGACGGCCCACCGACGCGGCGCCGGCACGAGCACACCGACCAGTGCGGGGAGCCACACGAAGGTGTACCAGTCGGGCCACGCGCCGTACGGACTCCACAGCCACAGCCCCGCCAGCGCGGCGACGGCCGCCCAAGCGCACGCCGCAGGGAGGGTCCACGAGACACGGTGCGGCTCGCTCGCGCCGCGTACCAGTGCCGCGGCGGCGAGCACCAGCGCCATCGCGGCGGTCGCGACCGCCGCCTCCCACGACATCCACAACGCGAACCCCACGCCGCCCGCCGGCGGGGCGATACCCCGACCGAGATAGCGCACGAGGAACGGCGCTGCCAGCACGAGCGCAGCCGCGCCGAACACGTTCCACCAGCGCCGCGCGAGCCCGCGCCGCCACAGGGCGCTGGCGGCACAGAGCGCCACCACGCCAAGCACCCGAGCGCGCCGGCCGACGCGCTGAACACACCGAGCACGGGGCGGTAGAACGCGGCGGGCGAGAACAGGTCCGCCATGTGCAGCGAGGAACCGATCGGCGCGCGGGCCGTGCACCACGCGGTCACGAGCACGACGAGCCAGCGCCAGCGGCCCGGCGGCGCGGCGAGGCAGGCGAGCAGCAGCGCGGCGACGAGGGCGATCGCGGCGCGCTCGGTCGCGCCGCGCAGTGCGGCGAGCTTCGCGTCCCCCTGGGCGGGCGGCACCGGCTGCACGCTGAACAGGGTGTCGCCGTGCTCGCAGGAGATCGGACAGTAGTCGAAGACGTCCGGGTCGTGCGGCGCGAGGCCGGGGGTGTAGAACCGCAACGCCACGCCGTAGGCGTCCTCGAGCCGCGCGCTCAGCGCGCGGCCCCGATCCGGCGCCGCCGGCACCGCGTCGAGCAGCACGGTCCCCACCGCACTCCCGCCGTCCAGCGTCTGGCGCCGGGCCTCGAGCGACACGTAGAATGGTGTGATGACGGCGCGCAGCTCCGCGGTGTCCGGCGCGGGAATGAACCGGTGGCGGCCGGCCCAGGCGACGGGCTCCCCGTCGGGGGCGAGGATCACGACGCCCCGCTCCACGCCCGGTGTCCGCGACCCGGCGTGCAGGGCGTCCCGCACCCGCCCGAAGGCGGCCTCCTTCAGCTCGGAGGAATCCCGCGGGAGCCGCCCCGCACGCACCTCGGGCCAGCAGCACTCGATCCGCTGCACCTCGAGCACCCCGAGCACCAGCGTGGCGCCGAGGGTGAGGCAGGCGACGGCGACCGCCGCCGGGCCCGTGAGCCGGCGGGAGGGAGGCCAGGGGGACTTCCGGACGGCGAGCAGTGCGACGGCAATGCCCGCCGCGCCCGCCGCCCACGCCCAGCCCGCTGCGCTCCCGTGCAGCCACTCGGCGGCGACCAGGGCCGCGGCGCACGCCGCGAGCACGACGTGAGCGCGCCGTTGCACCTCAAGACCCTCGTCCCCGACGAGGTGCGTTTCATTCTTGAGCGCGATGCCCGCCTCCTCGTACCGGTGGGAACGTGCGAACAGCACGGCCCCCACCTCCCGCTTGGTTGCGACACCATCATCGTCGAGCGCCTGGCCGACGACCTCTCCGGGGCGCTCGAGATCCTCCGCGCCCCGACGATCGAATATGGGGTCAATACCGCCACCAAGCGGCCCTTCCCCGGCAACGCCTCGGTCCGCCGCAAGACGCTGCACCGCTGGATGAACGACCTGCTCGGATCCTGGGAGGAGGCGGGGGTCGAAAGCTTCATCATCCTGACCGCCCACGGCCACGACCCGCATCAGGAAGCGCTGTCCACGCTGCGCACCCGCCAGGCCCGCGTCTTCACGGTCGACGTGTTCGCCCTGGACTTCAGCGATGATCTCGAAGACGCCGACGGACCGATGCACGGCAGCGAGCTCGACACGTCCCTGCTGCTCCACCTCGCCCCGGAGCTCGTCCGCATGGAGCGCGCCCAGGACTTCGTGCTCCCGGAGAGGCAGCGCACCCGCTACTTGCGCACGAGCGCCGGCTCCCTCCCCAAGCGCTCCCCGGGATCGCTCGGACGGCCGTCGATCGCGACGCCGGAGAAGGGCGAGCGGCTCTATAAGATGATTTACGACCGCGTCGCGACGCGAGTGCTCGGAGTACCCGTCCCGTGACCGCCCTCCTGCTCGCGCTGCTCGTGCTCCAGAGCCCGGTCGACGAGGGCACCCTTGTCGTTCGTGAGGACACGGTCGAGATCGCGCGTGAGGCGTTCCGCCTCACGGCGGTGCGCACCGGCACCGGTGTAACCCGCTGGACGCTCGCCACGACCATCCGCTACGACCGCAGCCGCCCGGTGGTGGTGCTCGATCCGATCGTCGAGCTCGGCCCCGATTCGAGCCCTGTGAGCCTGGAATACACCGTCGCCGACCCACGCGAGCCGCTGCGGATCCTCGGGGCTCTCACGCGCGGGCGGTTCGTCGTCCGGCTCTTGGGTCGCCGCACCGAGCGGGCGCGCGAGTTCCCCGCTCTACCTCCCACGGCGGTGGTCGACGATTCGGTGTTCGCGCTCTACCTTCCCGTCGCCTGGCAGGGACGCCCGCGGTCGGTGACCGTGACGGCCGTCTTCCCCCGCGCCGGGCGACGGGAGGTCCTGACGGTGCAAGACCTCGGCGTCCAGGCCACGACGCTGCGCCGCGACCCCGCGGCGCTGCGGCACATCACGGTGACGGGGGGCGAGAACCGCCTGGTGCATCTCTGGCTCGACGCGGACGGTCGACTCGCGAAGGTCGAGGTGCCGTCGCGACGACTCGTCGCCGAGCGG
>WNGA01001151.1_pt2 | contig 52778 bp, 24 predicted proteins | sample 5400061 | NCBI WGS metagenome assembly WNGA01 (sample SAMN13153366, study PRJNA577476) | soil metagenome | isolation source: 100 cm soil or saprolite under grassland replicate 2 | place: USA:California | collected 2016-06-15
CCCAGCGTTTCTCGGTGACCGCCGCTTCTCTGTGGTTCAATTGCCTTGGCCAATTCCGCGCCGCGCGCGAGGATTCGGATGGATTGCAGTGCAAGGTGTTCTCGCCTACTCGGCGCGCGTGGAGCGACGCGCCCTACTTGCGGCAATTTGTGCAACAGCCCCTCAGGATGTACCCCTCCCCGCCCCTCCAAGCCGGAGGAAGAATTTGATCCCGATTCGAGGATTGGACGGCCAGGTGCCGCTGTTCACCATTGGCGCAGGCGGTAGAAACCCGCGCCCGCTTCCGTCCCGACGTCGGCATCGATGAACAATTGATCCGGCATTAGTCCTGATAACGGAGTGAACGGAGCATTCACCTGAGAGGCTTTAAGAAGCTGAAAAACCTTGCCCGTACCGTCCCACTGCAAGGAAATGGATCGGAGGCCACGGTTGACGCGCGTAAATCGCGGCGGGGGCGCGGGCGGCGTAAAGTCCGTGACGATGTACAACGCGTCGAGTCCGAAGCTCGACACATCTTCGAGCGGGGCGAAAGCCGACATGAGTTCGAGGTTGCGAAACACGATGAGGCCCTGATTGCTCAATAGGTCCCCTGCCCCGATCGGCCCGAGTTCCTGGTCCTGAAAACCCTCCTCGGTCGAAAACCACACTTCCCCGTTCGGCCAAACGTAAAGTGCATCAAGGCCGAAGTCCTTGCTCGTCGTCGGATGAAAGCGGCCGAGCAGCAGCGCGTTGCGGGCGACGATGGTGCCGCGATTGGAAAGCAGGTCGCCGCGCTGGAGCGTCAGGCCGAGCCGTTCGGAAAAAATATTCGAGCTGATGGAGAAGAGCACTTCGCCATCGTCCTTGACGTGAACCGCGTCCAGACCGACGTCCGGCACAACAGGCATGACGCCGAACTCTGCGAGCAACGCCTGATTGCGCTGCACCATTCGCCCCCGGTTCGACACCAGGTCGCCATGCTGGATGGGACCCAGGACGGGACTCACTTGATTTTGATCGAATGAGAAAAGGACTTCCCCTCCGGGGCCGATGTCCACCGCGTCAATGCCAGGACCGGAGTCGCTTGCCGGGATCCCGAGTGCCGCGACGAGGCTGGAGGCCGACTTGACGATGCGTCCGGAGGCCGACAGCAGATCGCCCGGGCCACCGCGCACATTGTTGAACGCTGAAGTGAATCCACCCGTGGTCGAAAACCAAATCTCGCGGACCGGCGCGGCGACCAGCCTGAGACTGAAGAACTGGAACACAGTATTCTGCGTCTCCGTTAGACTCACGTCGATGAGTGGGAAGGTGCGCTCGACTAACGGGGAGTCGTTCGTGAAGTTGCGCTTCTGGCCATTGACCTGCACGTCGAGCGCCATGTTCTGCATCACCGCCACCTCTCCCCCGATGCGGTACTCGCCGGCGCCCGTCACGTCATACGAAAACGGCGCATCGCCCTCGGCTTGCCAGGCAATGTTCGTCAGGCGATAGCGGGAGAACGGGAACTTCTCCTCCAGCAGCGCCAGCTCGAACGTGCCGCGCAGCGGTCGGATGATGGGTGGCCGGCCGCAAATCAGGCACTCATCGGTGATCGTGCTGCCCTCCAGCAGCGTGTAGAGCGCATTGGTGAACGGCTGCGCTTCCACTCGACGCGCGCCCGCCAGCGCCAACGCCGTCAGCATCGAACAAAAGATGACTCGCTCAATCTTCATCCCGAGTCTCCGGTTCATTTCAAGCCCTTGGATCCGCAAGTCGGACTCAAGTTTCAGTTTAATCATTTGCCATAGCAGTCATAAAATTCAAGCTTCAAGTATGCGAGGGCGCCCATCGGGGGCGTGTTGCGTGGCGCGTGTTGCGTGGCGCGCGAACAACTCTGGGCGCCCCAACACGAATCACGCACCACGCACCACGTTTTCAAACATCCCGCCCAAACAACCGCTGGTGCTGCTGGATGGCGTAGCGATCCGTCATGCCGGCAAGATAATCGCACACCGCGCGCGGCCAGCCGTCCTTGCGGGCGCGGTTGCGGCTCAGTTCGCCAATCTCCCGTGGGTGCTTGAGGAAGTAGTCGAACAGCTCTTCGAGCATCTGGACGGCGCGGCGATTTGGTTCGTGGACTTCGGGGCTGTAGTAGAGGTTCTTGTAGAGGTAGGCGCGAAGTTGGAGGTTTTCCTTTCGCAACTGTGGGCTGTAGCGGGCGAGGGGGGTGGGCCGCTTCGCTGGTTTCTACAACATCCTTGACCTCGACGTCGATGATGCAACGGATGACGTAGTAGCGGCGACTCTCGTCTGGCAGCGGGCCGAATTGCTTCTTCACGGCCAGCGCGGCGCGACGCCAGATGGCCACGTGGCGGCTGAGTTCCTTCTCGGAGAGCAGGCCGGCGGTGAGCCCATCGTCGAGGTCGTGGCTGTAGTAAGTGATTTCGTCCGCGAGGTTGGCGACCTGCGCTTCGAGGGAGGGCGACTTCGCGCCGAAGCCTTTGCGGCGGGCGGGGTGGTCAAAGCCGGTGGAGTGCTTGGCGAGACCTTCGCGCACTTCCCACGAGAGATTCAGGCCGGCAAAGCGGGGATATTTTTGTTCGAGAAGTTCGACGACCCGGAGGCTCTGCCGGTTGTGCTCGAAGCCCCCGTGGGGCTTCATGAGCTTGTTCAATGCCTCCTCGCCCTTGTGCCCGAAAGGGGAATGGCCGAGGTCGTGGGCGAGGGCGATGGTCTCGGTGAGGTCCTCGTTCAGCTTGAGGGCGCGAGCGATATTGCGGGCGATCGCGGCGACTTCCATCGTGTGGGTGAGGCGCGTGCGCAAGTGATCCCCGGTGCCATTGAGAAACACTTGCGTTTTGTATTCAAGGCGCCGAAACGCCCGCGAGTGGATGACGCGGTCGCGGTCGCGCTGGTAGTGGGTCCGCAATTCCGGCGGAGATTCCTCGTGGATCCGGCCGCGGCTCTCGGCGCTGAACTGGGCGTAGGGGGCGAGGATAAGGCGCTCGCGCGTTTCGAGTTCCGGGCGGGTGCAGGGCATGGGCAATTCGTTAAAACGTTGAATCGTTGAATCGTTGAATCGTTGAATCGAGATCCAGCGGAAACTTTGAAGCGGCTGTCCACTGAACCGATTCAACGATTCAACGATTTAACGTTTCAACGATGCAACCCACCTGCCTCAGTTCCCGGCCAACACCTCCTGCACCGAGATCCCGCGCAACTGGAAGAGCCGCCGAATTGTGTCCTCAATGAGGTTGTTCGGGCACGACGCGCCGGCAGTGATGCCGACGGTGATGGGTCCGGAAGGCAGCCAGTCCGGAGTGGTTTCCTCAACGTGAGCATCCTGGTTCCAATGGCGGATGAGCGCGGTGGACTCCATCTTGGCGGCGTTCTTGATGAAAAACGTGGGCAACACCTTCTCGCCCATCTCGGCCAGGTGCGACGTGTTCGAGGAATTGTAGCCGCCGATGACCAGGAGCAGGTCGAGCGGCTCGGCCAGCAGCTTGCCGAGGGCGTCCTGACGGTCCTGCGTCGCGCCGCAAATCGTGTCGAAGAAACGGAAGTGCCTGGGCAGTTCGGCGGCGCCGAATCGCTTCTCCATTGCGCTGCGCAATCGCTTCTGCACTTCTTCGGTTTCGCCCCGGAGCATCGTGGTTTGGTTGGCGACGCCGACGGCCTGAAGGTGCACGTCGGGATCGAAACCGGGCGAGTAGGCGCCCTTGAATTTGTTCAGGAACTCCTCCTTGTCGCCGCCACGGAGGATGTATTCGCAAACGTAGTCCGTCTCGTCGAGGTTGAAGACGACCAGGTAATGGCCGGCGCCGTAAGCCGTGGCCTGGGAGGTGGTGGCCTTGGTCTCCTCGTGTTTGGCCTTGCCGTGGATAATGCTGGTGACGGTTTCCTTCGAGTACTGTCGGACGCGCTTCCAGACGCTCATCACGTCGCCACAAGTCGTGTCGACAAGGATGCAGCCTTTCTCCTCCAGCTTGCGGCGCGTGGCGACTTCGGTGCCGAAGGCCGGGATAATGACGACGTCTTCGGAGCAGAGCCGCGCCATTTCCTCCTCGGTCGGCTTGTTCGAGATGGTCTGGATGCCGAGATTGCGGATCTGATCGTTGACCTCGGGGTTATGGATGATTTCCCCGAGCAGGTAAATCGGCTTGCCGGCAGGGAACGATTTGCGGGCCGCGTAAGCCAGGTCGATGGCGCGCTCGACGCCGTAACAAAAGCCGAATTCCTTGGCCAGCTTGATGGTCAGCCCGCCGGCCGAAAGCTCGTGCCCGCGGGCACGGATGCGGTCCACAAGCTCGCTGCGGTAATGCGACTCGACCTGCGCCTGGACGGCCTGCATGATTTCCGGCCGGCGAAGGTTGATTTTCTGGGGTGGCGCCGGGGGCGCTGGATTCAACATACGACTCCACCCTACCCCGCCAGCCGGGCGCGTCGAGAGGAAAGCTGGAGGCTTCGGGGATCAATGCAGGGCGGCGACGCAGGAAAGGCGCTGGAGCGGCCGTTCCCGAGCAAACCGAACGAGGAAGGGCACGTGCGAGTTTACACCCTTGCGCCGCTCTCCAAGAACAACATCCGCCAAGCCGCTGCATCCAGAGGCCGGGATGGCGAGGATCTCCTCCGCTGTATTTCGGACAAGGATGCTCAGTCACTGGCTACACACCCGATCACTTTCGAGATACTATTTAAGATTTACCTCGAAGGTGGAGACCTCCCTGCATCGAGGGTGGAACTGTACGAGCGCGGCTGCTTGCAACTCTGCATGGAGCCGCATTCTGAGTTCGGCTCGACGCAGCAGCGATGCACGACGGCACCCCAGCGGCTGGCCATCGCTAGCCGCTTGGCGGCCCTTTCTGTCCTGACTAATCGCTATCTGATCAACGGCGACCCCGAGCGTTCTTTGTGCCGGGCAGACGTTTTAGAGGCGGCCCACGTGTGCGGATTTTTCAAGGAATCAGCCGGTGGCGAACATGTTGAAGTTAATCGCGCAACCACCACTGACGCGCTTCAGACAGCACTTTTCAGCGAACGGGTCGAAGGCGTTCAGACCTGGCGACACCAATCGTACGCAGAGTTCCTTGCAGCGAGGTATCTCGCCCAGCGTGGGATGCCGAGCGAACAGGTCGTCGCGCTCCTCACTGACACAACTGATAACTCTCACCGACTGATTCCCCAGCTTGAGGAGGCGGCCTGCTGGCTCGCAGACATGACTCCGGCCGTCTTCGATGTTCTCGCTCCATCCAATGCCGAACTTTTTATCCGCTGTGATCCAGGAAACTTGAGCGCTCAACGGCGAGCGATGCTTGTCGAAAGGTATTTGGATTTGGTGCGCAGGCACGAAGCCCCGGAAGTCGATTGGCAACTGAAGCACCGGTTCGAGCGCTTGAGCCACCCGCGACTTGCAAACCAATTGGGCCAGGTGATCGTCAATCGCAACGAGCATGTTCTTGTTCGCGAGACGGCGATTGAGATCGCTGCGTTTTGTCGTTCTGCCACGCTTGCGGCTGAACTCATCGAAGTCTTCCTGGACCGAAGCGACGTTCCTCGCCTTCGAACGCGTGCCGGCTTCGCTTTGGAACAAATGCGCAACAGCCAGATTCAAACTACTCTCAAGAAAAAGGCAACCGCGGAAAGTCTGGACGATCCGAGCGATGAGTTGAAGGGGTTCTACCTCAAAATTCTTTGGCCCTCTCACCTGTCACTCGACGAACTCTTGAAGATGCTCACGCCTCCCAAAAGGCGTAATTTTACTGGATCCTATCGAGGGTTCTTCGAGTACCAGTTACCGAGGAGCATCCCAGACTCGGATTTGCCAACCGTCCTTGATTGGCTTCGGGAAAAGAATGTGGATTTTGATATACTGGCTCCATTTGGGCACTTTCCGACCAAAATCACTGCCCGGGCATATGAGCGACTGGAAGAACCTCAAACGCGCAATGCATTCATTCAATTGCTTCGGAGCCAACTGCACGAGTTACACAGTTTTTTCGGTACGCGGACTGATAAGAACAGAGCGGAAGCCAAGATAAGGCAATCCTTCTGGCTTGCTGTAGTCGAAGCTGAGCTTGATGTTCGAGAATTGATTACTCAGGCCCACCTTCACGAAGCCTCACTTCTGGATCAGGGGGACCTTTCCTTCTTCGTGGAGCGTTATCGCGCAGCGCTCAGCGAAAGGCACCGCGAGAGCTGGCGGACCCTCACGTTCTTTATTTTCGATCCTGAAAACCAAACAGCGCTGGAGCAACTCTCCGATTTAGCGAGCACGGACCAGCAAGTTGCCGATTTACTCGCTGCGCGCACATCATGCCCCCTGCTGCCTGACGAGCGAAATTGGCCAAAGCAGGAGTTTGAGCGGCGAAGAAAGGCCGAGGCTGCACGAGCCGAGGAACGCAAGCCCTCCCTGACTAAGAGGATTGAGTCAGCAGTTGCGGCGTTCGAGCAAGGCACGGTTCATGCCGTGTGGTATCTCGTGGACTTGGCCGATATGAGGAAGGCGGCGCGGCGCGCGATTTGGCAACGGCCAGAGCCCAAAACTTTAATGCGCGCCTTTTCGGACTTGGAGAAGCGGTTGATTCGGACTTCTGGCGATCTCCACTCAGCTCTCGTGGAATCGATCCAGAGATTCGAGGCAACGCTTCACGCTGCGCCTCCATCTCTCGAACTCTGGAACGACCCCAAAGAAGGCACTGAAACCATTTGGAGCCCGAAAGACGAAAACAATCTCTCAACACGGCTGGCGATTCACTTCAAGAACGATCTCGTCCGACGAGGCATCATTGCAGACCGGGAAGTGGAAATCAAACCGCGTTTGGGACCTGATCCCGCGCAACTTGTGGACCTTCTCGTTACTGCAATACCATTCACGGAAGACGGGAAGCCCGACAAACCGCTAACCGTCGTTGTTGAAGTAAAGTGCGCATGGAATCGCGGGGTGCTGGAGGACATGGAACGACAATTGTACGCTCGATACCTTGGCAACAGCGAACTGGATTTTGGCATTTACGTCGTCGCCTATTTCACTTGCGGCAGCTGGAATCGGAAAGGTGATGCGCGGCGTTCCGACGGTGCTAGTAAGATGGCCATTGAAGACTTGCGGGCGCGCCTTTTCAGCCAAGCTCAAAAGCTGTCATCTTCTGAAAAACGCATTGATTCGCTTATCATCGACGCTCGGTTGGGGCGAGATAATTCGCGAGCGTGATTTCAGTCGATTCAAGGAGGCTCAAACCCGACCTCTCAAAGGCACACCGGGTGCGCTTTGTCCGGATCGATCCCGAGGTCCTTGACGGCCCCGGCGACGAGCCGCTGCTCGATGGCGCCGCGCTTCGCCAGCGCGCTGAGTGTGGCGAGGGTGACGAATTCCGGATCGATCTCGAAGAAACGGCGCAATCGTTCGCGCGTGTCGCTGCGGCCGAAGCCGTCCGTGCCGAGCGTGGTCAGGCCGCCGGGCACCCACGGCGCGATCTGATCGGGCACCAGCTTCATGAAGTCGCTCACGGCGACAAAGGCGCCCTTCTCCTTCTCGAGCGTGGTTTCGAGGTAGGATTTGCGCGGCGGGTCGGAGGGGTGAAGCAGGTTCCAGCGCTGCGCCGCCAACGCGTCGGTGCGCAGTTGCTTGTAGCTGGTGGCGCTCCAGACGTCCGCGCTCACGTCGTAGCGTTCGGCGAGGATTTTCTGCGCCGCAAGCGCGCAGCGGAGAATCGGCCCGCTACCGAGTAGGTGCGCCTTGTGTTTGGCGCCGCCGGGCCCGGCCTTGAACTTGTAGAGCCCCTTGAGCACGCCCTGCTCGCAACCCTCGGGCATCGCGGGCATGGGCAGGTTTTCGTTGTAGAGCGTCAGATAGTAAAAGAGGCTTTCGTTCTCCGCGTACATCCGGCGGAGGCCGTCCTGGATAACCACCGCGACCTCGTAAGCAAAGGCGGGATCGTAAGCGAGCAGGTTCGGGATGGGGCTGGCGAGCAACAGGCTGTGGCCGTCCTCGTGCTGGAGGCCCTCGCCGTTGAGCGTCGTGCGGCCGGCGGTGGCGCCGAGCAGAAAACCCCGGGCCATGATGTCGCCGGCCAGCCACATCTGGTCGCCGATGCGTTGGAAACCGAACATCGAGTAGTAAATGTAGAAGGGGATCATGTGGATCCCATGCGTCGAGTAAGCCGTGCCCGCGGCGGTGAAGCTCGCCATCGAACCGGCTTCGTTGATGCCCTCTTCGAGGATTTGGCCGTCCTTCGCCTCGTGGTAATAGAGCGAGGTCGAGCGATCCACCGGCTCGTAAAGCTGGCCCTTGGGCGAATAAATCCCAATCTCACGGAACAAGCCGTCCATTCCGAACGTGCGCGCCTCATCGGGAATGATCGGCACGATGTGCCTGCCGATGTCGCGATTGCGCAGCAGCGCGCTGAGCATCAGCACGAAGGCCTTCGTCGTGGAGGCGGCGCTTTTTTCGTCGCCTTTGAGAAAGCGGGCAAAGTCGCTCAGCGCGGGCACTCTGAGCGCCGGGGCTTTCGCTGTTCGCTTGGGCAGGAAACCGCCCAGCGCCTTGCGCCGCTCGTAGAGGTAGTTCATCTCCGGGCTGCCTTCCGGAGGGCGATAGAAGGGCGTCTCGACGATGTCCTCGTCGTTCATCGGGATGTTGAACCGGGCGCGGAACTCGCGGAGTTCCTTCTCGTTCATTTTTTTCTGCTGGTGCGAAATGTTGCGCCCCTCGCCCGCTTCGCCGAGGCCATAGCCCTTGATGGTCTTGGCGAGGATCACCGTGGGCTGGCCCTTGTGTTCCATCGCGGCCTTGTAAGCGGCGTAGACTTTCCTCGAGTCGTGCCCGCCGCGATACATCTTCCGCAACTGCTCGTCGGTGAGATGATTGACCATCGCCAGCAGCTCCGGATGCGTTCCAAAGAAATGTTTGCGGATGTAGCTGCCCGGCTCGACGACGTATTTCTGGTAATCACCGTCGACGGTTTCCTCCATCCGCTTGACCAGCAGGCCGTGCGTGTCCTTCGCGAGGAGCTCATCCCAATCCGAACCCCAAATCACTTTGATGACGTTCCAGCCGGCGCCGCGGAAAACCCCTTCCAACTCCTGGATGATCTTCCCGTTGCCGCGCACCGGGCCGTCGAGGCGCTGAAGATTGCAATTGACGACCCAGCAGAGGTTGTCGAGCCCTTCCCGCGCCGCGAGCGCGAGTTGGCCGAGCGATTCGGGCTCGTCGCACTCACCGTCGCCGACGAACGCGTAGACCCGCGGCTCGCGCTCCCACCGGACCAGGCCGCGGGCCTGGAGGTAGCGGTTGAAGCGCGCTTGGTAAATCGACAGGATCGGCCCCAGCCCCATCGACACGGTCGGGAACTGCCAGAATTCGGGCATCAAATACGGGTGCGGATACGACGAAAGCCCGCCGCCCTCCGCGAGTTCCTGCCGGAAATTCTGGAGATGCCGTTCGTCGAGCCTCCGCTCCAGGTAAGCGCGGGCGTAATTGCCCGGCGTCGCGTGCCCCTGGAAATAGATCACGTCCGCAGGCTGCCCGTCGTCACCTCCGCGGAAGAAATGATTGTAAGCAACTTCGTAAAGCGTCGCGCAACTCGCATAAGTGCTGATGTGCCCGCCCAGGCCGTCGTGCTTGCGATTGGCGTTGACCACCATCGCCATCGCATTCCAGCGCAGGATGCTCTTGATTCGCGTCTCGATGCGCCAGTCGCCCGGATATGGAGGCTCCTCGCTGACCGGGATCGAGTTGACGTACGGCGTCGTCGTCGGGCCCGGCACCGTGATGCCCGCGCCGCGGAGCCGCTCCGTGAGACTCTCCAGAAAGAAAGCGGCGTGCGCAGGACTCTGGTTTTTCAGAATCGATTCAACGACGAATTCAAGGCTCTTGAACCATTTGCGCGTCTCTTCGCCGCCGGGCTTGCGGGCGTCGAGGTGCGACGCGGTCCACGCCGCCGCGGCGCTCAACATCGTGGTGTCGCTCGACTTCAACTTCGGTTTGTCAGTCACGTCGTCCAGCATACCGGGCTGTTGGAGTTGTTGCAAAGAGCGATGCTGCGCCCCTTGACCCGCGGAAGGCCCGATGGCAGGATTGGAGCAGTCGCTGGGGGCGTACTGGTTTCGACCACGTGAACACGCCAGAGGCGGCATGCCGAGGACGATGCGTTGGCCTCGTTAATCATCGCATCAAACAAAACAGCTAACAACGAGTTGGCTCTCGCGGCCTAAACGCTCGCGACGTTCACTGGTGGACACCTGCTACGCTGGATGAACGCTACAGCAGGCGTGACGGCGCGCGGAGACCGCGCGTGCGCCGTCGAGACGATTTCATGCGGACTAAGCAGCGGGTCTCGAGCCTGGGCGCCATCCCGCAGCCGACAATCTTTCCCGGGCTAAGCATGTAGTCGCGGCTGGCAGGTTGACATGGGACGCGGGTTCAACTCCCGCCGCCTCCACCACGTTTTTCAAAGGAATTTGATGAATGTGGAAATCGCCGCGCTTCAGTTCGCAGAAGCGGTGAAGATTCTGGCGCTCGTGTCCCGCTTCCTCAAGACAGGGAGGCTGATCTATTCGGGTAGAATGTGGGCCACAGTAGAATCGAGACGCTGCCGGCCATTCCGCGGGCGGTGGCGGCGGCATTTCCATGTTCCGGCGTCAACCAGGAGGAGGTTGCCAGGTGAAGCTTGGCCAGATCGCCTGAACAGGATTTTTCCAGCTTTCGCGTGCCCTCTTGCTTTGCCAAAAGGAGAATTCAGGCAATGAAGCTGAGGCACGGCATTCGGAAACCGTCAGCTTTCTCTACTGGAGCCGCAATGCACGATAGAACCGTTCGGGCAGACTGGCAGACGGCGGGTCGCGAAAATCAAATAAGTCACCGATGAGAATGCCGCGCGTGAGCTCAGTCCAGTTCATGAGATTAGTCGACGCTTGCACCATGAACGGTTGACCACCTTGCCCAATCACCCGAACGGAGAACGCGCCGCTGCCGTCGAGTGTTCCTGCTTCGACATGCAGACGCTTGGCGAGCAGTGCTTCCAGTGGCAGCACGCGGTAAAATCGCCAAGGCAAGCTGCCAGCCTCAGCATCCACAAAATCCTGACTGTTGCCCAGCAGCGTATCGATTGAGACCGTCGTCCAGTCGACGAGATTCGTTGATGCTTGGATCGCGAACGATTGCGCATTCGTGCCGGCGATGAGGAGGCCAAAGCTGCCATCGGAGAGTCTGCGGGCAGAAGACCGATCCAGCACGGGTGGAGTCGGCGGGCCGTTCAGCATCAGCCCAAAATCTGTCCTGAAGCCGTTGAAATCGTCCACTGCGATGGCGTACTCGAAACCTGCCGCGGCGTAGAAGGAGACTCCTGACTCGCCCTGAGCGATTGTCAATAGTCGCGCAACGCTGCTTCCAGCGTAAACTCCGATCCCATAGCCGAAATCCACGGTGAGTGTTACTGTGCCGCTGACCGCAGCCCGCCACGAATACCACACTGTTCCTCCCACAGGGCTCGGCTGCACTTCCGGCTCGCCGGGCTCGCGAGTCGCCGCTGCTACCGTGCCCACCACCGTAGCTTGCGAACCTGCAAGCAAGGCTCGGCCGCTAAACGAGTCATTTGTGGGCGGCAATGTCAGAGCCAAGTTCCAAGCGAATTCGCCTTCCGCACCCGCCGCGCCGTCGAACGCGAGGTCGTATGCGACTCCCACCACGGCGTAGAACTCGACCTCGCCAATGCCTGCCGTCACTTCGGTCAGGTTATCTACCACGTCGCCCCTGTAAACGCCAAGCAGCACGGGTAAGCTGCCAGAGGCAGACAGTCGCACAGGTCCAGAAGCAGGAGCGGTCCAGGTCCACCACACGGACGCTCCGCCTTCGTCCCCAGCATGGTTCTGCTCGCCTGGCTCTTTGGTCGCAAAACGATTCGATGTCGTCACGGAAACCGTGACGCCGCTCACAGCGATGCGCTCGGCAAAATCGTCGTTCACAGGTGGCACGATAGGTAGGGCCGTGAGATTCAACGTGACGAAGCCGCTGCCGCCGTTGAGCCCGTCCACGGAAATTTGGAAGGTGCTTCCGGTAGCGGCGACGAAAGATAATTCGGGAACAGAGTCCCAAAACTGATTTGGCAGAAACAGGATTAACGGCCAGCGGCACGGAACCGCCATCGAAGAGACTGCCTGCCGTGCTGAGCCGCACCAACACATTAGTCGGAGCGCTCCACGTCCACCAGAGAGTCTTGCCGCTCGCGCCGCCGGGCAAGCTCTCGTCTGGTTCCTGCGTGGCCAAAACGTTGGCTCCATTTGCCGTTGTTGCCAGACCCGACAGCGTGAATCTATTGGTGAAGTGATCGTTCGCTGGAGGCACTTGCAGCAGGAGGCTCAAAGTTGCGTCGGCAAACTCTGCAACTCCGGTATCCAGCGCGATTTGATAAACGGTGCCGGAAGCGGCGACGAAAGTGAGGGTCGGAGCTGCGGCGGCCACGGTTTCAACCAACTCGCTCAGAGTGTTTCCAGTGTAAACGGCCAGCGCAGGGACAGCGCCCGCTCCTTCCACGTTTAGAACCACTGGCCCTGATCCCGGCGCAGTCCATTCCCACCACACGGAGTGACCGCCTGGCTGTCCCGCGTGGTTGGGTTCACCGGGCTCCTTTGCCGCGAAGTAGGTCGAGCCGATGAATCTCGCTGCTTCGCCCGCCAGCACAGCGCGATTGGCAAACAGATCGTTGGAAGGCGGCAGGCCGAACGCGAGTGACAGTGTAAAGTCGCCCGCCGATCCACTGTCTCCGTCCAGAGCAATCAGGTAGGTCGTGCCGGCCGTGGTAGCAAAACTTAAGGAGGCGCCCGGCACAGCGACGACCGGTGCTAGATTCGTCAGAACAGTTCCGATATAAACCGCCAGCAGCGACGACCAGCCGTCGGCGGTGACGGTAATTTCCGCCCGTCCAGCGGCTGGCGCAGTCCACGCCCACCAGACCGAGTGCCCGCCTGGCCGACCGGCGTGGGCGGGTTCCCCGGATTCACCAAACGCGTCACGGTTAGAGCCAGAAACGGTCACGGCTTCACCGTTGAGGGTCCCCCGGTCCCTGAAGTCATCATTGGCAGGACCCGGCAGAGAAGTTAGCCATAGACCGAAATTCCCGTTCCCATTTCCCTCCCCATCCAGTGCGATCAAGAAAGCGTCCCCGGCGCGCGCAGCGAACGTCAGAGTGGTACCTGCCGCTGATGCGACCGGTTGCAGATTGGTTAGTGCGTTGCCGGAATAGACCGCCAGCAATGGCGACCAAAAGCTGGTTTCTACGAACAGAGTAATTTGTCCAGATCTCGGCGCAATCCATTCCCACCACACCGATCCATGAGAAGGGTGTCCGGGCTTGCCAGCGTGCAACGGTTCACTTGGCTCGTGGCTGGCGCCCAGGATGGAACCGTTTGCGTAAGCGTTCGTTCCCATCAAAGCGACGCGCGTCGCGAAGTTGTCATTAGTCGGGTGCGGATAAAGACGGATGCCCAGAAGGAACTGACTCGCCGAATTCGGCGGTGCCAACGCGGCGAGTTCATACGACTGGCCAGGCTCGGCGTCGAACCATACCTCCGCTGCAGGACCGGGCGCCATCTCAACCAGTGCCCCCAGAGCCGTCCCACGAAACGCCCGCACCTGCGGGCCGGATGACCCCGCTACGTAAACCTGCGCACGGCCGGAAGCCGGGGCGGTCCAGGAGTACCAGACGGAGCCGAGGCCCGTCGGCGATTCGGTCGGCTCCTCAGTAGCTGCGAATGCACTCCCGTAGACCTGAACGTCGGCTCCGGCGGACAGTGCAATGCGCCCTCCGAAGTCGTCATTCTCCGGACGAATCACTACCGAAATGGGCAGGGTCTCATGAACCCAGCCCACGTCATTCGTAGCGCGCAGAGTCAAGGCTTGCGTGCCGAGCGGTGCGTTGCTCCACACAATACTGAAGGGCGTGTTCGTAGCGGCGCCTACAGTCGAACCGTTCGAGACGAAGTCGATTTGCGCAAAGCTCCCGTCAGCCGCCTCGCTCTCCGCGCTCAGCAAAAGATCGATGGGTTGATGCAGCACAGTGCCATTGGTCGGGCTGGACAACCGCAAGTGTGACAGCAGCAGGCTGAACGATACCAGCCCTCCATCTCCCGGATCCGCCTGCTCGACGGCGACATGGTAGGTCATGCCCCCTTGAGCTGCGAACAACACGCGTTCGCCGCTGCCAGCGACATGCGTCAGGTTTGTGAGCGACGATCCCGTGTAGACCGTCAGTGTCACGGGCACTGCACTGGTGCTGGCGTCCAGGATGCCGGTCCCATTTTCAGGAGGAGTCCAGTGCCACCACAGCGTCGAGAGACCGGAACCGTGCTGTGGCTCACCTGCCTGACGAGTCGCAGCAATAGTACTGCCGCTTGCGAACACGAATGTGCCGCTGAGAATGTATGCTTGCTCGAAATCATCATTTACGGGTTGAGGAGAGAACGTCAGACCAAGCGTGAAGAATCCTTCAACGGGCCAGGAACTGCCCTCTATGTCGTCGATTGCGAATTGATAGCTTCGTCCAGTCTCCACGCGAAACGAATTGATCGCGGCTTCTGGTAAAAACGGCGATGACTCCGCACTAGCCACACCGGCAAGACTCGTCAATGTGTTGCCAGTATAAGCAGTCCAGCGTAGGGGAACAAAGCTGTTCCACACACCGAACTTGACCACTCCCGTGCTCGGCGCAGTCCACGAAAACCAAACCGATCGCGCCGCTGGCGTGCCAGCGTGGCCTGGTTCTCCAAATTCCGCCGTCGCTCCGAGATTGGAAGTTTGGAATTCGATATTCGTTCCGACCAGCGATCGGCGACCAGCAAAAGAATCATTTGGTTGTGGTGGTGAGAAGTTTAGGACGAGGCCGATTGTGCCCCCTCCGGTCCCGCGGGAATCCACGGCGATTTGGTAAGTCGTGCCTCCCGCGGCGTTGAAACTCACCATCGCAGTGCTGGCGCCGCCAAAAAGTAAATTCCAGTAATAGGCACGCGTTCCGACTGGCACTAAATTCGCGAGCGAATTGCCCTGATATACTCCGGCTAGCGTGTTCACCGACCATGAAAAGGCCCAAACGGTCGCCCGTCCCGAGGCGGGTGCTGTCCAGCTCCACCACATCGAATGATCACCCTCAGCGCCGTGCTGCGGTTCGCCTGCCTCACGACTCGCGACTACGTTCGTGAAGGCCAATACGAAGTTCGTTCCCGTGACGGCGATTCGATTGGCGAAATCGTCATTCGGAGGAACGGGTGTCTCGGTCAAGCGCAGCTCGATGTCACCGCTGGCCGCGCCAGAACCGCGGTCCACACCGGCCACCGCAATGTGGTAAACCTGGCCCGCACGAGCATTGAGTTTGAACAGGGTGAAGAACGAAGTCGAAGACGCCGCGACCCGCGTTAAGTTCGTCAACCCGTTTCCGGTGTACACCGCCACCATTCGCTCGAACAAGGTCGTGTTTCGCGGGTCAATTTCCAACAATCCATCCGTTGGCGCGGTCCATGACCACCAAACTGACCGGCCGCCAGGCAAATCGCCGTGTGCCGGCTCGCCCGGTTCAAGCGATGCCGCGACATTCGAACCTGTCACGACTAGGCTGAACCCCGTCAGTGGAATCGCATTCGTGAAATCATCATTCGGCGGACCTGCGTCCAGTTTCAGCCGCAACGTGTAGTTTCCACCGGTGGCGAAAAGCCCATCCACTGCAATGCGGTATTCGCTTCCGGCGGCGGCCCGGAATTGGACCGGCCGGTTGGTTGCGGCAGCCAATGGTATCAGGCTTGCCAGCGTGTCGCCTGAGTACACTGCGATCAATGGAGTGAAGCCGCCGGCCACGACCGACACTTCGGCGTTCCCCGATGTAGGCGTCATCCATCGCCACCAGACCGATCGACCGCCAGTGTTGCCCGCGTGGTCCGGCTCACCGAGTTCTTTCGTCGCGAAGGCTGATTGGCTCGTGACGGTCAGTGAGGAACCGTTCAAAGGGAACGCGTTGGCGAAAGCGTCGTTATCTGGCGGCGCGGAAAGTGCGAGGCTCAAGGTGAAAATCCCTGACTCCGGCCCCGCCGCCACCGCGCTGACGGCGAAGTGATAAGTGACGCCTGCCACCGCGGCAAACTCGACAACGGCCGGAAAACCAATTGTCGCATAATTCGAGCCGACGAGGGACAGGTTTGAAATCACGGTGCCCGTGTACACGCCGAGCGCCTGCCAGAAGAACACTGACGCCGTTGCGACGCGCGCTGGCCCGGATGCGGGCGCGGTCCATGACCACCAGACGGAGTTCCAGACCGGCACACCGCCATGCTCTGGTTCGCCTGGTTCGAGTGACGCACCCTGCGTTAGGCCTGAAACCAGCCAATCTCTGCCGCTGACGACAGTCCGCTGCGCGAAATCATCATTCGGTGGCGTGACCACTATGGTGACAGGCGCCGAGATGCGGTTTTCTCCTGCGGTATCGTATGCCGTGGCAGTGATCGTGTGAAAGCCTGGCGAAACGTTCTGCCACGTGGCCGTGTAGGGAGCGTTCGTGCGGGCGGTCAGCAGCAAATCGTCTCCTAGGATCTCTACACGCGCTAAAGCCGTTCCCGACGGCGCAAAAGCCTCAGCCTCAATGTCGATTGACTCGCCCGCCGCGAATCGGGCGCTTCCAACCGGGCGGATAATCTGCACGTTCGGGGTTCGGTAGAATTGCAGCAACAGCGTGAAGCGGCTCGGCTCTCCGTACGAGCCTTGCACGCTGATATGGTAGGTCGCAGCTTGGTCTACTACGAAGTCAATGCTGGATTCTCGGCCGCCACCATGCCCGTTGTTCGTCACGTGCGTCAGCTCGGAAACCACTTCGCCGGTGAATACGCCGAATGATGTTCTCAACAAAGTTTCCGGGATGGCCAAAGTGACACGCCCATCCGCAGGTGCCGTCCACGAATACCAGACGGAAGCGCCGTTCCAAGATAACTCGCCTTCCTCAATCGTAGCACCCTCGTTGTCAGCAGTAATACTGATGTCTGTTCCAGTCAGCGCGACACGATTGGAAAAATTGTCATTGGGTGGGGGGACAAATGTGGAGTGTACGACTAAATCCTCCCCTGAGTGTGTGGTCGCCCCTGCGTTGTCCACCGCGTACGCGAAGACGGAATGATCTCCGGTCGGCACATTGCTCCAGATGAGTGTGAACGGGCCGGGACCGGCCGAACCAAGCAAGCGAAATCCATCACCGTCCGCATTTCTAGCAAAGAAGTCAACGCGAGCCACTTTGCCGTCTGGATCGTCTGATACAGCCCGGAGTGTCAGGTTAGCCCTCGCGATAACTTCAACTGGATTCGTTGAGGTGCCGGCCGCACCGACGATGAATACGGCCGGCGGCAGTGTTTGCACTGCCTTGCCGCGGAAGACCGAGACCACCGGTGTCGTGAGGTTGAGGGTCTTCGTGTTGTTAGCCGCTCCTGGCAAGCCTTCCGGGACGCCGAGCCGGAACGAGGCCACCTCGTCCGCACCGCCAAGCACGATGTCCGGATTTGAAAAGTACGGAAGCCGCGTGCCGTCGAACGCTTCGACGGAACTGAACCATTCAGAACCAGCTCGTGCTGTGTGACCGTAGGAGAAAGCGAAGGCCGCCACGCTGTCGGCATACGGCCGCTCTAGTTGGCATCCGAAGTTGAAGCTCAAGACAACCGGGAAGTAGTACTGGCCTGTCAGGTGTCGGCGCCGAATCACGCTGAACGCCTTGTCCGCTGATGGCCCTTGCAGCCCGTAAAACGCGTAATCGGTTCCCCTCTCGGTGATCAAGCAAACGAGATCGGCTCCGTACTGACTTCGCAACGAATGCGTCTGATCGAGGAACCCGTCGTTCGCGAGCTGCAGCCGATTGACGTCGGTTGCCAGAGAGCCGGATTCCGCGTAGGCGATTTCGGCCACGTGTGCGAGTCGGACGCGCACGTTCGCTTTGCTGTTTTGAAAAACGGAATTGGCCTCCGCGACAGCCAGAGAGATTTTTGCCTCAATTGAAGATGCACCTCCGGCTCCGACCCTCGCCTGAGGCGTGTACACGACCAGGACGTCCACAACCGTTACCGGCTGCCCAGCTCTTGAAAAAGGAGCGACAGCCAACGTCAGCACCATCCACAGACACCAAGCCAGCGTTCGCCGCACGAAACCCCCTCCCGACAGACCGGCTCGGGGAACAGATTCGTGCGTCGAAGCGAAGAATCCGATTGTGGCCATGAACGTGCATTGCAATAGCTCAAACGGCCTCTGATATCAAGGCGTAAGCCTTGCCATGGAAGGGCTAGCAGGCCTCCGTCTAACGAAGCGACTACCGCGTCTTACGTGCAACCCTGCAAACGGCGTCCCAGTGCGCTTGCAGGTCTGCCCAGCGGAACCGCACGGTTCGATCAATTTTGTAGAATACGACCGACCCGTTGCGCATCCACGCGTCGATGGTCCGCTCTGTCACCTGGCACAACTGCGCCACTTCAGCTTTCGTGAGAAGTTTCTCGGCACCGCCGGCATTATTTATCGCGTGCTGTCTTTGTTCGCCCTGGTCGTTCACGTGAATCGTGGAATCATTATCTCCATTGGCATCTGTGCTCGGTTTCTCAAATCAAATAATGCGGAATCTTCCTCGGTCTTTTTGCGAGGCAGATCATGGACGATCGCTAACATAGGCTCCGCGACGCGGTTCGCCTGCTCGTTTTCCCCGGGGCGGGCCAAGCCCATACCGCTCCATCACCCTGGCCATCGACATCCGCGAGCGGGCCTCCCGCAACGACACCTCGGAATCAAATCTGACGTAGTCGCTCATAAGTGTCTATCTGTCCAACGCCACGCTTGGTCCCGCCATCCGCAGTGCGTATTCCCTCGCTTGCGGGCGGTGTATCTTCCCTGTCTGTCGGCGCGGTGCTCAAATCGGTCCAGACGCACCATACACACTCCTGCCCTTTTCCGTGGCCAACAGCATTATCCGCCGCCGCGCCCCGGCCCCTCCCCGCCTACGTGCTTTCGTTTCCTATCGCGGACGCTTCCCAGTCAGCATTTTGCTGGCTCCCGCGACGGGAACGGAGAAAACCTCACCTTTTTTTAGGAAAGTGAGGTCCCCCGCGCCTCCGCTCCGCCGCTTCGCCCCGCCGCTTCGTTCCCTCCGTCCGGTTCTTGGACAGCCGTCGCCCGGCCGAACTCCGCTCCCGCCGCCGGTTCGCCCGGACGCGCAACCGCTGAGCACCTGACCCCCCGTTTGAATTCGGACTTTCCGTTTCGGGAATATCTCCCCCCCCCACTTGGCGAGCGTGGCGCGAGTGCCGGGGGCGTGGCCCAAATGGCGGAAAGGCGGTCAAAGAAGTCGAATTCGAGGCGTTTGCCGATGCCGCCGAGGAATTGGGAAGTGACCAACCCGATGGCGATTTCTTTGCGCGCGCCTTGCCGATAGCCGCCTGGGATGCCTCTTGGATGTCGGCGGTCCGGCAAGTCGTGCTTGTGCATCGACTGCGCGAGGTCGTGGCCCATGTTGGATTCACCCGCTTCGAGTCAGTTGGAACGGACATCAATGGTGAATTGCCCGATGAGTTGACGCTGAACGTCAAGGCCGCGCCCCTGGCCCGTGACGCCGACTGGCTGCCCGCGGTGGAAAACCGCGGCGAGGGTGTGTTCCTCTTGTTCGATTCCCCGGCCGTTCAATCCTGGCTGCAACGTCCCGCCGTTCAAAGCCGGCTGAAGATGCTCGTGGGCGGATTTCAGGCCTGGAAAGCTGCACGCCCCAACAGTTCACGGGAGTTTTGCGGCGCTCCTTACTTTCTGCTGCACACGTTTGCACATCTGCTCATGACCGCCATCTCGCTGGATTGCGGTTACCCGGCTTCATCGCTCCGGGAACGCATCTACGCCCTGCCCGCGGAGGGAGCATTGCCGAATCGTTATGGTATCCTGGTTTTCACCGGATCTTCGGATGCCGAGGGCACGCTAGGCAGTTTGGTGGAGGCGGCTCCCGAACCCCACCACACTCCGCCTTCGTCGGGCAAGCCGATCACGCTAATGGGTGTCCCCTTTACTCGAAACGCAACGTCAACTCCAGAACATGCCAATGTGGGGGACTGACCCAATCTGGCGGTGGAAAGTATCTGCGAACCTGCCCAAGGGGCAGCCTGGCAGGTTATTCCCGTGTAGCCTTGAGGCCGAGGCAGATGATGCGCTCGATCAGTTGCGGGTAGGTGAGGCCGGTCTTCATGGCGGATTGCGCGAAATCTTCGTCCTCGGCGAGGACGGGGTTGGGGTTCGCTTCGATGAAATAGACTTCGTTGTTCGCAGTCACGCGCAGGTCGAGGCGCGCGTAGCCGTCAATGGTGAGGAGGTGATAGATGCGTTTGCACCGCTCCTGGATGTCCGTGGCGAGCGAGGGATCGAGTCCCTCGGCGAACTGGTTTTGCAGGCCCCAGCGTTTGCGGTATTCCTCGTCCCACTTGGCGCGGTAGGTGGCAATCTTGGGCTCGTCGGGCGGCACTTCCTTGAAGAGGAGCTCGCGAATGGGAAAGACCTGGAGGCGATGGTTGCCCAGCGTGCTGACGTAAAGCTCGCGTCCCTCGATGTATTCCTCGGCGATGACATCGTGGTCGTATTTCTCGTGGATGAATTGCACGCGCTCCTTGAATTGGTCGTCGTTCTCCACGAGCGAGGCCTGGGAGATGCCGATGGAGGCCTCTTCCTTGAGCGGCTTGACGAGGATGGGGAACCGGAGCCGGGGCGGGCGGGCGATGCGTTTGCCGCGCGCGATGGTCACAAACTCCGGGACGTGGATGCGATGGTAGCCGAGGATTTTTTTCGAGATGCCCTTGTGTTTGCAGAGTGTGAGTCCCGTCGAGCCGCAGCCGGTGAAGGGCAGCCCTTGCATTTCGAGGAATGAAACGATGTTCTGATCGAAGGCGCGGTTGTTCTTGAACTGGTCGGCGAGGTTGAAAATGACATTGGGCTGGAAGCTCTGGAGCTTCTGGCGCAACAGATCGAGATCATCGAAGATGGCAAGGTGCTGCGTGGTGTGGCCGAGCTTGTCGAGCGCGGCGAGGACGTTTGCCTCGGTCTTCCAGTCGTCGGTCTTCAGCTCGGCGCTCAGGTCCTGGTCGAGCGAAGTGGGCGCGATGGCGTCGAAGAGGGCGAGGATTTTGAGTTTTTTCTTCACGGGCTATTTCGTGCGTTTGAATTTGCCGGTGAAGAGGTAGTTCATCACCAGCGTGGTGACGTAGGCGGAGACCTGGAGGTTTTGCTGCGCTTCGTCGGCCTTGATGTGCAGGGCGAGTTCGTCGCATCGGTCGATCAAGCGCGCCAGCAGCTTGTTGATGGAGTATTTTCTCTCGTTCGTCCACTGGCAGACGGAGCCCATCAACTGCCGCCGGCGCTGTCGCAGGTAGGCGGAGGCTTTCATCCGGCCGGCCGCATCCGGTTCCGTCGCGAAGAGCTGCTTCAGATCGTTGTCGTAGAAGTCAGGGTAGCTGTCCTCGTAGAGCTTGCGCTTCCGGGCGTAGTGGGTCTTGAGCTTGATGTTGAGGCAGTCGAGGTCGGCGACGCGGTAGGCGGGCTGATGCGGCGGCGGTTTCCCGGCGAGGGAACGCATGAGTTCGTCGACGTACTCCAGCTTGTGCAGGGCCTTCCAGCCATTGTAGCGCTCGCGCCAGTCGAGGCCGGGCGTCAGCCACACGGCGAAGGTCTCGGCGAAGTCTTCATCCGGATGGCTCTGCGCGTACCAGTCGTCGAGATGCACGACGTAGGAGCGGCTGTAGGGGCGCGGGCGGTAGAATTGCGGCGTCTCCTCGGTCGAGGTCAGGCCGAAGTGGCGCTGCCATTTTTTCTTCCGGTAGAGTTGGAAGGCGTAGGCGTAGGCGTGCGCGGCTTCATGGCGCATCAGCCGCATGAACCACTCCGGCGTTTCGCCTTCGACTTCGAGAATCATCCTGCGCTCCAGCTTGCACAGTCGGTCATGCACGAGAAAGAACGGGATGAAGATCGCGGGGATGCCGACCGGCACGAACCATTCATCGCCGATGTGGCAGGGCGGATGAAACGCGAGGCCCTTTTGCGAAAGCTCGTCGTAAAGCTGGCGGACGAGGGGTTTCAGTTCGCTGCCTTCGAGCTTCAAACCGAGTTGAGAAATCTTTTTCTCGAGCAACTCCTCGTCGCCCAGGCTGGCCCACTCGGTTGGTTCCATGCAGCGACCGTAGCAAGTCCCGCGCACCGCTCACAAGGCGGATGCTACGGGAGAATGAGGCTATTGAGACAGTCCCCGAGAGGGAGTGCCTTGTTCGAAAAGGGGTCACCCACATATTCGCATATTTCCCTCACCGGGCTTCGCGCAGGCACTGGGCCGCGTAAGCTGCCGCACCCACGTTCAACCGTAAAGTAAAGGGGTCACCCATAAACGTGCGTTCACTTCACTCTGGTTCCACGCCCGCAAACTTCCAACTCGATTTCGTCTCGCGCGTCAGCGGGACGTTGAGCATTCCGGCGCGAATCATCTCAATGGGCATTGTGTTGTAAGTCAGCACGGTGTCGTTGAACTTCCGATCCGTCATTCTTCCCTTCCCGACGATCTCCTGTCGGAGCGCCCACAGTTGCAGACCGCCTATCATGTAGCCGCACTGGTAAAGCGGCGAGTAGCCTCCGCCAATGAACCGCCGCACTTCGCTTGTGGCACCAAGCCGCTCGTGGCCGACGCGCTCCACCAGAAAATCGACCATTTCGGATGGTTTCATGTGATTCAGGTGAAACTTGAGACTGACGATGATGCGCGCGCAGCGGTGCATCCGCCAAAAGAGCATTCCCATGCGGTCCTCGGGCGACTGAGCGTAATTCTGATTCCAGAGCATCAACTCCCAATACAATGACCAGCCCTCGACAAGAAATGGCGTGCTGAAGAGCGAGCGATACTGGCGATTCCGCGCGGCGACGAAGCCCTGCAAGTGATGACCCGGAATCAGTTCGTGCGCCGTGACGATCCGGGTGAAATGCCGGTTGTTCCCCTTCATGGACATCAACTTGTCCTCATGCTTCATCTCGTCCTTGGCGTAGGCGACCATCATGTTCTGACCGCCGTAGGCCGCGTAGGGAAGGTTTTTCTGCCCTTCAGGTGACACCATCGACAATCGCCACGTTTCCTCGCACAACGGCGGGACGGTAATGAGGTCTTTGTCCTTCACGAACTGGATGGCGTCGTGCGCCAGTTCGGCGACAAGTGCGTCCTGCTTGCCCGGCGCCACATAAAGGGATTTTACCTTCGCCAGCGCTGCCTTCCAGTCATCGCCGAACCCCATTTCCTTCGCCGCCTTCCTGGCTTCCGCCTCGCACCACGCGAATTCCTTTTCGCCAATCGCGATCAACTCCTCGGCCGTGTAGGGCAGGAACTCGCTGGCGATGGCCTCAGCCAGGGAATCGCGGCCGATTGGGTCGCCAATCAGCGGGTCTTCGTCCTTGCCCTTCAATCCCGCGATTTCCTCGCGCAGATGTTTTGCGAAATCCTCCAGCGCCTTCCCAGCTTCTTCGTTCGGCTTTTTCAACCACCACGAGAAGTCCGGCTGGTAGCCATCGTAGAACGAAAACCAGTTCTTCAGCGTGCCGCGAATCTCCGTCACCGCTGCGGCAGCGCGCCTCGCGAGGGACGGGGAAACTTTGATCGGGCTGTCCTCTTTCTTCTTCCCGGCGGGTTTTTCGTGTTCTGCCGATTCGGGCGGTGCATCGGATTTGCTTTCGCTTGCGGAGTCGTCAGCCTTCGATTTTTCCGGCTCCTTCGGCTTCTCGTCGCCCTTGCCCTTCTTCACCTTCTCCATGCGCTTCTGCAATTTCTTCACCTGCTCGGCCAGCGCAGAGATTTTCGTCGCTGCCGACTGACCATCGACAGGCTCCATTTTCCAGCGCGCCCGTTCCAACTCCTGCAATGGTCCGCGGAACGAAAGCAACTCGTCCATCTCCGCGAGCCGCCGCCGATCCAGCGCGAGGCGGGAGATCTCGGACGTAATCTCCGTTCGCAGCAGCACGTAATCGATACGCCCCTGCTGGTTCAGTGCATCGAAGTCCACGGCCTCCAGTCGGCGCTGCCAATCCTTGAAGAGCGTCTCCATCCGCGCGAAGCGCGTCTCCGACCATGGTAAGTCGTAGAATCGCGACACGCTGTTGCGGTCCGTCTGGTAGAGAAGGATGAAATCGCGGAGTTCTCCGCCAGCCGGCGAGGCATCGGTGGAACTTTGCGCGGAAAGACCGGGGCGAGCGGCCAGCAGCAGAGCGAGCAGGACGGCGAGTCGGAAGGAAAAAGGCAATGGGCTCATGCAGGAGCGCGAAGGCTTGCGGAGTTCGCGCCGCGCGTCAATCGCGGCCTTGGAGGCTGTTGTCCGCCGGACGCCGTGATCCGCTTTTCGCCACCCCGCCTTTTGCTGTCGTGGTGCGATCAAAACCGGACTGCAGCGCTGAAGGACGCCCCTCGAACGATTCCAAGTGTGCAGATAGCTCCAAAAATCAGAATTCAGCCTTAATCTTCTTGCATGCTTACAACATGATTGCCTCGACATGAGTTGCGAGGATAGCCATTGCGCTGCCCAATCTCTAACGGCCGGCCCAAAGTCGGGCTCTTCGCCCGCGTCCTAGGGGCGACCCGGCAAACGGCGTCCCAGTGCGCTTGCAGGTCTGTCCAGCGGAACCGCACAGTTCGACCAATTTTGTAGAATACGACCGACCCATTACGCATCCACGCGTCGATCGTACGCTCTGTCACCTGGCACAACTGCGCCACTTCAGCTTTCGTGAGTAGTTTCTCGGTGCCGCCGGCATTGTCTATCGCGTGCTGTCGTTGCTCGCCCTGGTCGTTCATGTGAATCGTGGAATCATTACCTCCATTGGCATCCATGCCCGGTTTCTTGAATCGAATCATGCGGAATCTTCTTCCGCGCTCCGCTGAAGCAGTGCATGGACGATCGCAAACAGCGGCCCTCGCCGCGGATCGCCGCGTTCCGTCCTTAAAAAGTTGATGTAGGCCGGATCATCATCCGCCACTTGCTGATAGCCCATGGGATGCAGGTTCATGTCGAACGCCCAGACATGCACCTCATCCTGACACCACAGCAGAATGTGGCTCTAAACGAACTCTGTCCCATCGTGGCAATGGTCAAGACCAAGGGCCGGAAGTGAACCCTTCGCGTCCTAGGCGCCGGCACGATCAGGCGACTTCTTGCCTATGGGAATGCTCAAACACTATCTGCTCAGCCTGATCACCGTCTGCGCGCCAGACAACGCCTTCTCCCAAGACGCCATCGAGCACGCCATCTTCAGCGATCACGTACGGGTTCACATCATTGATTTAGGCGGACAGCACTTCGACTCGGGCCATCCCTTGAGCGGCATGATCATCGCCGTGCTGGCCTACGCCGCCCAGATGGAACTGGACCGCATCCGCGAACGCATCCGAACCGTGCTCGACTACAAAGCCAGCAAAGGCGAATTGATCGGCACTGTTCCATACGGCTATGATGCGCTCGAAACCGGTGCTGTAACTTCCAAGGGAGCTAAAGTCCGCCGATTAGTCCCCAATGAAGCAGAAAAGCACTGGCTATGGCAAATGGCGGCTTGGCGCCAGCAAGGGTTATCCTACAACAGAATTGCGCGCCAATTGAACCACTTGAACGTCCCTACCAAACAAGGTGCTGGTAACATTATCCGTTTTCGACCGAGCCACCGTTGGCCCGATAGACGAGCCGTGATTACACGCGGAAAATGGCAATGCGGCAATGTGGCGCGAGTACTGAGTAGCAAACATACCAAAAGACTTTTGGCTTCCCTCAATCCAGAAGCAACGCCATGCGATCAGCCTTGATCGTGCTCGATTGCCGCGTATGATGGGCGTGATGCTGAATGAACGAGAGCCGATTCCCGATCCCTCCGACGCTGAGGTGCGTCTGGCGACGGAGAAAGCCCTTCTCGGCCCGCTGGAAAGGCTATCCCCCGAAGATGGAGTCCGTCTGATGCAGGAACGCATCACCAAACTGACGCAAAACATTGTCGGCTGGAACCGCATTTTGGAGAAGGATCCGATCAACGACACCGCTCGTAAGTGTCTCGCCACCGACCAAGCCGACCTGCGAGAGGCCGAGGCACGCTTGAAGCAATACCAGCTCCAGCTACGCTCAAAGAATTGACACACTCTCGACGCCTCGTTGTTACCTCGTCACGGTCAGCTCGATTTCTCCGGGCTCCAGAGGCGGAAGTTCGAAATCGCCGTGTTAGGGCGAAATGCCGTTAATCCGTGCTGGATGGGAAACGAGCAGAGCGTTCCTCGTTCCTGATGAAAGGGATAATTGCCATAAGCTCAAGGCGTGCGGAGAGCGGCTACAGTGGAGAATGAGAATCACTGCTGAAGCGATTTGGTCCCGAGCTATGCAGCCGCATGACCATAGGTCCAGTGAACGGCGTGCTGCACCAGTTGAGTCGAGTTCGGCAGCTTTAACTTGGCCTTGATGAATTCTCGATATGCCTGCACGGTGTGCATGCTGAGGTGCAAATGGTCCGCAATCTCGCGAGTGGTGCGGCCTGCTCCTATCAAGCGGAACACTTCAAGCTCCCTGTCCGTTAACTGCTCCAAGGTTGACGAGGGCGCCTTACGATTCCTACCAGCGAATTGCAGCATCATCCGGCTCTTCATCCGGTTGCTCAGGAAGATTTCCCCAGCGAGCACCCGCCCAATCGCCAACAGCACCTGCTCGGCCGGGTCATCCTTCATGAGGTAACCCATCGCCCCCGCCCGTAGCGAGCGCTCCGCATACAGTGTCTCATCGTGCATCGAGAGCACTAGAACAGGCAGATCAGGGAAGAGCGGTTTGACGGTCTTCAGCAGTTCAATGCCGTTGCCGAGCTTGAGCGAGATGTCCATAATGACAAGGTCTGGCAGCAGGGTCTCGATAGCCTTGATCGCCTGGGGGGCATCTTCGGCCTCCCCACAGACGGCCAGCCGCGGGTCCTGATTAATCAGTTGCGCCAAGCCTTTGCGGAGGACCGGATGGTCGTCCACTAATAACACGCGGACTTTTGCTTTGCGAACGCCCCATTGAGTTTTGGTTTCCATAGCTTTCTACATGTTGAGATCTTAGGTGGATTGTTTGCTGATAAATTCAGTTTTTTCAGGCTTCCGCTCGGTCAAGTGGCCTGAAAAGATGCACCGGACCAGCGTTCCGCCGCCTTCGGTGGGCTCGACGCTCAGTCGGCCGCGAATTTTTTGGGCTCGATAGTTCATGATCCGCAGGCCGAGACCATCGCTTTTGGTCCCTTGGACGGGCAGGCCTATGCCATTATCGCGGATGAACAGCTCCGCTCCGTGCGTGTGGGGCCGCAGACCAACGACCACTTCTGTGGCTCGGCCATGCTTCAACGAGTTGTTGAACGCTTCCTGAGCCAACCGAAAAAGATGGTTGGCCACTGTTTGGTCGCCAACCACCAAATCAGCCTCAGCGTCGACACGGCACGAGATGCCGAAGAGTTTTTCCAGCGTGCCGGCCCACTCTGTGAGCGCTTCGACCAACCCGTCCGCCTCCAATTCGATCGGAAAAAGTCCGCGCGCCAGATTCCGCGTCTGCGTCAAAGCCTGGAAGACGAGATGTCCAATTTCTGCCGCATCGGACGCCTCCGGCAAACCCCGGGTGGATAGTTTCTTCTCCAGCGCGCGAGAGAGGAAGGCAACGCCACTCAGCAATTGCCCGACACTGTCATGCAGTTCCTGGCCCAAACGCATCCATTCGTGGATGACTTCGGGCACAGCCTCGTTCAACGACGGGAGCGGCAGCGCAAAGAGAGACTCGATCTTTTCTTCGTTTCGGTTCACGGTGCCGAACCGTATGCGAAAAGGTACGGACGGCACAACTCGGTGAAATACGTACTGCAGTGCAAAAATGACGACGGATCAAAATACGTAGGCTCAGTAGTGGACCAAGTGCCGGGTGATGGCCACTTTGACAAGCTCGGTCGCTTTGCGCACGCCCAGCTTTTCCATGATTTTTTCGCGATGCTTTTGCACTGTGCGCATGCTGATGTGCAGCCGAGGCGCGATCTCCTTGCTGCTGAAACCGTCGACAATCAGGCTCAGAACCTGGCGCTCCCGATCGGAAATGCGCTGGGGTCTGGGTTTGATCGAGCGCCCCTTGCTCTGGACGTAGTCTGCAAAAAACTTCTCCACGACCTCGGGCGGAAAAACGACCTCACCGCGGCGAAGCAACTCGATAGCGCTCATTAATTCTGCCGGGGAAGCGTCCTTACGCACGTAGGCATGGGCGCCCGTTAGGACGATCTGGCGGATCGCTTCCCTGTTTGCGCGCACGGTTAGCACCAACACCTTCACTGCCGGGCAGGTCTCTCGCAACCGCCGAATCCCTTCTAACCGGTTCATACTCGGGACGGGAATATCCATGACCACGACATCGGGCTTGAGTTTTTGCGTCTTCGCAGTAGCCTCCAGGCCACTGGCGGCTTCCCCCACGATTTCGAACGGATGCTTGTTCTGCAGGCAGGATTTAATCCCTTCCAGTACGAACGGATCATCGCTCGCCAGCAACACTTTGATTCTTGGTTTGAGTTTTGAGATGCCCGGCGCCTTCGCGAGGTGCTCGGCCGGGATGCACTTGGCCGGTTTTGGCTCCAACCCCTCACACGCCGCCAGCGTGCGAATCCGATAGTCCAGGTTCCCTTCTCCGCTCCGAGCGTCGAAGCGTCGAAATGCAGCAGCACCACTCTGAGTCATTGGTTTCATAAGTATCAACGATCCTTCATGGCAACGCCGTGCGCAATGGCCGAAGGCCCGCTACCGGGTTAAATCTTTGGAAAAATGGAACTTACGCGCCAAAAAATTTCAGGAACTTTCCAAGGAGAGACGCTGCGAATTGGAGGCGAACTTTACAGTACCCAAGATGTTGGGGTCGGGCGAACCACCGCCACAACGGCGCTTTTCTTCACCTGCCGAAATTCAAATTCCAGAGCTTAGAACCTTTGCGGGGAGCTTCGACCTCCGACTTCGGAAGCGTATTGGGGGGCCATGAACTCGGTCGCAGCGCCGGACTCCGATCCGGCTCGTCGCGAAGCACTTTCCATCGAGCCGCATCGGAGTGCGGCGCTCCGGTTCATGGGAGGCGTCAAGGTCCTCCCTAGGCATTTTGCCGAGGAACCTTTAGGGCAATCGCCCGTTTCAGAGCATGACCGGCCTGTGGAACAATCGGCTTAAATCGGGCAGTCAGCAGTGCGATCCGTGAGCAATCTTTTCAACAGAACTTTCTGGGTGGTCTTCCTGAGCGTGGCGATGTCATCCTGGACGTGTCTCGCTGAACGGAGCTTGAGAGCGCGGAACCTGACGCTCTCGCAAGGCCAAACAAATTGTCTATCCGTCCTGCTGGAAGCGGACGGAAACGAAAACGCGCTGAGCTTCAGCTTGTGCTTCGATACGAATTTGCTGACGTTCACCGCGGCGCGGCGAGGGAGTGATGCGACTGGCGCCTCGTGGAGCGTGAACACCAATCAGGCGTCCAGTGGCCGGCTCGGCTTTGTTGTGCTGCTGCCCTTTGGCCAGGTCTTCGCTCCGGGCTCAAACGCGGTCGTCGAAGTTTGCTTCGGCGCGGCCCCGACAACGTCCACAGTAACAACGCAGGTGCGCATGTGTGACGCACCGATTGGGCGCGAGATCCTGGATGCGGACAGTGGAACACTCGCCACAACCTATGCGGACGCGATTGTGACTGTGCTTGGCAGTTGCACTTACGCCCTGGGCACAAACCAGCGCGCCTTTGACGCGAGCGGCGGCTCGGGCATCGTCGATGTGAGCGCCGGGACGCAATGCGCCTGGGCTGTAGTCAACCAGAATAGTTGGATCACCATTACGTCGCCCACGAGCGGCGTCGGAACCGGCAGTGTGAGCTACACGGTGGTGCCGAATCCACTCCCGAACCCGAGGACGGGCGTGCTCAGCATTGCCGGCGAGCCGTTCACGGTGATGCAATCGGGCGCGCAATGCACCGTTGCGCTGGACCCGACGAATCGCGTGCACACTTACCTGTCGGAGGCTGCGCTGGTAAGTATGACGACGCAGAGCGGGTGCGACTGGAGTGTCGTCAACACCAATGATTGGATACTGATTAAGTCAGCCACCAACGGCACGGGCAGCGAGACCGTGCGCTACACGGTGCTCGCCAATCCGAATCCCTCAGGCCGCTCGGCCGTGTTCACCATCGGCGGCCAGCCCTTCCTGGTGAGCCAAGAGGCGGCGCCCTGCAGCTACAGTTTACTGCCCACGGACCGTTTGGTTGGGCCAGAATCCGCATCAGGCACCGTCACGGTGTTTACGGTTCCGGACTGCACTTGGACCGTGAGCAATACGAACCGTTGGATCACGATCACCTCGGCTACCAACGGCGCAGGCTACGGCACGGTGAGTTACACCGTGGCTGCAAGCCTGAGTCCCTCTGACCGCACGGCGACCGTGAAAGTCGCGGATCAGCCGTTCACCATTACTCAATTAGCGTCGCCGTGTGCGTATACGCTCTCGCCGACAAATCGGGCGCTTGCGTACGGTTCCGCCACCGGGACGGTGAGCGTGACGGCAAGCACCGGGTGCACGTCGTTTGCCTGGAGCGTTATCAATCCCAACGAGTGGATCAGCATCTTTTCGATCAGCAACGGCGTGGCCCACGGAAGCGTGCGCTACACGGTGAGCGCCAACCCGCGCACCATTCCGCGAACCGGGGAGGTGAGCATTGCTGAGCAGCCCTTCAGGATCAGTCAGGCGGGGGCTCCGTGCACGTATGCGTTGTCGCCCACAAATGGAGTGCACAGTTTTCAGTCGGAAACAGGGCTGGTCAGTGTGGCCACGCTCGGCGAGTGTGGTTGGACGGTGCGAACCACCAATACCTGGATCACCATCGCCTCGGCGACCAATGGTCTCGGCAGCGGGACCGTGAGCTACCGCGTGGCAGAGAATCCGGGATCCCCGAGGACAGGGACGGTCCTGATTGGTGGGGCGACGTTGACAGTCAGGCAAGGCGAGGCGCAGGCTCCGATCATCACCAATCAGCCGGTGAGCCAGAACGTGGTGGGCGGGGCGACGGTCGTGTTCACTGTGGGCGCCACGGGTGCGCCGGCACCGAATTACCAGTGGCAATTCAACGGCACGAATTTGGTGGACGGCGTCAGCATCAGCGGCGCTGCCACGGCCCGGCTCACCCTGTTCAACGTGCAGCCGGCCCAATCGGGAAATTATCGGGTGGTGGTGAGTAATCTTCGTGGTTCGATGACCAGCGCGCCTCCGGCTGTGTTGCGAGTGAACACAGCACCAGTACTCGCGCCGATTCCCGACAAGGTCATCAATCGCGGCACCCTATTGACCTTTACGGCCTCAGCGACGGATGCCGACATTCCGAGGCAAACCCTGACCTACAGTCTGGATACCGGCGCACCGCCCGCGGCCAACGTCAATCCGGCCAGTGGCGTTTTCACCTGGACACCAAGCGCCACGGCGGATGCGAGCACCAATCGGGTGACTCTTCGCGTGACCGACAATGGTTTGCCGCCGCTGAGTGCGGCCCAAATCGTCACCATCACGGTGGTGCCGGGCTTCACCACTAACGTGACTCTCGTGGCCACTGGCTCCGTCTGGCGATATCGCGATACGGGTGAAGACATGGGCAGTGCCTGGACGGGGTTGACGTTCAACGACAGCGCCTGGGCAAGCGGGCGGGCCAAGCTTGGCTACGGCAGTGGCGACGAGACCACTGTCGTGAGCTACGGTCCGGACTCCAGCGCCAAATACATCACGACCTACTTCCGCAGCCACTTTGCGGTGAGTGATCCGGGTACGTTGAGCGCACTGAGCTTGCGGGTGCTGCGGGATGATGGCGTGGTAGTGTACCTCAACGGCCGGGAAGCGTACCGCGACAACATGCCGGCCGGCCCCATCAGCTATCTGACCCCTGCCGCAGCGAGTGCGTCGGACGGCGGAACCGTCTATCAAGTCAGTCCTCCGGTGGACCCCGGCTATCTTGTTGCAGGGGACAACGTGGTGGCCGCGGAAATTCACCAGCGCAGCGGCAGCAGTTCGGACATCGCCTTTGAGGTGGAGCTGACCGGCAACCAAAGCATCGTTGCGCCGGTGGTGATGACGCAACCTCAATCGCAATCAGTGGGGACAGGCGGCAGTGTGACATTCCGAGTCGATGCTCTCGGCGCGCTGCCACTACATTATCAATGGCACTTCAATGATCTTCCTGTTCCTGATGCTACGAATGCCACGCTCACCCTGTCGCACCTTCAACTGGTTCAAGCCGGCGGCTACTTTGTCGTCGTCACGAACTTCTACGGTGCCACGACCAGCGCAGTGGCAACCCTGCTCATAACGAACACGCCGCCGGTCCTGGCGGCCATCGGGAACAAGCTGGTCACTGAAGGCAGTCTGCTGACCTTTACGGCGACTGCCAGCGGTTCGGGACTTGCTGCCCAGCGCTTGACCTTTAGCCTCGACCCCGGCGCGCCGAGTGGAGCCAGCATCCTTCCCACCACCGGCGTTTTCACCTGGACGCCCACAGAGGCGCAAGGGCCGAGCACGAACACGGTCACCGTCCGCGTCAACGACAGTTCGACTGGCCTGAGTGACTTTGAGACCATCACCATCACTGTCAGAGAGACGAACACGGCGCCGGTGTTGGCAACCATCGGGAACAAAATCGTGCGCGTTGGCAGCCTATTGACCTTCACTGCCTCGGCGACGGACGCTGACATTCCGAGGCAAACCTTAACCTGCAGTCTGGATGCCGGCGCGCCCGCCGGGGCGAGCATCAATCCCTCCAATGGCGTTGTCACGTGGACGCCCACAGAGGCGCAAGGGCCGGGCACGAACAGGGTGACCGTGCGTGTGACCGACAATGGTTCGCCGCCGCTGAGTGCGGCTCAAACCGTCACAATCACGGTGCTGGCCGGCTCCGCCACCAACGTGACTCTGGTGGCCACCGGCTGGGTCTGGAGATATCGGGACACGGGTGAAGACCTGGGCAGTGCCTGGACTGGGTTGGACTTCGACGACAGTGGCTGGGCGAGTGGCCGGGCCAAGTTCGGCTACGGCAATGGCGACGAGGCGACGGTCGTGAGCTACGGCCCGGATCCCAGCGCCAAATACATCACGACGTACTTCCGCAGCCACTTTATGGTGACAGATCCTTCGGCGTTGAGCACGCTGAGCCTGCGGGTGCTGCGCGATGATGGAGTGGTGGTGTACCTCAACGGTTGGGAAGTGTACCGCGACAACATGCCGGACGGCCCTATTGACTATCTCACGAGGGCCGCGTCAACGGCTGCGGACGGTGGAACCACCTACTTCGTCAGTCCTCCAGTGGACGCTGGCTATTTTGTTGCAGGGGACAACGTGGTGGCCGCAGAAATTCACCAGCGCAGCGGCACCAGTTCGGACATCGCCTTTGACTTGGAGTTCACCGGCGCGCAGAACATCGTAGCAGACACACCGCCAGCAATCACCATCGGGATCACCCCCGCCGGTGGCGTCTTCCTTTGGTGGACCGCGTCGCCGGGCCGGATCTATCGCGTTCAATACAGGGACGATCTGTCCACCGGGGCCTGGAACGATCTTCAGAACGACCTGTTCGCGACGAACTCTGTGTGCAGCGCGACCGATGCGATGGGCTCGATTGGACAGCGTTTCTATCGAGTTGTCAGGATGGATTAGGCAAAGTCCGCAGCTCGTACCCGTGGCGGGAGTTTCTCGATGCTTGTCTAGGACGATCCACTAACGTCTTCTAAGTTATTCTCCGATCAGTATTGAAAGGGAAGACCCCTTGTTGACACGGCGAACGGTCTCATACCGTGCGTGCTAACAATACGATTCCGTGACAGTCCAACGCCAATTTTGCGGATGCCGTGACGCAGGTCGTCATTCGAGGCAGGACATGAGCACGAAATTGAGCAGGAAATCAGAAAGCAGTGTCTGAAACAAAACCAGAGGATTACCAGTTCCGGCAGGGAGGGTTGCCTGTTGTCGAGTGTGCCAGCCCGACAGCCTCATCGTATTCAGGGACAGCCAACCCATTCGCTGCTGAAGCAAGGTTGTGCCGTGGCGGCGCGTCGTGGGGGCGCCAACTCACGGCGCTTGTCTTGCTGACGGGCTTGGCAGTGTTCCTGGTAAAAATCGCGGGTGGCCTGGCACCATGGATCCTGCGCCGCTGGGAGGTCCTGATCGCTCTGGGCGGGATTGCGTGCTGGCGGTGGGGATGGTTTGTCCTGCAGAACCTGCGGGCGGTCGTTTACCGGTATTTCGTTTTCCCGCGCCTGCGTCGAGAGGCCGAGAGAGCTGTCGCCCAATGCGGTCCTGTGCCGGAAGTCACCATTCTGGCGACCACTTATCACGAGAAGCCGTGGATCACAGACGCAGTTTTCACCTCGATCTTCCGGGAGTTGAGCACACTTGAGGGGCTGACTCGACGACCGAGGGTCATCGTGGTGACGGGCTGCGATGAGGACGATCGAAATATTCAACAAGTATTTGGAAAATTTCTGCAACAGGTCATGGTCGAACAGTCCTGGTGGCCGCCCGAACTCATCCTGCTGCGAGGCGACCAGGGCAAGAGGCCGGCCCTCGCCGCGGGGATGCAGGTGGCGGCGGACGGGACTCCGCGAGAGGACGGCGTGGTGGTGATCATGGACGCGGACACGGTGTTGCAGCCGGGAACGCTGCCAAGAGTATTACCGATGTTCCGTCTTTCGCCGCCCGTCGCGGCGGTTACCACGAACGAGACCGGTTGGGTCATGGGACCGGCCTGGTTCGCGGAGTGGATTTCCTTGCGGTTCGGCTTGCGGCATCGCTCGATGTGTTCCGTTTCTCTGTCCGGGCGTCTGCTGTGTTTGACGGGCCGCCTCTCCGTCTTCCGCAGTTCGGTCATTGCGGACCCAAGCTTCCGCGCTCAGGTGGAGTGCGACGCGATCGATCATTGGCTCTGGGGTCCATTCGAGATGTTGAGCGGTGATGACAAAAGCACGTGGTACTGGCTGGGCGCGCGTGGGCAGCGGATGCTTTACGTGCCCGATGCCATGGTGACAACGATCGAAGTGGTGCAGGGCTCGGCGGTGAAGCGAGCTCTGGCAAACATTCGGCGCTGGTCAGGCAATAGTCTGCGCCACAATTGGCGGGCCATACGACTGGGGCCTCGGAAACTGGGCCTGTTTCCCTGGTGGAGTTTGCTCGACCAGCGCCTGACGATGTGGGCGGTGCTTGTCGGCCCAGCCGTGGCGGTGCTGGCGCTGTTGGCTGGGCGATATGAAATCGCCGCCGGTTACCTTCTCTGGGTTCTGTGTTCGCGCATTTGTCATGCCGCCATTGCCTGGCGTCAGGGCAGGCGGTTTTCCGCCTATTTTATTCCCCTGCAAGTTCTCTCCGACTGGGCGGTCGCATTGACCAAGATGTGGGTCATGTTCCATCCTGCCAAACAACACTGGCTCAACCGCGGCGCCCGGACTTTGGACAGCACGCGAGGGTCGGCACTTTTTGCCTTGCGGACCGGCCTGGCCCATTACCTCTGTGGATTCTCCTGTGTCGCCTTGGTGATAATCGTCGGTCTCTTTGTCGGCTTCCTCCCTCTTCTTCGAGAAGCCCCACTGTTCCTGTATCCCAGCCCGAAGCCGAAGGCAACGGAGCGTGCGACCCCACCCCCGATAAAGAACGAGCAGCGCCCGCCTGGCCAAACTCTGCCTGATCCCGGTCCAAAGGTGGTTGGTGCGCGGTCAGAGAATATTCATTTCAGGGTTGGCGGAGACCATGCAGTTATCCAGCAAGGTTGCCAAAGCCAGCCAGAAAAAGCCTTGGCGGTCACTTCCTCATGAACGAGCCATCAACTAAACCGGCCGCCTCGAATCAGACTCCTGCCCCGCGGAGGCGGTCGAGATTGGTAACGCGCATCGGAGTGGTTGGTGTTGTCGGCCTGTTAACGATTGGAGCTTTTGCTATCGCGATACCCTGGTGCTCTTATCGATACCGACATGTCGTTCTGAGCGAGGCGGTCATCAAAGGCACCATCACCAAGATCGGTGGCCGCATCGAAGGCCGCATAAAAAGTATTGAGGCTGTCTCCGGCCAGCGCGTTTCCAAGGGGGAAGTCTTGCTCCGACTCGAAGATCGGCACTTGCAGGCGGCGCTCGATCACGCGAGGGCCGAACTAAAGTCCGCGATCAAAGAACTAGAGAGCGAGAAGATGGGCATTGAGCAGAGTCGGCGTCGCCTGTCGTTCGAGGTCGAACGACTCAATGGCGCTCGAAAAAAAGCCGCTGGAGAGCTTGAAGCGCAGAAAAGCAGCCTGGCGAGGTTGCAGAAGGAATACGAGCGCACCGCTGCTCTCACCAAGACAGGCACTGCCGCTGTCAGCGAACTGGATCGGATTGCCGGGGATCGCGACCGCGCCCAAGGGTTGGTCGACGCCGCCACCGGCGCTTTGGAAGCGGCCGATTCCAATCAAGAGAAGGCGATGAACGAGTTGGAGGGGTTACGTGTTCGGGAGGCGCGCCTGTCCGTTCTGGATTCGAGGATCGAGATGGCGCGCGCCCGCGTCACCGCTGCCGAAGCTGACTTGGAGGCGACGGTAATCCGGGCTCCGGAGGATGGCCTACTCCTGGAGCGAATTGTGGAGGTCGGTGGCTCCGCGAAGGTGGGCGAGCCGATGATTTCATTGTGGATTGGACGACCGTGGGTGGAGGCATGGGCCGACGAGAGGGACTTGCGCAAAATCAAGATCGACAGCCCGGTGGATATCTCCCTCGATGCTTTTCCGCGTCACAAATTAGCCGGGCGAGTTCAAGCCATTGGTTCTGTGACCGACAAACAACTTCAACTCACACCTGTTCCCTCCACCTTGCACGCTTTTCTGCGCCCAAATGCCATGGTGCCGATCCAGATCGCTTTGGAAGAAGAGAGTCCCCGCATCCAGTTGGGGCTCTCCGCCGTGGTCGGGATCCAAAAAGAATCTGAGCCGTCCGATACGGACGCGCGTCCGTTGCTGAGCCGTCTTTTCTCCAGGGCGCAAAAGAGCACCTTAACGAAGTAAATGGATCATGTCTGAAACAAGACAAAACATAAGGAAAAACCCAGTATGAAAGTCAGCATCTTCGGTCTCGGTTATGTAGGCTGTGTCACGGCAGGTTGCTTGGCCAAGGACGGGCACGACGTCATTGGAGTCGATATCGCGCCTGGCAAAGTGGAAAAGCTCGCGGCGGGGCGGCCCACAGTCGTCGAGTCGGGTCTCGAACGGCTGATCGCCGAGGGACATCGGCGGAAGCGCATCCGGGCGACGACGAACGGTCGGGAGGCGGTACTGGCCAGTGAGGCCTCCATCGTTTGTGTGGGCACCCCCACCGGCCCCGACGGCACGATGGATCTCACCGCGCTTCGTCAAACGGCCGAGCTGATTGGCCACACCCTGCAGGAAAAGATGGAGCGCCACGTGGTTATTCTGCGGAGCACCGTGCCCGCGGGCACGGCAGAATCCAAGATGCTTCCGGCCCTCCACCCCGAGTGCCCGCCGTCCTATCTCTATCAGGAAAGTGATCTGGTGGTGGTTCCGGAATTCTTGCGTGAAGGATGCGCCATCACCGATTACTATGATCCGCCTTTTGTCGTGGTCGGCAGCGCGAGCGGCCAACCGGACGGAAACAAGGAAGTGGTCGAAAGACTTTTCGGCGCCAGCGGTGAGCTGCATTGGGTGCCGTTCCGCGAGGCCGAGATGTTGAAAGCAGTCTGCAACGCCTTTCACGCGCTCAAAGTCGCTTTCGCCAACGAGGTGGGTGCTCTCTGCGCCACCCTTTCCATCGACGGCCAATCGCTGATGGCTCGGTTCGTTCAAGACAGGAAGCTTAACATTTCTCCAGCCTATCTGCGTCCCGGGCTGCCCTTCGGCGGTTCTTGCCTGCCGAAAGACTTGAGAATGTTGCTGCAGATTGCCGGCCGCGCGGGCGTCGATTTGCCACTGCTGCGGAGCATTCTCGCCAGCAATGAAGCGCACTTGAAACGGTCCATCGAGGCCGTGCCGAAGAACGGGCGGGCGCGCATCGGCCTGAGCGGCCTGGCCTTCAAGCCCGGGACGGACGACTTGCGGGAAAGCCCCATCGTGTTAATCGCCGAGCATCTCATCGGGAAAGGTTTCGACCTGAAGATCCATGATCCAGCGATCGAGACGTCTTTGATCACAGGCACAAATCGCGAATACATCCAGCAGCATATTCCCCACCTCTCCAAGCGCATGGTCCACCGCGTCGAGGAGTTGGTCGACCATGCCGAGGTGTTGCTGATGACTCGGGACGATGACGAGTTGTTGGAACGGGTCGTGCAGAAAGAAAAGCGTCCCATTGTTGTTGATTTGCGAGGTCAAAACCACCTGATGAAAAGGATGCTCCAAGCCAAGAGGCGAGCGAAGGCTACCGCCAACCACGATTCCAAGGAGCCCAACGGAGCGCAAGCGCGCAACGGCGAACCTGAAACCAAGAAACGAATGCAAGTATGTGCATAGGGCGTCCTGATGACGAAGACCCGTTGGCGAGCTTCCGCGTCGTTCCGTTCCGGGATTTCCACTCGGTGTGCCCGCGGCGAACGCACTCGATGTGGATTAAACTTCTGCTGGGCCTCCTGCTGCTGTGCGCGTCCTCTTCTGCCTTCGGCGTGACGTTTCGCTGGGCCAGTTCCTCCTACCGAATTTACGTTACCGGGCCAGGCTCCGTGATGTTGAGCGACATCAAAGCGGCTTTGCCCAATGTCCCGTTGACCCAGGTCGCGCCGGGGGTTTGGCATTTGCGAGCCGACCTGCAGGTGGAGAACGGAGCGACACTGGTGCTGCACGGGGCGAGGATCGGCGGGGATGTCAACCAGCTTCGCCTGCGAAGCAATAACTCGCTGACGACGAATAACATCGTCTCGATCACGGCCGACTGGGGCAACATTGACATCAGGAGCACTTCGATCACGTCGTGGGATGATGCGGCACAGGGACCCGATACGGAATGCGCGAGCTTCGGTCGCGCTTTCGTTCGGGTTCGCTCCAGCCTGGACGAAGACGGCGTGACGGCGCACGAGTCGCGCATGGACGTGATCGACAGCGACATCGGCTACCTGGGCTGTCACGAGGCGGAATCGTACGGGCTGGTCTGGAAGGTGAATCCTCCGCAGACGAATCAAAACTTCGGCCCTCTGACCAATCTCTACAACCTGGTCAATGTTTACGGAGATATTAAGAACAGCCGCATCCACAACAATTTCTTCGGGGTGTACACCTTTGGCGCCTACGGCATGCAGATGGTCAACAACGAGGTGGATCACAATGTGTGGTACGGCTTTGACCCGCACGACGATTCCGATGCCTTGGTGATCGAGGGCAACAATGTTCATGACAACGGCACACATGGGATCATCGGCTCCCAACGCTGCGATCACATGATCATCCGAAACAACACGTCCTGGAACAACGGAGGTTGCGGCATCATGTTGCATCGCTACACCGATTATGCCGTGGTGGAGGACAACAAATGTTTGCGCAACGGCGACGCGGGCATCGTCATTTTTGATTCCTACCACAACATCGTTCGCCGCAACACCTGCTGGCGCAATTTCAAGAGCGGTATCCGCCTGAGCGTGGGCAGCGCGGACAACCTGATCGAAAACAACGATTTCAGCTTCGGCGACAATTTTGGGTTCTACCTCTACAAAGGGAATGACGCCCCGAGGCCTGGCGATAATGGCCGCCCAAAAAGGAATCGGTTCGCCAACAATCAAGTGCACGACAATGGGAGCAGCGGCATCTTTCTGACCAGCGGAGATGACAACGTCTTCACCGCTAATTTGTTCTCGGCGAACTTCGGCCCGCTCTCGTTTCTGAATGGCCGGCGCAATCTCCTCGATAGCAATTCCATTCCCAGCGGTGTCATCGTCGCGACGAAGGGCGGCCCGGACTTCGCCTCCACCACCTCCATCCGCAACCAGCCATCGCTGAGCATTCAGGTAGACGCGTACAGTTCGACAATCTTTGAAGATAGTTCGGGACGCGTGTTCGATCCTGGTCAGGACCTCACCTCGACCACGGTGACTCCAACCGGAACTATGCTTGAACTGACGGCGGTGGAGGTCCCGGAAACCTCCACCGTGCGGACGCGCAACTTTCAGGTGGTGTCGGACGCGGGATTGGCCTTAATCGCCATCAGCATCTGGAACACGAGTGGCGACTTGAGCAAGCGCTGGCTGGTCCAGGCGGGGTCCGCCACACACACCATTTCGTACAAAGTTGGGGACCTGGCGCCGAACAAACCCTACAACGTGCTGAAGAACGGTGTGGCCAGCCGGGTCACCTCAGATGACGCCGGCAGTATCAGTTTCGAGGACAAAACGGTCACGGCCGGTTTGACCGAATACATTGTCAGCCCGTAGTGAGGCCCTGCCTGACCGCCAAACAGACCTCAAAGAATTGCTTCAAGAATCCGCGATGAATGCATCAGGCCGCCAGAAGTTCGATTGCCGACGGCTCTGCGGAAGGCTCTGGGTGCCCGCGGCGCTCGCCACGCTGATGCAGGCAACTCTCGCCCAGGGCGCTGACGTGCTGGTCTCAAGCGTGTCCGATCTGCTGAATGCCGCCGCGCAGGCGCGACCGGGCGACACGGTGATCATGCAGGACGGTCTCTGGCCTGACGCGGACATTCTTTTCATCGGAAACGGCACCGAGGCCAACCCGATTACCCTGCGGGCGCAAACACCCGGCCAGGTTATCCTCAGCGGCGGCTCCCGGCTGCGTCTCGCCGGCGAATACCTCGTGGTGGATGGTTTGAAATTCGCGAATGGCTATCTCGTTTCGGGCGACGTGATCTCGTTCCGCATCACCAGTTCTTCGGTGGCCAACCACTGTCGCGTGCGCAACTGCGCGATCATCGACTACAACCCGGACGACCCTGACGACGAGACCAAATGGATTTCCCTCTACGGCTTCAGCAACCGGCTCGACCATTGCTATTTCAAAGGCAAAAAGAATCTGGGCAGCACGGTCGTCGTTTGGGTCGACGGCCAACCGAACCGGCCCAACTACCATCGCATCGACCACAATTACTTCGGCCCGCGACCCCCTTTGGGCGTCAACGGCGGCGAGACCATCCGAGTCGGGACCAGCGAAGTGTCCATGAACCTCTCGCGCACGGTGGTGGAGAACAATTTCTTTGAGCAATGCGATGGGGACGTGGAGATTGTCTCCAACAAATCCGGTGAGAACGTTTACCGTCACAACACGTTTGCCGAGTGCGTGGGCGCCTTGACTCTGCGACACGGCAATGGCTGTGTGGTCGAGGGCAACTATTTCTTTGGCCGCTCCAAACCTCAAACGGGCGGAGTGCGGATCGTTGGCGAGGACCACCAGGTTTATAACAATTATTTTGCCGACCTCGCTGGCGCTACTTGGGGCGCCGCTTTGAGTATCAGCCAGGGCTTAACGAACAGTCCGCTCAACGGCTATTTTCAGGTCAAGCGCGCGGTGGTGGCCTTCAACACGTTCGTCAACTGCGAGCACCCCTTTCTCATCGGCCTGGCCAACACCCTCTCCGGCACCACGAACGTGACGACCTTGCCGCCGGTTGATTGCACGATTGCGAACAACCTGGCGCTGGGCACGAGCGCCAAAATAATCGATCAGCGAATTCAGCCAGTGAACCTGACTTGGGAAGGCAACATCCTGTATGGCCCTTCGCTGGGCATCCCGACCAACAGCGGCATCAGTCGGCTGGATCCGCAACTCGTGCTGGCGGCGGACGGATTGTGGCGTCCGGCTTCGGGCAGTCCGGCTTTGGGCGGGGCGCAAGGCAATTACGCTTTTGTTTCAGAGGACATGGAAGGACAGCCGCGGCAGTCCCCCAAAGACATCGGTTGTGATCAATTGTCCGCCGCGCCCGTCACGCAGCCGCCCTTGACGTCAGTGGATGTCGGGCCGATTTGGATCCTAACGCAAGAGACAGTTGTCCTTTGGGCCAATCCGGCGGATATCACTTATGGTACGGCCTTGGGCCCGGCGCAACTGAACGCTCAGGCGAACGTGACCGGTACTTTTGACTATACCCCGCGCGCGGGAACAATTCTAAATGCGGGTCGCGGACAGACCCTGTCGGTTGTCTTCACCCCCAACGACACGGCTCATTACAGCGCGGTCACCCAGAGCGTCGCGATCAATGTGTTGGCGGCCACGCCTCTGATTGTTTGGGTCAATCCCGCTGGCATCACTTACGGCACGGCCTTGGATGCCGCGCAACTCAATGCAACGGCGAATGTTCCGGGGACTTTTGCTTACGCTCCGCCTGCAGGCACGGTGCTCGACTCGGGCAACGGTCAGACACTCTCCGTCACCTTTACGCCGGCCGACACGACCAACTATGCCATCGTCACCAGGGCTGTCCCAATCGACGTTGCGCAGGCCACGCCCGTGATCAGTTGGTCGAATCCCGCAGCCATTACCAACGGCACGCTGCTGGGGCCAGCCCAACTGAACGCGATGGCGAATGTCCCTGGAACGTTCGTCTATACGCCGCCGGAGGGGACAGTTCTAAATCCGGGCAGTGAACAGGTTTTGTCGGTCGTGTTTACCCCCGCCGATACGATCAATTACACCCTGGCCACGAGGGCGGTGATGATCAACGTGACCAGCGGCAGCAAGTTGATTCCCATCATTTCCTGGGCCAATCCCGCTGACATTACCTACGGGACGCCGCTCGGTAGCGCGCAGCTCAACGCCACGGCGAACGTGCCCGGGACTTTCGCCTATAATCCGCCTGCAGGAACGATTTTGAGCGCAGGCGACGGACAGGTTCTGACCGTTACCTTCACCCCCTTCGACTCCACGAGCTACGCCGCTGCGAGCAAGACCGTCACGATAAACGTGGCTCCGGCGCTGATTAATGCCTCAGTGCGGATCGCCTACATCATTCCGGCCAACCGCGTCGCGCAAAGCAACGGCGTGGCCTGCCTGCGGAATGCGCTGCTGTTTTACCAAAAATGGTTTCGAGAACAAATGCAGCGAAACGGGTTCGGCCCGAAAAGCTTCACCGTCGAGACCGAAGCCGATGGCGTGACGCCGACCATTCACCTCGTTCAGGTCCCGGAAACGGACAGCGAGTTGAGCAGTGACGTTTGGGGTGGGCGCGTCATCGATTCGGTCCGGGCGGCCGGGGTTCCCATCGGAACTCCCGGTCAGGTCTGGTGGCTGGTCCCTGAAACTCACACGCAGAATGCGGACGGCTCCATCACCGGGGGCTTTGACTTGGGCTATAGTTCGGGTGGCTCGGGTAATGACCCCGGTTGGGCGCTCTTTGGCAGTGATTTCCTGGCTCTTTCGGCGCTAAGTCATCTCACGAACAACGTCTCCTATGACGCTCTCGTTCTGCCCGAACTCGGTCCCTATCCGCTGCAGACGGAGGTTTCCTATCCATGGTTTGACGGTGGAACCTTGAGCAGCGTGAGTTCGTCGGCGCTCGGCGCTGGCCTTCGTGAACTGGCCGAGGCGTTTGGGCTGGGTCACGACTTCCGAAACGATCAGAACTTCAACGGAAACCTGACGGGCTTCGGCTTCAGAGGCATTCGCGGGGCTGCTTACCCCGAACGGTACCCTTACAATGACACGCATCTTCCCTACGGCGCGGCGTTGGCTCTCAACGTGAGTCCCTACTTTAACTTCGGCAAGCCGGTCACTGATTACACGAAGCCACGGGTGACGGTCACCACGTCCGGCACCAACGTTCCCGTGAATGGTTTGCTGCGCGTTGGCTTTTCCGCGTTCGACGCGAGCGGGCTGTCTGCGGCGCTGCTGTCGTGGAACAAAGATTCGGACCAAGTCCTGGTGGATGAGATGGTCCTGTCCGGAACAAATCTGACTCGCGCCTTCGCTACGCCCTACTACGACCCAGGACAAACGAATCATTACACGATCAGTGTCCTCGATACGCAGGGCAACAAACAGAGCGTGACCACCGCGATCATTCCGATCAGGAGCGTGAACCACGCGCCGTTGCCTTTTATCGCGGTGACCCCGGGCAGCGTCGGTCCGGGTGAAGACGTGGTTTTAGATGCCTCGGTGACCTTCGACTCCGAACACAACTCATCGCTGCTGGAGGTGGAGTGGGACCTCGACGGTGATGGCATCTTTGATACGGAGCCGACGACCAATCTGTTGTTCACGAACCGCTATTTCAGCCTCGGGACCCGGCTGATTCGCGCGCGCTTGACCGACCCCGCCGGTGCCGAGGCTGTGTCGGCGCCCGTGGCCCTCCAGATCGCTCCCTGCTCGGCCGTGCTGTCGCCCGTGGGCCGTACGCATGGCTTTGGGGCCACAGCTGGCGCGGTGAGTGTGACGACCAGCCCGACGTGCATGTGGACGGTCGTTAACACGAACGATTGGATAACCGTCGATTCCGGTTTGGATAGCGTTGGTAGCGGACGAGTCACCTACGCCTTGGCCGCCAATCCGAGCCTCATCGAACGGATAGGCAGGCTGCTCATAGGCGACCAACTTTTCACGATCACGCAACGAGGAATTGCCTGCACTTACAGCCTCTCGCCGACCAATCGTTTTCATGGCTTCGGCTCCGTCTCAGGCACCGTCAAAGTGACGACGAAACCGGAGTGTCCCTGGACCGTGAGCAACACCAACAGTTGGATCACGGTCACGTCCGACACGTCCGGCATGGGCACGACAAATGTGACTTACACTTTGGCAGCCAACCGCAACCTCGGGCACCGGACGGGCGTGCTCACCATCGCCGACCAGTTATACACCATCACCCAATGGGGAACGAACTGCACTTATGTGATTTCGCCGATCATCGGAAGTCATGGGCAAGACTCAGAAACCGGACTGGTCAGGGTGGCGGCCAATACGAGTTGCTCGTGGAGCGTGGTCAACACGAATGATTGGATTGCTATCACGGCGAATGCGAACGGCATTGGCAGTACCAACGTCGGCTACACCGTGGCGGCGAACCCTGGCTTCGGTCCGCGCATAGGTGTCCTGACGATTGGCGAGCAGCCGTTCACAGTCAGCCAAGCGGGAGCGCCATGCACGGTCGCCCTCTCGCCCCCCAACGGGATGCATAGTTATCAGGCGGGGACAGGATTGGTCAGCGTGAGCGCGGTCGCCGAGTGCAGTTGGACTGTGCGCACCACCAATAGCTGGATCACGGTCACCTCCCCGACCAACGGTACGGGCAGCGGAACAGTGAGCTATAGGGTGGACGAGAATCCGGGTTCCACGAGGACGGGTACGCTGTTGATCGGCGGGGCAACGTTCGCCATCCAGCAAGGAGAGGCCCAGGTCCCGCTCATCACTCAGCCGGCGACCAGCCAGAACGTGGTGGGCGGAGCGACGGTGGTCTTCGATGTGGTTGCCACAGGTTCGCTACCGCTCAGTTACCAGTGGCAATGCAATGGCACCAATTTGTTCGATGGCCTCGCGGTCAACGGCGCCGCCACCGCCAGACTCACCTTGGCCAACGTGCAACCGACACAAACGGGGAATTATAGAGCAGTCGTGAGCAATCTTCGGGGTTCGGTGACCAGCGCGCCTCCGGCGGTATTGCGGGTGAACACCGCGCCAGTGCTCGCAGCCATCGGGAACAAGATAGCGGGGAAAGGCATCCTCCTGACCTTCACGGCTACCGCGGCGGATGCCGACATTCCCAGACAAACCCTGACCTACAGCTTGGATGCAGGTCCGCCGGCCGGGGCCAGCATTGAGCCCGCCACTGGCGTGTTCACCTGGACGCCGAGCGCCACGGCGTCGACGAGCACCAATCGCGTGACCATTCGCGTGACCGACAATGGTTCCCCGCCGTTGAGTGATGCCCAAACCATCACCATAGCTGTAATGTCCGGCTTCGCCGCCAACGTGACGCTCGTGGCGACCGGCTCGGTCTGGAAATACCGGGACACAGGTGAAGACCTGGGCAGCGCCTGGACCGGGTTGGCGTTCGACGACAGCGCCTGGCAAAGTGGCCGCGCCAAGCTTGGCTACGGCAATGGCGACGAGGCCACGGTGGTGAGCTTCGGCCCGGACTCCGGCGCCAAATACATCACGACCTACTTTCGAAGCCGGTTTATGGTGACCGATCCCGGTGCGTCGAGCCCACTGACCCTGCGCGTGCTGCGGGATGATGGCCTGGTGGTGTACCTCAATGGCAGGGAAGTGTACCGCGACAACATGCCGGCTGGGCCCATCACCTACCTGACCCCTGCGGCGGCGAGTGCGTCGGACGATGGGACCATCTACTTCACCAGTCCCCCGGTGGACCCAAGCTATCTTGTGGCGGGCGACAACGTGGTGGCGGTGGAAATTCACCAACGCAGCGGCACCAGCTCGGACATTGCCTTCGAACTCGAGTTAACCGGGACCCAAAACATCCTTGAGCCCGTGGTGACGACCCAGCCTCAATCGCAATCGGTGATGCAAGGTGGCACTGCCGCATTTAGCGTCGCCGCTATTGGCGCACAGCAGCCGAGCTATCAGTGGTACTTCAATGACATTCCAGTTCCAGACGCCACGAATGCAACGCTCACCCTGACGAACGTGCAGCCGGCACAGGCAGGAACGTATTCAGTGGTCGTCGGCAGCGCGGTGGGCACGACCACAACTTCCGGTGCCGTCCTGACGGTGACTCCATTCGTCTCGTTGGAGGAGGCTTTGGACACCCCGGCTTGGGTCTGGACCACGAGCGGGTCTCTGCCGTGGGTGGGGCAATCAGTTGTCACACACGACGGCGTGGACGCTGCGCGCAGCGGCGCCGTGGGCGACGGCAACTCAGACACTATGCAAACGACGGTGACGGGTCCGGGCACCGTGAGCTTCTGGTGGAAAGTCTCCTCCGAAACGAACAACGACACCCTGCGGTTTTACCTGGCCAGTTCGGAGGTGGCTCGCATCTCTGGCGAAGTGGATTGGCAGTGGCGCTCCTTCAGAGTGTCTTCAGGCAGTCAGGTCCTGCAGTGGAAGTATTCGAAGAGCAGCAGTTCATCTGGCGGACAGGACCAAGGCTGGGTGGATGAAGTCCTGTTCATTCCAGACGGTGTCCTGATGGCGCCGATCATCGCCAGCCAGCCCGCGAGCCAGCGCGTTGTCGCGCCAGCGACCGCTACGTTCAACGTCGGCGCCGCCGGTTCGGAGCCGTTAAGTTATCAGTGGCAGTTCAACGGCATGAACCTGACCGACGGCGGCAGCGTGAGCGGCGCCACGACGGCCACGCTGACTCTGACCAGCGTCCAGGCAAATCAGGCGGGGACGTACTCAGTGCTCGTCTGGAACGCCGCCGGCAGCGCCACCAGTTCTAACGCGACGCTGGCGATCATCACGGCTCCGTTGATCACGAGCCAGCCCGTGAGTCAAACTGTTGTCGCGGGCGCGACGGTGACCTTCAATGCGGCAGCCATCGGTTCGGGAACTCTGACCTACCAGTGGCGTTTCAATGGAACTAACCTGCTCGATCTTGGAAACGTGAGGGGCGCCAGGACCGCCAGCCTGATCCTCGCCAACGTGCAACTGACACAAGCGGGGAATTACTCCGTCGTGGTGAGCAATGCGCAGGGCGTGGCCGCCAGTTCCAGCGCGCTGCTCGGCGTCACACCGGTCCTGACATTGGGCGCGGCGTTGGATGCGCCATCGTTGATATGGAGCACACCCTCGACTGCGCCGTGGCTGCCGCAAACGAACGTGACGCATGACCGAGTGGACGCGGCGCGCAGCGGCGGCATCGCCAACAATCAGACCACCTGGCTGGAAACCGCCGTGGAAGGCCCGGCGACTTTGAGCTTCTGGTGGAAGGTTTCCTCGAGACCCAACCACGACGTGCTGCATTTTGTCGTCAACGGAATGGAGCGGGCGCGCATTTCCGGGGAACTGGACTGGCAGCGTCAAACGTTTGACCTGCCCGCGGGTCACTTGGTCCTGCGATGGGCTTACTCGAAGGACAGCAACGCGGCCATCGGACAAGATCGGGCCTGGCTGGATGAAGTCGAGTTTAGTTCGATGTTTGGGCCGACAGCGCCGATCATCACCGGTCAGCCCGCGAGCAGAGAGGCGGCGCCAGGGGCCGATCTCACCTTCAGTGTTGCGGCCAGCGGCGCCGCACCTCTGAGTTATCAGTGGCAGTTCAACGGGCTTGATTTGGTCGAGGGCGATACCGTCAGCGGCGCCACATCGCCGACTTTGACGTTGTTGAACGTCCAGCTGACGCAAGAAGGAACTTACAGGGTCGTCGTGAGAAATGCCTATAGTTGGGCCATCAGCTCGAACGCAGCGCTGGCGGTCCTTCCGGTCATCACGCTGGCCGAAGCGCTGGACACGCCGGGTCTGTTGTGGCGCAACGGTGGGAATTCGCCCTGGCTAGGCCAAAGTGCAGTCAACCATGACTGGCTCGACGCGGCGCAGAGCGGGGCCCTCCTCGACGGTCAAACCAATTGGATCGAAACCACCGTGTCCGGGCCGGCCGCAGTGACTTTCTGGTGGAAAGTTTCGTCGGAAGCCAGTCATGATCGATTGCGATTTTACGTGAACGGAGTGGAGCAGGCGAACATCTCAGGAGAGATGGGTTGGGTCTGGCGGACCTTCGACCTGACCAACGCCACTCAAGTCGTGCGCTGGGCCTATATGAAGGATAGCAGGGGGGCTGCCGGGCTGGATCGCGGCTGGGTGGATGAGGTGCAATTCGGGCCATTGGCTCCAGTTATTACTCGCCAACCAGTGACCCAAAGCGCGGATTTGGGAGCGATGGTCAACTTTAACGTGGGCCAGAACAGCTCTTCGCCCATCGATTACCAGTGGCGGTTGAGTGGGATTAACTTGCTCGATGCTCCCAATGTGAGCGGCGCCACGCTAGGCAGGCTTGTTCTGTCCAACGTGCAGCCGGCGCAAGCGGGGACTTACTCGGTGATGCTCATGAACGCCGGAGGCCGCGCGCTCAGCGCCAACGCGTTCTTGAGCGTCTTTCCCGGGCAACCGCTGGCTCAGGCCCTGAACACCAGCACGAACGTTTGGAACACCGGCTGGGTCACGGGCGGTGACGCGCCGTGGAGCACGCAAACCAGCGTCACGCACGATGGGGCCAAGGCGGCGCAGAGCGGCACCATTGGCGACAACCAGAGGTCGTGGCTGGAAACCACGGTCGTCGGGCCGGGGAAGGTGAGCTTCTGGTGGAGGGTATCTTCAGAAGTCAATACCACGGTTCCCGGTGGCTCGGACGATAATTTGCGGTTCTACATCGGCGGGACCGAGCAGACGCGCATCTCCGGCAACGTGAATTGGCAATTCAGGACGTTTGACGTTTCGAACGGTGTCCAGGTCTTGCACTGGCGCTATCAGAAGAACAGCACTTTGGCGTTCGCGCAGGATCGGGGCTGGGTGGACCAGGTGCAGTTCGACCCCACCGTGCCCCCACTGCTCACCAATCAGCCGGCCAGTCTGAGCGTCGATCCAGGAGACCAAGCCAGCTTCACCGTCGTGGCCGGCGGCACGCTGCCGTTGACCTACCAATGGCGGCACAATGGGATTAACCTGATTGATGGGGGCGGTGTCAGTGGCGCCGCGACGGCTCTGCTGAGGCTTTCCAACGTGCGGCCAGAGCAAGCCGGGACGTACTCTGTGGTCGTGAGCAACCCGGCGGGCAGCGTCACCAGTTCCAATGCGGTCCTGGCAGTGACTCCAGTGGTCCCGTTAGCTGAAGCACTGGACACGCCTGCCTGGGTTTGGACTACCAGCAGTTCTCCTCCATTGTGGCTGGGCCAGTTGATCGTCAGCCACGACGGAGTGGATGCCGCGCGAAACGGAGTCATTGGCGACGGCGCGTCGAGCTCAATGCAAGCCACGGTGACTGGGCCCGGAATCGTGACCTTCTGGTGGAAAGTCTCCTCGGAGACGAACAACGACACCTTGCGATTTTACGTGGGCAGCTCGGAGGTGGCCCGCATTTCCGGGGAAGCGGATTGGCAGCAGCAGACGTTCAGCGTGCCCTCAGGCAGCCAGGTGCTGAAGTGGACCTATTCCAAGAATAGCAGCCTTGCCGCCGGACAGGATCGCTGCTGGGTAGATCAGGTGCAATTCACCGCTGTGCCGCCAACGATCACCAGCCAGCCGGTGAGCCGAAGCGTGGACGCAGGAACGGCGGTGAGCTTCAGCGTGGCGGCCACGGGCACCCAGCCGCTGAGGTACCAATGGCAGTTGAATGGGGTTGGCTTGATTGATGGCGGCTCTGTGAGCGGCGCTACGACGTCCACGCTCACGCTGGCGAACGTCCAGCCGACGCAGGCGGGTAATTACTCGGTGGTGGTGACCGGTCCTGGTGGAACCGTGACCAGTTCCAACGCGCTGCTGGCAGTCACGCCGTTGATTTCTCTGACTGAAGCGCTGGACACTCCGACTTGGACCTGGACCACGAGCGGGTCTCCGCCGTGGGTGGGGCAACCGGCCGTTACGCATGACGGCGTGGACGCGGCGCGGAGCGGCGCGGTGAGCGACGGGAACTCTGGCTCCATTCAAACAACGGTGACGGGACCGGGCACCGTGAGCTTCTGGTGGAAAATCTCTTCGGAGACGAACAACGATACCTTGCGCTTTTACGTGGGCAGCTCGGAGCAGGCGCGCATTTCCGGGGAAGTCGATTGGCAGCAGAGGACTTTGAGCGTTCCTTCGGGCAGTCAGACCTTGAAATGGACTTATTCGAAGAACAGCAGCACGGCCATCGGCCAGGACCGTGCTTGGGTGGATCAAGTTCAATTCCCTTTGTCGCCGCCGACCATCACCGCCCAGCCAGCCGGCCAAACCGTGGCGACGGGAACGACGGTCAACTTCAACGTGACGGCCAGCGGCGCGCCGCCCTTGGGGTACCAGTGGCGTTTCAATGGCGTGAACCTGAGCAACGGTGGCGGTGTGAGCGGCGCCACGTCGGCCAATCTTACGCTGGCCAACGTGCAAATGGACCATGCAGGTAGCTACTCGGTGGTGGTGCGTAATGTCACGGGCAGCGTCACTAGTTCCAACGCGATCCTGGCGGTCTTCCCGGCCAACCAGGCCCCGGTCATCACCAGCCAGCCCGCCAGCCAGAGCGCAGTGCCAGGCGGGACGGTCAGGTTCAATGTGGTTGCCAATGGCCTGGGTCCGCTGAGCTACCAGTGGCGGTTTAACGGGATGAATCTGGCGGATGGCGGCGATGTGACCGGCGCCTCGACAGCCACGCTGACTTTGTTAAACGTGCAGCCGATGCAAGCAGGGCTCTATTCAGTCGTGGTCGGCAATGCGTCGGGCACTGTCACCAGCGCCAACGCCGCCCTCACCGTGAACGTGATGCTGACGCTGGGCGAGGCACTGGACGCCCCGGCTTTGGCTTGGGAGACCTATGGCGAGGCACTCTGGACGGCGCAAACCGCCGTCACCCACGACGGGCTGGACGCGGCCCAGAGCGGGGCGTTTCTGAATGGCGCGAGCACGTTGCACACTTATGTCACCGGACCGGTTACAGTAAGTTTCTGGTGGAAGGTGTCCTCGGAAACCAATATCGACACGTTCCGCTTTTACGTGGGCGGCGCGGTGCTGGCGGAGATCACCGGCTCGGTGGATTGGGAGCAGCGGACGTTCGCCGTGCCCTCTGGCTCCCAGGAGTTGAAGTGGAAATTCAAGGACTCGGGAACTACCGGACAAGACCGGGGGTGGCTCGATGAAGTTGGATTTGTTTCCGGTGACGTAGTAGCTGCGCGACCCCTTTCCAGTCCCCTTTTGGCGAACATTACGGTCTCCAACGGTCGCGTCGTGTTAACGTGGCCAGCTCAGCCAGGCAAAGCATATCAAGTCCTCTACAAAGACAGCCTCTTGGAAACGGAATGGAAGGTCTTGGCGGGAGACGTGGTCGTTAGCGGCTCCACTGCCAGCCTCGAGGACGTTGTGCAGGAACAGCCACAGCGGTTTTACCAGATAGTGGAATAATGAGGCGCGCCTTTTCAAACATCCAGGTTCCGTTGCCAGTGGCTGCGCCCGGGCGGCTGGTCTCCTCAGCGTGGTGCGGGGCCATCAACGTTGAAAGTGGCGAGCGAACAGACTTGACACTGCCCGTCGCTCGGGCGTGGGTATGATATGCGCAAAATCTATTTAGCCTTATTGTTGGCGTTGCTGACCGGACGGCCAGTGACGGTTATCGCGGCAGTGAGCCTGCTGGGCGAAGCAGTGGACGCACCGGATTTGGCCTGGGAGACCTACGGCGAGGCGCTGTGGACACCACAAACCGCCATCACCCACGACGGGCTGGATGCAGCCCAGAGCGGGGCGTTCCTCAATGGCGCCAGCACGCTGCACACTTATGTTACCGGGCCGGGCACGGTGAGCTTCTGGTGGAAGGTCTCCGCGGAAACCAATATCGACGCGTTCCGCTTTTACGTGGGCGGGGAGGCGCTGGCGCAGATCACCGGCTCAGTGGATTGGGAGCAGCGGACCTTTGCCGTGCCGGCGGGCGCTCAGGAGTTGAAATGGAAATTCAAGGACCACGGAACGAACGGGCAGGACCGGGGCTGGCTCGATCAGGTCCGGTTTGCGGCCGTGCCGTTGACGATCACCAGCCAGCCGGCCAGTCGCAGCGTGGACGCGGGAACGACGGTGCGTTTCATGGTCAGAGCCGTGGGCACGCCGCCGCTCAGTTACCAATGGCAGTTCAATGGAGTTGGCTTGACCAATGGCGGTTCGGCGCGCGGCGCCACTACGGCTTCGCTCACGCTGACGAACGTCCAGCCGGCGCAGGCGGGCAATTATACGGT
>WNGA01001318.1_pt1 | contig 52750 bp, 56 predicted proteins | sample 5400061 | NCBI WGS metagenome assembly WNGA01 (sample SAMN13153366, study PRJNA577476) | soil metagenome | isolation source: 100 cm soil or saprolite under grassland replicate 2 | place: USA:California | collected 2016-06-15
GGCAGGTTGCCCACGTGGTACTCACCCGTTCGCCGCTCTCCCCCGAGAAGGGTTACCCCTCCTCGGGTTCTCGCTCGACTTGCATGTGTTAGGCGCGCCGCCAGCGTTCGTCCTGAGCCAGGATCAAACTCTCCGTAGAGGTTCACGAACCGGCCCGAGGGCCGGGATCGCTTCCTGGTTGGTTCGTACGAACCGTCTGCTGGAAAAGGACGCGACGAATCGCGCCTCCCAGCTGACGGGAAAGCGCACTGGCTTTTGGCACACTGTTCAGTTCTCAAGGTGCGGGCAGCGAACCAGAAGGTGGGAACCTTCGGGAAGGGTCCGCGCCAACGGGTAGTAATGGTAGCACGGGGACGGGGCGGCAACGAGCCTCAAAGATCCCAGGTAGATGGACCTGTCCTCTCGAACCTCAGCGGAGCTTGAGGAACCGGCGCCTGCTGACCTGCAGGACCTTTCCTTGGAGCTCTCCGATGGGGTACTCCGCCGAGGGGTCGGTCACCGGCTCCCCGTCGAGGCGCACGCCTCCCTGCTCGATCAGGCGGCGGGCGGCGGACCTGGAGGGGGCCAGACCCAGGGTGGCCATGAGCTGAGGGAGCCAGACCAGCCCGTCCTTCCCCTTGGCAGCCTCCACGGGAATCTCCGCCTCCTCGATCCGTTCCGGAGCACGTCGCTCCCGGTGGACCCGGTCGAATTGCTTCTCGGCCTCGGTCCCGGCGCCGGGCCCCTGGTACAGCTCCACGACCGCCCGGGCCATACGGCGCTTCTCCTCCATCGGCCTCAGGCTTCCGTCGACCATGCCGGCCTCGATCCTCGCGACCTCCGAGGGGTCGAGGTCCGCGGCGAGCAGGAGGTACTTGGTGATGAGGTGGTCGGGGATCCGCATGAGCTTGCCGAACATCTGCTCCGGTGGATCCGTGAGCGCCACCCAGTTGTCGAATGACTTCGACATCTTGCGTTCGCCGTCGATCCCCTCGAGCAGCGGCATGGTCAAGACGATCTGAGGGTCCTGTCCGTAGGACCGCTGGATGTCCCGCCCCACCAACAGGTTGAAGGTCTGGTCGGTTCCGCCGAGCTCGATGTCGGCCCGAACGGCCACAGAGTCCATGGCTTGCATCAACGGATACAGGAACTCGACCACACTGATGGGCTTTCCTTCCTCGTACCGCTTTCGAAAGTCGTCGCGTTCGAGCATCCGGGCCACCGTGTACACAGACGTGAGCCGAAGCACGTCGGCCATCCCCATCCCCGCCAGCCACTCGGAGTTCCGTCGGACCTCCGCCGAGCTCATGTCGAGGACCGTGCCGGCCTGTTCGAGATACGTGGTGGCGTTCGTCTCGATCTCCTCCCCAGTGAGGAAGGGCCTGGTCTCGGACTGGCCCGAGGGATCGCCCACCCGGCCGGTGAAGTCCCCGACGATGAGGACGGCCACGTGGCCGGCGTCCTGGAAGTGTCGGAGCTTTCGAAGGACGACGGCGTGGCCGAGGTGAAGGTCGGGCCGGGACGGGTCGATGCCCAACTTGACCCGAAGCGGACGGTCCAGGGACAGCTTCTCCTGCAGGCCGTCCGCGGGGATGACGTCGGCGGCTCCGGCCAACAGGCGAGGGAGCGCGGAGGAGGCCATGGGATTCGCGATGCTACCAGTGCGGATACAGGGCCGTGGCTATGATTGGCTGGCCATGAACCCCTCCCGGCGGTCCCTCGCGCTGGGGCTCGCTCTGGCGGCTCTGACCGCCTCGGCCTGCAACCTTCCCGACCTGACGCAGGAGCAGGCGAATGCCCCGGCGCTCCCGCAGACCTCGTTCGTGTTCGCCTCGGACGGATCGATGATCACCCCGATGCACGCCGAGCAGAACCGCGTGATCGTCCCGCTGTCGAAGATCCCGGAGAACATCCGCAACGCCGTGGTGGCCATCGAGGACAAGCGCTACTACGACCACCTCGGGATCGATGTCAAGGCGTTGCTCCGGGCAGCGTACGTCGACGCCACCACCGGACGGATCGTGGAGGGCGGCTCGACCATCACGCAGCAGTACATCAAGAACGCCTACACCGGCGACGAGCAGACGCTGTCGCGGAAGATCCGGGAGGCCGTGCTGGCCCTTCAACTGGAACAGACGCTCAGCAAGGACGAGATCCTGGCGAAGTACCTCAACACCGTGTACTTCGGTAACGGCGCGTATGGCATCCAGGCCGCCGCCGAGACCTATTTCGGGCGGGCCGCGTCGGATCTGACGCTGGCGCAAGCCGCGCTGCTGGCCGGGCTCATCGCGGCACCCGCGGACTACGACCCGGTGGTCCGCCCGAACCTGGCCACCACCCGACGGAACCAGGTTCTCACCCAGATGCGCGAGCTGGGGATGATCGAGCCGGGGGCGTTCGCAAGCGCAGTGCAACGTCCCATCAACCTACGGATGCGGCAGAGCACGATGCATTACCCGGCTCCGTACTTCGTGGACTACTTCAAACAGTGGTTCCTGTCCAACCCGAGGTTCGGGAAGACCGTGCAGGACCGATACAACCTCCTGTTCAAGGGAGGCCTGCGGATCCAGACCACGATCGTCCCCCGGCTCCAGGAACAGGCGGAGCGGGCCGTCCATTCGATCCTCATCTACCGCAGTGACCCCTATGCGGCGATGACGGTGATCGATCCGCGGACCGGCTACATCAAGGCCATGGTCGGTGGCCGGAACTACTGGGATGCGAAGGATCGGTTCGCCAAAGTGAACCTGGCCACCGGCGGGAGCACCGGACGCCAGGCGGGGTCGGCGTTCAAGCCGTTCACCCTGGTGGCCGCCCTGGAGCACGGGATCTCTCCCAACCAATACTTCAGCGGCTCCTCGGTGGCCGTCCCGCTCTCGGACGGGACGGTGTGGACCCCAGGGAATGCCGAGGGCTCCTCGTACGGTTACATCTCGCTCGAGAGCGCCACGGTCAACTCGGTCAACGTCGCGTACGTGAACATCGAGAAGGCCGTGGGTGACGGCGACATCTATCTGGGGGCGGAGCGCGTCGTCGATACGGCGAAGCGCATGGGCATCCGGTGCTGCACTCGGACCACCTCCCCCAAGAGTCAGCTCGACCCAGTTCCCTCGGCCGTCATCGGCACGAACGAGGTGAACACGCTCGAGATGGCGTCGGCCTACGGCACGCTGGCCGATGGCGGCGCCCACGTCGCCCCGACGCCGGTCCTCAGCATCACCGATCCGGATGGCAAGGTCCTGTATCAGGCGCGCCCCAAACCCAAGCAGGTGGTCAGCCCGGCCATCGTCACGGTGGCCGACGGGATCCTGCAGAAAGTCGTCCTGTACGGCACGGGGGCCGCCGCGAACATCGGCCGGCCCCAGATCGGCAAGACCGGGACCGCGCAGAACTACAGCGACGCATGGTTCGTGGGGGCCGTCCCTCAACTCGTGGCGGCGGTGTGGGTGGGGTTCCCGCAGGGTCAGGTGCCCATGGCCTATCCCACCGTGCGGATCTCCCGCGTGTACGGGGGAACGTGGCCCGCCCAGATCTGGCGGGCGTTCATGGTCAACGCCACCCGCAACCTTCCGGTGCAGCCGTTCCCGACGTCGAACGTCCAGTTCGTGACCCTTCGGATCGACGTGACGCAGGGGTGCCTGGCCAATCCGTACACGCCGCCGCAGAACATCGACACCCAGACGTTCATCACCGGCACCGAGCCCCGGTTCAAGGTGTGCAAGCAGCCCACCACGTACCAACCGCTTCCGGTGCCCTCGGCCGTCGGCCTGAGGGAGGGCACCGCGATCGACCTGCTCCGATCGGCCGGCTTCGCCGCGAACGTCGTTTACGCGCCGTCCGACCAGCGAGCGGGCACGGTGATCGCCCAGGATCCTCAGGCGGGCCAGCAGGCCCTCCAGGCCAGCACGGTCACCCTCACCGTGTCGCAGAAAGTGTCGAGGACCATCGTCCCGAACGTCGTGGGGATGACCCAGGGAGCCGCCGAGGCCGTCCTTCGAGATGCCGGGTTCGAGGTATCGGTGCAGGAGGAGCAGGAGTGTGACCCCGTCGACCCCGCATGCGCCTATCAGAAGGACGCCGTCTGGGCCCAGAGTCCGTCGGCTGGCACCAAGCTCCCCACCGCCTCCACGGTCACGATCAGCGTGAACCCCTGACCGGCGCCGCCGGCCGGGCCCGCGAGACGAAGCGATCCCCCCGCACGGAGAACCGCCAAGGACGTTCGGTCCCGCTGGTGATGCCCACCCGGGAACCGACGCTGATCTTCGAAAGGGCGACGGGGGCTCCCTCGAGGAGCCAGAGGTGCTGCCCACGCACCAGGTCGAGCCCGTTCTCCGCTCGGTCGATGCCCATCGCCTGGCACAGTCGGCCGGGGCCCGAGCAGAGTGACCGGGAGTCGTTCGTTCCTCGCCGCCGGGCCATCTCCTCCAGCCCCTCGAGCGGCTCGGCCGCGCGGAGGAGCACGGCGCTTCCCTCCCCGATCGAGCCGGTCACGACGTTCATGCAGTGATGCATTCCGTAGGTGAAGTACACGTACGCATTGCCGGGAGGCCCGAACATCACCTCGGTCCGGTTGGTCCGGCCCCGGAACGAGTGGCTGGCGGGGTCGTCCTCCTGGTAGGCCTCGGCCTCGACGATGCGAGCGGTCAGCAGTGGTCCGTCGCCCACCCTCCGCACGAGGATCCGGCCGAGGAGGTCCGGTCCGACCTCAGGGGAGGGTCGGGTGAAGAACGATCGCGGCAGGCGCCGGGTCGAACGGCTCACCGGGCGGTCGATCGTCCCTTGTCCAGGAACCGCCGGAGCTTGGCCAGCGGCCACGCGTTGATGACGTCGTCCTTGGTCAACCAACCTCGTTGCGCCGTGGCCACGCCGAACCGCATGTGCGAAAGGTGGAGCGAGGCGTGGGAGTCGGTGTCCACGGCGAACTTCACGCCGTGGCGCCGGGCCCACAGGATGTGCTCGTCCTTCAGGTCGAGCCGGTCGGGGAAGCCGTTCACCTCCAGGGCTGTGCCGGTCCGGGCGGCGGCCCTGAACACCTCCTCCAGGTCGAATTCGATAGGAGGGCGCTTGCCGATGAGCCGAGCCGTGGGGTGCCCCAGGATGTTCACGTACGGGTTCTCCATCGCCCGGACGATGCGCCGGGTCATCTCGTCCTTCGACAGGTTGAAGTGCGTGTGCACCGACGCCACCAGAACGTCGAAGCCCGCCAGGAACTCCTCGGGCCAGTCCACCCCCCCTTGGGGGTCGATGTTCAGCTCGGAGCCGTGCAGGAGCGTCATCGAGGGGTCGGTCGCCTGAAGCGCCTCGAGCCGATCCCGTTGGGCCAGCGTCTTCTCATCGGTCATCCGCTGCATGAACAGCTGCGGCGCGTGGTCGGTGACCGCGTAGTACGCGTACTGCATCGCCGCGGCCGCTTCGAGCATCTCCTCCAGGGGGGCCAGCCCATCGGTGAGGTTCGTGTGGGTGTGGAGGTCGCCCCTGACGTCCTTCTGCTCGAGCACCTTCGGGAGCTCGCCGGCCAGGGCGGCCTCGATCTCGCCACGGTCTTCGCGAAGCGTCGGCGGGATGAACGGCAGGCCCAGACGCCCGTAGACCTCCTCCTCGGTCTCCGCCACGATGAGCTTCCCGCTCTTCACCCGGAACAGGCCGTATTCGTTCAGTCGCAGCCCCTTGCGGATGGCCATCTCGCGGAGACGAATGTTGTGGGCCTTCGAGCCGGTGAAGTACATGAGGCCCGCCCCCCACGCTTCCTCCGCGATCACCCGGAGGTCGACCTGAACGCCGCTCGCGGTGAGCACCGACGACTTCGCATCGCCGTGGGCGATCACCCGGTCCACGACCGGCAGGGACACGAACCGGTCCATGACCGGGCCGGGCTTCGCGCTGGCGACCAGTAGGTCGACGTCGCCGATCGTCTCTGCCATCCGCCGAAGCGAGCCCGCATAGGTCGCCCTGCGCACCTCCTTCAGCTCGTTCAGCTCGCGGAGAAGGTCTTCCGCCACGTCGAGCGCCACGCTCACCAGCACGCGGCGCTCGGATGAGCCCATCTGCTGTATCGAACGAAGGATGTTGTCGGCCGTCCTCTTGCCGAACCCCTTGATCTCGGCCAACCTTCCCTCGTTCACGGCCGCCAGGAGCTCGTCGACGGAAGCCACGCCGAGCTGCTCGTAGAGGATCATGGCCCGCTTGGGGCCGAGGCCGGGGATGGCCGTCAGCGCCCGAACCCCCTGGGGGATCTGGGCTCGTAGCTCCTCCAGCGCCCCGATCGAACCCGTCTGGAGGAACTCGTGGATCTTCCCGGCGATGGAGGAACCTACATTGGGGATGGCCTGGAGCTGCTTGACGTCGAACTCGGTGATGTCCGCGGGGTACCCGCCGACCGCCCGGGCCGCCTTCTCGTAGGACCGAGGTCGGTGCGGCTCCTCCGTGAGGATCGACAGGAGGTCGGCGTACTCCAGCAGCACGGCCTCCACGGCATCGTTCGCGCGGGGCACCCGGGAATGGTACCGAAGGGACTTCAGGCCACGCCAAGCAGGAACAGCAACAACGCCTTCTGCGTGTGCATCCGGTTCTCGGCCTGATCCCACACCGCCGAGTGGGGTCCGTCGATGACCTCGTCGGTGATCTCCTGGCCCCGATGAGCGGGCAGGCAGTGCAGCACGGTCACGTCGGGTGCCGCGAGCTTCACCATCCGTTCGTTCAGCTGGTAGGCGCGGAACACCAATGCCCGTTCGTCCGCTTCCCCTTCCTGCCCCATGCTGGCCCACACGTCGGTGTACAGCACGTCCGCCCCCGAGCACGCCTCGGCCGGATCGAGCACCATCTCGACCGCTCCGCCGGTCTGCGTCGCGATCTCATGAGCTCGGTGCACGACCTGTGGGATGGGCTCGAAGCCGGGAGGGGTCGCCACCCGGATGCGCATGCCGGCCTTCGTGCACCCAAGCAGGAGCGAATGGGTCACGTTGTTGCCGTCGCCTAGGTACGCCAGCGTCCGGCCCTTCAGCTCGCCCTTGATCTCGCGAACGGTCAGGAGGTCGGCCAGGCATTGACAGGGATGCTCGAAGTCCGAGAGCGCGTTGATGACCGGTATCGAGGACGCCGCCGCAAGCAGCTCCAGGCGTTCCTGTTCGAACGTGCGCAGGACGACCGCGTCCACATATCGGGAGAGCACCCGGCCGGTGTCCTCGATGGTCTCTCCTCGACCGAGCTGGAGCTCGGCCGAGGAGAGCGCGACCGGATGCGCTCCGGCGGAAGCGGCGGCCACCTCGAAGGAGACACGGGTCCGGGTCGACGGCTTCTCGAAGATCATGGCCACGGCCCTGCCGTGGAGCCGTCCCGCGTACCCCTCCGGCTCCGACTTCACCTTGGCGGCGAGGTCGAGTAGGGCGATGAGCTCTTCCTGCGTGAGATCGTCGACGGACAGGTAGTCCCGTTTCATCCGCGGCAGTCTATCGGGGGGTTCCCGGCGCCGCGAACGAGATCCGTTGCTCTCAGCCGGCGCGGAGCTCCGCGCCGAACTCGGATGCCAGGTGCTCGGCGATCCTGTGCACTACGGCGTCGGCCTCGTCGTCGGTGAGCGTGCGGTCGGATGCTCGAAGGTCGATGGAGAACGCGAGGCTCTTCTTGCCCTCAGGAAGCGGTGGCCCGGAGAAAAAGTCGAACAGCAGGCAGGTCTCGACCAGTTCGCCGCCCGCCTCGCGGAGCGCCGCTTCCACCGGGGCCGCGGGGACGGTCGCGTCCAGCACGAAGGCGAGGTCCCGCCGAACCGGCGGGAATCGGGGGACGTCGCGGACTTCGATCTCCGATGATGTATGGGCCATGAGAGCCTGGACGTCGACCTCGGCGGCCGCCACGCGGCCGCCGAGGTCCATCTGGTCGACCAGACTCGGGTGGATCTCGCCAACCACGCCGAGGCCCTCTGTGCCCGCGAGGATGGCGGCCGACCGGGCGGGGTGGAAAGGCCACCCCGCCGCCGGACCCATCGACCAGTCACGGATCCCGGCGTCCTCGAGCAGGGCCTCGACGGCGCCCTTCGCGTCGAAGAAGTCGAAAGACCTCGGCGGCTCGGCCCAGGACTGGGATGCGGGGCCGGTCATCGCCAGGGCGACTGATGATCGCTCGTTGGCCGCGCCGTCTTTCATCCGGAACACCGTGCCCACCTCGAACAGGGCCACACCGCGCACGTGCCGGTACACGTTGCGCTGAACGGCACCGAGCAATCCCGGGAGGAGCCGGGTTCGAAGGTACGACTCATCGGCCTGGAGCGGGTTCGTGATCCGGATCGGACCGTTCCCCCCGGCCATCTCCACGGCCTCCTTGGAGGCGAACGACAGCAGGCGGACCTCTCGCAGGCCGGACCGGCGGAGCGACCCGCGGAGCCGGGCCCGGAATCCGTACCCGGCGGGAACCCCTCCCGCCTGACGGACGGGCGGGACCGTCGAGCCCACCCGGTCGTAGCCCTGGACCCGGACGACCTCCTCGATGAGGTCGACCTCACGCTCGATGTCGACCCGGTATCCGGGGACCTCCACACCGACGAGATCCTCGTCCTCCACCTCGCAGGGCATGCCCAGTCGATCGAATGCCTCGGCGGCCTCGGTCGCCGACACCGGGTAGCCGATCACAAGCGACGCACGAGAGGGACGCATCGACACGCGCCGACGCTCCGGCGCTCCACCTGCCTCCACGGACCCCGCCAGGACGCGCCCCCCGCACCACTCGGCCATCAGTTGGCTCGCCCTATCCGCTCCGAGGGGCACCGCCTCGGGGTTCGTGCCGCGTTCGAACCGCATCGATGCCTCGGTGGACAGGCCGATGCGCCGGCGGGTCCGTTGGATCCCGCCACGCTCGAACCAAGCGCTCTCGAGCAGGACGTCGGCCGTCGACTCGGACATCTCGGCCACCGCACCACCCATCACGCCGGCCACCGCCACCGGGCGCTCCGTGTCGCAGATCAGCAGATCGTCGGAGGTGAACGCCCGCTCCACGCCGTCGAGTGTCACCAGCCGCTCCCCGTCGTTCGCCCGCCGGACGACGATGCCCGGGCCCTTCAACCGGCTCAGGTCGAAAGGATGGAGCGGTTGTCCGATCTCGAGCATCGCGTAGTTGGTGGCGTCCACGGCCGCCGAGAGGGGGCGCATCCCGGACGCGGTGAGCCGGGCCTGCACCCGGATCGGTGACGGCGAGTGGGCGATCCCTCGAACGATGCGCGCCAGGTACCTCGGGCATCGATCGAGATCGAGGATCTCGACCGTTGCTACCTCGTCGACCTTCTCGTCGTCTTCCTCGAGCGCGACGTCCGGCTTCCGAAGCGGCGCGCCCGTCGCCGCCGACACCTCCCGGGCGATCCCGATGACCGACAGGAAGTCCGGACGGTTCGGCGTGACCTCGATGTCGAGCACCGACTCGTCCAGGCCGTACGCCTTCTTGAAGTCCGTCCCCGGCTCCAATTCGTCGGGGATGACCAGGATCCCGGTGTGTTCGGTGGTGATCCCGAGCTCCCACGGGGAGCAGAGCATCCCGTCGGAGACGACGCCGCGGATCTTCCGGGTCGAAAGGGGCTCGGGCAGCACGGGCACGGTGGCCCCCGGCCCCGCGAGGGGCACGAGGTCGTCCGGCTTCATGTTGCGGACACCCACGACGACCTCGCGTTCCGCGTCGCCGGTCGACACCCGGGCCAGGCACAGGGTGTCGGAGTTCGGGTGGTCACGCACCTCCAGGACCCGGGCCACCACCACCCCCCTCAGCCGGTCCCACGGCCGTTCGATCTCTTCCACCTCGGCTCCCTTGGACGTGAGGAGCTCGGCCATCTCCTCGGGAGTCAGGTCCGAGGGGCAGTACTCCTTCACCCACGAGACGACCACCTTCACGGCTTCATACCCCGGCTCCCTGGAACTGCTGGAGGAACCGGACGTCGCCCTCCACGAACAGCCGCATGTCGGAGACGCCATAGCGAACCATGGCCACCCGTTCGACCCCGATGCCGAACGCGAACCCCGTGTATCGCTCGGCGTCGATCCCACAGTTCTCCAGGACCCTGGGATGGACCATGCCCGCCCCCAGAAGCTCGATCCAGCCATTGCCGCACACCGCGCAGCCGGACCCGTCGCACTTGAAGCACGACACGGCCACCTGGCATCCGGGCTCGACGAACGGGAAGTAGTCGGGGTTCATCCGGATCCTGCGGTCCGGGCCGAACAGGGCGCGGGCGAAGGTCTCGAGCGTCCCCTTGAGGTCGGCGAACGAGATCCCCTCGTCCACGGTCAGCCCCTCAACCTGGTGGAACACCGAGAGGTGGGTGGCGTCCACGGCCTCGCGCCGATAGGTGCGCCCGGGCGCGACGATGTACACCGGGGGGTCCTGTGACTCCATCGTCCGGATCTGTACGGCGGAGGTCTCGGTGCGAAGGAGCAACCCGGGGATGTCGACGTACAGCGAGTCCTTCATGGTCCGAGCCGGGTGGTCGGGCGGGATGTTGAGGGCCTCGAAGTTGTGCCATTCGTCCTCGATCTCCGGGCCTTCCTCCACGCGGTAGCCCATGCGGGTGAAGATGCCGACCATCTCCTCCTCGACGATGCTGAGGGGATGCAACGACCCCGTTCGCAACCTGCGGCCGGGAAGCGTCACGTCGATCCGATCGCCCTCGAGCAGGCGAGCCTCCTCCACGCCGGCCAGGACGCGTCTGCGTTCGTCCAGCGCCGCCTGCAGGGCGTCGCGCACCTCGTTCGCCGCCATCCCCAGACGTTTGCGGTCCTCTCGGCCGAACGAGCCCAGCGAACGTTGGACCTGGCTGAACGGCGACTTTCGCCCCAGGACCGTCACCTTGGCCGTTTCGAGCGCCTCCAATGAATCGGCCCTCGCGATCATCGACAGGCCCCGCTCGCGTTCCTCCTCGAGGATGCGCCGAGCGTCCTGGAGGTCCATGGGTGCCTGAGTCTAACAAGGGCCCGTGCTCGGACCGTTCGTTCGCTCCCCTGCCGGCACATCGAGGCGGAACCGCAGACCTCCGTCGGCCACCTCCACGTCCACCGTGCCGCCCTGGGCCTCGGCGACTCCGTGGGCCACGAACAGCCCGATCTTGCTGCCGGCTCCCGTGCCCGGGGCTCGTGGTTGGAAGAGCGCCACCGCGGCCTCCTTGGTGAGCTCGGTCCCCGCCCGGAAGGCCTCCAGCTCGAGCCGTCCATCGGTCCTGCGAGCGGTGACGCGGATGGGACCGTCCCCCGCCCACCACACCTCCGCCTCGACGAATGCCTCCAAGACCAGCTGCAACCGATCGGGGTCGAGGAAGGCGACGGGTCGGTCTTGGCCCTCCCAGACGACCGGCGGACGATCGGGATCACGCGCCGCGGATCGGGCCACGTTCTCCACCAACGCGCGCACGTCCACGCGCTCAGGGAACAGCTCCAGCGCCCCCACCACCACCCGCGCGGCGTCCACCAGCTGGCGGACGATCATGTTCAGCCGATCCGTGTCGTAGACGATGCCCTGGAGCATCAGCGTCCGTTGCTCCTCCGCCATCTGGTCCCATCGGGTGGCGAGGGCGTACCCGAAGCCCTTCATGGCGGTGAGCGGCGAGCGGATGTCGTGCGCCGCCGAGGCGACGACCGACTCCAGCATGACGCGCCGTCCCTCCCGGAGTTGGCGAGCCCACTCGAACAGGCACACGGTGGCGGCGGCAGCGAGATTCAGGGACTCCGCCCGCCCGCGGATGGGAACGCGAACGGTGGCGTCGGCCAGGGACGCCACCTCCGGCGGCAGCCCCCACGCCTCGTTACCGAACAGGAACGTGGTGGGACGGGTGAGGTCGAGCTGGTACAGGTCCTCAGCCCCCCCAGCGTCCATGGCGTAGACCCGGCAGCCCCGGGATCGCAGGACCTCGAGGGCCTGAGCCGTGTCCGTGGCCCGCGCCACCGGGAGGTGGAACAGCGAGCCGGCGGACGCTCGCACCGTCTTCGGGTTGTAGACGTCCACCGAGGTCGCGGAGAACACCACCGCGTCTGCCCCCGCGGCGTCGGCGGATCGCATCACCGTTCCGGCGTTGCCGGGGTCGCGGACCGAATGAAGGACCGCGACGCAGGCCGGCTCAGCTGGAAGCCCCTTCAGTCCCTTGTTGACGAACCGGACGACGGCAACGACTCCCTGCGGCGTGACCGTGGAGGTCAGCTTGGCCATGACCTCCTCACTCACGCTGATGGTCTCAACCCCCGCCAGCCGGGCCGCCTCGACGAGGGCGTCCGGGGAGCCACCATGAAACAGGACATCCACGACGGCACCCGAGGCGAGCGCCTCACGCACGCCCTGGGGCCCTTCGACCAGGAACCGCCGGTCGGCCTCGCGGAACGCGCGCTTCTTCAGCCTGACGGCCGCGGCGACCTTCGGGTTCTTGAGCGAGGTGATCATTGTCCCCCCGGTCGGCCTGGGCCGGTTCCGTCGGGGGATTCTAGGATCAGGCCGGCTATCCGCCCGCGCCGCCGGGCTCACGCCCGAGCGACTGCCGGGCCGCCTCGACGAGGGCGGCGAACGACGTGGGGTCGTTCACGGCGAGGTCCGCAAGGACCTTGCGGTCGAGCTCGACGCCGGCCCGGGACAGGCCGTTCATGAGCTGCGAGTAGGACAGGCCGTTCTGGCGCGCTCCCGCACCGATCCGGGTGATCCACAGCCGGCGGAACTGGCCCTTGCGGTCACGGCGGTCGCGGTAGGCGTAGACCCCGGAATGCAGGAGCTGTTCCTTGGCCATCCGCATCCGGCGGTGACGCGCACCGTAGTAGCCCTTGGCCTGCTCCAGGATCTCACGGCGCTTCTTCCTGGCATGGACGGCACGCTTCACCCTGGCCATGGACTCAGGCTCCCAGCAGACGGCGGACGGTCCGACGCTCCGCCTGGACCTCGGACATCCCCTCCACCCGCCGACGCCGGCTCCCCGTCTTCTTCGTCAGCATGTGGTTGCCGGTCGCCTTGCGGTGGAGGACCTTTCCCGTCCGGGTGATCCGGAACCGCTTGGCCGCACCGCGGTGCGTCTTCATCTTCGGCATGTCCTATCCCTGTTCCATCGTGGACGCGGCTGGCTCTGCCTTCGCCGGCTCGGGCTTCGGTTCCCTGGGCCGGGGCTGCTCCGCCCGGGCCGCCGCGACCTGCTTCTTGGTCGGCGCGATCACCATCACCATGTTCCGGCCATCCTGCTTGGGCACGGCCTCCACTACCGCCAGCCCTTCGAGGTCACTCACGAGCCGGTCCAGGATCCGACGGCCCAGCTCGGTGTGCGCCATCTCGCGGCCCCGGAACATGATGGTCACCTTGACCCTCGCGCCCGCCCGCAGGAACCGCTCGACGTGCCCCTTCTTGGTGGCGTAGTCGTGAGGATCGATCTTGGGCCGGAACTTGATCTCCTTGACCTCGACCCTGGCCTGCTTCTTGCGGGCTTCCTTCATCCGGATGTCCCGCTCGTACTTGTACTTGCCGTAGTCCATGATCCTCGCCACCGGGGGGGTGGCCTGCGGCGCCACCTCGACCAGATCGAGATCCTGCTCCTGGGCTTGGCGGAGCGCGTCCTGGGTCGAGACGATCCCGACCTGCGCGCCGTCGGGCCCCACCAGGCGGACCTGTGGAGACCGGATCCTGTCGTTTATGCGCGGATCAGTCGAGACCCCGCATCACCTCCTACTGAAACGAAGGCACCGACTGGCCGCCGGTGCCTTGCTGGAGCACGCTGAACCTTCTCGCCGAGTATAGGGATAGGTACTGACACTGTCGACGGTCCGGAGGGCGATCAGCCCACCGGCCGGACGTTGGCCGCCTGCTGGCCCTTGGGGCCGTCCACGATGTCGAACTCGACCTCTTGGCCCTCGGTGAGGGTCTTGAACCCCTCGCCCTGGATCGCGCTGAAGTGGACGAACACGTCCTCCCCGTCGGCGCGAGAGATGAATCCGTACCCCTTCTCGTTACTGAACCACTTGACGGTTCCCTGCGTGGCCAACCGTCCGTGAAACCGCGCGAATGTAGCACGGGGTAACGCGCCGGACAATGCGATCGCACCTCCTTACCAGTCGGGTTCCAGGGGCCTGCCGTAGGCGTCCTCCAGGCGCTGGGTGTCCGACTCGTCGGTGTAGCCGTAGGCGATCTCCAGCACCCGGCCCTTGGCGTCGATGCCGTTGGCGATGCGATGGGTGGTCTCGGCAGCCACCATGAACTCGTCACCCGGCTTGGCCTCGACGACGCGGTTGCCGATCTGGAGGGTCAGGCCGGAATCGAGGACCACCCACATCTCGTCGCGCATCTGGTGGTAGTGCACGCTCGTCTCCTGCCCCGGCTCCACCGTGATCACGCGCACCGAGGATGGCTGGTTCAGCGCGTATGTCACGACCTTGCCCCACGGCTTGTCGATGATCACGGTTGGCCCTCCCGACCGGCGTCCTTGGGCACCTGCTCCAGGAGCGAGGCCATCTCCATCGCGGCCATCGCGGCCTCCCATCCTTTGTTGCCGTACTTTCCCCCTGCCCGGTCCATGGCCTGTTGGAGCGTGTCGGTCGTGAGGACGCCGAAGATCACCGGCACGCCGGTGGCTTCGGCCGCCTTACGGATGCCCGCCGCAGCCTGGCCGGCGACGTGGTCGAAGTGCGCCGTCTCACCCCGGATGACCGCGCCCAGGCAGACGACCGCGTCGTAGGTGCCGGTCGCGGCGAGCATCCGAGCCGCGAGCGGCAGCTCGAACGCGCCGGGGACCCAGGCGATCTCGAGGTCATCCTCGGCCACTCCGTGGGCCTTGAGGCACGTCACCGCTCCCTCGACCAGCTTGCCCACCACCAGCTCGTTGAACCGCGCAGCGGCGACGGCGAACCGGCGTCCACGAGCGGCGAAGTCTCCTCGGAGCTCCCTCATCGCTCCTCCAGCGAGATCACGTCGGGATCCAGGTGGTCGAGCAGATGGCCCAGCTTCTCCCGCTTTGCCCTCAGGTAGCCGATGTTCTCAGCCCGAGGACGGGTCTGCAGGGGGACCCGTTCCACGATCGAGAGCCCGCCCCCCTCGAGGCCGGCCCGCTTGGCAGGGTTGTTGGTCAGCAGGCGCATCGACCGAACCCCCAGGTCTCCCAGGATCTGCGCCCCGATGCCGTAGTCACGCGGGTCGGGGGCGAACCCGAGCTCCTCGTTCGCCTCCACGGTGTCCAGCCCCTGCTCCTGGAGCCGGTAGGCGCGGAGCTTGTGCGTGATGCCGATGGCCCGACCCTCGTGTCCCCGGACGTACAGCAGCACGCCCCGGCCCTCCGCGGCGATGGCGTCCAGAGCCCCATCCAGTTGCTCGCCGCAGTCGCATCGCCGCGACCCGAACACATCGCCGGTCAGGCACTCCGAATGGACTCGCACCAGGATCCCATCGCCGTCCCCCATCTCCCCCTTCACCAGGGCGACATGGACCCGGCCGTCCAGCGTGCTCTCGTAGGCGTAGGCGCGGAACTCGCCGTGGTCCGTGGGGATTAGGGCCTCGGCGGCCCGCCGGACGAGCAGTTCCCGTTCCCTGCGGTAGCGGATGAGATCGGCGATCGAGATGAGCTTCAGGCTGTGGGTCCGGGCCACCCGCTGCAGCTCGGGGAGCCGGGCCATCGTTCCATCCGGGTGCAGGACCTCGCACAGCATCCCGGCGGGGGCCAGACCAGCGAGGAGGGCCAGATCCACGGTCGCCTCGGTGTGTCCCGCCCGGACCAGCACGCCCCCCTCGCGAGCCCGCAGCGGAAACACGTGGCCCGGCATCCGGAGGTCCTCGGGCCTCGTGGACGGGTCGGCCAACGCCCGGACGGTGACGGCCCGGTCGTAGGCGCTCGTGCCGGTCGTCGTGCCGGCTCTCGCATCGATCGAGACGGCGAACGCCGTCCCATGGCTCTCGCTGTTCTGCACGGCCATGAGAGGGATGCGGAGTTGGTCCAATCGCTCCTCCGTGCACGGCGCGCACACGATGCCCCGCCCATGGGTAGCCATGAAGTTCACCGCCTCCGGCGTGACCTTCTCGGCTGCCATGACGAAGTCGCCCTCGTTCTCCCGATCGGCGTCGTCCACTACGATCACCATCCCGCCGGCCCGGATCTCCTCCACTGCCTCCTCGATGGTCGAGAACACGGAACGGTCCACCACGGGCTGCGTTTGGCTCACGTTCGCGCCCTTTCTCCCGTCGATGTGAGGAGTCGCTCCACGTACTTCGCCAGGACGTCCACCTCCAGGTTCACGGCGGCGCCGACCCCAGCAGTGCCGAGCGTCGTCGCCGCGAGCGTATGGGGGATCAGGGCGACGGAGAACGCATCGCCATCCACGCCGGCCACGGTGAGCGAGACGCCGTCCACCGACACCGAGCCCTTGTCCACGAGGTACCGCACGAGTTCTGCTGGTGGACGGATGGTCATCCATGCCCCTCCGGCTGGCTCGGCTTCGACGCCGACGACCTCCCCCACCCCGTCGACGTGGCCCTGCACCAGGTGGCCTCCCAACCGGGTGGTGAGAGTGCACGGCCGCTCCAGGTTCACCGGACCGCCCGGGGAGAGGCCGGCAAGGGTGGTTCGCCGCAGGGTCTCCTCCGACAGGTCGAACCCGAGCTGGCCGGCGCCGCGCTCGACGACCGTCAGGCACACGCCGTTCACGGCGATCGACGAGCCGACGTCCGTATCGGCCAGCACGCTACGACAGGACACGGTGATCCGATCCGGCGCACGTTCCACGACCGCGCCGAGTTCCTCAACGATCCCGGTGAACATGGGCCTCCACCCTCAGGTCCTCCCCCACGCGGTCGATGGACGCGATGGAAAGGTGCATGGCCTGGCCGATGGGGGCGAACCCCCGCCCTCCGAGGACGCCCGGCGCGTCCTGGCCCCCGATGAGCCTGGGGGCGAGGTACACCACGACCTTGTCCACGGCGCGGTCCTCGACCATTGACCACGCGAGCGTGGGGCCCCCCTCGAGGAGCACGCTTTGTACGTCCCGCTTGCCGAGGTCCGAGAGGAGCTGGGGAAGGGGGACCCCCCCGCCCTCGGGCTCGTACTCGACGACCTCAGCTCCCCGGGCCCGCCAGGCCTCCGTGCGCTCCCGGGGGGCCAGGCTGGTGGTGGCCACCATGGTCGGCGCGGCAGCGTCGAACAGATCGCCACTCTCCGGGACCCGTCCTCGGGCGTCCACCAAGACCCGGAGGGGGGGACGCCCCCGGTATCCGCGGTCCCTGACCGTGAGCGAGGGATCGTCCACGAGCGCCGTCCCCGCTCCGACCAGGATGGCGTCGGCGGCGGCCCGGAGCCGATGGACATCGGCACGGGCGGCCTCGCCAGTGATCCATCGTGACGTCCCGTCGCGGGAGGCGACCTTGCCGTCCAGGCTCGCGGCCATCTTCCAGGTGACGAAGGGAAGGCCGGTGCGAAGATGCTTCACGTAGGCCTCGTTCAGCCGCGTCGCCTCGTGACCGAGGACGCCGGTCCGGACCTCGATGCCTGCCGCTTCGAGCGCGGCGAATCCCCGTCCGTCCACGACAGGGTTGGGGTCGGCCATGGCGGAGACGACGCGGACCACGCCAGCGCGGGCGATGGCCCGGGCACACGGGGGGGTCCGGCCGAAGTGATCGCAGGGCTCGAGCGTCGTGTACAGCGTGCCCCCCCGGGCGTCGTCGCCCGCCTCCTCCAAGGCCACGATCTCGGCGTGGGGACGGCCAGGGCCCTCGTGGAACCCCTCGCCCCGGATGCGGCCCTCGGCCACGAGCACGGCACCGACCAGCGGGTTGGGCGAGGTGAGCCCCCGCCCCCGCTCGGCAAGCCCCAGGGCCCGCTCGAGGTACGCCTCGTCGTTCACCACGAACCTTTCTCGGGACGAGACGCGAGGGAGAGAGGGCACGGGCACGGCCCGGCGAGTGCCGGAGCCGGCACCGCCCGTCCTCTCCCATCCCGACTCTCACGGTCGGTCCCGGAATCTCACCGGGTCCACCCCCGAGTGGCTCTCGGAGGGTCGCGGACTGTCACCGCCGGTGGGGACTTGCACCCCGCCCCGAAGACGAGCTCTTCGTTCTCAGTATAGGCGGGTGAACCTCGGGGCGCCCGAGGCCACCCACTGATGCCGGGCCGGTCAGGTGGAGGCGCGACGGTCGATCGCGTAGGAGGAGCCGGACTCGCGCTTGGCGAACTGCTTCATCTCCGTGGCCACGGCGACGGCCTCGCCGTAGTGGGCGAACCGCCGCGTCGTCGTGGTAGCGATCCCGCTCGACACGCCGACCAGGGGCAGCCGCTGGAGGACGCCCTTGCGGTCCTCGACCTCGACGAACCCCCGTTCCAGATCCTCGGGCCCATAGAACTCGTGGATCTGGGCGTCGAACCGCTCCACGATCCGCTTCGCCGCCTCCTCTGCCACGTCCGGCGGCGTGATGGCCACGAAGTCGTCGCCGCCGACGTGGCCCACGAACCCCTCTGGGCCGGCGAACTCAGCCACGGCGTCCTGGATGATGCGGGCGGTGGCTTGGATCAGACGGTCACCCCTGACGAATCCCTTCTGGTCGTTGTACGCCTTGAAGTTGTCGAGGTCGCAATACAGCACGGCGAAGGAGTGCCCGTCGCGAACCATCCGCTCGATCTCCTCCTGGATCCGGATGTTGCCGGGAAGGCCGGTGAGCGGGGAGAGGTTGCGCATCTCCTTGGCCCGGCGGAGCGTTCCCTTGACCCGGGCGAGGAGCTCGATGGGGTCGAACGGCTTGATGATGTAGTCGTCGGCCCCCGCGGTCAGGCCGAGCACCTTGTCGGTCGACAGGGCTTTTGCCGTGAGCATGATGATGGAGGTGTTCGCGGTCACGGGGTTGCGGCGCAGGCGCTGCGCCACCTCGAACCCGTCGATCCTCGGCATCATCACGTCCAGGAGCACGAGGTCCGGCCGCATCTCGTTCGCGCGCTGGAGGGCCTCCTCCCCGTCGGAGGCGACCGCCACGTCGTAGCCCGCCGACCGCAGGTTGACCTCCACGAACCGGGCGATGTCCGGGTCGTCGTCGACCACCAGGATGGTCTCCGGCATCAGGCACCCCCGCGCCCGGCCACACCGGCCAGCGCCCGTGCGGCTTCCGCCGGATCCCCGGCCTTGAAGATCGAGGAGGCGGCGGCAAGGATCGTGGCCCCCGCGGCGATGCATCGCGCCCCCGTCCCCGGGTCGATCCCCCCGTCGACCTCCACGTCCGTGGACAAACCCCTGTGGTCGATCTCGCGCCGGACGAGCTCGATCTTCGGAAGGACCTCCGGGATGAACGCCTGGCCGGCCCACCCCGGCCGAACGCTCATCACGATCACGTCGTCCAGGTCGTCGAGGTGAGGGAACACCGTCTCCACGGGGGTATCCGGATTCACGGCCAGCCCGGCTCGCATCCCCATGTCGCGGGCCTTGCGGACGATCGGCGCGGGGTCCTCCAAGGCCTCCACGTGGCACGTGACCATATCGGTCCCGGCCGCGGAGAAGTCGTCGAACAGCCGCTCGGGCCGCTCGATCATCAGATGGCAATGGAGCGTCAGGTCGGTCACGGGACGGAGGGCTTCGACCACCACGGGACCGACGGTGAGGGGCGGGACGAAGTGGGCATCCATCACGTCGACATGGATGAAGTCGGCATGGGCCTCCACCAGCTTTACCTGATCGGCGAGGTGCGCGAAGTCCGCCGACAGTATCGAGGCGGCCAGCTTGCCCACGACGCAGGATTCTAGTCGCACCTGCCGACGCCCCTGAGTGATGAGGAAGACCGGTTCCACAGGAGACGGCCGCCCGATCCGACTCGCCTCACTCCAAGCGCTCCCCCAGGGTGGGATGGTGGCCTCGCGCGAAGTCCGCGGCGCTCATCCGCCGCCCGCCGGCCGGGGCGACCTCGAGCGCTCGGAACCCCCCCTCCGCCGTGGCTACCACGAAGCCGTTCTCGTCGACATCGATGACCGCACCGGGCTGGCCGGCCCCCTCGACGGCCTTGGCCCGGAGAACCTTCAGTGGGCGGCCTCGAAACGTTGCGGCGGCCCCGGGATCGGGCGCGAAGGCCCGCACCCGGTTGACCAGCGCCCGAGCCGCCTCGTTCCAGACCAACCGGCGGTCTGCAGGCCCGAGCTTCGGCGCGTACGTAGCCCGGGAGTCGTCCTGTGGGATGGGGGTGGCCCGCCCCGCCGAGAGGTCGTCGAGGGTCTCGACCAGCAGGCCGGCGCCGATCCCGGCCAGCCGAGCCCCGAGCGAGCCGCCGTCGTCGTCTTCGCGGATGAGCTCCGCGCGGCGACGAAGGATCGGCCCGGTGTCCAAGCCGAGGTCCATATGTATGGTGGTGACGCCCGTCTCGTCCATCCCGAGCAGCAGCGCCGTGTGCACGGGGCTCGCTCCACGGAGCATCGGAAGCAGCGAGAAATGAACGTTGACCGGCGCGATCGTGGGCGTGTTCAGGATGGCGGCCGGCAGGATCTCGCCGTACGCCACGACGACGAGGACATCGGCCCCCGCCCCGGCGAGGGCATCGGATCCCGGCCCCGACTTCACCGTCTCCACCTCGACGAATGGAAGGCCGAGGTTCCTGGCCGCCGCCGCGACCGGGGTCGGCGCGGGCCCCTGCCCGCGCCGACCCGGTCGCGGGACGCGCGTCACGACCGCCACGACGTCGTGTCGCGAACGTCCCAGGGCCTCCAGCGAAGGAACGGACCAGGGGTCGTTCCCCAGGAAGGCGACGCGGAGGGCGCGGGGCTCGGCCACCGGGCGAGGATACGGCGGGCCGTTCAGGGCGTGGGCGAACGCTGCTCCTGCTGCTGCCTCACCTCGTGCTCTCGGAGCATGCGCATGACCTCGCGCCGCCCCTCGGGCGGGAGCCGGTCGATGTACAGGACTCCGTCCGTGTGGTCGGTCTCGTGCTGGAAGATCCGCGCCACCAGTCCCTCGCCCCTGAGCTCGAGGGGGCGCCCTTCCACGTCCAGCCCCCGCACGGCTGCCCGCAGGGCTCGGACCGTGGGGTAGAAGGGACCGGGGATGGACAGGCATCCCTCGTCGCGGCTCTCCTCGTTCTCCAGCTCCGACAGCTCGGGGTTGGCCACCGCGCCCGTGTTCCCCTCGCCGTCGTCGTAGACGAAGAGTCGGAGCGACACCCCCACCTGTGGCGCTGCCAGGCCGACGCCGGGCGCTGCGTACATCGTCTCGAACATGTCGTCCACCAGCCGGCGGAACGCCCCGTCGAACCGCTCCACCGGGCGAGCCTCTTCCCGAAGGACCGGGTCACCCAGCTTCCTGATACGAAGGACGGCCATCGCGGTCCGGTCTCCTCAAAGGTGGGGCTCGGCCTCGACCCGAGTGACCACTCCCCCTTCCGCAAGGGCTCGCATCGTCCGGCCGAACGTCTGGACCACCCCGGGATCGAGCGCGACCAAGCATACCGTCTGCCCCTCGCCGCTCGACGACAGGAGCGTCCTCGGCTCCAACGCTGCGAGCTCGTCAGCGAGCCGGTCGTCCCCGGTCACACGGAAAACCGGCCACCCGGCGGGGAAGCCCGCGTCGGCCCGGCGGGGCAACTCACTTCGGTGGAACCGATCGGGATTCCCCGAGACGAGGGATTGGACCGCGGGGTCGCCCGGGTGGCGGGTCTGGACGATCACGCGACCAGAGGGACGGGCCCACGCCGCAGCCTCCATCCACGTGGCCAGGGCTCGCTCCCGGGCCGCCAGGCCCGGCCGTCGAGTGGCCTGGTCGGCATCGAGGATGGCCACGAGGTCCAGGCCGAGAGGACCGAAGTCCTTCACCGCCTCCACGCCCCCCACCGTCACCTCGCGGTTTCCGGGAGGTAAGGAGCGGTCACCCGAGCCTGTCCGACGGACCGATACCCGGGCCACCGCGCGGGCCCACTCCTCCACGCGCTCGGCCCCTCCCCGGACGATACCGAAGTCGGCGGCCCCGCAGTTCGCGCACGTACCGCTCGCTCCGCACACGGTGCATCGGACCGTTCCCCCCTGCGACCGGAGCACGCCTCCACAGGCGGCGCAGGCGGCCGGCTCCCCGCACGCGCGACACACCCGCGCGACGCCGTAGCCGGGCAGCGGCTGGAACAGGAACCCGCGATCCAGCCCCTTCAGGGCCGAGACCAGGCGAGGGGCTCGTCCCTCCGGACCGGGCCGGACCACCTCGACCGGTGGCCACCCCCGGACGCTGGGGACCACCTCCACCGCCCCCGACGTCACGGCCTCCCCCGATGGGCACAGGGCCGCCATGACGCAGACGGCACTCGAGTGCCGAGCGCGGGCCAGCGCGACGTCGCGGACGTGGTAGTAGGGCGAACGCTCCTCACGGTGACCGGGGTGGCTCTCCCGGCAGACATAGAGGAGGCCGAGGTCCACCGTCGGCGCGAACACGGCGGGGCGGGTCCCCACGACGACCGGATACGCGCCGGCTTCGATGTCCAGCCACATCCTGTACCGGGCCCGCCGGCTCCCACCGGCGAACAGCGCGGCGCGTTCGCCGTATGCCTCAAGGATCCCCGACGCCGTGGCCGGGAGTGGCTCCAGCTCGGGGACGAGGACGATCGCGCTCCGTCCCCCGGCGAGCGCCGCGCCCACCGCTTCCATCGCCACTCCCTGCTCGTCCTCCGGCGCCGGACGCACCACGAAGGCGCCGGCGCCGCCGTGGAGCGCGGCGAGCAACTCCGACCCGGCCCGGTAGGCGGGGAGGATGCGCGTGGGGTCGGTACGGAGGACGAGGGCGGAGGACCGATGCGGCGCGGACGCGATCGTCTCCTCTGAGGCGACCCGGGGGGGATATGACCGTGCGATCACGGAGGCGAGTGGCGCCACGTACCTCTCGCTCACCCACTGCAGCACCTCGAGCATCGACGGGTCGAAGAAGCGGACGGGTGACACGGTCTTCTTCACCGGGAGCATCCGTTCCGGCACGTGCTCCGTGCGCCCCAGCACCCATCCCCGGACGAGCCGGCCGTGGAACGGCACCTGGACGAGCGAGCCGACCCCGGCGGCCAGGCCTTCGTCGAGCTCGTAGGTGAACGGGCGATCGAGTGAGAGGACCGCTCGGTCGACGCAGATATCGACGGGTCCGGAGAGGATCCGTTCGTCCGCGGAACGGCTAGTCGAACGCGCGGCGGAGTTCGTCTGCGCGGTCGGTCGCCTCCCAGGAGAACTCCTTGCGGCCGAAGTGACCGTAGGCCGCCGTCTCCTCGTAGATCGGCCGCCGGAGATCGAGCTGGCGGATGATCGCGGCGGGCCGGAAGTCGAACGCGTCCCACACGAGGTCGACGATCTGCTCCGGGTCCACACGCTCGGTCCCGAACGTGTCGACGGCGAGCGAGACAGGGTGCGCCGTGCCGATCGCGTAGGCCACCTGGATCTGGAGCCGGTCGGCGAAGCCCGCGGCCACCAGGTTCTTGGCTACGTACCGCGCCATGTACGCGGCCGAGCGATCCACCTTGGTGGGGTCCTTTCCCGAGAAGCAGCCGCCCCCGTGGGGGGCCATGCCGCCGTAGGTATCGACCATGATCTTGCGCCCGGTCAGCCCGGTGTCGGCCTTCGGACCGCCGATCTCGAACCGACCCGTGGGATTGACCAGGATGCGAACGCCCTCGGCGTCCAGCTCGAACTCGCGGAGCACCGGGTCGATGACCTCGGCTCTCACGTCGGGCGCGAGGAGGGTGTCGACGTCGACCTCCTCACGATGCTGAGCGGAGATGAGAACGGTGTCCACCCGGATGGGCGTGCCGTCCCGATATTCGATGGTGACCTGGCTCTTCCCGTCCGGACGCAGGTACGGGACGACGCCCGCCTTACGCACATCGGCCAGCCGCTTGGTCAGCCGATGGGCCATGGCGATGGACGTCGGCATGAGCTCATCGGTATCCCGGCACGCGTAGCCAAACATCATGCCCTGGTCGCCAGCCCCGAGGGTGTCGAGATCGTCGCGTGACCCTTCCACGCGCTGTTCGAGGGAGTGCTCCACCCCTCGGGCGATGTCCGGCGATTGCTCCTGGATCGACGTGAGCACCCCGCAGGTGGCCCCGTCGATCCCGAAGTTCGCGTCGGTGTACCCGATCTCCAGGACGGTCCGGCGGACCACCGAGGGGATGTCCACGTACTCGGATGTGGTGATCTCTCCGGCCACCATGACGATCCCCGTGGTGACGAGGGTCTCGCACGCCACCCGTCCTTCCACGTCGACGGCGAGGATCGCGTCCAGCACGGCGTCGGAGATCTGGTCGGCGAGCTTGTCGGGGTGCCCTTCGGTGACGGATTCGGAGGAGAACAGATACCCCTTGCGCATCGCGCGGAGTATATCCGGCCCCACCGATCCTCCCGCCCTACCGCGACAGCATCTTGGTCAGACGATCGCAGACCGCCGCCGCGAGCTCAGCCTTCGTCCATTCTCGCAGGGGTTCGTCGTCGCCGGTCCGCGACAGGATCGCCGCGTGGTTGGACTCCGAGCCGAACCCGGTCCCTTCCCTGCCCACCTCGTTGGCCACGAGCAGGTCCAGACCCTTGGCCACGAGCTTGGCCCGGCCGGACCCTTCGACATCCTGGGTCTCGGCGGCGAAGCCAACCAGGACCCGCCCGCCCTTCACCTCGCCGAGCTCCGCCAGGATGTCCGGGGTGGGGACCAGGTCGAGCCGCGGCGGCCCCTCCTCCTTCTTCAACTTGCCGAGCGCAGCCCTCTTGGGACGGAAGTCGGCGACGGCGGCCGCCATGATGACGGCGTCGGCATCCTCGGCGGCCTCCAGGACGGCCATCCGCATCTCCTCCGCCGTGGCCACCCGAACCACGCGGGGGCCCTCGGGAGGCTCGACGGTCCCCGGCCCGACCAGGAGCGTCACGTCCGCCCCCCGGGCGAACGCCTCCCGGGCAAGGGCGAAGCCCATCCGTCCGGTGGAGCGATTCCCCACGAAACGCACCGCATCGATTGGCTCCCACGTCGGCCCGGCCGTCACCACCATCCTGCGTCCCGCGAGGTCCCGGCCACGGGACGCGACCTCCTCCAGCGCCGCCAGGATGTCCTCGGGCTCGGCCATCCGGCCCACGCCCTCGTCTCCCGCGGCGAGTGGCCCTCTGGCCGGTCCGACCACGACGGCCCCGCGCTCCTGGAGGGCCCGAACGTTGGCCTGAGTGGCCGGGTGCTCCCACATCCCGCTGTGCATGGCCGGTGCGACGACGAGCGGGCAGGTCGCCTCGAGCAGGGTCGAGGTGACAAGATCGTCGGCGATCCCCCCGGAGAGCTTGGCGATGATGTTCGCCGTGGCCGGGGCGACCACGCACACGTCCGCTCCGCGCGCCAGGCGGACGTGCAACACGGAGCCCGGCTCCTCCCACACCTCGGTGTAGGCCGGTCGACCCGACAGCGCGGCGAACGCGTCGGTCCCAACGAACCTCGTTGCCGAGGGGGTCATGACCACCTGCACGGTCGCCCCGGCTTGCGTCAGCAAGCGCGTGAGGATGCAGGCCTTGTACGCGGCGATGCCGCCGGTGACGCCGAGCAGGACCCGGCGTCCCGCGAGCGGGCTACTTGATCCCAACCCCCTCGGGGCGCTCGGCCTGGATCTTCCCCTCGGAGATCTCCTCCAGGGCGATGGACAGCGGCTTGTTCTGGAGACCGCCCGTCTCGACGAGCGGGGGCACGTACTCGCCCCGGCCCTCGCCGAGTTGGTTGTAATAGGAATTGATCTCCCGAGCCCGCCTGGCCGCCAGGATGACCAGCGTGTACTTGGAGTCGACCTGGGCCAACAGGTCGTCGATCTTCGGTTCGATCATGGGTGCGCTCGTCCTTCAGCTCGTGGTCCGGGACGCCTGGATTATAGCCTCGACCTGCGCCGTCGCCTGGTCCAGGCGATCGTTCACCACGACATGGTCGAACTCCGGCCGTTGGGCCATCTCCGCCCTCGCGGTAGCCAGACGAAGGGCCAGTCGGCCCTCGTCCTCGGTCCCCCGGGTCCGAAGGCGCCGCTCCAGCTCCTCCAGCGACGGCGGGGCCAGGAAGATCAGGACGGCCTCCGGAGCCCGCTGCCGGACTTGACGGGCACCTTGGACGTCGATCTCCAGGACCACGTCCCGGCCGGCCGCCAGGGCCTCCTCCACGGGCTCGGCAGGCGTGCCCGAGCGATGGCCAACCACGTGGGCCCACTCCAGCAGCTCTCCCCCGGCCACCAGCCGGTCGAACTCCTCGTCGGAAACGAAGCGATAGTCGATCCCCTCCCGCTCGCCCGGACGCGGCGGTCGCGTGGTCACCGAGACGGACGGATGCAGCTCGGGATGCCGTTCCAGCAACCGCCGGACGACGGTGCCCTTGCCCACCCCGGAAGGGCCGGATATGACGAACAGGGTTCCCCGCTCGGCCAGGGCGAGTTACTTCTTGGCGAACTCGCCGAGGAGGGCGTCTCGCTGCTTCGCCCCAAGTCCGCGGATCCTGCGGCTGGCCGAGATGTCCAGCTTCTCCATGATCTTCCGTGCCCGGACCTTCCCCACGCCGGGCAGGGACTCGAGCACGGTGGACACCTTCATCTTCCCCACGGTGTCGTCGCCCTCCCTGGACAGCATGTCCCGAAGGGTGAGCTTCCCGGACTTCAGCTGACCCTTGATCTCCGCGCGCTTCCTCCGGGCCTCCGCGGCCTTCTCCAAGGCCTGCTTCCGCTGTTCATCGGTCAGGACGGGTAGGGGCATGACGAGGCTCCTTTGCTCGATCCGGTCGGAAGTCTCGGGAGTATAGACACGCCCTCTGGGGCGCAGCAACGCGAGCGTACCGCCTCACCTGCGGTTTCGCTTCGCACGGGCGACTCGCCGACCGAACGTCAGCGGATCGTCGCCAGGATGCTCCTCGCCGCACCCGCCGGGTCGTTCGCCTCGGTGATGGGACGACCGATCACGAGGTAGTCGGCGCCGGCAGCGAGCGCCTCCTCCGGGGTCAGGATCCGAAGCTGATCGTGGCCGTTCGAACCGGCCGGACGGATGCCCGGGACGATCAGACAGAACTCCTCACCGGTCACCTCGCGGACCACCGCGACGTCTTCCCCCGACACGACGGCGCCCGCCGCCCCGGCGGCTCTGGCCTCGAAGGCCAGCGACCCCGGGGACGCCAGAGACTCCCCCGACAGGCTGGACAGCACGGTCACGGCGGCCACCGCGGGCGAGGGGCGACCGGCCTCCTCCGACCCTTGCGTTGCACCACGGACCGCGGCGGCCATCATGGCCTCACCTCCCATCGCGTGCACCGTGAGCATGGCCACGCCCAGGCGGGCGGCGTTGCGGGCCGCCCGCTCCACGGTGGTCGGGATGTCGTGCAGCTTCAGGTCCAGGAACACCGGGGCGATCGACTGGATGCGCACGACGGATCCAGGCCCGTGCGCCGTGAACAGCTCCAGTCCGACCTTCACCATCGCCGCCGCCGGCCCCACCGCCCGCGCCAAGGACTCGGCGCGCTCGAGATCCGACACGTCGAGAGCAACGACGAGTGGATTCTCCGGGGATGGGATCACGACGCCGACGCACCTCGAGCCGGCCTCTCGCCGGTCAGACGCATCCGCTCCCGTAGATCCCCAGGAGAGGCCAGGCCCTTGGCATGCAGATACTGAGCGATGCCCTGCGCGATCTCCGTGGGGGCCGATGGGTTCACCATGAGCGCGGTCCCAACCTGAACGGCCCACGCCCCTGCGAGGAGGAACTCCACGGCATCCTCCGCCGTGGCGATCCCGCCGACCCCCATCACGGGGACCTGCGGCAACGCCTGGGCCACCCGGAACACCGCCGCGAGCGCGATGGGCCGGATGGCCGGCCCGGAGAGCCCCCCGACGACGGCGCCGAGGCGTGGGCGCAAGCGTCGAACGTCCACCGCCATCGCGGGGACCGCGTCGATGAGGGTGAGCCCGTGGGCTCCGGCCCGGATGCATCCGCGGGCCGCCGGGACGAGGTCGGGGAGGAGCGCGGGCAGCTTGGCGAACACCGGCACCATGGACAGTCGCGAGACCGCCCCGACCACCTCGGCCATGCGATCGATCCGCGAATAGAACGGAAGCCCCTCGTTCTCCTCGTCCGGTCCCGAGAGGTACACCTCTAGGCCCGCGAGGCCGCGCTCCCCACGCAGGATGCTCGCCGCGCGGATGTACCCCTGGAGGCTGGCGCCGCCCACCGAGGCCACCACGGGGATCCCCGTCCGGGCCAGGCGCGGCAGATCCTCGGCCACGAACGCCCGCACGCCGGCATTCTGGAGCCCGACGCCGGTCACGATCCCCGAGGCCGTCTCGGCCACACGGGGACCCGGCCATCCCCTGGAGGGCTTGTACGTGAGGGTCCGCGTCACCAGGCCGCCGAGGCGCCGAAGGTCGGCCAGCCCGGCGAGCTCGCGGCCCGTCCCGGCGCACCCCGATGCCGCCACCACTGGAGAGGCGAGCCGAATTCCCGCGAGGTCCACCGACAAGCTCTGTTTCACGCCGGCCATGAGCTCACCACCCGTGGGAAGCCCTCCGGGGGCGTGGGGATGGCGCGCGTCTCTTCGCTCGTCCACCGGTCCCAGAACACGCGGGCCGGATTGAACACGGGCCCTTCCGTGCACGCCCGGAGATTGTCGTAGCCAGAGCCATCCTTTCGGATCACCGGCACGACGCAGGTGAAGCACAGCCCGGTGCCGCAGGCCATCTCCTCCTCCACGGCGACCTGCGCGGGGATGCGTTGCTCGATGCAGAACTCGGCCACCGCGCGGAGCATGGGGCGCGGGCCGGCCGCGTAGATCACCTCGGTGCCGGCGCCCTGCGCCGCGCGGGGAACGACGTCCATCACCGAGCCGCGCTCACCCGAGCTGCCGTCGGCGGTGACGATGACGATGGTCTGGGACAGCCGCTTGGCCTCGATCGGCTTGAACAGATGGCTCTCCTCGCTCGCCCCGAGGACCATGTCGACCCGCTTGCCCCGGGCCCGAAGCTCCTGCGCAAGGAAGAAGATCGAGCTCGCGCCGTAGCCCTCTGACACCAGGAGGCAGTTGCTTGGTGCGCGCGGGTAGGCGAACGCCCTGCCCAGCGGACCGATCACGTCGAGGAACTGGTGCGCCTTGGCTTCCGCCAGCCACTCGGCCCCCGGACCCTGCGGGTCGATCACGAACTCCAGCGTTCCCGCCCAACCGCCGCGCCGCGACGCCTGGTGGATGGAGAAGTGTCGCCGAAGGATGAACCGCCGGTCATCCGGCACGGCCACCGAGACGAACTGGCCGGGACGGGCTCGGTCGGCGATCTCAGGCGCGACGAGGGTGATCGATTGGAAGGCGCCGAGCTTGCGCGAGTTCAGTATCTCGGCGCGCACCCGCCTCATGTCGTCGCCACCTCGGCTTCCGCCCCGAGGTCGAGCACCGCCCGCACCGGCGAGGGATCCCGGGCGAGCGCGTGGTACTCCTGCAGCGAACGAGGTTCCGTGGGACCTTCCCGGAGCGCCTCGATCCCCCGGATCGCCGCCAGCACCCCCGGCAGGGTCGTCACGCAGGGGATCCCGGCTTGCCAGGCCGCGGTCCGGATGTGATAACCGTCGGTTCGCGGCCCCCGGCCGAACGGCGTATTGATGACCAGATCCACCCGACCTTCCTCGATCATGTCGATCACGCTCGGTGTCCCCTCGGAGACCTTGTCGACCTTCGTGACCTCGATGCCCGCTCGGCGAAGCACCCCCGCCGTTCCCTTCGTGGCCAGCAGCCGGAACCCCATATCGGCCAGGCGCTTCGCCGGGAACAGGATGGCGCGCTTGTCGCGGTTCGACACCGACACGAAGACCGTACCTTCCCGGGGGAGCTCCGCGCCGCTCGCCACCAGTGCCTTGGCCAGGGCCATCCCTGGATCGCGGTCCACCCCCATGACCTCGCCGGTCGATCGCATCTCCGGGCCGAGCACGGTATCCGCCCCGGGGAACCGCCCGAACGGGAGCACTGCGGCCTTCACGGAGGTGTATGGCAGGCGTCGGTAGTGGCCGGGCTCCGATGGGATCAGGCCCTTCGCGACGAGCTCGGCGAGCGTTCGGCCCACGAGCACCAGGGTGGCCACCTTGGCCAGCGGTACGCCGGTGACCTTGGACACGAACGGGACGGTCCGCGACGCCCGAGGATTGGCCTCGAGGACCCAGATCCGCTCGTCCTTCACGGCCAGCTGAAGGTTCATCAGGCCGCGGACCCTGAGGCGGCGCGCCAGCACCGCCGTGATCCGTTCGACCTCGTCCAGCTCTTCGTCCGAGAGCGTGGGTGGCGGGATGGCGCAGGAGGAGTCGCCCGAATGCACGCCGGCCTCCTCGATGTGCTCCATGACGGCGCCGACGAACACGTCGGCGCCGTCCCCCACGGCGTCGACGTCCACCTCGATCGCTCCTTCTAGGAACCGATCGATCAGGACGGGGTGGTCGGGTGAGGCCTCCGCGGCCGTGCGGACGAACCGCTCCAACTCATCCTCACCGTAGACGATTTCCATGGCCCGGCCGCCAAGCACGTAGGACGGGCGGACCACTACCGGGTAGCCGACCCGGGCCGCCACCCCCCGAGCCTCCCCGAGGTCCCTGGCCTCGCCGTGCGGCGGCGCGGCGATCCCCAGCTCGGAGCACAGGGCGGCGAATTTCCCGCGGTCCTCGGCCAGGTCGATGGCCTCTGGCCGCGTCCCGAGCACCCTGAACCCCTCCCCCTCCAGGATGTGCGCGAGCTTCAAGGGGGTCTGCCCGCCGAGCTGGACGATGACCCCGATGGGCCGCTCCTTCTGGCAGACGGCCAAGACATCCTCCGCAGACACCGGCTCGAAGTACAGTCGACCGCTGGTGTCGTAGTCGGTCGAGACCGTCTCCGGGTTGCTGTTCACCATCACGGCCTCGAAGCCCGAGTCGCGAAGCGCGTACGCGGCGTGGACGCAGGCGTAGTCGAACTCGATCCCCTGCCCGATCCGGTTCGGGCCGGCGCCGAGGATCACGATGCGGGGGCGGGCCGCGGGACCGACTTCGTCCTCCTCTTCGTAGGTGGAGTAGTGGTACGGCGTCACCGCGGGGAACTCGCCGCCGCACGTGTCGACGGTCTTGAACACCGGAGCCACGGCGAACTCCTCCCGGCGCCGGCGAACTCCCAGCTCCGTCGAGCCGGTCAGCCAGCCGATCCGGGCGTCGCTGAGCCCGACGCGCTTGGCCTCGCTCAGCTCGATATGGGAGATCGAGCCCAGCGCTCGGCCATGCAGGGCGCGGGTTTCCTCGAGGACCTGGGCGATCTGGTCCACGAACCAGGGATCGACGCCCGAGGCGCCGGCGACCTCCTCGACCGAGTGCCCGGCGGCGAGCGCCGCCTCGACCACATGGAGCCGGCGTTCCGCGGGGATGGCGAGGGACAACAGGACCGGCTGGTCGGACCGGCCGGTCACCGGGCCGAGGTCGAAGCCGGACCGTTCCACCGAACGCCACGCCTTCCCCAGGGCTTCCTTGAACGTGCGGCCGATGGCCATGACCTCGCCCACGGACTTCATGGTGGAGGTGAGCGCGGGATCGGTCTCCGGGAACTTCTCGAAGGCGAACCGTGGCACCTTGACCACCACGTAGTCGAGGGTCGGCTCGAATGCCGCCGGGGTCTGGCCGGTGATGTCGTTCGCGATCTCGTCGAGTCGGTACCCCACCGCGAGCAGCGCCGCCACCTTCGCGATGGGGAACCCCGTGGCCTTCGATGCCAGAGCGGAGGACCGGGAGACGCGGGGGTTCATCTCGATCAGCACCATCCGTCCGTCCCGGGGGCTGACGGCGAACTGGATGTTGGAGCCGCCGGTCTCGACGCCGATGGCCCGGATGCACGCCAGGGCGGCGTCGCGCATGACCTGGTACTCCCGGTCGGTCAGCGTTTGCTGGGGGGCGACGGTGATCGAGTCCCCCGTGTGGACCCCCATGGGGTCGACGTTCTCGATCGAGCAGATGACCACGGCGTTGTCGGCGCTGTCCCGCATCACCTCGAGCTCGAACTCCTTCCAGCCGGCGAGGGACTCCTCCACAAGCACCTCGGTCGCGGGGCTGGCGGCCAGGCTCCGAACGACGAGTTCGGCGAGCGACGCAGGGTCGGTGGCGAACCCGCTCCCTCCGCCGCCCAGCATGAACGAGGGGCGGACGATGACCGGGTAGCCGATGGATCCGGCGACGCGCATCGCCTCGTCCACCGACCGGGCGTTCCCCGACCGGGGAACGGGCAGCCCCGCACCGACCATGGTGCGATGGAAGCCGCTCCGGTCCTCCGCCCGGTGGATGGCCTCCGGGCTCGCCCCGATCAGGCGGACGCCCAGGCGGTCGAGCTCGCCGGACTCGGCGAGCTCGACCGCCACGTTCAGCCCGGTCTGCCCGCCCATCGTGGGCAGGATCGCGTCCGGTCGCTCCCGCTCGATGACGGAGAGCATCGACTCCTGCGTGAGCGGCTCGAGGTAGGTTGCGTCGGCGAACTCCGGGTCGGTCATGATCGTCGCGGGATTCGGGTTCACCAGAGACACGTGGAAGCCCTCGCGACGCAGGACTGCGCACGCCTGGGTCCCCGAGTAGTCGAACTCGCAGGCTTGTCCGATCACGATCGGACCGGAGCCGATCACCAGGATCCGTTGGACGTCGGTCCGCTTAGGCATGCACCATCAGCTCACGGAACTCCTCGAACAGGTGGCGCGAGTCGTGCGGCCCGGGGGCCGCTTCGGGGTGGTACTGGACCGAAAGGGCCGGGACGTCCAGGCACCGCAGGCCCTCGAGGGTCCCGTCGTTCAGGTTCCAGTGGGTCAGGGCGACCCTGCCGAACGGCGTTCGCACTATCGCCGGCTCATCCTCTCGCTCGGCGGTCCGTGACCCCCAACCCTCCGGGTCCACGGCGAACCCGTGGTTGTGGGAGGTCACCTCGACCCTTCCAGTGGCCAGGTCACGGACGGGTTGGTTCGCCCCCCGGTGGCCGAACTTCATCTTGTAGGTCCGCCCGTCCAGCGCCAGCCCGAGCAGCTGATGACCCAGACAGATCCCGAACACGGGCACCCTGCCGAGCAATTCCCTGGCCGCATCGAGGCCGTACGTCGTGGCGGCTGGATCGCCCGGTCCGTTGGACAGGAACACCCCGTCGAACCCATCGGCCAGGATGGCGGTTGCCGCGGTTCCGGCGGGGAACACGGTCACCTCACATCCCGTCGCGGCCAGCAGCCGAAGGATGTTCTGCTTCATCCCGAAGTCGTACGCCGCGACCCTGAGCACCGGGTCGCGCGAGCCGTCGGGCGGTCCGACCAAGCTTCCGGCCCCGTACGGCTCAGCGACCGTCACGGTCCGAGCCAGGTCGGCCCCCTCCATACCCGGCGTCGTCAGGATCCTTCGCACGAGGGACGGGGGATCCAGGTCCTCGGTCGAGACGACGCATCGCATGGCGCCGGACTCACGGAGCCGGAGGGTGAGCCGGCGGGTGTCGATGCCCTCGATGCCGACGACCCCGGCGACGGCGAGCTCCTCCCCCAGGGTCCGCTCGCGCCGCCAGCTCGACGCGCGGCGTGACGCCTCCCGAACGGCGAACCCCGCCACGCGAACCCGCGCGGACTCGGCATCCTCGCGGTTCGTCCCGTAGTTGCCCTGATGCGGGCAGGTCATGACCACGACCTGCCCGGCGTAGGAGGGGTCGGTCAGGACCTCCTGGTAGCCGGACATCGCGGTGTTGAACACCGCCTCCCCGAACGCCTCCCCCGTGGCCCCGAACCCCCGCCCCGGGAAGACGGTTCCGTCCTCGAGCGCGAGGAGCGCGGGCGGCCCTACCGGCACGCCGGTCGCTCCCCGCGGGCGGACGCGGCGTTCATCGTTGCGCCTTCCCATCGGCGACGACCAGCTGCCCTCGATACATCGTGTGGATCACCTTGCCCCGCAAACGTTTCCCCAAGAACGCGCAGTTCCGACTCCGGGATGCGAACGGGGTCTCCACCAGCCAGTCGGCCACCGGATCGAACGCCACCAGGTTCGCGACACGGCCGGGCTCGATCGGCCCGCCGTGCTCGGCGGCCCCCATGATCCGGGCCGGCGCCGTGGACATGGCCTCGATCGCCCGAGACAGCGGGATGAGGCCCGGGTTCACCAGGTGCGTGACCACCGCGGCCAGCGCCGTCTCCAATCCGATCGTGCCCGGTGGCGACTGGTCGAACTCCGTTTCCTTCTCCTCCACCGCGTGCGGCGCGTGATCGGTTGCGATCGCATCGATCGTGCCGTCGGCGATGCCGGCCCGAAGCGAGTCCCGGTCTTCCACCGTGCGGAGCGGCGGGTTCACCTTGAGGTTCGTGTCGTAGGCCACGAGTTCCTCGTCGCTGAAGGCGAGGTGGTGTGGGGTGACCTCCGCCGTGACCCTCAGGCCGGAGGCCCTGGCCAGGCGGACCAGCTCGACCGACCCGGCCGACGACAGATGGCAGAGATGCAGGCGTCCTCCGGTCAGCCGGGCCAGGGCGAGGTCGCGGAACACGGCGACCTCCTCTGCCTCGGCTGGCGCGCCCGCCAGCCCGAGCGTGGCGGAGTGCAACCCCTCGTGCATCTGGGCACCCTCGGACAGCGACGGATCCTCACAGTGCTCGGCGATCACGACATCGAAGGCTCGCGCGTACCGGAGCGCGTTCCGGAGAACGCGCGCGCTTGGGACGCATCGCCCGTCGTCGCTGAAGACGCGGACACCGGCTTGGGCCATCTCCCCGATCTCGGCCATCTCCTCGCCGCCCAGGCCCTTGGTGATCGCGCCGACCGGGAACACGTCGCAGAGGCCGGCGCGCGCTGCGAGCGATCGGACCTCCTCGATCACGGCCGCGTTGTCGGCTACGGGATCGGTGTTGGCCATGGCCGCCACGGCCGTGTACCCGCCGACGGCCGCCGCCCGGGATCCGGTCTCGACCGTCTCCTTGTCCTCGCGCCCCGGCTGGCGGAGGTGGGCATGTAGATCGACCAGCCCCGGCGCGAGCACGAGGCCGTCGCAGTCGAGGACGGTGGCTCCTCGCGCCATCGATCCCTCACCCACGGCGGCCACGGTCCCCCCTTCGACGAGGACGTCGATCATGGCGTCGCGGCCGGAGGCCGGGTCGATCACCCGGGCCCCCCGGAACACCGTGAGCTCAGTCACGCTCGCTCACCTCCGCCGTCCCGGCGCCGCCGAGCATCAGGTACAGCAGGGACATCCGGACCGCGATCCCGTTCGTAACCTGTTCCTCGATCACGGCCTGTGGCAGATCCGCAACGTCCGAGTCGATCTCGACACCTCGATTCATCGGCCCAGGGTGCATGATCAGGCAGCCCTCCGGCAGCATGGCCACGCGATCGCGGGTCAGGCCGAACAGCCGCGAGTACTCCCGCACGCTCGGGAAGTACTGTTGGCGTTGCCGCTCCCGCTGGACCCGCAGCATGTAGCAGACGTCGAGCTTGGGCAGGACCCCCTCGATGTCGTAGGAGACCTGAACCCCCCAGGCCGGCGCGTCCGGAGGGATCAGCGTTGGCGGACCGACCAGCGTGACCTCCGTCCCCATCTTCACTAATCCGAACGAGAGGGACCGGGCGACCCGTGAGTGGAGCACGTCGCCGACGATGGCGGCCCGAAGACCCCCGAACCGCCCGAGCTTCTCCCGGATCGTGTACAGGTCGAGCAGGGCTTGGGTGGGGTGCTCGTGCGTCCCGTCTCCCGCGTTCAGCACGCTCCCCTTCACCCACTTGGTCAGCGTGTACGGCGAGCCAGACGACGAGTGCCGGATCACGATGGCGTCGGCGCCCATGGCCTGGAGCGTGAGCGCCGTGTCCTTCAGGCTCTCTCCTTTGCTCACGGAGGATCCGCTCGTCGAGAAATTGATCACGTCGGCCGAGAGACGCTTGGCCGCCAGTTCGAATGAGATCCGCGTACGGGTCGAGTTCTCGTAGAAAAGGTTCACAACGGTGCGCCCCCGGAGCGCCGGGACCTTCTTGATCACCCGGGTCCCGACCTCCCGGAACGACTCGGCGGTGTCGAGGACCCGCACGACGTCCTGAGCCGACACGTCGTTGATCGACAGCAGGTGCTTGTTCATCCTTCCACTCCAATCCCACCCAGCGCCCGGCGCTTCATCCTGTTCGCTCCTCCATGTACACGGCGTCCTCGCCGTCGATCTCCTGCAGCGCAACGCGGACCGACTCGTCCATCCTCGTCGGCACGTTCTTCCCAACGAAGTCGGCGCGGATCGGCAATTCCCTGTGGCCTCGATCCACCAGGACGGCGAGCTCGACCGAGATCGGCCTGCCGAAGTCCACCAGGGCGTCCATCGCGGCGCGGATGGTCCGGCCGGTGAACAGGACGTCATCGACAAGCACGACCGTCTTGCCGGTGATGTCGAAGCCGATCCGGGTCTCGTGCACCTCCGGGGCCTCGGCCCGCATGCCGATGTCGTCCCGATAGAAGGTGATGTCGAGGACCCCCACCGGGACCTTCGCCCCCTCGATCCTGGCCATCTCCGAGGCCAGGCGGCGGGCCAGATCGTCGCCCCGGGCCGCGATGCCCACCAGGGCCAGGCCGTCGGCTCCCTTGTTCCGTTCCAGGATCTCGTGGGCGATCCTGGTGACCGCGCGCCGGATGTCCCCCGCGTCCAGCAGACGGCCGGGGGTCATCATGAAAAAGCGCCCGGCCGCCACCGCGACAGGGCGCACATCTGGAGCAGCATCCCGTGTCCCTCCCTTCCCGGCCTCGCGGGACCGGACTTAAAGGGGAAGCTCGCCCCGTAGGATACATGGTGGACCGGAGCATCGAGGGAGGTTTCGCATGTTCAACGGCCCGGTGTGGTTCTTCCTTCCCTTCGGCCTTCTCTTCGTGGGGTCCTTCGTTGTGTGGATCTGGGCCCTGGTGGACGCGATCCAGGTTCCCGACGACTCGATGTATCGAAGCGGGACGAAGCTCGTATGGGTGCTGGTGATCCTGCTGACCCAGGTCGTCGGGGCGATCATCTACTTCGCGATCGGCAGGCCGTCTCGGCGGACCGCGCCCGCGATTCCGCCGCCCCCTCCCCCGCCGCCCCCTCCCCCGATTCCCTCCTCCGGCTGAGCTGCCTCCGGGGGGGACGCAAAGTCCGTGGGGAGGCCCTACACTAGGGGTCCGCAAGGAAGGTGAGGATCCATGAGCTTTGGACCTGAGTGGTTCATCGTCCTCGGAGTGATCGTGCTGTTGTTCGGCGCCAAGAAGCTCCCCGAGCTGGCGCGCTCGCTCGGCCGCTCCTCCAGCGAGTTCAAGAAAGGCGTCAAGGAAGGCTCGACCGACACGGGCGAAGCCGGCGCCTCCGCCCCCAAGGCCGAGGCCACCCCGGAGGCCCGAACCGAGGATCCTTCCCAGTAGGAGCTTCTTCAGCGCCTTCCGAGCCGGAGGACGACGTTCGGCCTGTGGCGACGCTGGGTTTTCCGCTCGGTCTGTAAACACCGTGTGCGTCCGGCGTGTTCATGACGCGGTATGAAAAGGGCCGTGCAACTTCGCACCGACCCCCGAACCGCGCAACCCGCCTCGGGCTCCGACTTCGACGGCTTCTTCTCGGAGCACCGCTCGGGGTTGTTCGGCGCGCTGTGGCTGGTGACCCGGGATCGGCACGAGGCCGAGGAGCTCACGCAGGACGCCTTCGTCAATGTGTGGGAACACTGGAACAAGGTCCACGAGCTCGCCGACCCCACGGGATATCTCTACCGGACCGGGATGAACTTGTTCCGCAACCGCCGGCGCCGGGTAGCCCTCGCCGTTCGCAGGGCCGTCCGCCTGGCCCCGCAGCCCGGCGACGAGATGCGAGCCATCGATGATCGCGACGCGATCGTCAGAGCCCTCGGACGGCTGACGTCGTCGCAGCGAGCCGCGCTGGTCCTGGTCGACCTGGTGGGCCTCACCTCCCAGGAGGCCGGACAGGCGCTCGGCGTGCGGCCCTCGACGGTCCGGGTCCTCGCCGCGCGGGGACGGACGACCCTTCGCCGAGAGATCGGAGACTTCGATGGATCCTCGTGACCTTCTGGAACGGGCCAGCATGCAGGCCCCGGCTCCCCGGGTGACGCTTGTCGATCTGTACCGTCGGCGCGAGCGGCGGCAGCGGATCCGCCGAGTCGAGGCTGGTGCACTCGGTCTGGCCCTCGCTGTGGTAGCCGCCGGGACAGCGTTGGTCGGCCTCCGCGAGCATGGGATCCTCGGCCCGGCGGAGGGCGGGCAGCCCAGCCTGAATCTGCCGCCGGCCACCACCCCGCTGCCGGATGCCCAGCCGGGCCAGTACTACTACACGCAGGTCCATCTGGTCGGAGGGTGTCCGGCGGGGCAGGAGCACTACTGCGGCGGCAACGACGTGGAGCTGGCGGCCACGTTCTGGTGGGCGCCCGACGGATCGGGCCGCATCGAGGCGGATCGCGTGCACAACTACGGCATCCACGCCGGGACCTTCGGTCCGACCGAGTTCCCCAACCCGAACGGGATCGATGTCTCGACCTTCCCCACCGAGACCGCGCAGCTGACGCGCTTCCTGCTGGACCGGAGCGCGCCCGACGGCGCGTCACCGGCTCCGCTCGTCACACCGCCGCCGAACGGCGCGCCGAGAGACGGGCAGATGTGGTGGGCGATCACCGACCTCCTCCGGGACCCGCATGTGACCCCGAGGGTGCGCGCCGCGTTGCTCGACGTTGCGGCCGGCCTCCAGGGCGCGCGGCTCGAGCTGGGCGGGATCGATCCCGTCGGGCGGAAGGCGGACGTCGTGTCTTTCGGCAACTGGGGCGGCAACCTGATCGAGCGCCTGTACGTCGATCCCGCGTCCCACGACCTCCTCGCGATCACGTGGACATCGGAGATCTCCGATCGTCCGTTCCAGTACTACGTGGTGGAACGCGCCGGGGTGGCCCGATCTCGCTTGCAGGAGCCGATCGACGCCTGGACGATCCCCGCCGCGAGGTCGCCTATCCCCTCGGTCGTCGCCGAGGCCCCAGCCCCGGCGCCGACCCCAGTCCAGGTGAGGCCCGCGGAGCGAACCTAGCCCGAGCCGGATTGACGGCCTTCGAGCCCCTCCGCCTGCTCCCGCACGAGCCGGCCGAGGATGCCGTTCACGAACCGGCCGGAGTCCTCGGTGGAGAGCTCCTTCGCCGCCTGCACTGCCTCGTCGATGGCCGCCCCGGGCGGCGTGTCCGGCCGATGCAGGAGCTCGAAACAGGCGATCCGAAGGATCGTGCGGTCGAGCGATGCCATCCGGTCGACCGTCCAATCCTCGGCCAGGCGCTCCAGGTTCGCGTCGATCTCGGCCCGGTGCGCCGCAACGCCCTCCACGAGGTCTCGGGCGAATGGGTCGACCGGCTTGCCGACCCGCTCCCAACCCTCCAGGACGAGGTGGGGATCCGAACCGGTCACGTCCGCCTGGTACAGGATGTCGAGGGCCTGGCGCCGGGCCTGCCTGCGGGAGGCCATGGCTCATCTCACCCGCTCGATGTAGTTCCCCGTGCGAGTGTCGACCTTGATCCGCTCGCCCTCCTCGACGAACAGCGGCACCTGCACCACGTACCCGGTCTCCAGCGTGGCGGGCTTCATCACGTTGGTCCGGGTGTCTCCCCGAACGGCGGCCTGGGTCTGGGTCACCTTCAGGGCCGCAGAGGCGGGGAGCTCGACGGACATGGGGTTTCCCTGGTGCAGGGCCACCGTGGCCATGGCGCCCTCGGACAGGTACCGCGCCGTGTCTCCCACGATGCCGGCGGGGACGTTCATCTGCTCGTAGGACTCGGTGTCCATGAACACGAAGCCATCACCGTCGCGATACAGGAACTGCATCTCCCGTCGATCCACGATGGCCAGGCCGACCTTGACACCCGCGTTGAACGTCCGCTCCACCACCGCCCCGGTCCTCACGTTTCGGAGCTTCGTTCGGACGAAGGCCCCGCCCTTGCCCGGCTTCACGTGCTGGAACTCGATCACCTGGAACAGGGTGCCGTCGAGCTCGAGCGTCATCCCGTTCTTCAGGTCGTTGGTGGAAACGCTCATGTCGCTCCCCGGGTGCTGGGCCTGGATCGGATCCGGCCGACCCAGTCTATGGGTGCGTGGGACGTCCCATCACGCCGGAACGAGGTCCTTGCTTGCCCGGGGGAGTGCCCGGCGGCCGTCCTCCCTCACCTCGACCATGTCCTCGATGCGAACCCCGCCCACTCCCGGGAGGTAGACGCCGGGTTCCACGGTCACCACCGCACCGGCCGGGAGCACGTCGTCGCTCCCCCGGCGAAGGCGAGGCCCCTCGTGGATCTCCAGCCCCACGCCGTGGCCGAGCCCGTGGGTGAAGTGCTCGGCGAGGCCGGCGGCCTCGATCACCGCGCGGGCTCCGGCGTCGACCTCGGCTCCGGTGGCCCCCACCCGTACGGCCTCGATGCCGGCCTGTTGGGCCATGCGCACCAGCTCGTGGACGTCGCGGAGCCGGGCGGGCGGCTCGCCGAACGCGACGGTCCTGGTCATGTCGGCGTGGTACCCGTCCACTAACCCCCCGAAGTCCATCTTCACCACGTCGCCCCGCGAGAGCGTCCGGTCGGTCGGTTCGTGGTGGGGCTCGGCCGCGTCCTCCCCGAACGCGACGATGGTGTCGAACGACAGACCCTCGGCCCCCGCTCGGCGCATCTCGGCCTCGAGTTCGAACGCCAGCTCCCGTTCGCTCACCCCGTCTCGGAGCCTTCCCACGACGGCATCGAAGGCGTCGTCGGTCACGGCTTGGGCTCGCTCCAGGGCTGCGAGCTCCTCCGGCTCCTTCACCCATCGTTGGCGCTCGACCTCCCCCCTCACCGGGACGAGCTCGATCCCCTCCGCCGCGGCCCGGAGCTCCTCGTAGGTTTGGAACGTGACCCCCCCGGATTCGAACCCCAGTCTCCCCACGCCGAGGCGTCGGGCGACCTGTACCACCGGCTCGAGGAACCCGTCCAGGTACGCGACCCGTTCCAGGTCGGGGACCTCGTGGCGGGCCTGCTCGGTGTACCGGCCGTCGGTGAAGAAGGCCGCGCCGTCCGGGGCGAGGAGCACCTGGCCGTTGGACCCCGTGAACCCCGTCGTGTACCGGACGTTGGGCGGCCGGGTGAGGAGGAACCCGTCCGCTCCAAGCTCGACCAGCCGGGAGGCGAGCCGGGTGCGCCTCAGCCCGTGATCCACGGCAGCGCCTCGATCGCTAGGTGATAGCCGCCGGCGCCCGCCCCGGAGATGGTGGCTCGACACGCGGGCGAGATCACCGAATGCCGCCGGAACTCCTCTCGGGCGTAGATGTTGGTCATGTGGACCTCGATGACCGGTGCGCCGCAAGCCTCCACGGCATCGCGGAGCGCATAGGAGTAGTGCGTGAGCGCGCCGGGATTCACGACGACGACGCCGAACCCTTCCTCCGTCGCGCCGTTCAACCATCCCACCAGGTCGCCCTCGTGGTCGGACTGCCGCCATTCCGCCTGGTGTCCCGATGACGTGGCGTGCTTCCTCACCTCGTCCATGATCTGGGGAAGGGTCGCCGTCCCGTAGCGATCCGGGTCGCGGGTGCCGAGCGTCCCCAGGTTCGGCCCGAACAGGAACAGGACGTTCACCGTCCGGCCCTCTGGTCTCCGGCCGGTCGACTCATCCCGCCGCCCCCATCTCTTTCAAGACACTTCCCAAGACGTCCTCCGGAACCTCATCCACCACCACGGGACGTCCCACGTCCTCCAGGACCACGAACCGGGTGCCCCCCCGGTATTTCTTGTCCATCCGCATGGCGTCGAGGATCCGGTCGCTCGCCGGGAGGCGCCCGTCCGGTTCCAGGCCCAGAGGGCTGAGGGTACGGGCGTGCCGGGCCAACAGGCCCGGGCGCGCAGTCCCGAGCGCCTCGGCCAATCGCGCGGCGAACGTCATCCCCAGGGCCACGGCCTCGCCATGCGACCGGCCGGAGAACTCCTCCAGCCGCTCCAGCGCGTGGCCGAGCGTGTGCCCGTAGTTCAGGACCAGCCGGGCTCCCAGGTCGCGCTCGTCCGCGGCCACCACCCCGGCCTTCGCTCGGACGCACCGGGCCACCACGTCCTCCATGAGGACCGGATCCCGGGCCAGGACCGCGTCCAAGCGGCCGTCCAGGACCTCGAGGAGCGAGGGCTCGATGGACAGACCGTACTTGGCCACCTCGGCCAGGCCGGAGCGGAACTCCCGCTCCGGAAGGGTGGCGAGCGTGGCCACGTCGGTCAGCACGGCCACCGGCTGGTGGAACGCGCCGACCAGGTTCTTCCCCTCGGGAAGGTTCACGCCGGTCTTGCCTCCGATGGCGGCGTCCACCTGTGCCGTGAGCGTCGTCGGGACCTGGATGAACCGCACCCCTCGCATGTACGTGGCCGCCACGAACCCGGCCAGGTCGCCGACGGACCCGCCGCCGAGGGCGATCACCACGTCGTCGCGATGCGCCTCCTGCATGGCCAGCTGGCGGTGCAGGGCCACCACGGTGGGGAGCGACTTGGCCTCCTCGCCGGCCGGCACGCCGAGGTGGACCACCCGCAGCCCCCGGGGCTCGAGACCACCGGCGAGCTCCTCCAGATACGCTCCGGCCACCGCGGGATCGGCCACCACGAAACCCTTCTCCGCCCCGTCGAGCCCCGGCAGGAAGGTGGCGGCCTCCTGCAGGATGCTCGGCCCGATGACCACGTCGTAGCTCGAGCCGGCGACGGCCACGCTCACGCGGACCACCGGGTGAGCTCCTTCTCGATGGCCTCGGCGACTTCGTCGGGCGGGGCGCTCGCGTCGACGACATGGGCGGCGAACTCGCGGTACAGCGGCTCGCGGTCCCGGAACAGCCGCTCGAGGTCGGCCTCCGCGTGGATCAGCGGGCGGTCGGCCGACGGCGACACCCGTTCCTTCAGGACCTCCAGGGGCACCGACAGGAACACCACCTCGCCCGTGGCTCGGAGCGTGACCCTGTTGGCCGGCTCCAGGACGACGCCCCCTCCGCACGAGACCACGGAGGGGTCGTGGTCGGCGGTCTCGGTGAGCGCGGCCGCCTCGAGCTCGCGGAAGCGCGGCTCGCCCTCCGCCGCGAAGATGTCGCGGACCGACCTGCCCGCCGCCCGCTCGATCTCGGCGTCGAGCTCCACGAACGAGACGCCGAGTCGCCCTGCGAGCTCGGGACCGACGGTCGACTTGCCGGAGCCCGGCATCCCCACGAGGTAGACGATCATGGCAGGGTCGCGACGTAGCCCTCGAGGTTGCGCCGGGTCTCGGCGAGCGAGTCCCCGCCGAACTTCTCCAGGACGGCCTGCGCTAGGACGAAGGCCGTCGCCGCTTCCCCCACCACTCCTCCCGCCGGCACCGCACACACGTCCGTCCGTTGCTTGATCGCAACGTCCGGCGTCCCTGTCGCGAGGTCCACGGTGGACAACGGCTGGGGGACGGTGGAGAACGGCTTCATGGCCGCACGGACCCGGATGGGCTGGCCCGTGCTCATGCCGCCCTCGATCCCGCCTGCTCGCGTGGAGGTCCGGGAAAGGCCGGCGCCTCCCACCACGATCTCGTCGTGAGCCTCAGAGCCAACACGCCCGGCGGTGGCGAACCCGTCGCCCACCTCCACGCCCTTGACCGACTGGATGCTCATGAGCGCGAGGGCCACGCGAGCGTCGAGCTTTCGGTCGGACTGGACATGGGATCCCAGGCCGGGCGGGCAGCCGTAGGCGATGACCTCGAAGACACCACCCAGCGTGTCTCTGGCTCTTCGGACCCGGTCGATCTCCTCAACCATCGCGGCCGAGGCCAGGTCATCGAAGCACCGGACCGGCGAGGCGTCCACCTCCTCCAGGTCCTCCGGTCCGGGCGGCGGAGCGCCGTCCGGCAGGGAGACCGACCCGATCCGGACGACGTGGGACAGCACGCGGATGCCCAGCTCGGCCAGGAACGCCTTGCATGGGCACCCCGCTGCCACCCGGGCCGCCGTCTCCCTCGCGCTCGCGCGTTCCAGGACGTTCCGCACGTCGTCGAACCCATATTTCATGACGCCCGCGAGGTCCGCGTGCCCCGGCCGGGGCCGGGTTAGCTTGTCCCCGGGGTCGGCCTCGCCCTCCACCGCCATCAGGTCCCGGTACTTCTCCTCCCACTCCGCGTTCTCGATGGTGATGGCGATGGGGCTTCCGAGGGTCCGTCCGTGCCGGACGCCGGACAGGATCTCGAACCGGTCGCCCTCCAGCTTCTGCCGGCCGCTGCGGCCGTGTCCGTGACGGCGCCGGGCAAGCTCGCCGGCCACCTCCTTCGGGGCCACGGGAACCCCGGCGGGCAATCCCTCCAGTACGGCCACGAGGGCCTTCCCGTGCGATTCACCGGCCGTGAGCAGCCGCAACATGAACCTCATGATAGGTGAGTGCGGAGGGCGGCCCCGGTTTCCCGGGACCGCCCTCGAACCGGCGACCGCTCCCCCCGTGCGCGGACCGCCGGAGCCTTATTTCTGCGGGCTCGTGCAGAGCGTGAACCCCTCGTCGCCGAAGACGAAGCGCGCGCAGCTCCCGCTGATCGAGACGAGCCTGAAGTTCCCGGCGAACCTCTCGCCCACCGACACGGTGAACACCGTGCCGTCCACCTCCACCTGGACCTTGGTGCCACCCCGGAAGATGTCGAGGAGCACGACGGTGTGGCCGCCCATCGTGGTGCTCTGCCCACCACCCGGGGTCGTCGGCGTGGGGGTCGGCGTCCCGGTCCCCCCCGGGGGAGGCGGGGGAGGTACCGTGCCCGTTCCTCCCGGTGGAGGGGGGCTGACGCTGCCGCCGGGTGGTGGCGGCGATCCGGTCTGCAGGGACGGTGGGATGGAGAACGGGTCCCGGGACCCGGCCAGGACCACCGGCGGCAGCGTCTCGCGGGGCGTCGGGGTGGGGCTGACGGTTGGAGGCGGCGTCGGGCCGCCGGTCGAGATCGGCGGCAACGGCGACTCCTCCCCCCCACCTCCTCGCAGCACGTTCAGGAAGACGAAGGCAAGCAGGGCGACGCCCGCCGCGGCGCCGAACAGCATCAGTGCGCGTCGGTCACGGGGGGAGAGGGCCATGCTCCTAGGCTCCCTCGCTCGGCCCGGGCACGGAGCCGGGCCCAGCGCTCGTGTCGGTCGTGTAGAACTCCACGCTCAGCTGCATGCTGAGGGAGTTCACCGTCGAACCGGGTGGCGCGGTCCCCCCCGGGGTGATCGAGACGCTGGTCACCTTGGCCGCCCGCGGCAGCGACTCCAGTTTGTACAGGAACTGCTGCAGCGCGAAGTAGCCGCCGGTCACCGTGATCGCGGTCGGGATGGTCGAGAACGCCCCGGCGGGATCGAGCAGGGGGTTCCCCGGCGCCACGGTGAAGAAATCCACACCCGAGGCGTCGGCCGCCGCCGTCAGCAGCCTGATGAGAGCAGGGAGGTCCGCCGTGGGCGGCACCTCGTTGCTCAGCTCCTCGATCTCGGCCTTCACCTGGGGGGCGTTCGCCTGCGCCTCCTTCAGGCTGGCGAGCTGAGCGCGGAGGGCCGTCGTCTGAGCCTCCTCCGCCGCGATGTCCTCTTGCGTCTTGGTCACCTCATTCATCTTGGGGAGCACCAGGAAGAAGATGGCCAGCACCGCGACCACCGCGATGATGGCGCCCGCGATGATCGGTCCCCGGCGGCTCACGGGAGGCCTCTCCCTCGCCTCGTCGCCGCGTCGACCGACAGGTCGAGTCCACTGCTGAAGGTGTAGACGCGCGAGAACGGCGCATCCTCCGTTGCGGAGGTCATCCAGGCGTTCTCCCACCCGTCCACCTGCTCCAGCCTGGTCAACCACGTGGCGAGCGGGTCGGTCTCCCTCACCACACCGGTAAAGGCGATGTTGCCGATCAGGGTGGCTCCTCCGGTGGTCGGTGTCTCCGTCGCTCCCGCGATCGAGCCGGTCAAGTTGGTGAGATACGCGTCCGACGGGATGACCTTGGAGATGTCTCCGAGCACGGTCGACCAGGACACCTCGCCGATGAACACCGAATCGACCAACCCCTGTTTGGCCTCGAGCTGGTTCTGGAGCTCCTGGAACCGCTGGAGGTCGTTCACTTGCGCCTGGAGTTGCCTGTTCACGCCCTCCTGGGCTGCCAGGTCGTCCCTGGCCCGCGAGAGGCTCATGACCTGGAAGAAGTAGAACAGCCCGACCAGCCCGAGCACGAGCACGCCGACGATCACGACCACGCTCGTCAGGCGACGCGTCGCCTCGCGAGCGCGGAGTTCGGAGGGAAGGAGGTTGACTTGGGTCATCGTCACCTCCCGGGGATGGCCAGGCCGACGGCGACGGCGAGGACCGGCTCTGCGTCCTCCATCGCCTCAGGGGGAAGGTCGAGCTCGGACTTCACCCGCTCGAACACTCGGCCACGATCCACCCTCACCGGGATGCGCTCTTGCACGAGTTCGAGGAAGCCGCGAAGTTTCGAACCCCCGCCCGTGATCAGGACCCGCCCGATCCTCGCCCCGGGCACCTGGGCCGTGTAGAACTCGAGCGAGGATCGGATCTCGTCGACGAGCGTCCCGGCCCGGGACAGGGACACCCGCTCGACTTCCTCGTAGGCCGGACCACCCTCCACGTCCTCCCCGCGCTTGAGCCGCTCGGCGACCTCGTCGTCCAGGCCCAGGCCCCGAGCGATGGCGAGCGTGATGTCACGGCCTCCGGTCGGCAGGATCCGTACGAACCGAGCGACACCGCGGTCGTGGACACTGATGTTGGTCACGTGGGCCCCCACGTCCACGACTGCCTCGTCGCCGGGGGTCTCGAGGTTCAACGCCTCCACGGTTCCCACCGCCCTCACCAGGGCGAAGGGATTGAGGTCGATGCCCACCGGCTCCAGCCGGGCTTCCTGCACGGCCGCCACGGCCTCGCCGATCATCATCTTCTGCGCCGCGACCAGGAGGATCCGGAGCATCCGGCGGCCCTCCAGCTCGAACTCGCCGAGCGGGTCGAAGTCCAGCACGGCCTCGTCGACGGAGATGGGGATGAACTCCTGGACCTGGAACCCAAGGGACGCGCGGAGCTCCTTGTCCGGGAGCCACGGAAGGGCGATCTCCCGAACCACGACCCGCTGGTTGCCGACCCCGATCCGAACCTGCCGGCCCCGGATCCTGCTGCGGCCCCACAGCTCCTTGAGGGCCTCGGCCACGACCTGAGGCTGACGGACCTCCCCGTTCTCGACCGCGCCCGAGGGCAGCGGAACCTGGGCGGCCCGAGAAAGCACCGGGACGTCCCCCGTGGCCACCTCGGCCGCTCGCACTGCGGTCGAACCGATATCGAGACCGATGAGCGTCTTGGCCATCTACTCGGCCTCCACCATGACCAGCAAGCCCGAGAGGTATCGCTCGACCTCGGACTCGAGCACCCGGTAGGTCTTGCCCAACCGGATGGCCGACAGCTCGCCGGACTTGATCAGCCGGTACACCGTCATGTTCGAGACCCGCATCGCGTCACAGACCTCGCCCACGGTGAGGAGCTGGTCCTCGTCCCCGTCCCGCCACCAGCCCTGGATGGGGCGCCCCCGGATCATTCGTCGCCCTCCGCCTTGACCGAGCGCTCCGAGAGGTACTTGTCCACGTCCGACTCCCTGATCCGGAAGTTCTTGCCCACTCGGATCGCCGGGAGCTGGCCGCTCTTGATGAGCCGGTACACCGTCATGTTCGAGACGCGCATCGTCGCCGCCACCTCGCTCACGGTGAGGAGCCGGTCCCCCACGAAGGGCCGCCGCTTGCTCATCGACCCGCCCGCTCGTGCCTACCCGTCACTTTCGTAACATCCGTCACTTTAGTACCATCTCCAACATCTTCATCATGTGCTCCCTTGGACTACTTCTGTCACAGCGCCAGTGGGGGGCCCCGCAACCTAACATCCGTCACAAGCCCGGTCAACAACCACGCAAGTGCTCTTTCGGCACGGTAGGCTTAATTACACATATGTAATTAGCTCTTTTGCTCAAATGCCACAGATGTCACGGAGGGAGAAGGCGTTCGCCCGCGCTCATGGTGAGACGGTGCCCGCTTGGGAAAGCTGGCCAAGGGGGCCGGATCAGGTGACGTATCTGATGTAGGCCGAGGAGATCTGGGGGGCAAGCAACGCCGCCACAAGTGCTCCGGCCGCGAGGAACGGACCGAACGGGATGGCGTTCTTCCGGCTGGCCCCGGCGATGAGGGCCACGACGGCCGCCACTCCCCCAAGCAGGATCCCGGCGGCGGCCGCCACGGTCACGTACCGGAGCCCCACCGATCCCAGGACGAGGCTGATGAGCGCCGCGAGTTTCACGTCGCCCATCCCCATGCCCCTCGGCGAGATGAACGCCACCACGAGCAGGGCTCCTCCATAGGCCAGCATCCCGATGGCCGCCCTGATCACATCGAGCCCGCCCCCCACGAGCCCGCCGATCACGATGTAGGCGGCGAAGGCCAGGAGCGCCGGGTACACCAACCGGTTCGGGATGATCCGGTGGCGGAGGTCGATCACCGCAATGATCACCATCAGCCCCAAGAATGGCGCCATCATCAGTGCCACCCATACCCGCTCGAAGGTGAGGGCGGCGGCCGCGAACAGGCCCGCAGTGGCCAACTCCGTGAGCGGGTACACCGGGGAGATCCGGGCCCCGCACGACCGGCATCGGCCCCGAAGCAGAAGCCACGATGCGACCGGGACGTTGTCGGCGTTCCGGAGCTGAGTGCCGCAGGCCGGGCAGCGGGATCTGGGGGCCACCACCGACTCCCCGCGGGGGATGCGGTGAATCGCTACCGTGCTGAAGCTTCCGAAGATCAGCCCGAAGGGGATGGCCACGACCAGGCGGACGGCATTCACGGCCGCACGCACCCTATCGGATGGGGATCGGGCCGATGAGGCGTCGGGAAGCCTACGACTGGACCTCGCGGACGTAGGCGGGGTCCTGGCGGAAGCCCACGATCTGGCTGACCCCAGGGACGATGGTGGGTACGAAAGTCATGTTGACCTGGTTCGAGATGTTCACCGTCTGGCCGAACACCTGACCCCGGAACGCGTTCTGGTTGGAGAGAGAGACGGTGCAGGGTGAGTAGAGGAACACGTCCAGGAGGTCCGTCCCGGCGGTGTTGAGGAAGTCCGTGTTGTTGGAGGTCTTCACGTCGTATGTCCCCGTCGAGCAGACGAGGCCGGACCGGTAGAGGGAGATGAGGAAGAGCTTCCGGTCCCCGCCCACCGCCTGCCAGACGACCTTGTTCGTCATCTCGATGGCCCCGTCGGTGATGATCGCCAGGTTCCCACGGACGTTCGTGGAGCTGTTGTTCCCGTACGAGATCTTGCAGGGAGTCCCGCTCGTGCTGATGACCCGGACCACGTAGTTCCCGGCCGGCTGGACACCACTCGACACGTTGGCGATGAAGGTCTTTGCGTTATTGCAGGGCGTGGTGCTGGATCCTGAGAACGTCATGATCACGTATCCGGCGTTGGTCCACTCCTGCTGCTCGGACGCGCTAAAGGCGATCTGAGGCATCGCCTGGCCGGGGGGCGGCCCCTGCGTATAGCCGGGCGTGATGAGTCCAGAGATCTGCGACGCGCTGCCGACCGTCCCCGCCGCCGTCGCATCCCCCTGGATCGTGGCCGGGTTGCTGACCGAGATGTTTCCCGTGGACGACGTGACATCCCCGGTTACGGTCCCATTGCTCATCGTGACGTTGCCGTTGGCCCACACGTTCGACTGGACGGTGACCTGGTTCGACATCGTCAGGGCTCCCGTCGCGGCCCCCGCCGGCGATACGTAGAGGTTCCCGGAAATCGTGATGTTGTTGTTGAGGGTCAGGTCGCCGTTCACGAAGACGTCGCCTTCGCTACCGGACGCCGAGTTGATCGTCATCCGCTGCCCGATCGTCGTTGGGGTGTTGGCGAAGATGGCCGCGCTCCACCCCCCGTAGATCGGCGACATCCGGACATACGACTGCATGGTCCGCGCCAACGTGCTCCCCGACCGCCCAGTGGAGGTGATCATGGCAGCTACAGCGCTCGTCCCCGACGGTGGGCACGCGATCTCCGCCCCGGCGGCATTGAAGACCTCGATGCTGGCCTCGTAGGTCGCCGTGCTGGGGCCGCTGGACACCGACCCCGAGAGCGTGCACGGCAGGCTCGAGGGCGGCGTCCGCTCGATCGTCTCGTAGTACGTATCGAGCCCGGCCTCCGCCGCGCCGACCGACAGGAGGCGTCGTCGATCGTAGCCGCTGGCATCGAGGTTGTGGAGGGACAGCGACACGACGGCCGTGCCGAGAAGTAAGACGACGAACGAGACGAGCAGCGCCACGACGAGGGCCACCCCTCGCTCGTCCCCGAGCCGCAACCGGATCAACATCGCTTCCTCATCACTCCTCGTCCGCCTATGGGGGGGTACAGGCGTTCTGCAGGTACCCGTACGTGGTGTTGCGGCCCGTGAGGGCTGCCTGGAGCCGGGTGGTCTGCTCCGGGTGGTTGGCATAATCGTCGTTCACCAGCAGCGTCACCTGGATCGTCCGGCCGCCCTTGTAGGGGTCGGGGTCGACGGTGAACAGCTCGACGTTGGGGGTCACCGTTCGATTGACGATGCCCTCGGCCACGGTCCGCCAGGACGTGGCCGTGCTCGGGTCGTACGGCTGCCAGTACCGGGTCTTGAGCTCCTCTCCCTCCAGGAGCCACTGTACGCACGTGATGCCCCTGGTCGGCGCATTGGACTGGGTATAGATGCGCAGGCTGTAGTAGGGCACGGACTCCGAGGCCGGGTCGTAGAGCAGGTTCCCCGATCGAAGCTCGCGGTCCAGGGCCTGGATGGCCAGACGGGCCTGATCGTTCCGGGCGCTGTGCTGCTCCTGCAGGACCACACCTCGCTGCACCGAGGAGAGGACGGACAGGAAGATGGCCAGGGCGATCCCCAGGATCATCATGGTCACCATCATCTCGACCAGCGTCATGCCTCGCTCCCCTGAGAACACCGCCGATCTGATCCGGGAGGCCATGCCGTTCACCCCGTTGGTGCCGCGGTGTAGGTCCCCGAGGCCACCATCTGACCCAGGTCCACGTCGAGGGTCAGGCTCACCACGGTCGCCGCCTCGATGGTGATCGTGTAGGTGAGCGAGGCCTTGAGGGGGGACTTCACGATGGCCTGCGCCGACGTCCTCGTGGAGCCCGAGACGGTCTGCCTGGTCGATACGCCTCCCGTCGTGATCGTCCCGTCAACGGTGACGGTGACGTCCTTTCCAGAGAACCTCTGCGTCTTGCACAGGTGCGGCTGGTAGGTCATCGGGACGCTCAGCACCGGCACGGTGACATACGCCCCCACGCCCGTGGTGCAGTTCGCGGTCACCCAGTAGCTGAGGAGGCCGCCGGCGTTGATCGATGCCGAGGGCGCCGACGTGTTCGTGCCCACCTCCGCCGTGGCCGTGTCGGAGTAGTTCGTGAGCAAGGCCAGGTACGTGAACCCCACCGGGGCGGTCATGCGGGAGGGCAGGCCGAGCAGGTTCACCGTCCCCACCCTGCGGCTGACGGTCGGGCGCTCCAGGCCGTCGGCGCCGGCCTGCTCCTGGAAGTCGGTGCGGGTGGTCGATGGGACGGATTCGGGAAGGACCCGTGCCAAGGTGACGTTGTTCAGCTGAACGGTGAGACCGTCCAGGACCATGGTGGCCGAGAGCGTCGAGGCCTGCTGGACGCTCGCTGCCCCGCAGGGCTGGTGGTCGTTCTCCGAGGTGCTGAGCGGACAGGGGGTGGTCATGGCGTCGGCGGATGTGGCGCTGACGGTCGAGCCGGTGTCCCCGCCTCCGCCGTTCGACACGGAGAGGCTGTTGCCGGCCGACGTGACCGTCCTGGTTGCGCCTGTCGCCGGGCTCAAGGTGCTCGAGGAGTAGGTGTCGGCGGCCGTCGTCGGGTTGCCGTCGGCCGATGTGCTGGCCCCGTTCAGTCCCACGGTCTGCGTCCCGGAACTGAGGACGAGCTCGGCGCCTGGCTGGGAGACCGTCCCCTGAACCACGGACACCTGCTCGCTCTGGATCTCGGACCGAGCGCCCGCCAGGACCAGGGCGGCGCTGTTGAAGGTGCCCAATCCGCTGACCGTGCCACGGGCCGGGGAACGGATGCACGGTGTCGTCGAGGCACCCCTTGGGATCGAAGACCACGCTCTGGCTCTGGACGTAGTGGGCACCCGCGCTCGTCCCGCCGGTCCAGCTCACGATGACCGTAACGAGGTAGGGCTCCGTCTCGGGATCGTTGTTGGTCACGTACACGGCCCAATCGAAGGCGGTGGGGAAGCCCTCAGAGACCGTCCCTCGGTGAGGCACGAGGGGAACCGAGGGCGTAAGCCCCGGCGTGTGCACGATGAAGTCCCCCGAGCACGTCTTGAACCGATAGTCACTCCCGCAGAGCACGATGTTGGGATCGCCCGCCAGGTCGGAGGAGGAAAGGCCCTTCACGAACCGATCGGTGGCAAGGCCCCGAACCTGCTCCATGATCTGGTTGGCCACGCCGGTGGCGCTCTGGCGGTCCCGCGCCAGGCCGGTGTAGGTGAACCCGATCGTGGCGGTATACGCGAGCATCAGCAGCGAGCCGAACACCACCGTGACGGCGATGACTGTCTCGAGCAGCGTGACCCCGCGTTCGTCCGAGTGCGCGCGACGGCAGACTCGAACCAGCGAGCCGGGATGTCTCTTGACCACCTAGTTTGTTATCGAACAGGCACGAGATCTTCTTGAGCGGCGGACGGCCCCTTCCGTCCCGCCGGCGGCGGTGTCCAATGCCCCAGCGGCCGAAGCCAATGGGCGGAGGCAGCTCCACCGACGGAGGGCTTTCGCCTGGCCCGGCGGATCTAGTCCGCTCCACGGATCGGCCCTGACCGTCCCAGCGGGTCGGGGAAGTGAGACAGCGGTCAATCGGGTGACGAGGCAAATCACG
>WNGA01000710.1_pt1 | contig 52657 bp, 50 predicted proteins | sample 5400061 | NCBI WGS metagenome assembly WNGA01 (sample SAMN13153366, study PRJNA577476) | soil metagenome | isolation source: 100 cm soil or saprolite under grassland replicate 2 | place: USA:California | collected 2016-06-15
TGGAGCAGCCGGATTGGCAATTACACCTACGACCAGGCGGTGATCGAACTGGGGCCGCCGGACAAATACGCCAAACTGACCGACGGCACGGTCGTCGGCGAATGGATGACGCGGCGGGGATATTCCGGCGGCTCGGGCAGTATGTTTTACGGATACAACTATCCTTACTACCATCATCCCTGGCCTTACTCCTACTATGAGCCGCCCTCCCCGGATTACTACATCCGTCTCACCTTTGGTCCGGACGGCAAATTGCTGGCCTACAAACGTGTCGTGCGTTGACTTGCCGGCGCTACGAAATATACTGCCTCCATGGCTGCCAACGAGAAGCAGGCCGCGAAACAGAGGTTCATGGAATTTCTGGGCCAGAAAAACCTTCGCCTGACTTCTCAGCGGCAGGCCATCATCGATACGGTTTTCAGCACCGAGGAGCATTTCACGGCCGAGCAATTGCTGGAATGGTCGCGGCGGCGGGACAAATCGGTTTCGCGGGCGACCGTCTATCGGACGTTGCCGTTGTTGACCGAGAGCGGCCTGGTGCGCGAGATGGATTTCGGGAAGGATTACCGGTTTTACGACCCCAATTACGCCGACCATCCCCATCACAGCCACATCATCTGCCAGGACTGCGATAAAATCGTCGAGTTCGAGAGCGAAAAAATCGAGCGGCTGGAAAACGAAATCAGCCATCAACTGGGCTTCGAGGTGAAGACGCAACGTTTGCAAATCACGGGCCGCTGCGAGGAGTTGAAAAAGCTCGGCGCTTGCAAGAAAAAGGCTTGCTAGAATGGGGCAACCACTCGATCCAGCGACGCGGCCGTCGCGCCTGGCCCCGCTCACTCACATCGCCGTTGTTCTGCTTTTGTCGCTGAGCTTCATTTCCGGCGTTGCCATCTGGCGCGGTCAAACCCTTCAGGCTCGCATGACGGAGACACCCTCCTGGCTTCATGCCTTCCTGATTTTGCACGGCTGGCTCAATCCGTTTCTCTGCGTGCTGTTCGGCTACCTTTGTTGCCAGCACATCCGCCTGGGATGGCAACTCAGGGCGAACCTGCTCACCGGCTTCTCCATGGAAGTGATTTTTGCCGGACAGATCTTGAGCGGCGCCGGCCTTTATTACGCCGGTTCGCCGGAATGGAGAAACGTGCTGGTCGGCGCGCACCGGATTCTTGGCGTGCTGCTTCCGCTGGGACTGGCCGCGCACTGGCTGGCCGGCACCAGGTGGGCGAAGAAAATTTCAAAATAACGCTTGCGCTTGAGACTGATTCTCAATTAGCCTCTCCTGAGACTGGTTCTCAGCATCAGCGACCGGTTTCGCGGACATAAAATCAACCAAAGAATAGGGAATGAAATCATCATTATGCTCTCATCACCTGGGTCGCAGCGCGCTGCTGGTCGCCGCGGCGTTGCTGGCGGCCAACGCCGTTCGCGCGGACGAACGCCTTTTTACCTACGTGCAGGAAGCGGAAGTGCTGCCGAAAGGCGGTCTCGAATTCGAACAATGGCTGACGCATCGGCGCGGCAAGGCCGACGGCGTGTTTGCGGCGTGGGATTTTCGCGAGGAACTGGAATACGGCTTCACGGACAGGCTGTCGGGCGCCGGCTACCTGAATTTCAAGAGCACCCACAGCGAGGGTGTTTCGAGTTCGAGGGGATTTCGACCGAACTGAAATACCGACTGTTCAATCCCAACACCAAACCGGTCGGCGTGCTGCTCTACGGCGAGGCAACCTACAACGGCGACGAATTCGAGCTGGAGGAGAAGCTGGTGCTGCAAAAGAACTTTGGCGAGAAATGGATTGCGGCCTTCAACGCCATTCTGGAAGAGGAGTGGGAATTTACACCCACCGATACGGAGGAGGAATTGAAGCTGGAACTGACCGCGGGCGTCGCTTACAAAATCTCTCCCCACTGGTCGGTGGGCATCGAAGGGCGCAACATCCGCGAGTTCGCGCCGGGAATCGACTTCAGCGACCAGGAACACAGCACGTGGTTCGTGGGGCCGAACGTTCATTACGCGCGCAACAACTGGTGGGCCACGCTGACCGTGCTGCCGCAAGTCCATGGTTCGCCTGATACGCGCGACGGACTGCAACTCGAAGAGCATGAAAAGATCGAGGTGCGGCTGATTGCCGGGATCAATTTCTGAGTGGCTCTGATGGTAAATTGGTTCAAATGGACACTTGCGCCGGCCATCGTCATCGGCGGCGCGTTGCCGTCGTATGCGGTGACTTATCTCACCGTCGAGCAGGCGCAGCAGGCGATTTTTCCCGGCGCGAAATTGACGCCCGCCTACGTGCGCCTCACCGATGCGCAACGTCAGGCCATTGAAAGGGCCTCCGGCATTCGCGTGCGCAACCCGGAACAAAAAGTCTGGAAGGTCGAAGGCGGCGGCTGGTTCCTTCTCGATGAGGTCATTGGCAAACATGAATTCATCGCCTACGCCCTCGGTTTGAACCCCGATGGATCGGTGAAGCAGATCGAGGTGATGGACTATCGCGAAACCTACGGCTACGAGGTTCGCAACCAGAAATGGCGGGCGCAGTTTGCCGGCAAAACCAGCAAGTCGAAGCTCAGGCTCGACGAGGACATCAAAAACATCAGCGGCGCCACGCTTTCCTGTCGTCACATCACCGACGGCGTCAAACGCCTCCTCGCTTTCTATGACCTCGTGCTCAAATAGTGAAACCATCCGCCGGTGCCGTCCCTTGCTGGGGACCTTCGTCGAAGTGACCGTGTCCGGCCTGCAGGAAGCCAAACTGGTTGGCGCCGTGGACGCGGCCTTTTCCGCCATCGCAACGGTGCAGCGCTTGATGAGCTTTCACGATCCGGCCAGCGAAATCTCGGAACTGAACCGCCTCGCTGCGCGACGCGCGGTCCCAGTCAACCCGTGGACTTATGAGGTGCTTCGGGCGGCGCGGACACTGGCGATCGAGTCAGCGGGCGCGTTCGACATCACCCTCGCGCCACTGCTCCAACAGTGGGGCTACCTGCCGCCCGCCGGGCGAAGCGTGTTGTCGCCAACGGACGGGGGCGGACCGCTGGACATTGAATTGCGGCCGGGTGAGCGCGTCCAGTTTCGACGCCCGGTGCGGATCGACCTCGGCGGCATTGCCAAAGGGTTTGCGGTGGACCAGGCCGTGGCGGTGTTGCAAGCCCGCGGCGCGGCGAGTGGTTGCGTCAATGCGGGCGGCGACCTGCGGGCGTTTGGGCCCGCACCCACGGCCGTCCACGTCCGCCATCCGGCGGCGCCCGGACATTTTCTGCCCCTGACTGCGATTACCAATGCTGCGCTGGCAACCTCCGCCTGCTATTTTACCCGCAAGCGCTGGCAGGGAGGCTGGGTCAGTCCGCTGGTGGACCCGCGCCGGCGTCACCCCTGCGCGGAATTGACGAGCATCTCGGTGCGGGCGCCGACCTGCCTGCTGGCCGATGCGCTCACCAAAGTGGCCATTGCTGACCGCCGCGCCGCGCTGGAACTCCTGGCGGAATATCGGGCGGAGGCGCTTCTGGTGACAGACCGCGGCGAAATCAGGTCGCTCCGCGATGAGAGGTGACCCGATCCGCTTGAGCGGGCACTACCGGGCACGGCTTCATGCCCCGTTCGGCGGGCTGATTCGGAGCGGCGCGGTCTGGCTGGGCTTGCATTATCATTTTTTTGGCGGGAAGGAAGGCGAGTTTGGCCAGCAAACGCACCCGCTGGAACCGACACCTGCTTGCGGGTGCACGGCGCGGCGGCAATGGTCTTCCTCGTCATGCTGGGCTCGTTGCTGCGAGGTCATGTCCGAGGCGGGTGGAAGCTGCACCGCGACCGGTTTACCGGCGCCGTCCTGATTGCTTTTAATGCCGCTCTCGTGCTGACCGGCTACGGCCTTTATTATTTCGCAGGCGAGGAACTCAGGCCCCAACTCAGCCGCCTTCACTGGCTCGCGGGAGTGGCGACGCCCGTGATTATCCTCTGGCATATCTGGCGCGGAAAAGTTTCCGCGCTCAAAGCCAACCGGGCGTGGAAGTGATCGTGTCCGCCGACCGCCGCGAATTGACCAGTCCCAAATTGTGTTGCATATGCGACATTATTTTGGGCGCCTGTTTCAGGCGGTTCGTGGGCCGGGAACAAAGCGCGGCTAGTTAACTCTCCGACTCGCGGCTGCCTGGAGGCGGGCCACGTCCGGGTTGCCCGGAGACGGCTGGTTAAGCGGGAGCACTTGACCAGTCCGGTGGGTTAGGAGCGTTCGCGGATCGCGCCAGCGCCAGGTTTCAGTGTGACCATCAACGAAAGAGAGGTTGGCGCCTCGATTGTGCCAATCTGACGGAAAGTCCACGAGGACATAGTAGCTCGGCAGCGACGGATCGAAGCCACTCATGTTTATCTGGAAATCACCATCGTTGATGCCGTCTTCGCGTTCGTCAATAAACACGAAGGCGCGGGAGGGGGTCGGCGCAGTAATCTCTGAGATCTTCCTGAATTGTTTATAGCCTGCCGTATAAGGTGCCGTTCGTTCGCCGAGGTATCCATTCATCGACAAGCATTGGCTCTATGAACTGCTCAGTGACAATAATTATGATCAAACGTCGTTAAAGCAACACCAATGCCACGAAGCTGCCGCCTGCGGAAGCCAATGAACCTCCATCGGTCGTGGGCGTCTTACGTGGGCGCCGATCACCGAATAATCCGGCCAAGGCGTGAATTTCACGCAAAGTGCGTGAGATTCACGCACGAAGATTCAAGGTTTCTCGCCTCAGGCTGACCAGCGCCAGCCGTACGTCGAAAATACTCTGCCAAATAGTAATCGGATCCCCGGTCGAAACCGGAGCGTGGAAGCGGAAGTTGCTGTGGCATGTTTTTTGCGCCAACGGACGAGAAATTGCCAAACACCGGTCGTCCTTAACCGACCCTGCTTGCAGGCCAAACGATGGCGAGAAACGTATGGACAAATCATTGATGCGCTTGTTGGGGTTGTTCAGCGTAATTCTGTCCCTGGCCTCTGACGTTGGCGCGGCGGCGGCTGTGCAAGCGGTTTCTGTGGCCATTCCATCCGCTCCTGTTTCCGCGGGCGGGAACAGCGATTCTCTGGGGTCGGTTATCAGCGCCGATGGCCGTTTTGTCCTCTTTCTCAGCTCCGCCAATAATCTCGGCCAGCCTGGATTATGCCGTTATCGCCCATGATCTGGCGGCAGGCACAAACGCCGTCATTGGTTACAGCGCGGCATCCGGCGGGTCCAAGGCGCAGATCAGCGACAACGGTCGATTTGTGGTCTTCGTCAGCGCCGCGGATGCGCCGAACACGTCCGCCGGAACGAACCATGTCTTCCTGTACGATCTCCAGACTTCGACGACCACCCTGGTGAGTTTCAATCGAAATCGCACTGGCGGCGGCAACGGGCCATCCGACTCGCCATCGATCAGCGCCGATGGCCGTTTTGTCACTTACCGCAGCTCCGCCAGCGACCTGGTCGCGGAGGACAACAATAACCAGCCGGACGTGTTCGTGTTCGATCGATTGACCGGAGTCAACACGCTGGTCAGCGTAAATCAGATCGGCACCATGTCCGGCAATGGTTCTTCTTCTGCGCCGGTGATCAGCGCCGATGGCAGCAGGATCGCATTCCGCAGTCTGGCCTCCGACCTGATCGCCGGGGATTTCAACAACACACAGGACGTTTTCATTTCCCCCACTCCGATTGTGACATTTGTGGATTCAGACGGAGATGGCATGGATGATGCGTGGGAGAGCGCACGTTTCGGTGATTTGTCGCACGATGGCATGGGCGATACCGACGGAGACGGTGTCAGCGACCTGGCGGAATACAAAACCGGCACGAATCCGACGGATGCCGCTTCCAGATTGAGCGCGGCGGCGACGGTGTTGCGCGGGGGCGATCAGACCACCATTACATGGGAAGCGGTTCCAGGCAGGAGCTATCACCTGGAACACAAGAACGATCTCAGCGAAGCGACCTGGGGCGTCGTTCCTGCGGGCGTAACGGTGGACGGTTCGACGGCGATTTGTGTGGACGGCACGGTGGCTTTCTCAGGCCAACGGTTTTATCGGGTCACGCTCGTGGAGTAGCGGGAACGGGGCGAGGGACGAGCCGACCTATCACGCTCGTCCCCAATTTTGGCAATGGAATTGCTGTTTTTTACAAACGTCCGAGGAGGTTGTTGGGAACTGGGCTGAGGAGGATGGCCGGAAACCGCCATCCTCCTTTTCTTTTGAGCCGTACGACAGCCGCGGAATGACGCAGCATTTCCCCATTTTACCCCTGCCCCTGCTGCCACCGAATGACGCAAGGGTGCGGACGCAGAGCCGCCGGGACTTCTGGTTCGGAGTGGCCGGCAACTCTTGTCCTTTTCCCGCGTGACTTTCATCGTCATTCACCACAGATTCCTGCCAATTACGCGGTATGAAACCCCCCCCCGTTTCTCGCAGCGGAAGGTTTTCGGGCGGACCGGGCGAAGACGTTGCCCGGTTCACCGAATCCATTTCATTCGATTGGCGGCTGTGGCGACACGACATCCTCGGTTCCATTGCCCATGCCACGATGCTTCACAAAATAGGCATCCTGACAAAAAAAGAGCAGGGAGCCATCGTGAAAGGCCTCGACGACATCGGGCGGGAGATCGTGGCCGGCAAATTTCAGTGGCGGACGGAACTGGAGGACGTCCACATGAACATCGAAGCCGAACTGACGCGGCGCGCGCCCGCGGGCGCCAAACTCCACACCGCCCGCTCGCGCAATGACCAGGTGGCGCTCGACCTGCGGATGTGGCTGCGCGACGAGATTTTTGAGCTGGCGCGGGAGATTCGCTCACTTCAAAACGCGCTGGTCTGGCTGGGCGAACAGAATGCCGACGTATTGATTCCCGGCTACACGCACCTGCAACGGGCGCAGCCGGTCTATTTCGCGCATCACTTCCTTGCCTACGCGGAGATGTTCGAGCGGGATCACGAGCGATTGAAGGATTGCTTCAAGCGGGTGAACGTTTGTCCGCTCGGCAGCGGCGCCATTGCCGGCTCGACCCTGCCGATCGACCGCGAGCTGGTGGCCCGGTTGCTCGGCTTCATTGATTCCAAAGACAAACCGCTGCTCACGCAGAACTCAATGGACGCTGTGAGTGACCGCGATTTCGCCGTCGAATTCTGCGGCCATGCGGCTCTGCTTGCCGTCCACCTTTCGCGTCTGGCCGAGGACATGATTTTGTGGGCGAGCGCCGAGTTCAATTTCGTCAAAATCGCGGACGCCTGCACGACCGGCTCGTCGCTGATGCCGCAGAAGAGAAACCCGGACGTTGCCGAGTTGACGCGCGGCAAGGCGGGCCGCGTCATCGGCAACCTGGTATCACTGCTGGTTCTGTTGAAAGGGTTGCCGATGACTTACAATCGCGACCTGCAGGAGGACAAGGAGCGGTTGTTCGATTCCGCGGACACCGCGCGGGCCGCCACGCGGCTCATGACGACGTTGCTGGAGAACACGACGGTCCAGGCCGCCGTCTGCAACGCCGCGGCGAGCGATCCGACGCTGCTGGCCACGGACCTGGCGGACTATCTCGTGCGTCAGGGGGTGCCATTCCGGCAGGCGCACCATATCGTCGGCGCGGTTGTCGCGCTGGCTGAAGCGTCGGGAAAACCATTGAACCGCCTCCTGCCGGAAGACCTCCGGTCCGTGGACAAACATTTCGGCGCCGACGCGCTCCAGGTTTTCGAGCTGAAACACGCCATGTCACAGCGGGAGATCACCGGTGCTCCGGGAACGAAAGAAGTGCGCAAGCAACTGGCACGTTGGCGAAAGACTTTGGGGGGTTAGCGTCGTGTCCCCAACGCTTCCTTACCATGGCCTCGCAAAGTGAATGTGTTTCTGTGACCGCACACTGACATGGGGGATTTTTCCTCAGGACTGCTGACCGATTTGCTCAGGCAGGTTTCGCGCTCGTTTTATTTGACGCTGCGCGTGTTGCCCGCCGCCATCCGCCCGCAGATCGGGCTGGCTTATCTGCTCGCGCGCACGAGCGACACGATTGCCGACACGCCAATCGTTGCGCCGGACGGGCGGCTGCAAGCCCTCCAATCGCTGCGCGATCGGATTCTCGGCGACTCCACGGAGCCGCTGGACTTTGGGGAGTTGGCCCGGCAACAGGATTCGCCGGCTGAATGGAGCCTGCTTCAACGCATCGAAGAATCGCTGGCGTTGCTCGAACGTTTTGCCACCGAGGACCGGCTCCGCATCCGCGAAGCGCTGGCGATCATCATCAGCGGGCAGCAACTGGACCTGAAGCGTTTTGCCGAGGCGTCACGCGAGCGAATTGTTTCCTTGAACAGCGACGACGAACTGGACGACTACACGTATCGGGTGGCCGGTTGCGTCGGCGATTTCTGGACGAAAATGTGCCGCGCGCATTTGTTTCCCGATGCGCCGCTGGATGACGAGTGGCTCCGGGCCGGCGGCGTGCGATTCGGCAAAGGGCTGCAACTGGTGAACATTCTGCGCGACCTCCCGCGGGACTTGCGCCAGGGCCGGTGCTACCTGCCAAGCGTGCGATTGTGGTCGATTGGCCTGGCCCCGTTCGATTTGCTCGAGCCGACGAACGTGGCGAAGCTCCGGCCGGTTTATGACCTTTACCTGGCCCGGGCGGAGGAGCATTTGAGCGCGGGCTGGCACTACACCAATGCCCTGCCCCGGTCGCAGGCGCGGGTGCGGCTGGCGTGCGCCTGGCCGCTGTTGATTGGCCTCAAAACGCTGGAAAAGCTGCGCGCCGGCAACGTCCTCGCCCCCGAACTCCCTATCAAAATCAACCGGTCCGAAGTCCGCAGTATCCTTCTTCGCACCGTTCTTTATTATCCCTGGGCGCCGGCCTGGGAACGGTTGGTCGCCCTTCCCGAACCCGGAAATAAAGTTGATTCGCAGGCTTTTTTCAGTTAAATTTCGCGCATGAATATTTCAAAGCCGGCATTGATTTTGTCGAGCGCGGGACTGGGTCTGACCCTGGTTTACAGCGAGCAGGGCACCAACAGCGCGCCGACCAAGGCACAAACGGTTTTGCGGCAAAAAATCGCTGAATTAAACCGCACTGATTCCTCGAAGAGCAGGGAAGAGCGCCTGGCGGAGGCGGAACGCCTCCATAAAGAAGGGAAAATCAGCGATGAACAGTACGAAACGCTCAAGAAAAACATCCAGGAACAGTACCCAGCCCCCAGCGGCTCCCTGACGCCGGAAGCCCGGGCGAAAGCGCAGGCCGCGTTGGAGCAGAAAATCGCCGAGTTGAACGCGGGACCGAAAGCCGCGGCGCCCGCCAGTTCCGAGGTCCAGACCAAGGCCGAACAGGCATTGCAGCAAAAGCTTCAGGAAACGCGGACTGGAACGTCGGCGCGGCCCGAAACCGCGGCGCGGCCCGAAACCGCCGCCGTTCCCCAGGAGGTTTTGCGGCAAAAGATCGCCGAGTTTCGGACGCCGGAGAAGACCAATTACGTTCCCTCGACCGCGAGCGCCACGCTGACACCGGAATTGGAGGCCAAAGCGCGCGAACTCATGCGGATGAAAATTGCCGCGGCCCACAAAGAGAGTCCGGTTCCGACGCAGCCCATCCCCGAGGCACAGGCCAAGGCATTGGCGGTTCTTCATGGCGCCGAAACCGAGGCGAAAGCGGGTATCACCCCCGACACGCCGGAACAGACCCGCCTGCTGCGATTGAAGATTGCCGAGTCAAAGGGGATCATCTCGCCCGAAGAAGCTTCCAATGCGGCGACCGCGTCGGCGGCTCCGGCTACGCTGGCCGCTCCGGCCGCTCCGAGTCCGGGAGCAGCCACGCGGGTTGCGACCGCGCCGACCGCTGGGTCACCCGCGTCCGCGCCGCGGGCAACCCCGGCAATCGGCGCTGCTCCGATCGCCCTTCAGTCATCGAACAAGACCGGTCTGGCCCGTCTGAGCGAATTGACCGATCTCTACAAGGCGGACCGGATCACGCCCTACGAATACCATCACGAACGAGCGAAGATCGTGGCGACACTGTAAACCGCAGGCCGTTTGGTTTGCCCGCCCGTCTTCGCGGCTCATTGTTTTTTAGAACGTGCCGGGGTCGAGTCACCGCGGGTTTTTGGCGCGCCAATCTTTGTTTTTCCGACCAGGACGGCCCCTTCCTCGACGACCAGGTTTTTCGCCTCGATATCGCCGAACATCCTGCCGGTGGCGCGGAGCACCACAACGCCGCTGGCGCGCAGATCGGCCGCGAGTTCACCCGCAATCTCGGCTCCTCCCACGGTGATGGCCTCTTTCCAGCGAAAATGGTTTTCCGCGGGAATAATGAGCCGGCCCGCCTTGAAATTTCCTTTGATGTCGGCCGTCGAGTAGATCGTCAACGACCGTTCCGCGGTGAGCTTGCCGAGGAATTTGCCCTTGATAATGGCATCGCCGACGAGGACCTCGGTGTTGAAGACATAACCTTTGGGCTCGATGACGAACTCCCCTTTGGTTTTGAAATTCTTCGAAACGGCATTGGTGATGTGGTAGTCGCGCAGGTCGATGTGGCTGCTGCATCGTTTGCACATGGTGGATTGTGCGCTGACCGCCACTTCCAGTTCGGTGCCGCACTCGAAGCAGGCGAGTTTTCTCAGTTCCCTCGGACGCTCCGGCGAGCGGGCGGCGGGTTTGAGGACTTCCTGGACCTTAATGTATTGGCCGCACTGCTTGCAGACCGTGGAGATGGCGGCGCGGGGTTCCGATTGCTGGTGCCCGCAGCGCGGGCAGGTCACCAGGACCTTCGCCTGTTTTTTCGCTGGCATTCAATGCTCACCCCCGCGGGGCCGGCGGCGGGTCAGCGTCCGCCTGATTTGACCAGTTCGGGGATTTTCGGCGCCTCGCTGCTCCGCGGCGGCGGAGCGGTGGGAGAGACTTTGTTGGGGTTGACCTCGGTCTTGCCGACAAACGTCACGCCTTCTTCGATGGCCAGTTTGGTCGCGCGGATGTCACCGAACAATTCCGTCTTGGCTTTGATGTCGATTTTATCCTTGGCGGTGATATTGCCATTGACTTTGCCGCGCACGACGACGTTGGTGGCGTTGACATTGCCGTTGATGATCGCGCCGTCGCCAAGGTTCAACGTGCCGTCGGTATGGATTTCGCCGTCCAGTTTCCCGTCAAAGGTCAGTTCGCCCGAGAATTTGATATTGCCTTTGATTTCAACGTCCGAGTTCAACACGTTTTTCGACGCATTTCCAGGTGTGCTCATAGGGGTGTTTGTGGTTAGTTTCTATTACCGGATGTCGTAGTTACTCCAACATCGACAAGGCGTCAAAACGTTTGTTCGAGAATCGCCGCGGGACATTTTCGCTCCTTTCACCCTTGGAATTTTCGCTTTCAAACGATGGCGGGCGCGTGTATTCGTTCGTTCTTTCCCTGTGACCACGAACGAACCGCCGCCCAGGAGTTCGCCGGGCCGACTCACCTCGCTCGACGCCTATCGCGGCTTCGTCATGTTCCTGATGATGGCCGAAGTGTTGCGCTGCTGCCGGGTGGCGGCGGCCCTCCCGGCGAGCGGCCTGTGGAAATTCCTTTGCCACCATCAGTCGCACGTCGAGTGGATCGGCTGCTCGCTGCACGACCTGATCCAGCCGTCGTTTTCATTCATGGTTGGCGTGGCGCTGCCGTTCTCCATCGCCAGCCGCGGCGCCAAGGGCCAGTCGCCCGCGCGAATGACCTGGCACGCCTTCTGGCGCGCGCTGGTGCTTGTTCTGCTGGGCGTCTTCCTCCGCTCGACCGGCAGCCCGCAGACGCACTGGACTTTTGAAGACACACTGACGCAGATCGGTCTTGGCTACGGCGCGCTGTTCCTGCTCGGTTTTCGTCCGGTGCGCGACCAGTGGGTCGCGCTGGCGGTGATCCTCGTCGGTTACTGGGCCGCTTTTGCGCTGCATTCGGTTCCGCCGGATTTCGACTGCGCGAAGGTTGGGGTGCCGAAGGACTGGCCGCATTTGATGACCGGCTTCGCCGCGCACTGGAACAAGAACAGCAATCTCGCCTGGGCGTTCGACACCTGGTTCCTCAACCTGTTTCCGCGCCAGAAGCCTTTCGAGTTCAATGGGGGCGGCTACGCGACGCTGAGTTTCATTCCGACGCTGGGCACGATGATTCTCGGCCTGATCGCGGGCGGCGTCATTCGCAGCGAGCGCGCGCCGGGGGCGAAGCTGCAATGGCTTTTGCTGGCCGGCATCATCGGCCTCGTGTCGGGCGCGCTCATCGGCTGGCTGGGCATTTGCCCCGTCGTGAAACGCATCTGGACGCCGAGTTGGACGCTCTACAGCGGCGGATGGTGTTTCCTGTGGTTGGCCGGTTTTTACCTGGTCATCGAGATCATTGGTTTCAAGGGTTGGGCGTTTCCGCTGGCGGTCATCGGCATGAATTCGATCGCGGCGTATTGCATTGCCCACCTGTTTGAAGGTTTCATCTTAAAAAATCTCAAGACCCATCTCGGTCAGAATGCCTTCAAGACTTCCGGCGACGCTTACGAACCGTTCCTGCACGGCGCGGCTGTCCTGCTCGTCTTCTGGCTGATCCTGTTCTGGATGTATCGCCGGAAAATCTTCCTGCGCGTTTGACGTCCCGGGCCCGCCGGGATGCAGTGAAGGCGCCGCGCGATGCCTGGACAGCACAACGTCTGTCTCCGGGATCGCCCTGTCCTGGCGGGTGCGGTTGACGGGCCGGCGCCGGCCCTGGGATTTCCGGCAGGAAAACGGGTTGCAGAAGAAACCATACGCGATACCTTTAAGACATGAAGACACCCAACCGCATTTCCGGCCGTCGTACCACCGCGAATTCACCTGGTTTCCTGGCATTATCGTTGGCGGCGCTGTGTCTGACCGTTGGAACCATGCCCGCGGGAGACCAGGGAGAGGTGAAAAAGGAGACCAAGAAGGAAGTCAAACTGGAACAGAAAAAGAACGGCGGGTCTGAAGCAACCGTGATCACCGGCTCTCTGATACCGCAAAAGGTCAAGCCCAACCGCATTCCGGTGACCAGTTCACCGGTCATCATCATCAGCCGGCAGGACATCGAACGCAGCGGCGAAGCCACTCTCGCCGGCGTGCTCAGGAAACAGATTTCCCGGTAAATTCTCCCGGCGCGGACTCAATTGTTCCGCACGAAAAGTTTGCCCGGCAACTGCCGGATCAACCGTTTCATCTCCAGGCCGAGCAGCGCTACCGAAACGGCCGAGGCGGGCAACCCGCTGTGACGAATCACCTCGTCCGTCGTGATTTCTTCGTGGCGCAACACGTCGTAAACCTTCTGTTCGTTCTCGGACAAGCTGAGCGCGGGCAGCGTGCCGCTCTCCGCCGGCGACGCCGGACGGTTTGTCGCCGGGAAGAGATATTCAAATTCGCTCAAAATGTCCTCCGCCCCTTCGCAAAGTTTAGCCCCTTTCTTGATCAAGTCATGGCAGCCTTTGCTCTGCGGTGAATCAATCCGGCCCGGCACGGCGAACAGTTGACGGCCGTTGTCGATGGCCATGCCGGCCGTGATGAGCGCCCCGCTGGTGAGGTTGGCTTCCACGACCACCGTGCCTAGCGTCATTCCGGCCACGATGCGGTTGCGAATGGGAAATGACTGCTTGTCCGCCTTGCGATTGAACGGGAACTGCGTGATCACCGCGCCGTTGGCCGCGATGCGCTGGAACAGCTCGGCGTTTTCCGGCGGAAAAACGATGTTAATACCGGTGCCGAGGACGGATATCGTGCGGCCTTTTGCGCTCAACGCGCCCTGATGCGCCGCCGTGTCGATGCCCCGTGCGCCACCGCTGACCACGGTCACGCCGACATAAGCGAGTTGATACGCCAGCTTCCGGGCCGTTTCCAAACCGTAGTGCGTCGTCAAACGCGAACCGACCATCGCAATGGAATTCTTGTCCCTGGCGGTCAGTCGTCCTTTGACGTAAAGCACGATCGGCGGATCGTAAATCTGGCGCAGCAGTTCGGGGTAATCGTCGTCGGGCTGCGTGAGAATGTGACAGTCGAATTCCTGGATGCGTCTCAGCTCGCCGCTCAAATCAACGGACTTCTCCCAGTGGGCAATGGCTTCGGCGGTTTCATCGCCAATGCCCTGGACCCGGACCAGTTGCTGTTTGGAAGCGCGCAGGACGGATGGCGCATCGCCGAAGTGTTCGAGCAATTGCCGCACACGAATCGGCCCGACATGCTCGATCATGTTCAAGGCGACGAGCGCTTCTTTCGACTCCATGGCGGCTGGAATAGCGAAATCCGGCGGCAGCGGCAACTCCATAAAATGACAAAATCCGAATGCCGATATCCGAAAGAATTCCCAAGCCCGAATGACGAAACAATTGTCGCCCGCTTCAGATTCGGTCATCTGTCATTCCTTCGTCCTTCGTGCTTCGTCCTTCGCCGGGATTCCCGGCGTTGTGCCGCGCGACAGGGCGGGTCAGCGTTGCCTTCCGTCGGTTGAACGTTTAGACTGGCGCGTGGTTCGACTGGTCTTGTTCGATATTGACGGCACGCTGATTTACACCGGCGGCGCGGGAGTCAAAGCGTTCGGGTGCGCGTTTGCCGCCGAATTCAACATCCCCAACGGCACGGAGCGCCTGAAATTTTCCGGGCGGACCGACACCGGGCTGGCCCGCGAGTTTTTCCTCCAAAACCGGCTCGAGCCGTCGCCGGAAAATTTTCGCCGCTTCTTTGACAGCTACGTGTTCTGGCTCGACCACCTGCTCACGCAAACGCGCGGCGGCGTCTTCCCGGGCGTCTGGCAGTTCATTCACGAGTTGCACGCATTGCCTGGTCCACCGGCGATCGGCCTGTTGACCGGCAATATCCGGCTCGGGGCGGAAATCAAACTTCGCCACTTCGAACTCTGGGAGGTTTTCCAGACCGGGGCGTTTGCCGACGATCACGAAGACCGCAATCAAATCGCCGCCCTCGCCCGACAACGGGGGAGCCGGTTGCTGGACAGCCCGTTGCGCGGCGAGGAAATCCTTGTGATCGGCGACACGCCGCGCGACATCGAGTGCGCCCGCGCGATCGACGCTAAAATTTTGGCCGTGGCGACCGGGGGCGCGAGGTTTGACGAATTAAAGGCGCATCACCCCGATTGGCTGGTGGAAGATTTTACCAAAGTAAAGGCGAAGGAAGTGTGTTCGGAGGGTTGATTCAACGCTTCAACCCTTCAACGTTTCCGAAAGGTTCCAGCGGCCTTCCGCCACAATCGGCGCAATGTCCCTCGCGCAGGACGAACTGCGCGCGGCAGCGGGGGCAGTAGGACTGATTGGCCGGTTCGGCGGGTTTGGGCGGCGCCACCAAGTCGTCAGGCTTGAGATCCACGCGCAGCAGGAACTTCGTGATCGCTTCCTCCTGGGCGGCCCGGAACCAGTGCTCGGCGGCGAGGGCATCGGGATCGTTCGTCGGGCAAACCGGGAAAAGCGGGTGGCGCAAATCCAGCAACACCTGCCGCGCAAAACTTTCGAAGTTCCCCGGCGAACACAAAACCTTTGCGATCGCCAGCGGGTGGAAGCGCTCCAGCAGGTGACGGGCGAGCAGGTCGGGCGCGCGGATGGCTGTGGGCGGCGCGAGCAGCATCGTGAGAAACGGTTTGAGTCGTTCTTCGTCGGCTTCGGTATGAAGCGTTTGGTGGGCGCGGCGAAACAGAAGGGCGATGGTGATGGTTTGCGCGAGCATGCCGGCCAGCAGCCACAGTCCGTACGGTCCAAGGCCGAATCGCCAGACCAGCGGCACGACGAAAAGAAACAGGTAAGCGAACAGCGCATTGGACAGAAGGCGCAACGGCCGGGCGCGCGACCGGCACTCCTTCAGCCGCCGGGAAATTTCTCCGGCATCGAGACTCTCGCGGATCCATCCTTTGATGGCTTTGGCGCGCTCGACTTCCCCCAACTTCCGGAGACGCCGCAGCGTGTCAACCCAATGTCGCGCGGAAAAGGTCGAGATCGCCCGCAGAAAAATCCGGCCGTTCACCCGCACCTTTCTGCCGTCCCTGGCGACCTCGCGAATCTCCGCAAAGCGAAAGTATCGGGCCGTTTGTGCCGGCCGGCCGGCGGGATTGAGGCAGGCGGATGAATAGGCGAGAGCACCCTGGGGCGACAAGGAAAAGGGAACCAGCGGGCTGAGGAAGAGGGTACCCAGCGGCGGCAGCGGGTTGGCCAGAAGCAACCCGCCGCGTTGATTGCCCAGCAGCGCGCTGGGATACAGGATGCGAAAGCTCTTTCCCCACCAGGTTCCCAAAGCCAGCGCGCCGCGTCGCACCCAGACAAGACATTCGCTCAGATAAATGAGCGCGAGGACCAGCAGCAGGCTTTCCAGTTCACCCATGCCGGGCGGCGGGCGGGATTACTGCGTTGGGTGGCTTTTGCGACCGCCGTTGATCAGGCGTTTCAACCAGGCGGCCACAGCGGCCACGCCGAGCACGACCACTTTCCACGCCTTCTTCAACAGCAACACGAGACTGGCGAAGAGTCCGGTCTTCACCGCGACTGCGGCCGCGCCGCCGGTGATCAACGCGGCCAGGCCGTATTTCGCGAGCTTGTCACCCTGGCGATATTCGGCGTAACGCTCGCCGGGTTTGTAGGAATAATCCTTCAATATCGCCTGATAGGCAGGCGACGCGTCCGTGAGCCGGTCCGGTTTGATGACCAGATTCACTTCCATCACGCCTTTGCGACCGAGCAGGCGGGTGTTGTAGTTGATGACCGGGCGTCCTTCGCTTTCCGCGCGGATGGCCCACTCGAGATTGTGCGTTTGTTCGTTATACCGCGGCGGGAATTCCCATCCGGTGACATGCAACGCCGGCGCTCCCATTTTCTCGCGATACTTGTTCCCTTCTTCGGTACCCTCCTTGATCGCCTTCAGTAATTTGTCGGCATTGAGCTTGTCTTTGTCGTCGTCCTTGACATAACCGACGTTGGAAAACTCAAAAACAACAAACCAACTCCGCGACGTGGGGGCGAGAAGCCCGAGTTCGTTGCCGGAAGTGGGATTGCCGCTCGCTTCAAGGATCTGCTGCGTCTCCTTGGCGCCGATGAACATGAAGTCCTCGGGCACCTGAATTTCCGCGATACTCTTCAATTCGGCCTTCGCCGGACCTTTGATCCAATGCAGACGGTCCATCGGCGAATCCGGCGCGCCAGCATTCGGCTCATCCGCGGCGCGGACCGGCAACATCGCGGCGCAGAGACTGAGCGCCATGAGGGCAAATGACTTAACTTTGGGCATAATGTCTTTCCGAGGTGTCTGAACCGGGCCGAAACCTGGGGTCACCCTGATAAACTGATTTTTCACTTTCTGTAGTCTGTGCTTAAAGCACGAATGATGCCTGCGGGTCAAGCTGTTTAGCTTTGGCAACGATGTGAACGCCCCCGGACGGTGCTCTTGAACCGCGCGAATTCTCCTCCTGTCGCCGGCGTAAGCGTAATCGAAAAACAGTCGAACAAGGACGAATTCCATCTGGTCTTGCTGCGACTGCGCCGCGTTGTGGTCATCGCACCTTACTCTTTCGGCTTCAGCCCACGGAGGTGTTCGTCGAACCAATCGGCGAAAATTCTCATATCATCACCCATTTCCTTCCAGCCGTGGTCCTTGCCTTCGCGCACCACCAGCTTGAACGGGGCGTGCGCTTCCAGGCAGCGGTTCTTGAAAATCTCCGCCTGATAAACCGGCACCAGCTTGTCGGCGTCGCCGTGCATGACCAGCGTGGGTGGCATGTTGGCCGTCACAAAGTTGATCGGCGAAATTTCCTTGCCCAACGCCTGGCGGCCTTCGGGGGTGTCTGAGCGCGGGCCGAACGCCGGCTTGAACTGCGCTGTGGGCCCAAAGCCCACGCCGTCCTCGCCCGGTTTGCCCCAGTTCAGAAAATCGGTGGGCGGGAAAAAACAGGCGACCGCCTGCACGGCGCTGCTCTCGCGGTCGATGGCATCCCGGGCATTGGAATCGCCCGGTCCGCCCTGGGTCCCCATCGTCAGCGATAAATGTCCGCCCGCGCTCGCGCCGGTGATGCCGAGCTTGTCCGGCTTCACGCCGTATTTTGCGGCGTTGTAGCGCACGAACCGGACAGCCCGATGAATGTCCTGCTCGATTTCAGGAATGGTGAATCTGGGTTGCGAACCATGCACGACGGCGAAAACCGTGTAGCCGCGGTCGAGCAAGACGCGATAAAAGCCGGGGTTGATCGCGTCATGACTGGAGGAAAACCCGCCGCTGATCATGAACAAAATGCCGCAGCCGTTCTGATTTTCCGGTTGAAAGACGTCGAGCGTCAGGGCCGTGCCAAATTTGCGGCCATAGATCACGTCTTCGATACGGTTGAACCCGGCCTGTGCCTGTGACTGCGTCGCCTGGGCCGCGGCAAAAAGAACCAGCAGCCCGAGGAAAAAAAACTTTTTCATGAATGGAGCTGATTCTTTCTGCGCCGGCGGATTTCACAAGCTTCTTTTCGGCACAACAAAAATCTGGCCAATGAACGTCGCCTCGTGTTACCGGTCAAAAGGACGAGTCGATGACGATTCATTTTTTGACCCCACAGCCGGTGCGCCGCATCGGTCCCTTTTTTGTCGTGACACTGGCCTGCGCCTCTCTTTCGATGGCGGCAGCGGACCGGGACTACGTCGTCAAACGCAACGACACGCTGACCGACCTGGCCCACCAGCACGGGTTGACCGTCGGCGAACTGGCGGAGCGGAATGGCCTGGCCAGGACCGAAAAGCTGCGCGTCGGCCAGAAGCTGTCTATTCCCGATGCCGAGACCGCAAAGCACGACGCCGTTTCAGCCGCGCTCCTGCCGAAAGGACTGAACAAAATTCGTGTCGAGCCGGGCAAATGGAAATACGTCGTGATTCACCACAGCGCCTCGCCAAACGCGAGCGTCAAAGGCATGGACCACTACCATCGTGTTGAGCGGCACATGGAGAACGGTCTGGCCTACCATTTCGTGATCGGCAACGGCCGCTCGATGAAGGACGGCGAAATCGCCGTCGGCCACCGTTGGACGGCGCAGCTCGACGGCGGCCACCTGGCCAGCGAAGCGCTCAACAAAAAGGCGATCGGAATTTGCCTGGTGGGAAATTACGACGCAGGACGTCCTTCCAAGAATCAGATGGAAAGCCTGCGCGCGCTGGTGGAATACCTGCTCGCCCGTTGTCGTCTCAGCGCCGATGCCGTCAGGACCCATCAACAAATCAATCCGATTTACACCCGTTGTCCGGGCCGGAATTTTCCGGCGAAGGAATTCCTGAAGGAATTGAAGGAAGAAAACGGCTGACTAGACGTTGAACTTGAACAGCATCACGTCGCCGTCCTGCACGACATATTCCTTGCCTTCCATGCGATACAGGCCTTTCTCGCGGGCGGCGGCGATGGAACCGCATTTCACCAGATCGTTGTAGGCGACGGTTTCGGCTTTGATAAAGCCCCGCTCGAAATCGCCGTGAATGACGCCCGCCGCTTTCGGCGCGGTGTCGCCCGCGTGAATCGTCCAGGCGCGCACTTCCTTTTCGCCGGCGGTGAAAAACGTGCGCAAACCGAGCAAATGGTAGGTCGCGCGAATCAACTGGCCGACCCCGGATTCCTGAACGCCGAGTTCGTTCAGGAACTCCCCGGCTTCCTGTGGCGTCAGATCGATCAAATCGCTTTCGATTTGCGCGCTGATGGCCACGGCCTCGCAGGCGAGATGGTGCTTCACGTAATCCGCCACCTTGCCCAGGTGCCGATTCCGGCCGGCCTGGGCCAGCTCCGATTCCCGGACGTTGCACGCGAAAATGGTCGGCTTGTCCGTGAGGAGGAAGAACTGTCTTGCGACCGCCTTTTCTTCATGCGTCAGCTCGATCGTCAGCGCCGGTTTGCCGGCGTCGAGGTGCGGTTGCAGCTTGTTCAGAACAGCCTCTTCGGTGAGCGCCTGTTTGTCGCCTCGTTTCGCATCCTTCGCCACTTTGTCCAACCGCTTCCTGACCGCTTCGAGATCGGCGAGCACCAGTTCGGTGGTGATGGTCTCGATGTCGCGCACCGGGTCGATCGCGCCGGCCACGTGATGAATGTCCGGGTCTTCAAAACAACGCACGACCTGGACGATGGCGTCCACTTCGCGGATGTGGCTGAGAAACTTGTTGCCCAGACCTTCGCCCTGTGAGGCGCCTCGGACCAACCCCGCGATGTCCACGAATTCAATGGCCGCCGGAACGATCACGCCGGTTTTGGCAATCTTCGCCAGCGGTTCCAGCCGCGCGTCCGGCACGGTGACCACGCCGACGTTTGGGTCAATCGTGCAAAAGGGGTAGTTGGCGGCCTCCGCCTTGCGCGTGCGGGTGACGGCGTTGAACAGGGTGGATTTCCCCACGTTCGGGAGACCAACGATTCCGGCTTTCAGCATAAGATTTTCCCGTCAGGAACACCGCCCGGAAAAAGCGGCGGATTGTTGAAGGTGGGCGCACCGAAGCGGCGCAAACAAACGCCGCGCTCCGGAACGCGGGCTTCAGCCCGATTCAACGGCCGGGAGGAATACCCCCAAGAGTGGGGACCAGGCAACATCGAATCTCCCGTGACCCTTTTGGCCTGGTCCGGCTTGCGATTCAAATTCGGCGCCCGGTTCGTCAGCCCTTTGGCAGCTTGAACTTCCTGCACTGGCTCAGAAACTTGATCGGGTGCTGGTAAACTACCTTGTCGATGTCCTCGGCACTCCAGCCGCGGCGTTTCATTTCCAGCGCGGTGTATGGAACGTTGAGCGGGATGCTCGCGCCCCAGTCACACGCGCTGTTCAGCCAGAGCCGTTCGCTGCGGTAATTTTCCAGCAGGTCGATGGCGCGCGCGGGCGAGCATTTCGATTCGGGATAAAGGGTCATCCCTGCCCAGAACCCGGCGTCAAGCACGAACTGGATGGTGTGCTCCTCGACGTGGTCGATGATGACGCGCTCGGCCTGGATGCGTTTGTCGCTCTTGAGCGCGTCAATGATGAGGCGCGTCCCTTTGAGTTTATCTTCGAGGTGCGGCGTGTGGACGAGGATCATCTGGTTGTGCCGCGCGGCCAGGTCAATGTGCATTTCGAGCACCTTCAGCTCGTTTCGCGAGTTCTTGTTCAACCCGATTTCGCCGATGCCGAGCACGTTGGGACGGTCGAGGAACTTCGGAATGATGGCGATGACCTCCTCCGCGAGCTTCACGTCCTCGGATTCCTTCGGGTTGATGCAGAGCCAACAGAAGTGCGGCAGGCCGAATTTGGCGGCGCGCTTCGGCTCGTAATCGGTGAGCTGGCAGAAGTAATCGTAGAAGCCGTGGACGCTGCTGCGGTCGTAACCGGCCCAGAAGGCCGGTTCGCAAACCGCCTGGCAACCGGCCGTGACCATGTCGAGGTAATCGTCAGTCACGCGGCTGACCATGTGTCCGTGAGGTTCGATGTAGCGCATGGTGGTTGAGGGTTGTTGGTGGTCAGTGGTCAGTGGTCAGTCGTCAGTCGTCAGTCGTTTTGGACGGCCCAGCACACGTGCCGCGGGAACACCGTCCGAACTCGCGGAGGTAGTCCTGCGCTCCAGGAATTCGACATAGGCAGACTGAAAAAATCGAGCGGCCTGCTTCACGTTCTGTCATTCCAGGCGCCGATAGCGCCCTTGCCCGGCGCTTTTTCAATCGGCTTGGTTGTGGGATCGCTGAATGCAAGCAGCACCTGCTTCGCGCGTTCCGGTTTATCGCCGTCCAATTCGCGCAAGGCTTTGCGGAAGGCGTCGAACCGGAAGTCGGCCTGGCCTTCGGCGCGGTCCAGGCGGTCGAGAAACGCCGCCAACTCGATGAGCTTGAAGCGGGCGTCCATGAAATAAAGGTCGAGAACTTGCTGTCGCGTCATAATCGTCGGTGTTCAGCCCATTATAGCCGCAATTTGTTCGGGCACAACTTCGAGGTTGCGCGCCGGCTCAACCTGCCAGGGTGAGTTCAAGAATCGTCGCAAGAGCCGTGGCCGCCGAGGTTACGAGGCGGAAGTGTTTTTCGTGCCAAAATCCGCCTCCTTACGTCGGCGGCTACCCTTCTTGAACTGACCCTCCTCAACCTGCAAGGGGAGGAATGGGCGGATTTGCCCGCGTTGGTCACAAACCCACAGCCCGAAAGGGCGGTCAGCACGGAGGAGGTTTTATAACTCGTTGTCACTCAAGCAGCGAATTATTTTTCAATACAATGGCATGTGGCTTGCAATGCGGTCGGCGTGCGTTGGCGTTGTTTTATCTCCGCCGTGGTCGTGGCCGCATTCCTTCGAGTGCAGGCCGCGCCGGAGCCGGTGGTGGAGATACCTTTCCAGTTCCGCGAGGGTCTGATCCAGGTGCGCGTAAAGGTCCCGCAGTCGGCCGAGCCGCTGAATTTTCTTTTGGACACCGGCGCCAGCGTGAGCGTCATCGATTTGCACACGGCACAACGGCTGGGCCTGAAGCCGGGCAAGAAAGTGCACGTTCTCGGGGTCCACAGCGCTACGGACGGTTATTGGCCGACTCGCTTGACGGCCCGGAGCGGCGACTTCCCTTTGCCCGAAGATTATCTGGCGGTTGACATGCAGCAATTCAGTGACGCTTGCGAATTTTCCGTGGAAGGTCTGCTGGGCGTGGATTTCTTTCGCGACCGGGTTGTGCAGATCGATTTTGCGGCGGAGACAATTCGGCTATTCAATCGGGAAAATACAACTTCCAAAGGCGAAGTCCTGCCGCTTGAAATTCGGCGGTGCGGGATGCGCGTGCAGTTATGCGTCAACGGCGGCAAACCTCAGTGGACGCGGCTGGATACCGGTTGTGCCTCCGCCTTGCAATGGGTTACTTCCACTGTGCGGACAGAAAAGTGCGAGCGGCGTATCGCCATCGGCCTGAACAAGCTATCCATTCCTCAAGCGACTACCACCGTCCGAATCGGGAGCATCGTTTTTGAAGCGGTTCCCACCGGTCTGCATAGAAAGCCGATCTTCGCGGGCGAATCCGGCCTGCTCGGCAACGGCCTGCTGGCGAGATTCAGTTCGATCACCATCGACGCCCGAGCCGGTCGAGCCGTCCTGGGCGTCCGCCTTCCCGCAAGCTAATCCACAAGTTTAACCGGCCTTCTAAATGGCGGTTGCCGTGCGCCGGTCGAAAAACTCAGAGGGGTGCCACTGCCCCCGGCGTATCAGGAGGAGAATGAACACGGCGGATCAAACCCGCCAGAGAAAGACAAATACTATGAAACCGTTCAAAAAACTCATTGTCACAGCCATCATTGGAATTACTTTGGCTTCCGTATATCGCGTTGCGGCCGGCGACGAAATGCTCGCTCCGCGGGCGAGGGCCAATCAAATCAAGACCGTGTCGGGAACGACGCCTGACCTGCTGGATCGGTCGGTCAAAGGCGGGTCGCCAAAGGCGCTGGAGATGGCCGCGTCTTTACGAAAGGCAGCCGGCACAACTGCCGACAAGCTGGATCGTTCCTACGCGTCCATTCCAAAGCTGCGCGAACAATCGGGGGCGCATGAGTTCCAGGTGGCACCGTTGAAGTAAGCCCCCATTCGAGACGACGCCAAAAGGCGCGTGACGAACAGGAAAACTGAATCCAAACTTCGCGGGCGGCAGGTTGGACTGCCGCCCGCAGTCGAACATGAAATCCAACGATCCAATCGAGAAGAACGAGGCGCTGAGCCGGGCGTTGCAGGAGTGGAAGGTGGACGCCTCCCTTCCGCCGCGTTTTCCGGAAGAAGTCTGGCGGCGCATCGCGTTGTCGGAAGTTCGCCGGGAGGTTTCCTGGTGGCGGGATTTTCGGCAATCAATCGAAGCAGCGTTCCGCCGGCCGGCGCTGGCTGTTTCCTACGTCGCCATCCTGTTGCTGGTCGGTTTGAGTGTCGGTATGGCCCAGGCCCGGCAGGCATCGGCCCGCGCGGACGAAACCCTGGGAGCGCGGTATCTGCAATCGGTCGATCCCTATCTGGCTCCCCGCCACTGACCGATGAAACGAAGTGCGCTGATTCTGATTCTGGGCGTCGTGCTGGGGCTATGCGCCTATTGCGGTTTTTACTTCGCCGGCACGGCCTCGCATCGGGCCATGCTCAAGCAACCGACGCCGGAACTGGCGTGGTTGAAGATGGAGTTTGACCTCAATGACACCGAATTTGAGCGGGTCGTACAGTTGCATGACGCCTACAAGGTGGAATGTGCCGAGATGTGCCGGCGCGTTGATGCCAAGAACGCGGAATTGACGGAACTCCTGGCGCGGGCCGACAAGCTGACGCCTGAGATTGAGGCCAGGCTGGAGGAGGCCGGACAACTTCGTGTGCAATGCCAGAAGAACATGCTGCGGCATTTTCTCGAAGTCAGCCGGAGCATGCCGCCCGAACAGGGCAGGCGGTACCTCGCCTGGGTGCAGGAAAAGACCTTCATGCCCGAGCAGCGGATGCACGACTCGCAGTAGGCCCGGCTTTCGTCGATGAGCACTGAGACCAGCGACGGGCGGGACGCCGAGGACATGGAGCGCCTTGCGGCGGGTCACGATGCCGCGCTGAACGATTTGATGGGGCGCCACGGCGAGCCGGTGTTTCATTTCTTGATCCGCGTCCTGCAGAATGAAACCGACGCCGCTGACCTGGCGCAGGAAGCCTTCGTGCGGGTCTATCAAAACCGCCTCAAGTTCGACCGGGCACGCAAATTTTCGACGTGGCTTTATGCGATCGCGGCCAACCTGGCGCGGGACCGGGTGCGCTGGCGGCTCCGGCATCCGCAGGTTTCCCTCGATGCCGAAAATGAGGAAACCGGCGGCACCCTGGCAGACGCGGTGGCCGGGCAAAGTCCGTCACCGAGTCAATTGATGGAGGCCAAGGAAAAAGCCGCCGCCGTCCGCCGGGCGATCGCCGAGCTGGCTGAAGATTTGCGCCTGCCGCTGGTGCTGGCGGAATACGAGGGCCGGGCGCAGGGGGAAATTGCGTCGATCCTCGATTGCTCGGTCAAAGCCGTCGAAATGCGCCTTTACCGCGCCCGCCGGCAATTGCGCAAGCGGTTGGAACGGCTTTTCCACCAGGCGTGAGTCGCAACGCCGGACCGGATCGAAATTTTGGAGTGGTTTTTCGGCTTTGCGCGTATAACCTCTGCCCGTCGTCACAGGCAAATATCTATGAAACTATTAAAACCAATCACTGTCGCCCTTCTCGTAACCGCCTATCTGGCCGCGCCGCTGACCGCGTTGGCCGCCGAAAGCAAGGACTCTAAGAAACCGGAGAAGGTTAAACCCTACACGCTCAAGACCTGTCCGGTGTCAGGCGAGAAATTGGGCGGCGACATGGGCGACCCTTACGTGTTCACTTATCAGAGTCGCGAAATCAAACTCTGCTGCAAGGACTGCAAGAAGGATTTTGAGAAGGATCCGAAGAAATACATCAAGAAGATCGAGGAAGCCGAAAAGAAGGCGGAGAAAAAGTAGCGGATTTTCCTGATTCCGAATCGCGCGGAGCCGTGAAACGAGCGGGGTCATTCTGTTTGCCCTGCCGCCACCTTACGGTTGGATTGCCTGCGGTGTTCCCGCACGCGGGCAAGCTCTGATTCGTGAACCCTGAACGACGGTGTGAAGCGGACGACTGGTGTAGCGGCGTTTTGGCCGCGCCCGGACTCGCGGAGACGGCCAACCGAAGCGTCCGTTCGTTGGGCAACAACCGCGTGACAAAATCCGCTTTGTCGCTTAGCTTGCGCCTGTGTTGATGCGCGGTTTGCCCATATCCCTCAACATTTGATCCTCAGTTGCTGTCCTCGTCATGGCGGAAAAAAACTTTATCCCTTTGACTGATTCGGACGGCGCGACGGCGGTGGTCGCCCCCGAACTCGGCGGTTGGTTGCTCCGCTACACGCGCGACATTCCCAAGCATGGGCCGGTGCAGGCGCTGCATTTTTCCCAGGCGGTCGTGGACCGCTACCCGCGCGAGATGTATGCGGGCATTCCGGTCCTGTTCCCGCTCGTGAGCAACAATCGCGTCGGTGACAAGGAGCATCATTACGAATGGAACAGCCAACGCTATGAAATGCCGCAGCACGGTTTCGCCCGGCGCTCGAAATGGCTGGTCAAGGAGCAGACCGCCACCTCGGTCACGATGGAATTGACCGACCACCCGGCGACGCGCGCCGATTACCCGTTCGCGTTTCGTTTCTGTCTGACCTACCGGCTCAACCAGGGTCGGTTGCTTTGGGAACAGGTCGTCGAAAATCGCTCGATCGAACCGCTTCCGTTCAGCACCGGTTTTCATCCCTACTTCGCCGTGCCGCTGACGGCGAAAAGCGAGCGCGCGGCATGTTTCGTCGAGATTCCGGAAGCCAAACGCCTGGTGCCGGTCGGCAAGTTCGAGCGGTTCACCGCCGAACCATTTCTCGGGCAGAACTGGAGCGTGGACGAAGATGTGGCCGGCACGATGTTCCTTACCGATTTGAAGAAGCAGGAACTGATTCTGATCGATCCCATCAGCGAACTGGAAGTGGTCTTCAACTTCGAGGACGCGCCGCAGCATCGTTTTGTCGCCATTTGGTCGAAAAGCACGAGCGACCCGTTTTATTGCCTGGAACCGTGGACCGCCCTGCCGAATTCCTTCAGTCGCCTCAAAGACCATGAGTTGATTGTGCTCGAACCGCACAAGACTTTCCGGGCGGCCATGTGGATGGAACTTCGCCCCATGGCGTAGCCGGCCGACCGGCCGACTCGGCGGTGGGAACCACGAATGAACACATATGAACCCTGACGTTGCATAAAATTCCCCTGACAACCTTTTGTTGCATCTGCAACAAAAGGTTGTCAGGGGCGTTTTGAGTCATCGTGTCCATTGGTGGTTGAACTTCGTCTTTCTCTCCCGGATTAAATAAAACTCGAAAACCCGCGTCCAAAGTTCCACTTTACGTCATGGCTGCCATCGAGCGCACCATTCAGGTCAGCTATCGGCACCGCGTTTTTTTCACGCGCCGCGCATTTGATCGCGGCAATCGCGTGCTTCGCGACGTGTTGGCCGACGGCGAGCCGCGGGAACCGCAAAAGGTGTTCGTTGTGCTCGATGAATCGCTGGCCCGGGCGCGACCGGAACTGGCCCGTGACATCGAGGTTTACTTTGCCGCGTTCTCCGATTCGCTGAAACTGGTCTGCGCGCCGTTTGTCATCGAAGGCGGAGAGCGCACCAAGAATTCCTACTTCCACGTCTCGGAGATTCATTCACACATCGAGCGCTATCACATCGACCGCCACTCCTATGTGATCGCGGCCGGCGGCGGCGCGATTCTCGACGTGGTCGGTCTGGCGGCGGCGACCGCGCATCGCGGCTGCCGGCTCGTGCGGGTTCCGACGACCACGCTGAGCCAGGGCGATTCGGGCGTCGGCGTCAAAAACGGCATCAATGCGTTCGGCAAAAAGAATTTCATCGGCACGTTTGCCCCGCCGTTCGCGGTCATCAACGATTTTGATTTGCTCGCCTCATTGACGGCGCGCGACAAACGGGCCGGTTACGTCGAGGCGGTCAAAGTCGCGCTGATTCGCGACGGGAATTTCTTTGAAACGATCGAGCAGGACGCCGAGCGGCTGCGCGACTTCGATTCCGCCGCGATGGAGCGGCTCATCCGTCGCTGCGCCGAGTTGCACGTGCACCACATTGCCACCTCCGGCGATCCCTTTGAGTTTGGGTCCGCGCGCCCGCTCGACTTCGGCCACTGGGCGGCTCACAAGCTGGAACAACTCTCCGAATATGCCATCCGGCACGGCGAAGCGGTCGCCATTGGCATCGCGCTGGACACGATTTATTCGCGGAAGATCGGCTGCCTCGACTCCGCGTCGGCCGGGCGTGTTTTAAACCTGCTGGAACAACTCGGCTTCGAGCTTTTCGCCAACGAACTGCTCAACGTGGACTCGGACAACAATTTGATGGTTTTGAAGGGCCTCGAGGAATTTCGCGAACATCTGGGCGGCCGGCTCACCATCACACTGCTCAAGGCCATTGGCCAGGGCCTCGAAGTGCATGAAGTGAGCCTGCCGAAAGTGATCGAATCCATTTACGAAGTGCAGCAGCGGCATCAGCGCCGGGCTAAACGGGTCCTGTTGGCGCACGGTTAGCCCCGGTTCGCCCTGATGCCTTTTGGACCGCACCTGAATTTCGCTGATCGGTGTTTTCATTCTCCCGGTTTCGTGTCTTAATTTCCAGGAATGAAACGCCTCGCCGTTATCAACGTCGTGGGCTTGACGGAATCACTCGTCGGTCCGGCGACGCCGAAGATCGCGGAATTCATTAAAAGGGGAGCCAGGACGAACATCATTCCCGCCTTTCCCGCCGTCACGTGCACCGCCCAGTCGAATTACCTTACCGGCAGGCTCCCGGCAGAGCATGGCATCGTCGCCAACGGCTGGTACCAGCGCGAACTGGCCGAGGTGCAGTTCTGGAAGCAATCGAACCGGCTGGTCCATGGCCGAAAGATCTGGGATGACCTGCGCGCGCTCGATTCGAAGTTCACCTGCGCAAAACTCTTTTGGTGGTATAACATGTATTCGAGCGCGGACTACTCGATCACGCCGCGCCCGAACTACCCCGCCGACGGCCGCAAGGTTTTCGACATCTACACCTGGCCTTACTCGATCCGCACCGGGATCAAGAGGGACCTCGGGGAATTTCCCTTCCCCTGTTTTTGGGGGCCCGCAGCCGGCGTGGACACGCCCCAGGGGTCCGCCGACGCCGCCTCGCGCTGGATCGCCGGGTCCGCGAAATGGATCGAAAACAAATATCAGCCGACGCTCAACCTCATTTACCTGCCCCATCTTGATTACAACCTGCAGCGTCATGGACCGGCTGCCAGACCCATCTCCTCCCGGGAGGAGAGCAGATTCGCGCGGGACGACCAGTTCCCCTCGACGGGAGGGCACAGGGGTGGGTTGGTGAATCCCGCCATCACCCGCGACCTCCAGCAGATTGACGCCATCGTCGGCGACCTGCTTGCCTTTTTCCAGGACCGTTCCGTGCGGGTGGTGCTGCTCTCCGAATATGGTATTACGAATGTCGATACCCCCATTCATCTCAACCGCCTCTTTCGCGAGAAGGGCTGGATCACGGTGAAGGACGAACTCGGGCTGGAATTGCTCGACTGCGGCGCCAGCAGAGTGTTCGCGCTGGCCGACCACCAGGTCGCCCACATCTACCTCAACGACCCATCGCTGGAAAACAAAGTCCTCGCGCTGCTCGAAAGCACGCCGGCGGTGGCGGGCGTGATGGGCGCGCAGGGAAAGATCGAAATGGGCATCCACCACCCGCGCGCCGGCGACCTGATCGCCGTTGCCTCCGAACACGCGTGGTTCACTTACTACTACTGGCTGGACGACCTCCGGGCGCCGGATTTTGCCCGCACGGTGGACATCCATCGCAAACCGGGCTACGACCCGGTCGAACTTTTCCTCGACCCGCAGATTTGCTGCGTCAAACTCAAGATCGCCCGGCGGCTGCTCCAGAAGAAGCTCGGTTTTCGCATGCTGATGGACGTGATTCCGCTGGACGCCACGCTGGTCAAAGGCTCGCACGGCTGCCGTCCGGCAAGCACTGCCGACTGGCCGATCCTCATTACGGACCACGCCGCAGCCCTCACCCGGCCGCGGGTTGAATCCACCGATGTCTCCCGGATTATCCGGGAGCTGATGGCATGCGAAGTGCCTGTTTAACCTTCCCCTGCTGCCGTCACTCGGCAGCCAGTGACACGCAGACGATCTCCTTGTCGTTCCGCGCGTAAACTGACTTATTCGCGAACGCGGGATGCGACCAGACGACGGGACGGCCCGGATCGGTGTTGGTCGGTTCGAGCAGGTGTGCGCGGCTGAGCTCTTCGTATTTCTCCGGCGTGAGTTTGGCGATGATGAGGTCGCCCTTTTCGTTGAAGAGAAAACAGCGGTCGCCGTTCTTCACGACAAAGGCGTTGCCCCAGCGCTCGGATTTGCCGGTGGTCGGTTCGAAGGTTTCCCAGAGCCGTTCGCCCGTGTCGGCCTTCAGGCACCGGAACTGGCCGTAGCTGCACGATCCGTAAATGTATCCCTTCTCCAGAAGCGGCGTGCTCATGACGCTGTGGAGACCGTCGGTATCTTTTTCGCTGATCTTTTGGCTTTGCCAGACCAGCGACGGCTTGTCGGAATCAATGCGCAGCATCAACGAGCCGTTGTAGAACGAGGTGAGAAAAAGCAGGTCGCCGAGCTTGCGCGGGCCGGGGATGGTCATCCCGGAACGGACCGGTGTGAGGGGATAAATCCAATAGACTTGGCCCGTGTCCGGATTCAGAGCGTTCACCGATTCCGGATGCCAGATGATAAGCTGCCGTTTGCCCCCGAAATCGTAAATCATCGGGGGACAATAACCCGGTTCCTTCGCGCTGAGTGCCCGCCAGAGCTCCGCGCCGGTATCTTTGTCAAAGGCCACGGCCACGCTCCCTTCTCCGCCGACCAGGCAGATCAGTTTCTTTCCGTCAATCAACGGATGGCCGGCAAAACCCCACAGCGGCGTTTTCGTGTGGTAAACCTTCGTCAACTCGTGCGACCAGAGGGTCTTGCCGTTCTCGGCGTCGAGGCAGAGCAGATGTCCCTCGGCGCCGAGAGCATAGACTTTTCCCTGGTCGATCGTCGGCGTGACGCGCGGTCCGGCGGGATAGCTCACGCTGTAGGGACAATCGTATTCGTGTCTCCAAATCATTTTGCCGTCGGATTCATTCAAACAGAGCACGCGCTCCGTGCCGGGAATGGTCGTTTGCGCAAAAGGATTGGACGGGTTGCTCGCGCCCGGGGCGAGCTGGCGGTCGATGACATAGACACGGCCTCGCGCGATTGCCGGTCCCGTGTAGCCCCCGCCGATTGCGGTGCGCCAGCGGACCTTCGGGCCGTTGGCGGGAAATTTTTCAACGATGCCCGTTTCGCGCCACACGCCGTCGCGTTGCGGACCGAGCCATTGCGGCCAGTCATCGGCGCGAATGGCCGGGATGGCGAGTGACAATAGTCCGGTCAACAGCGCAAGTCGTCGGCGCCAGATAAATGGGACGGTCTTCATTGATTTGATGCAGGTCGAAGGCCAGCTAAGCAAAGGGATTCAGTTCCGTCAACCCGTCGAACTCTCCGGCCAACCCGGGCGAACAACCAAAGTCCGTCCCCGCGGCGCGGGTCGCCTGCGTGTCCCGGTCGGTGGAAGTTGATTGGGTGCCCTCCGACGCGTTCGGTTACAAGGCGCGATCGAGGATCTGGCGCATTTCGTCGGTCGAGAGCGGAATGGGATTGGCCTTCATGCTGCTGGCCTGGGCAGCCTTCTCAATGAGCGCGGGAAAGTCTTTTGTCGTGATTCCGTAACGGCGCAAGGGTGGAATGCGCAGGTGCGCGCACAAATGCTCCACCCAGGCAACACCCTCGGCGGCGCTGACGCGATCGCTTCCGGCAAGCAAGCGGGCGACATCGTCGTAACGGCGCACCGCCTCGGCATGCGGAGCGCGTTCGTGCATCGCGATGAGGTTGGCCTGCATGACGTGAGGCAGAAGCGCGGCGCAAACAGCGCCGTGAGGAGCGGAAAACATTCCGCCAATCGGCGCGGCGAAACCGTGCACCGCGCCAAGTCCGGCGTTGGCAAGAGCGAGCCCGCCGAACAAACTGGCGAGCGCCATGTCCTCGCGCGCGGACTTGTCGGCGCCAATGTCGTAAACCTGCCGTAACGAGCGCGCGGCGCGGCGCATTCCTTCGACACAAATCGCGTCGGTCAAGGGGTTGGCTTTGCAGGAAACATAAGGCTCGATGAGCTGTGTGAGCGCGTCGAGGCCGGTGCCGGCCGTAAGCTCCGGCGTGAGGTCGTAGGTGAGTTCGGGATCAACCAGCGCGACCTCGGGCAACAGGAGGGGACTGCGCAAGCTGACCTTCACGCGGTGTTCCGGCGACGCGAGCACCGCATTGCGCGTGACTTCCGCGCCGGTGCCGGCGGTCGTCGGAATCGCGATGAAGGGAGCGGGCGGGCGGGTCAGCGGTCGGGCGCGGCCAATGACTTCGAGGTAATCGAAGACATCGCCTTCGTTGGTCATCAGCGCGGCGACGGCTTTGCCGGCGTCGATGGCGCTGCCGCCGCCGAAGCTGATGATTAGATCGCACTGTTCCGCTCTGGCCAATTGTGCGCCGCGAACGACGTCGTCGATTGTGGGCTCGCCGGGCACGACCAGCGTCCAGCGCGCGATCTTGTGTTCTCCCAGCAGATGATTCAGTCCCTGCGCGCGCGCCGGGGTTCGGCCCGTTACCAGCAGGGCGCGGCGACCAAAATCGCGAGCGATCGGGCCGATCTCGCGCAGCGCACTGGCGCCGAAGATAATTCGCGTGGCTGTGGCGAATTGGAAGTTTACCAACACAGGCTCAGTTTAACCACAGATGAACCGGGCGCGGCAAGGCCGCAACCAAAGCTGTTAAAGCGTTGAAGCGTTAACTCGGTCAAGCGAGTCACCGATCAAAAGAGCGGCCTTACCAACCCGCCTCGTCCGGGAACACTGCGGTGAATTTTACGCTCGTGCGCGGCTCCGCCATCATCGGCGCCACCGTATCGCGCCACCGGGCGTAGTGCGCCGTCTCTTTGTGTTTCGCCGGCGCGTCGTCATCCCGATAGACCTCGACCAACACGAAACGCGTGGGATCATCGGCCTGCCGGACCACATCGAAACGCGCGATGCCCGGTTCTTTCACGCTGAGGCGCGCGTTCTCCAATGTGGCCTGTTGGAACGCATCGACGCTCTCCGCTTTCACGTGAACCTGGACGTGGACGATTAACATGGCCCCTTTTTCCGCGGACTGGACGTGCAACGCAAGCCCGGACACGGCCCGCTTTCCTCTTGCCGACTCGAAGGGGCTGTGGAACGTTTTGCTCACCTATGAAATTCGCCTGCGTGGTTTTCCTGTCGGCCTCCGTTTTGCTTGCTCCGGGCGCAAATTTGTCGGCGCAATCGGCCCGGCAACTGACGCGGCGGATTGTGCCGCCGTCGAACAATCCTCCGCCGGCCGGCGGAGCACCTGCCTCCCGGCCGCCGCCCAGGCCGCCGGTCGCCGCTACACCGGCGACCAACAACCTGGCGGTCCCGGCGCCGCCGCCGCCGGCCGATCCCGAAAAGGCGAAACAAGAGACGCTGAAGAAAAACATTGAGTTTCAAAAGAAGCGCGCGGCCGAAGGTTCGCCTTCGGCGCAATATGAACTGGGCTTGCGCTACCTGGCCGGTGACGGGGTGGAGAAGGATGAAGCTGCGGGCATGAAATTGTTGGAAGAATCGGCCAAACAGGATTACACGCTGGCAAAGAGGAAGCTCGAGGAGCTTAAGGAAAAGAAGAAGAAGTGATGGTGCCGGAGCGAGTCAACCCGGGCGGCTCCAATCAACCGCAACGAGGTGACGCGTTGCCAGGCAGTTTTTCTCCACAGGATGAGCCGGATTCGCAAGGTGTATGAGGGCCGGTTTCGCGCGTTGCTGCGGGAGTTGAACGCCCGCCGGCTCGAGCAGGGAGTGCAGCGGTTGGTCGCCCGCGCCCAACAGTGGAGTGAGCGCAACCGAATTTCGCCCACTCGCGGGCTGACTCAGGTTCATGAACGGCTCAGACAACAAGTGAAACTTTTTGCGAATCGTCTCGGCCTACCGCAGTCTGGCGGAAGTCTGAAAAATCACGGGCCGCGAGGATGCCGCCCATTTTTGTGTGACGCCGGATTGGGCGGACTGGCCCGCTGGCTGCGGGCCGCCGGTTACGAAACATTCTGGATGGCCGACATTGATGACGCGGAACTGGTGCGCCAGGCGCAACGGATTCACGCGACGATCCTGACCACGGACAGTCTGATGATGGAGAGGGGCGTTTTGCGCGACGGGATCATCCCGGCCTTCTGGCTGGCCCCGACATTGACGGTGGAGGAACAACTCGCGCTGGTGTTTCGGGAGTTCCAATTGGATGTCCGCGATCCCCGGTGCACGAGCTGCGGCGGCGAGTTGCGGCGCGCGGATAAAGAGTCGGTGCGCGAGCGGATTCCACCGCGGACGGCCCGCTGGCTGGACGAATACTTCGTCTGCAGCCGGTGCGGGCAGTTGTTTTGGCGCGGGACGCACTGGCGGAGCATCAGCGCGCAGTTGCAAAAACTTTCGGACAGGCGGATGAGCGGCGTCAGCGACCCGCTGGCATTTCAGAACGCCTGAAGTATAATGAATCCGTCAACGGCTCGTACGGTCGAACCAGACAATTTCTATGCTGGCCACATTGATCATTCCGGCGTCGGAAGGGGTCTCCCAGACATATCCCCTGCGACTTGAATTTCAACAGGGCAAACCGGTGCTCCTCTCTTCGCACGGTCACACGGTGTCCGGCCCCTACTTTCAGCTTTTGCGGGACAGGATGGGAGCAAGAATTGAAACCGACGATGTGTCCGTCGTCGCCGGCGTGCTCGGACTGCCGGCGAACGAACCGGGGCTGAGCGCGAGATTTTGATCTGAGCGTCGATCAGTGACCGCAGCCGCAGCCGTGACCGCAGGAGCCGTGGTCGAAATCCTCCTGCGCCGGCATGCGTCCCAGTTCGAAGGTCTTCGCGACGTGCTGGCTGACCGATTCCTGCACGTCGTGCATGGCTTGCTGGGCAGCAAGGAACCCTTGCGCCACCGGGTTGTTAAGGAACGCCTCGCGTCGCTTTTCAAAGTCGGCAATCTCGGTCATGTCGAGCGGCATGCCCGTCTGCTGCTTGTGCTGCAGCATCGCACCACGGTCGCTCAGTTCCTGGTATTGCGATTTGATGCTTTCATCCGCCAGAAAGGCGTCCAATTGCCGGCGGATCGTCTGGAAGTCGGGCTGGTCAATGATCGCCTGGCAAAGTTCTTTCGTCTTTTGCGCAACGGCCGAGTTTTCAGAGTTTTCAGAAATCGTTTCCATATAGCACGCGAATACTCTGCCCCTGGCTTTCTATTCTGTCGAGCGGTAGATTTCGGCTTCGGCAATAGTGTGCGGAGTCGGGGAGACAGCGGAGTCTAACGTTGCAGAAAAGAGCCAGTGACCCTCACCCTGATTTTCTCGCCGCGTCGCGGTACCGCAGATGCTTTAAACACGCGCCAGGAGAGAATCTTCGAAACTTTGTGCGCTCATTACGCCTCTGAACCTGCGCGCGGCCCCCCTTCACCCCATCCCTCTGCCCCCTTCCGAGGGGAGAGGGTGCCCGAAAGGCGGGAGAGGGGGAAGTTCATGGGCAGGGAATGGGAGAGAGCAAAGCTCACTTTCCGCGAGCTCCAGTTCCACACTTTGCAAAGTGTGGAATTGGCCGGAGTTGGCAATGCGCCTGTGCCATCCAACGCTTATCATGATGCAACCAAAGGGTGGACCGATGCTGAAGTTGAACTTGAAGCGTTGCCGGCTCACTTCGCGGCCATCCCGGCCGCGTACCGCTCCAGAGTTTGTTTCGCGATCAGCAGACCTGCGTCCTCGAGCCTCCGTCCGGCCAGTGCCGTGCCTTCGTTCGGTTCGTGGTCGCGGAACACCGGATCGTGCCGGCCTTCGATGTTCAGGTCGGAATCGTAGCCGGCGCGCAGCAGCGCATGAATGATTTCCGCCCAGTTCGCCTGGCCCAGACCGGGAAACCGATGTTCCGCCACGCCCGGATGGCAGATGCCGTACTCTTCGAGCAACCGGCGGTTGATCCAGGCGTCCTTCGCGTGGACGTGAAAAATTTTTCGGCCGAACCTGTGAATGTTCGCGACCGGATCGATGAACTGGCAGAGCAAATGGCTGGCGTCCCATTCGATGCCAAGGTTTTCGCAGTTGGTGGCGTTGAAGAACCGTTCCCACATCGCCGGCTGGCCGAGCATGTTGTAGTTCATGAGCGGCAAATGATACGCGCCTTGCGGGCAATGCTCGAACGCGATGCGCACACCGCGGTCGGCGGCGAACTTCGCCTCCGGTTCCCAGAATGCCAGTACCTGGGGCAAATAATTCTCGAAGGGCTTGTAAACAACGTGGCCGCCGCGCTCGTCCAGTTCGGTCTCGATGACCGCGCCCGCAAAGCCGGCGACGGTCTTCACGCCCAGGTGCGCCGCCACCTCGATGGCGCGGTGGAAAACCGCGCGCGCGAACGCGGTCTGCTTCGGGTCGAGCGGATTTTGATAGAGCGCGCCGATGGCGGAGATGCGGAGGTCGCGCGCCCCGGCTTCGGCGGCGAATTTTTCGGCGAACGATTTCCAGTCCGCGTGATTGGGTCCGGCCGGACTGTCGTGGAATCGCATCCACTCGATGGAGCGAAAACCGAGGCGTTGCGCCCAATCCAGGTCTTCGATTTCGCCGCGCGTGAGCACTCCAATTCGCATAACTTGAAACGGGATGGAGTCAACGCCTCGACTGTCGAGGTGTCCAGGGAAATCCACCCGGTTGGCGGATTGCCCGAAGAGAAAGCGGCGGAGGGCTGCCGCACTCCAAGACGCCGGCGCGGATGCCTAGGCCTTGAGTTGGCGAAGCTTTTGGACTGCGCCAGTCCTCTGGCGCTTTAGCTGGCAACGCGGGTCGAACGCGTGGCATCCCGGCCGCAGACTACCTCGGCGGGACTGTTGGATGCGAGCGCGGCAGAACGCCGTTATCTCCGGCGCGCGGCAGATAACCGTCCGCCAGCGTTTGAAACGCGTTCACCTGTTCTTTGATCCATTGTTCATCGCGTCCGAGTTCTCCGGCCATCAACGCGGCGACCTTCGGCGCGATTTGCGCGCTGGCTCGCGCGTCGAGCATCAAGGCGCGCGTGCGGCGCGACAAAGTGTCTTCCACCGTGCGCGCCATCTCGTGTCGAACGGCCCAGATGACTTCGCCGGCGCAGTAAGGCAGGCGCGGGTGCAACGGCTCGTTCCATCCCGGGTTTTCCCGCAGCAGCGCCAACAGGCGCGGGCGGTCGGCGCCGTAAACGCGCCAGTGTGATGTCGCGTCGAACTCTGCGGTCCAACCGTGCAATTGCAGTTTCCCGGTGCGCGACGGTCGCGTCGGAAGGCCGGCCGCGCGCGCGGCCAGGTTGACGGTATCCTCGCCCATCTGGCGATACGTGGTCCATTTTCCGCCGGCGACACTCGTCAGGCCGGACGGGGAGACGAGCAGAGCGTGATCGCGGGAAAGTCTGGCAGTGTTTCGTTCGCCGTTCGTTTTGACCAGCGGACGCAACCCGGCAAAGGCGCTCAGGACGTCCCGCGCAACCGGTTTTTGCCGCAGATAACGTCCGGCGTGTTGCAGGAGAAATTCGATCTCAGCGCGCGTGGGCCGGGGTTCCAGAGCGGTCTCGCGGGCCGACGTATCCGTCGTGCCGACCAAGGTCCTGTCCTGCCAGGGAATCGCGAAGAGCACGCGATCGTCATCGGTTCGGGGAATCAAAACGGCGCTGTCGCCGGGCAGAAACGATCGGTCCAAAACAACGTGTGCGCCCTGGCTGGCCATGATGGCGTCGGGCGCCTGCGGGTCGTCCATCCGGCGGATTGTGTCGGTGAAAACGCCGGTGGCGTTGACGACCGCGCGCGCGGGGATTTCATAAGATTGTCCGGTCTCGAGGTCGCGGGTGATTGCGCCGCGAACGCGGCCGCTCTCCTTCAACAGCGATTCAACGCGCAGATAATTGACCGGCAGGCCGCCGAGGTCCGCCAGAGTTTGCGCCAGGCAAACGGCCAATCGGGCATCATCAAACTGCCCGTCAAAGTAACGGATGCCGCCGCGCAGCCGGTCGGGTTGCAAGGTGGGCGCGTGCTTCAACACTTGCTCGCGCGTGATGTGCGCCGAGCTGTTCAACCGGAATTTTCCCGCGAGCAGATCATAAAGTTTCAGCCCGGCGCCGTAGTAAGGCCCTTCCCACCACGCGTAATTCGGCACAATAAACGGGAGGGGACAAACCAGGTGGGGCGCATTTTGCAAGAGCCGCGCGCGCTCGCGCAGCGATTCACGGACGAGATGAAAATCTCCCTGTCGAAGATAGCGAATACCGCCGTGAATGAGTTTGGTGCTGCGGCTGGAAGTCGCCTTGGCGAAATCACTTTGCTCCACGAGCACCGTGCGATAGCCCCGGGCCGCCGCGTCCACGGCCGTCCCCAGCCCGGTGGCCCCTCCGCCGATCACGAGCAAATCCCAAACGGCGGAGGATTCCTGGATTTGTCTCAGGAATGCGTCGCGGTTCACGCGTTGGTTTGTGTTCGGATTCGGGTGTTCGCCCGGAGTCTCACTTTTCCGTTGGCGGCAGCGTGGCCGCATAAGCCGCGAACCCGCGCTGGACGTGGGGTTGCGCGGTTTTCAGCGCCTCCGCGAATTCGGTCGAACGCACATCGCGGCCGGCCGCCTGGCACAAGCTCGCCAATTGAACGGCGACGGCTTCGTCGTATTTGGCGAGTTCGGCGATCCACGGCTTCGGCCCGGCGCCGACGCCGTGGATGATTTCTTTCGCATACGCGCGCGGGGCGGTGAATTTGCCGTCACCGTCGCCATCAACCCAGATGGGATTGGTGGCGCCGAGGACGCGCGGATTCCAAACGCGTGAGCCGGGTTGATACGGCTTTGGAATCGGCCAGTAGGGTCCGACCACCGGCGGTCCCGACGCAAGGGCGACCAGGTGAACGTCGTATGCGGGCCTGGGAATGATCCAGGTGACGCGGGTTTTCTCCACCGGACTGACGGGCGCCTCAACCGGCTGCTCGCGGATTTTTACGCCATTGGCGTAAAGTTCCACCCGGTCTGCGCTGGTCCAGGACGGTCCGAGGACGGTGACGTCCACCCGGATCAGTTCGCCGAGGCCGGTGGCCAGGTCCCCGACGCCGAACCGGTCGTCCACCGTCATTTGCGTGAGCAGCCCCAGGCTGACCAGCACGCGGCCCTGGAGAAAACTGCGGCACGCTTCCGCGATGTTGATTTTTCCGGGATTGGAATCGTCGCACCTCACATAACTGCGGCCTTGGCCGACGATGTAGCGGCTCACGTCGTGGCAGTCGCTCGAGCCGACGGCGGTCACGCGATAGCCATAATTCAACAAGGCCAGCCAATCGCGAAACGTCAGCATCAGGTCGGATTGCAGCGCCGAGGAATTGACCACTTCGATCGCGTCGAAGCTGAATTCGGACCCGCGACGATTTTCACCTGTGATCGCGTTGAAATTCGTCGCGGCAAACGGCTGGAAATTGCTGTGGATGTTGCGCGGGTGATTGAGCACGACGACCTGCGCGCCCGGGGTCGCGCGGAGTTCCTGCATCAATTTCGGCCAGTCGGTAAGGCGCCGGTCCGGCACGCGACTGCCGGCCTGGACCGGAAAGATGTTGAAATGGCCGGCCGCGGTCGTGACTTCGTCGCCGATGACCGGGGTGAAATGTCCTTCCACGCCCGTGCGCCGCGCCGGCTCCGAGTAGTCGGTCAAAATATCGTGGTCGGTGGCAATCGGCAGTTCGATGCCTTCGCCGGCCAGCGTGACCGTCCGCTCCTCGACGGTCGCATCGCCGTGATGGCTGTAGGTGAACGTGTGGACGTGGGTGTCGCAGGCGACCAGGCCCGGCGTCGGGACTTCCCGGTGGAGCGGCAGAGGCAGCGTGGAGGTCTGTCCCGGCGGGAGCCTGACCTGTTGCGTGCGGACGCTGTATTCAAAGCCGCGCGACGCGTAGAGTGTGTAATAACCGGCGGGCAGCCCGATGCGGACGTTGCCGTCCCTTGTGTAAACCACGCCCGGGCGGAGAGCGACGGATAGTTGACGGTTGAGGGTTTTGGGAGGTTGGAGGTTGGAGGTTGATTGGTCCGGCTCCAGGTAAAAGGGAAACAGCGAGCCGTTTGTGCCGACCACCGTGATGCGGGAGGGAAGCGGTTGCCGGGATTCGTCGTCGGTAACGCTCAGGATCAACGTCGATTCGTTGAGCGCGTCCTTGAGCGGGCGGGAATCGAGTTTGATTTCGCCGACCTCGATGTCGTCGCGCTCTTTGGGCGGAACGACGGACAGCGTATTTTCGCCGCCGCGCAGCGCGCCGGGCGGCACCGCGAGCGCCTGGGTGAGGTCCTGCTCGGAAACGAACAGGTTGCAGAGTTTTCGTCCGTTGAGCTCGACACGCCAGTCCAGCTTCACGTCGCGCTGGCGGATGAAGAGCGTGTTTTCGTTGGCGTTGGACTGCGCGGTGAACTTCAGGTCCAGTCGGCGTCCCTGCGGCGTCCTGCCGGCAAACTCCTGCCATTCGGGATCGCCGGCGGTGCCCAGGTAGTATAACCTCTCGTCAACGACCCGCAGCGGTTGCGCGCCGAACGAGGCGGAAACCCAGAAGAACAACGCCATTGCCAACCGGCGACTGGGACGATTCATGACGGGTTGTTTTAATCACGGATGGACGCGGAAGAACACCAAAATCAAGCTCCAAACACCAAACATCAAACACCAAAGAAGCTCCAAGGTCCCAAGCTCCAAAACGACGGCCGTGCGGCCGGCCTTGGGATTTGGTGCTTGGGCATTACCTGGAGCTTGGTGTTTGGTGTTTGGTGTTTCCCCCAATGGAACTGCCTCGAATGGTCAATGGGATCCGCAACCGCCCACGACCGACGCCAAGCGAGGTCGCGTTGGCTTGTCGGGGGCGGGCTATTCATGCCTGAGCGCCTCCACGGGGTCCATTTGGGCGGCGCGCATCGCGGGGTAGATGCCGAAGACGACGCCGACGAGGGCGGAGATGCTGAAGGCGACGATGGGCGACCAGAAGGTGACGATGGTTTTCATGCCGGCAAAGTGGCTGACGAACCAGGGAATGGTCACGCCCAGCAGCACGCCGATGAGGCCGCCGGCGCCGGAGAGCATCACGGTCTCGACGAGGAATTGCGTGATGACGTCGCGGCGTTTGGCGCCCAGCGCGCGGCGGATGCCGATCTCGCGGGTGCGCTCGGTCACGCTGGCCAGCATAATATTCATGATGCCGATGCCGCCGACGAGCAGCGAAATGGCGGCGATGGAGCCGAGCACAATGTTGAAGATCTGCTTGGTGCGTTCGCGCTGCCGGAGCAGTTCCAGGGGGACGACGATGTCGTAATCCTTCTTCTTGTGATTACGTTCCATGACCTCCTTGATGGCGTTGGCGACGGAGGGAACCTGTTCGGACGTTTCGACTTTGACGGTGACTTCGTGCAATTGGATGCGTTCGGCCTCGAAGCTGCCGCTGCGTTGTTTCATGAGGATTTCGCCGTAACGGGTCTTGGCGGTCTCGAGCGGGATGAACATCCGGTCGGCGGCGGCCTTGGTGTTGTCCTGGGATAAGGCGGCCTGCTGCGGGATTTTTCCCACGGGTTCCATCACGCCGATGACTTCATAGTAGTCACCCCCTACACGGACATGTTTGCCGAGGGGCGAGTCGAGCGGGAAAAGGGCGCGGACCATGCCCGAGCCGATGACGCAGACATTGGCGCTGTCGTCCATTTCGCGCTCGGAAAAGAAGCGGCCGCGGGCGACGCGGTGGTTGCGCATCCGGGGATACCAGGGGACGGTGCCCATGATTTCGCAATCGATGCGGCGGCTGATATTCCAGACGTATTCGCGCATGATGCGGCCCGGGACGACGACGGTGACGCCGGGGATGGTGGCCTTGATGCGTTTGATGTCGGTGTAGGTGAGGCCGTATTGGAGGACATAGCTTTGGCTGGCTTTGTCGGAGACCTTTTGTTCCTCGGGCGGTTTGACGCTGCGGAGGATGATATTCTGGCTGCCGAGGTTTTTGATCTCTTCCTGGGCCTCGTAGCTGGCGCCTTCGCCGATGGCGAGCATGGCGATGACGGAACAGACGCCGAAGACGATCCCCAGCACGGTGAGGAGGGAGCGGAGTTTGTGGAGCCAGAGGCTCTTGATGCCCAGGCGCACGGCGCGAAGGAGGCGGGTGGGGCTGAGGCCGCGGACGGGGCGGATGGCCGGGGAGGGATTTGACGAAGGCTCAGGCATGGTTGAAACGGAGAGGGACCGAACCCACCGCTGACCTCTTTCGAGAGAGAATCCTCCGAACTTTGCACGCGCATTGCGCCCTTGAACCTGCGAGCGGCCCCCTCACCCCATCCCTCTCCCCCTCCGAGGGGGAGAGGGAGAGGGCACCCAAAGCGTGGAAGAAGGGGAAGTTCATGAACGAATGTCGCTTTCGACCTTGCCGTCGCGCAGGCGAATGGCGCGGTGGGCGTGGCGCGAAATGTTTTCGTCATGCGTCACCAGGATGATGGTTTTGCCCTGGAGGTTGAGTTCGTCGAAGATTTTCAGGATTTCAACGCCGGAAGCGGAGTCGAGATTGCCGGTGGGCTCGTCCGCCAGGATGACCAACGGTTCGTTGACCAGGGCGCGGGCGATGGCGACGCGCTGTTGCTGGCCGCCGGACAACTCGAAGGGCTTATGATTGAGGCGATCGGCCAACCCGACGCGTCCGGCGTATCGGGCGGCCAAGGCGCGGCATTCCTCCTCCGAACGACCCTGGTAATAGAGAGGCACCTCGACGTTTTCCACGACGGTGAGCTGCTGGATGAGGTTGTAGGACTGGAAAATGAATCCCAACCGGGCGCCGCGGATTGCGGAGAGGTCGTCGTCGTCGAGTTGCGACACGTCCTCGCCGCCGAGGTGGTACTGGCCGGAGCTGGGCCGGTCGAGGCAACCGAGCAGGTTGAGCATGGTGGATTTGCCGCAGCCCGACGGTCCCATGATGCTGACGTATTCACCGGCGAGGATATCGAGCGAGACGCCGCGCAGGGCTTCGACGGTGACCGCACCCATCTGGTAGGTCTTGCGAACGCTGTCAAAATGGACGATGGGAGAGGGCATTGGTGAAGATGATGAGTTGCGATCCGGCATTTGCAATGTTCCGCGGGAATCAACCGGGGCGCGGTGGCGGAGGTGCGGCGATTGGCGGCGCGAGTTTCTCCTGCGGTTTGGGCTTGCCTTTGTCGTCGCTGCCCGGCGTTTTCTCTTTCTCGCCGGTTTCCGGTTCACCGCTTTCGGGCGGACGCAGCAGAACTTTTTCGCCTTCCTTCAGACCTTTTTTGATCTCGATGAAGTCGTCATTGAACTGTCCGATTTCGACGTCGCGTTTTTCCTGTTTGAGGCCGTTGACGGCGTAGCAGATTTGTTTGCCGTCGATGGGGGTGACAGCCTGGATGGGCACGTGGACGACGTCGTCGAGATGGTCCACCAGGATCTCCGCTTTGGCGCTCATGCCGGGTTTGACCCAGTCGTAGGTGCCGCTGATGGTAATGGTGGTGAGATAGACCTTGAGGTCGGGGTTCATCCAGCGGTTTTGGGAATCGGGCAGGACGCCGACCTTGGTGACTTCGCCGGTGAGGATTTGGTCGGGGAAAGCGTCCACGGTGATGCGCACTTTCTGACCTTTTTTGACTTTTTTGATGTAGGTTTCGTGGATCTTGACCTTGACGGACATTTTGGTCATGTCGGGGATGGTGATGATGGCCTGGCGTTCGCGGACGGTGGCGCCTTCGCGAATGGGTTCCTGGCCGCCGTAGTAATACATTTCCTCGCCGCCGCCGCCGTAAACGATCAGCCCGGTCTTTTTTGCGCGCAGGACGCATTTTTCGAGTTGTTCATTGAGGTCCTTGCGTTGGCGGATCTGGACGTTGTAATTGCCCTCGGCGGACTTCAGTTTGGCGTCGGCCTGGGCCAGTTTGGAGATGGCGGCCTTGCGGGCGCGGTCCAGTTCGCGCAGGGCCTCGGTGTACTTGGAGAGGGCTTCCTCGGACGACTTGGTGAATTCGTATTTCAGGAACAGGTCGCGGGCGGTTTCGGCGGTCTGGACTTTGAGGCGGGCGTTTTCGTAGGCAATATCGTCGCGCTCCAAATCGGTTTTGGTGACAAACCCCTTTTCAAAAAGCCGCTGGGTGCCTTGTCGGGTGGCCTTGGCCTGGCCCAGTTCCTTTTGCGCCACCTGCAGGTCGTCTTCGAATTTGCGCAGTTTTTGTTTCGCTTCACCGTCTCCCAAGGCCTCGATTTTGGCGAATCCGGAGAAATCCACGAGGATGGTCTTGGGCGGCTCGTTGGTGGGCGGTGACGCGACGGGATCGGTCGCCGGGGCGCGTTTGTCCGGCGGCGGCGTGGATTGGGCGGCGGGTGCGGGCGCGGGTTGGGCGGAGGAATCGACGCCGCCCGAGAGGGCGACGAACTTGGGCGCGTCGCCGGCCGGGGCCTGGGCCGGAGCGAGGCCACCGTTGGGCGGGACGGCGAGGGTCGGGGAGGGCAGGGGAGCGGGTTTGGCGATGTCGTTGGTGGATGGGGTTGCCGGCTGATCTTCCAGGCCGAGCTCTGCGATCAACTTTTCGGTGACGGTGTCGCCGAGGAACTTGTCGAAATCCATGCGTGCGAAGCGGGCCTTTTGTTCGGCGGCCTTGATATCGCTGATATTCTGGTTCAACTGGATCTCATAGCCCTGCTGGGCATCGGTGAGGGAGGCGACGGCGGACTGGTACTGGATCTCCTGTTGCAAGATTTGTTTTTGGAGTTCGGAGGAATCGAGTTCGACGAGGACCTTGTTGGTTTTGACGTCCTCGTCGGTGACCTGGTAGCCTTCCTCGACGATTTTCAGAATCTTCGTTCCCTGGTAACCGACGCGGACCTCGCATTTGATTTCCTGGGATTCGAGGGCCTGGACGCTGCCGCCCTGGAGGACGGAGATATCGAGAGGGCCGCGGCGGACGGTGAAGGTCACGCCGTTGCTGGCGGACGTGGCGCCGCCCTTGAGGAGGATGACCGCCAGGACGAGAACGAGCATGACCCCGGCAATACGCCAGCGGGGTTGTCGTTTGATGAACGCTAAGAGTTTATTGGGCTTTGGCATTGGTCATTTCCTCCCATTGGCCGTTGTCTTTAATGTAAAGGATGCCGAGATTGTTCCAGAATTGCAGCCGGGCGATGGTGTGATTTACCAGCGCCTGGGTCCGCTGGTTCTTTGAGTTTACCAGGTCGTTTTGCGCGTCCACCTGGTCTTGCGCCTTGGCCCGACCGAGTTCGGCCAATAGATTCTGTTCCTCGACCCGGCGTTCGGCAAGCTCCACGCCGATTTCACTGATCTCGAAATTTCGTTTGGCCTGGTCGAGCGCGCGCCAACTGTCGCGCACCTGCAGTTTGATTTCGTCGGCGCGCAACTCGAAGGAGCGGCGGGACTGTTCATAGGCGATCAGGGACCGGCGATAGGCGTTGCGTTGGGCTTTGCGGTCCAGCGGCAGATCCAACCCCAACCCGGCGTTCCAGTGGTAACGGTCGATATCCGGCACGGCAAACCGCGTGGCTTTTTCCCGTTCACTGTCGATTCCGGCGGAGGCGATCAGGTCCACTTGCGCCTTGAGGGCGTCGGCGGCCACGTCGATTTTGCGGCCAGCGTCTTCATATTGTTCGCGTGAGTTCTGGTAATCGAGCCGGGTCGCCAACGCGACCCTGATCGAGTCATCCACGCCGATTTCGGGGTGAAAGATTTTCAGTTGTGCGAGGTCTGCGTCATCCAGGACGATGCTGGCGTCGGTGGATACGCCGAGCTGGATTTTGAAATTGTCGAGCGACTGTTTGTAATTGCGAATGGCGTTGATCCATTCATTTTCGGCGGAGAGTAGTTGTTGTTCCAGGCGACCCAGGTCGGCCTTGGTGGCGCGGCCTTCCTCGGCCAGGGAACGCGTCCGCTCCGCGTTCAGCCGCGCGCTTTGCAATTTCGTGAAACCGTTTCTGACCGCGTCCCGGCTGCCCAGCGCCTGGTAATACGCCGTGCCCACATCGACACTGAACCGTTTCCGAAACAGGGTGAAATCGCGCAGCGCGTAAAGCAGGTTGCGTTCGGACTGGGTCAGGTTTTCCAGGGTCACCCGGTAGCCCGCACCACGCCAGAGCGGCTGCACGAGCGTGGCGCCGAGTTGGGAGGAGGTCATCGTGCGTGGGTCGCCGGTCAGAAATCGAAAGAAATCCGTCGTGAACGCCGCGGTGAGACGGGTGCCGAATCCGAGCAGTTTGCTGACGGCGACCCGGCCGTCGCCACTGAGGCTTTGCTCCTCCACCAGGTTGAACACGGGTATCAAGTTTGTGGGATTGTTGGGGTCGAGTTCCGCGCCGACCGCCTGCAAAGTGGTGGTCTTATAAGTGCCGTTTGCGCTGGCGGAAAAAATGGGCGCAAATTGATGCCGGTCCAGTGTCAACCCCAGCGCCTGTTCATACAAGTCCTCCTTCCGGTTCTGGTAGGTGCGGCTGTGCTTGACCGCGATGTCCATCGCCGTTTCCAGCGAAATGACGTGCGCGCCCCGTTCTGCTTCGCCGTCCGGGCCAAGGAATTCCTCAACCTTGGTTGCCACCGGCAGGCCGTCCAACGAAAGGGCGTTTGTCTGCTCGACCGTGAAGTGTTCGTCCATGTTTTTGACGAGCGGAGTTTTTTGTTTGATGACACCATACGCCTCCTTGTCCGCCGACCGGCGGTAGTGTTGTGTGGAACAACCGGGCAAAAAGGCCAGGAGCAACAACGCGAACAACCCGGGTGGCAAAAACCGCTTCATTGATGGGGTAACTGGTCTATGGACGTTTCAATTGTTCTGCTTGTTCATTCTTCGCCGCGAAGGACTTCGCCGGTCCGGCCGCCCGGAGCCTCCGTTGCGCCGGCGCCAACAAATGTTCGGACCCCCGGATCCCCGCACGGTTTCGCCGCACGATGCAGAGTCCGCCTTTGCGCCCGCCCCGGTGTCGTCAGCGGTTATACGGCGGAACCGCTTTTTCCGTCGGCGAAAAATCGGGCCGATCGGCGAACGGAATCCCCTCCGGCTCACCCATGACAGCTCTGGTTTGGACAGTCTCGCCAGCCATCCCTCACATGGGAAATGAACGCGGCGCGGACGCGGGACGATGCCCTCAGATTACCGATTCGGTTGGGGATGTAAAGCTTGCTCGATTCGGGAAATTCTCCAACGGACTGGATCGGGCCCCGGGCCGGCGTGAAATTTCCCTTAATGAACGGTTGTCGGGTCGCGGAATCCCGCCGATAATGGGGGCGCTATGAAGAAAACACTCATCACAGCAATCATGATGGCGCTGCTCGGCGGTATTTCCCGGGCGGCGGAGGTTTCAACGAGTGCGGTGAGCGGTTCGGGCGGGGCGCCGGAGCATCGTTTTGGCGCCGGGGTGATTCTGGGCGAACCGATTGGCGCGTCGTTGAAGTATTGGTTGACTGAGAAAATCGCCCTCGACGGGGCTGCGGCCTGGTCGTTCTGGGACCAGGACAACTTCGAATTCCACGCCGACGTCCTGTTTCACAAGTTCGACTGGATCCCCGTCAGCCAGGGCAAGCTGCCGGTTTATTTCGGCGGCGGCTTCCGGGTCAAACTGCAGGACAACGACGATGACCGCTTCGGCGTTCGCGGGCCGGTGGGCATCAGTTACATGTTTGAAAATGTGCCCGTGGACATCTTCGTCGAAGTCGGGCCGGTCATCGACTTCACCCCGAGTGTGCGGGGCGGAGTGACCGGCGGCATCGGGGCGAGATATTGGTTCTGACAAAGACGGAGACGTAACCGGAGCGCGGGCGGATTCGCCCGCGCTTTTTTATTGGCTTCTGACGCGGAAAAAACTCTGGCTGACGCTGCTGGCGGGAAACACGGCCGAACCGTTGTTGAATGGAAGGCCAAAATCGGCCCAACTGTCGGTCGTCAAATTCGTCCGCGCTTGCGCCTGAAAGGGGGGCGTTCCCCCGGACAGCGTGAATGTGACGTTCCCGTTCGCATACGAAAACGAGGTGATGCGCAGCGGCGCGGAACTCACGGTGACGGTGACGGGATTGGAGAAGATGGCGGTGACCGCCCGGCCGGCCTGCGTTGCCAGCCCGGGGTCCTGAGAACAGGTGGCGAGCGCCGTGACGGTTGTTTTGTTCGTGAGATTCAGATTGCTGATGTCGAAAGCGACGTTGTTCGTGGTCGGGTCCAGGTCCTGGGGAGAATTGTCAATGACCGAGCCTAAAGGCTGCCCGCGCACGAATGCGTTCGTCTGGCCGATGGCGTTGGTCAGACCCACCGGGTCAACGGCGTAAAAGTCCACGATGACCGTTGAATAATTGTCCGTGTTTGGCGGCGGGACGGCAACCCGCAACTGCGTTCCGGAGGCGTTGGTGGCGAGCGTGGTGATGAATTGGTTGGTACTCTCGGCGAAAACGCCCGAATAGTAGGTCGCCAGGGTCACGTTCTGGTCCTGCATCAGGACGGCGCTGGCATTGTTCACCAGCGTGTTGCCGCGCGCGAGAATCCGGGCGGCGTCCGCGCCGCCGTTGTCATTGTTGCTGTCATCGAGATCAATGAAAGCCCGGGTCGTCGGGCCGCACTGTGCCGGGTCCTGGCAGCCCAGATTGTAGATCAGGTTGCCTTCGAGCGCATCGCTTGCGCCGTCGAGGTTGGACCCGATGCGGACACTGGAGAAGCTTCTGATGCCAATCAACGAAATGTTCGCATCCGCGGGGCGCTTGCCCACAATGGCCTGGCCGTTGATGCCGACGCCGACATAATTGCCCGCAAAGATCACGTTCGTCGCCGGCCCCCAAAACTTCGCGTAAGTGGCGCGGGAAGGGTAAAACACCGGTCCCAGCACGTTCCGTTCATTCGCATCGCCGACGCCGTCGCCGTCAGTTCCGATGATCATGTTGTCCGCCGCTCCGTTCTGGATGGCTTCGATGCCCTGCCCGTCATGGATGGCGATGGTGGAAAGGTTCGGAAAAGTTGTGCCGTTGGGGAAAACGTTGATGAAATTGCCGGCCACTTTGACGTCGGGCGTTTCCAGGTTGAGGGCCAGGCCCATGCCCATGCTGATGTTGAATTCCGCCGGATCGTTCTGGCCATCGCCGTCCGTGCCGAAGACCAGGCCGGAAGCGCTGGCGCCGCCGGCGTCTTTGAACGCGGCGACCGCCGAGCGGCCACCGGCGACGGTCGTGCCATTCGGATCGAGGCCAAACCAACAACCGCTGATGCGCGCATGGGTGGCGTCGCTGATCAACGCGATGCAATAAATCTCCGGGTCGCCCGGGTCCTGGTTCGCCGGGTCCGGTCTGGTGCCCGCGGTGTGTCGCGACAAAAAGCTGACACCGCGAATTGTGAAATTCTTCGCGCCCAGAACGGCAAGCATGGCGCTGTCGAAGTCGTAAAAGCCGGAATTGTTCAGCGAGCCGAGCCGGGTCCTTTGTTCGGGGCCGTCGCGCGAATCGAGCACGATCTGGAGGTTCGCGTTATTGGGGGCGAGGATCGAATTGGTATTGGGCCAAGCGTTGGTCTGACTGTAACCATCGAGGGTGACGTTGTGGTTCGTGATGATCGGGTAGCCGGCGTCGGGCGTTTTGATGTAGTGCGGTCCGGGGCCGGGGATGCTGAACTGGATGGTGTCGCCCTCGTGCAGATTGGTGAGCGCCTGCTGCAAGGAGGTTTCCACCAGAGGCAGCGGATTGACGTTGTTGGTAGTGTTGACCGTGATGACGGCGGCGCGGCAGGCAAAGCAGGACGCGGCGAGTGTCGCGATCACAAAAGGAAACAGCGGTTTTTTCATACGGCATAAGCGTCTCCGGCTTTGGCGGGCAACCTTTTAGTCAATACGGAGCCTGGCGGCAACGGGAAATCTGCGGCGTCCGTTTCCATTCCCGGCCGACGAACCTGCCCCTGGCTTTTCTCAAGGAAAGGAGCTTCCCTTTACCACGCGTGCGGGTGGCACAGGCGATTCGCGCGACTGGCCTCCTCAACACAGTGTTGTCAGGGAGTGATCTGTCCGCGGATTTCGCCGCCCGTATTAATTTCTGTATGAATGTTCACGTAGGACAACCCATCCACGATTGCCGACAAGGTGGCATTGTCCAACGTGAGGGAGCCGGAGATCGTGCCTGAGGTCCCGGAGGGCGTGGGCAACGCCATCAACACGCCTGCAGACCCGGAGGTGTCCGCTCTCCCATGAATGTGCGCCGCCGTGGCCGGGGAGGACAACCCCGTGTAGGTGATGTTGAAAAAAAACTGGTTCCCGATGCGTGTCAGTGTGCCGGCACCCGCGCCTCCCGTTACCACCGGCGTAGGCTGCTCATTGGCTCCGTTCAGCGAGGCCCTCAGTTGTGTTGGCCCGATTTGTCCGCGGATTTCGCCGCCTTGATTGTTCGCGTCGTGAATGTTCGCGTAGGTCAATCCGCTCAGCAGATTGCTTTTATTCTGGTCGGACACAACCACGGAGCCCGAGATGGTTCCCGAAGTCGCGCTGGGAACGTTGCTGAACGGGATGATCACTCCGATCGATCCGGTTGTGTTCGTCGGGCCATGGATATGCGCCGCAGTGGCCGGGGCGGACAGCCCGGAGAAGGTGATGTAGTAAGTCAGAGTGTTTCCTTCCAGGGCGAAACTGCCCAAACCCGTTGCGCCGGTCGTCACTTGCGGTCTCTCCCCGTCGCCGCTTAAAAAGGCGGTCAATGGAGTGACGGTGTTTGTCACGTTATCGGCCAGGCGAAAGAATGAGGCGCTCTCCTGCAAAGCGACGGCCTCGGTTTCCCGCTGACTCGTCAGCACATTCTGCCACGTCGGGTCAGTCACATTGGATTTCTTCTGCAGCAAGTAAGTGCCGATGCCACCGCCCCAGCTCAAGCTGACGGCTCGCCCGCCGGTCGCGATGGTGCTGATTGCCAGCAGCGGGTTCGAGAAATTGCTGGTGTGAGTTCTCCCGTTGTGCGTTCCCGGCGGGTCGGCGGAATAATTGGCGGTGACGGTCACGGGACCGGCGCCGGCCTGCAAAGCCGAAATATCCAGACTGAAGCTGCCCACGACCGGGTCGCTGTCGAAGGGGCCATTGTCAACGAACGAACCCAGATATTTCCGTCCCTGCGGGAAGCCGTAGTAGGACTGAAAATCAGGAGTAAACAGTTCCTGCAGGTTGAACACCTTCCCGTTTGCCCAACCCTCCGGATCAAGCTGATAAACATCGATGATGATGTTCGTGTAAGGTTCAACGCCGACAGCGCAGGTGCCAATCAATCTTGTGGAGCTGCTGTTGGTGGACAAGACCGGGATGATGTCTCCGCTGGTGCTCATGTAAGGCGCCGAATAATTCATGAAACTGGTCAAGCGGAAGCCACCGCCGTCCGCGTAACTGTAAGGAACAAGATTGTTGTTCACCCATTTATTCCCACGGAAGGAGGCGCGCGCGCCAACGTCCAGAGTGGCAAATATCGGTTCCCCGACGATCGTCGGCGTCGGGAACAAATCCGCAAACGGGTTGTTCATGAAAATCACGTTACCCTCAATATCGTCACTGACGCCGTCGAAATCGGAACCAAACTGGGCCGTGGTCGTGTTGTTGAATCCTCCGAGAACCTTCAGGGAGTTCGTGAAGCGGGTCACGCCATCCGCGCCCACGCCGAAGTAGTTGCCGGCAATGACCATGTTGGTCCGGTTGCCGCCGTACCACTCGAGAATCTGATCGTCGTCCGCGGCCGTCAAACCGCCGAAAAGATTGCGCTCCTCGGCATCGGTATTTCCGTCGCCATCAGTGCCGATCACCGTATTGCCAGTGTCCCTTCCAATCTCAATGACGGCTTCAATGTCGTGGGGGTCGGTACCGTTAATGTTGTATTCCGTATTGCCATCCGGATAAACGTTGAAACGATTTCCTGAAATGCGCGTGGCCGGGCCCTCGATGATCGCCGGGATGAATTCACCAACGATGATGTTGTGCTGCGCTCGGGCCTCCGCTGCTGTGGCGGTCTCCTTCGCAACACCCACGGTGATTCGACGCGGAAACTTGGTATTGGAATATCCTCTGAACGCGGCCACACCGTCTTTGAAACGATAGACGTTGGTTCCATTTCCGGGGTCCAAACCGAACCAGCAGCCGCTGATGTGAATGTCGGTGGCTTCATTGGTCACGGCCCCACCTGGAAGGGAGGAGCCAATCGCGATGGCATAACGCGAAGGATCGTCCTCCACCTCTCCGCCTATCCCGGGGCCCAGGAATCCCAATCCACGGATGTGGATGTTCGTTGCGCCGACGATGAACAAGACGCCGCTTTCGTCGGTGCCAAATTCACCGTCGATGAAGTTCGTCGTGCATCCGCCAGCGCGCGAGTCCAGGATGATTTTGATCGCCGCATTGTTGGATGCCAGGATCGTGTTGGAGTTCGGTGCTGAACCCGGCTGGCTGTAACCGTCGATGGTAACGTTGTTCCGCGCGATGTTCGGGTATCCGCCGTTGCCTAAAGTTCCGAGTGCTGGGGTTACCAGGTAATGCGGCCCCGCTCCGGGAATATTGAAGTTGATGGTATCGCCGTCCTGCAAGCTGTCGATCGCCGTGACCAGGTTCGTTTTTCCCGCGCTGAAATCGGCCAGGTTCGTTTTTCCCGCGCTGAAATCGGTATTGTCTTCGGTGTTGACCGTGATGATGGCAGCGCGAACGGTGGTGACGCAGGCGGCGAACGCTGCCACCGCGAAAAGTCGAGCGAGTTTGTTCATAATGCCTCCGGGAATGGGGTTGTCTTCAGCTATGGAACCGTTCCTCCGTATCAGGTTGGAATCCGGGCGACAAGGACTTTGTGAATAATTGACCTGGCGAAAACGCTGGCGACGAAACCGCGGCGCACTGCCGATCCTGCGCCGCACTCCTCAACCGCGTTCGTCGTCCTTCAGTTCGTCAACATCCGGGCGCGGCGTTGCAACTCGTCGAGAAACGCCTGAATCAGCGGCGTGAGTTTGCCGGGCCAGAGGGCGGCCAGCGTCAC